>JAABUP010000103.1_pt1 | contig 189926 bp, 309 predicted proteins | sample 5559201 | NCBI WGS metagenome assembly JAABUP01 (sample SAMN10711887, study PRJNA513373) | rock metagenome | isolation source: Antarctica rocks | place: Antarctica
ACGCTCGCTACCTCGAGTGGGAGTGTTGGAAGGCTCGGATAAGCTCGCGCGCGACGCGTTCGTTCATAGTGTGAAAGTTTTCACTTCGCTCGTCCTTTTTTATGCATTCATCATAAACTACAACAAACTCGACACGCACTATATTACATGATCCCAACGGATTGACTTTCCCTCCGCATACATTTCAGATACTGCAGGCACATCTTTCTCATCAGCATCGCAAAAGCAGGACATACTATATACGGAGAATCTAGAGCAGCATTGGCGCAATAGACAGAACAGCTGGACTTTTCTCTCGTACAAATCCCGTTTCTCGCAAGCGCTCATCGTCGAGACTTCTGGCCGCTCTTTGACGACTCCTCGTCTGCCATGGATTGCGCTCGGGAAAGTGCCTGTCCGGATGCTCTCTGCTGTGCTGGGGTCCTTCTCACTTGGGGGTTGAATTCGGGATAGAAGCTGTCTGGATTACTCCTTGCGTAGGCATATTCCGCTTCAAACTCGTCAGCCGTGTGATACCTTGAGTTGTATTCGTAACCTGATGTAGTCTCATAACGAATGGGAGCAGGGGTCGAAGGATACGAGCCCTGTGAAACTGTGCTCGTCGGAGCGTAACCAGCCGTACCCACTTCGCGGTTCCCACTGCCGGGGTATGTACTCGGGATACCCAGTCCCTGATACGCTCCGGGCACTGGAGGTGGCATTGGCCCCGATGGTTTGACTTTTGGGCGGGAGCCGCACATGGTCTGCCTGGCCCCGCTGGGACGTGGATTCATGCTATCGTAGGTGGAATCGAGTGCCGCCTTTCTCTTCTGGAAATCAGACATGTTATCGGTACGTGATCTCAAGGACGAACTCGGTGGACCCATCTGAGGCGACCCATCATCCGAGTCTGAGGCTTCCTCTTGGCTGAGCCTAACGTCATCGTCGGAATTGTGAGCGTAGAAGTCTCTGTCACCCTTGTTTCCCCCGCGCCTTTTCTTCCTGGATGGGGGCATCTTGTGTCAAATCACGAATACGTTTGTTGGTCCGGCTCAGTATGTTTTGCTGCAATGGGGATTCGCGGAAGGCAGAGCCTTATTTACCCCAAGACGAGCTGTCTATACCATCTTTTCATCAGCATTCTCCTGCCTTCGAAGATTCCCAAAGGTACGATAAGACCGGCGGGTCCAGCTAGTGGCAAAAGACGATGGAAATATTTTCGAATCCTGGCACATACCCCATGTTCCAGCTCTGGAAAATCTCAGACACTACCTGCAATTCAGGCATTCGGCTGGCAATCTACTGTACATACAGGACTACAGCGTCTCCAGTGCATGCCTTCCGTCATCGCATCCCGCATCCCTCTCACCAACTCCTGCGCCGCGAGGGATTCTGCTTAGCTCGCTGAGACGCATCGCTCCTTTGTCCGAGTTCAAATAATAGCTGGACATGTGGATATCCACGCTGTCGATGTCACGATCGGCTTCGCCGGCACGGGTAGGATAATCGCTTGAGTCGCGAGTGTTCGACCGTAACAAGAATCCTGTGCCTCTGGCGTCCTCATCTTCGTCGTCAGTGATGGTCTCCAGTCTGGTCCGGAAGTCCCTGATCTCCTCGATGTCTCTTGTGGCGCTACCCTAGTCAACCAGTTTCTCTTCGTCGAGCTTTGAACGTTCCCGACCGTCTGACAAGTATGTATCATCATCCGCCACCTTGTCCCGTGGCAGATGATCGCCTTCCTCGTGGGTTTCTTCGGTAAAGCACCCGTTGGACCAAACCTTCTTCCCCGATACTTCTTGAAAAGCCGTATTGGAGTCTTGCAACCCGATGGCTTCCAACGTCCGCTTGCGTTTGAGTGTACCCCCGGTCCACAGCTTACAAGAAGGCGTCTTGGTACTCAGCGTCTTGGTACTCAAACATGAAGGCTCCACCCGAAACTGACCTCGGTGACTGCTCTGTTTCCTTGAGAGGCTGTCGTTCAGCGTTGAGTTTCCCCCAGGATTTGGGTCCATAGATCCGTCCGTCATGCTGCTTGATATCGCTCAAAGAGATGTTCAAACGTAAGAGCGTGGCTGGAAGAATATGACGGATGTAGACCACGGAGGTTCTTCCTTTGACCTCCTTTGTGCGATGCAAGGAGAAGTTGAGCAGCGTCGTCATATGGAGAGCATTCTCGCTGTTGGTATCTGTCGCATCTCTCAGATCACCAATCGGATCGTAGAGATACAAACGCCACTCCGCCACCAACATTTCCGCGGAAGCATTCCAGCCAACACCCGATATTGTTCCTTTCCTCATCCCAGATCCTCCTCCTCGCCACCTGATTCGACCTGATAACAAAGGCCTCACATCATGGCCCCCAACATGACGGAGATCTCCTCGACGTCTGGTACCTTTTGTTCTGGCCTGCTGGATTGGCCGAGCTGATGAGTCAGAATTCGACAACATTGTCAAGAACCTCCCTCCGGCTCAGCTCTTGGTCATTGACTTTCACGCGGTATATTATAGCAACTCGCTGGGGAGAAGTATGCTGACAAATGAACAGGTATGGTGTGGACCGTGTCACGCTATTGCGCCGGTGCTTGAGCAGTTGTCGAACAAGGTACATGTCGAGCGAAGCTTTCGAGGCGAATTGCTGACGATGGAGCAGTTCAAGCATGTCAAGTTTGTGGTGAGTGGCCGACTTGTTGTATTCAGATAGTCAGGAAGGTTGATGGAACGGTAGAAAATCGACGTCGACAAGCAACAGCAGCTTGCCCAGAGGTTCAACGTTCGTGCCATGCCGACCTTCAAGTTCCTCAAAGGAGGAAAGGAAGTCGACGAAGTGCGTCTCCCTCTAGCTCAGACTTCGGCATCCTATCTGACTCACTTACCAGCTTCGGGGCGCCTCCCCGCCACAACTCAACGCCCTGATCACCCGCCACGCCGGACCCGTCCCCGCTCCGGCCGCATCCTCCTCTTCATCAAGCAGCACCAAGCTCCCCGCCGCTCCCGCCGACAACACCATCTCCCTCCTGCCCTACATCACTTCGAAATCCCTAACCTGTCTCAACGAATCTTCCTCCCACCCACTCTCTTCCATCATAGGTTCCTCCTCTGGCCCGAAAGGTCAATCGTTCCTCGAATCGGACGTCGATCCCGAGCTCCTCATCTCCATCTCGTTCAACGAGACCGTCAAGCTCAAGTCTATCCAATTCTTCTCCGCCGTATCCCCCTCTCAAGCTCCAAAGACGGTCAAACTATTTACCAATCACCTGAGCATGGACTTTGGGGATGCGGAGGGATTGACGGCCGAGCAGGAGATCGAGTTGACGAAGGAGGACGTGGCTGGGAATAGGGTCGAGTTGAGGTTTGTCAGGTTCCAACATGTTAGGAGTCTGCATGTGCTGGTGAAAGATAACCAGGAGGGGGAGGAGACGACGAGGATTGACTCGTTGGACGTGTTCGGGACGGGTGAGTGTTCAGGTTGATCAAGGAGCAGTGTTGATGGTGCGGTAGTTGGGGAGATGACGGAGAAGGGACCGTTACCCAAGATGGAGCATGATCATTAGACGACGAGATATCTGTGGCACAGGGTAGCATGGAGAGCGAGAATGCGAAGGATGAACCACGAGACATGTAATGATATTCTCGCTCACAGGCTTCAACTGTGTGGGGTGAGAACCTGGAGAGTACCTGCAGCTTCTTTTGGTTCGGATGATCATGGGTGCATGAAGTTGGATCGTCAGCACAGCAGAATGATGCCAGAGGACCGCCTGATGTTCTCCTCGATCTTCGCACTGCTTCATCATCGCATCACCACAATCTATATTCAGTATATCGAATGTGGTATCCTCATGTACGGTATTCGCCGTTCCTCTCTGTTCATCCGCTCACCCTATAACACCTTGACCTTTGGGAAATCCAACTTCGGCCCTATTTGCCCACAACACATCTGCCCCAACCTATGCCCCACCCCGATCGCCTCATCCAGGTCCTTCCCCAAAGCCAACGCGCCCAAAAACCCACCTGCAAACATATCGCCTGCGCCGTTCGTGTCGATGATCTTGTCGCGCGCCAATTTGGGAACCGGGTAGGTCTTTGGGTTCTCGTCGGTTGCTTTCAGGTTGGATGACGATGGCGAGGGGGAGGAGGAGGAGACGAGGGTCGAGGAGGCGCCTTGGGTGATTATTACGAGACGCGGGCGGGAGGCGTTGGATTTGGAGAATGCCGAGAGGGTCGAGGCGACTTGACTCAGCGGAGCGTCCTGGGCAGTCATCAGCGAGACTTCCGTGGCCATTTTTCACCTGTTGTGCAAGCTGTGATGGGCAGGGAGACTCACTCCCATGCCAGCGGCCTCCGCGTACGCAGCGGCCTCACTCTCATTCCCAATCAGGGTATCCACATGCGGCAATAGCTCCTCCAGCTGAACCTTGAAGAACTGCGGGATGAACGGGGCGGACAGATTCAATACTACCGTCCTACCCCGACTACTCGCAGCTTTCGCGACTTCCAGGGCACTCTCGATCCCATGGGTGAGGAAGTACCCCTCGATATAGACGTACTTCGCGCCAGAGAGGAGTCCTGCGATGTCTGGGGATGAGAGGTGAGACGGGGCGAACATCTCTGCAGCACGGAGGGTTGTGCACAAGGATCGGTTGTGAGAGGAGATGATGACGGCGCAAGCACCGGTTCGGGCGGGTGGCGGTTGCACTTGGTAGTATGAGAGGACTGATTCGGCCTCGTTGGCCGATCGGAGGGTCTGCATGAGGTCGTCGTCGCCGACGGAACCGATGTAGGCTACCGATTTGGGAGGCAGGACATACTACGGACGAAGCCAACAGTAAGTTTGAGCATCAGATCAAGGGGAAGGCGTACCGCTGCGGCCCGCGCGGCGTTCTGAGCGGCTCCTCCCGCAACGTAGGTGACCTCGGCATTCTGGACCACATCGTCGTAGCTAGAAAATCAATGAGGCTGACAATGGCAAAGGAGGAAGGAACGCCTCACATTGGCAGGTGCTTCTCCTCTGCTAGAATCGCATCATTCGACTTGAGCCCGTACTTCTCGAGGTATGCTGGCCCATTCTTCGGGTCGACTTGGATGTCGAGCTGGTTCAGGTCAGCGTCAAGAACGATGCTGAGCTCCGACTTCTCACCAAGGGGTTACCCATACACACGATGAGAGGAGCCTCAGACATGATTGCCGATTGCCGATTTTTTGGTGAAGTTGGGGAATGGAAGGGGTTGAAGGAAATTGTGGGAATGCGGCGTGGACTTGGCACTGGCAGAGTACGTAATCTTCCCGCGATGTCACGTTTCACCGACGAACTTTCGGTCTGTATCAGGCTATGCATAGAAGTGCGAGAGTTTACATGACCCCACCTCCGTCAACTTCCACCCATGCCTCTCCTTCTCCTTGCACTTCGTCCCATCCCAGACCCAGCCCGACACCTAGAGTCCCACCTGCGACTTCTCCTATGAATTGCCGATAGCCCGCTTCGTCCTCGCTCTCCAGAATCGCCGAGTGGATGACATTGATGGACACTTGATCGACTTCACTCGCAGCAGACTCAGCGTGGTGGGTCGGTGAGGAGCGCTGAGACGAGGGTGGGGTTGGAAGGCCAAAGTGAATCTCCGTACGAGAAGAAGAGCGGGGATAGAACGGAAGTCCTACTTCCAGTCTTGACTGCTTGCTAGGCACGACCGGCGTATCAGGAGGACTGAGGGGGACCGTCCGCATCTCGGGTGTTCGAGGGACACCCCAGACCCTCTTCGCTGGTATCTGGATGGTCGCAGCGATCGGTCGAAGGAAACAGGCCCGCCTTTGGTCTACCCAGTGCCGCTTGAGTCGGCGTACATCTAGTCGCGTGAGGTGGTCGATGCCGACGACCTTGATCTCCTTCAGTGCCGTTGGCGTGATAGCGTCTCGATCTTCGTCTTCGGTTGTAGTGGTCACCCGCATGTCCCAGAGAGCTGGGAAAGTGATCTGGTCAAGCCGAGAAAGGTCAATTCGCTGTAGTGTTGGGGGTAGTGTCGCGAGGAAGTCGGCGAGGACTGAAGCTGGAAGACTGGAGCAAGAAGCGAGTGAAAGCGAGACAAGGCTGCGGAAGGGATGAAGCGGGGTTGGTGATCGGTCGAGTGGGTCAGGGGTGGGCGGTCGGGAATTCTCCATTGGCAAGGCAGAGATACTGGTGAACCCCAAATCCAACTCCCGCAGGCCCCTTCCAGAAGTGCCAACATTCTTCAACCAGCCTCCCCACTTGGGCCCCACCAGTCCGCTGCCCCGTAAGTCCAGTTGCTCGATCTTCCCGTCGATACGGGCTATCTCGCTCATCTCGGACATCGGGAGGTATGGGGCGGAGAAAGGTAGACTGAGAGAGAGGAGCTGATCGGGTGGGAGGGCGTTGAGGAGAGAGAGCAGGACTGAGCTGGGATGGATAGAGCGGTTGGGCGAAGGGTATGGGAAGAGATGGAGGTGAAGATGTCGAGTTGCGGGGAGGATGTGGCTGGCTAGAACTGATGGAAGGGGCGAAGGAGGGAGGGACAGGAGCGTGAGGGTATGATATAATGCTGGTGAGAGAGCCAGCTCAGATATCCGTCGGTCGACGCTCCGGATCGAGAGCAGTTCGTCCCAGTCGAGATACGAGAGGATCGAAAGGATAATCTCGTCCGGCAGCAGGTCGAGGGGACATGTGCCGTCGAGGAGTGGCGGAGGCTCGTACAGTCGTTTGGTGCGGTAGGAAGAGCAGCCGGCGAAAGGGGATCGAGGAGCAGGGCAGGTGTACGGATACGGCGATCTTCGTCGAGGCATAGAGGAGGGCAGAAGGGGTTGGTAGATCTCGTGCGAGTGATGGGAGAGGATCGAGGTGGGTGGGACGAGGGTGATGTCCATCGTGCTATCGCTACCGAGCTCGACAGATCGGTCGCATCAACTATCAGTGGGAGAAGTACAGAGGAATGTGAGGAGAGATGGCGAAGCCAACTCGTCCGCCCAAGGTATCCTTTGTTGTCATGCCGTCATAGCTGACGAGCCGGAAGTAGAATTCACCACTTTATCCATCGTGGGAAACCTGGGGTAGGTTCCCACGTGGTCCAACGATCATTCCTGCTCAGGTCATCCTAAAGATCCCTCGAGGTGTCCCCCGAACGGGACGCTTGTCTACGTCACCCGCTCAAACTGTGAAGTTTCTCTCTGTTGCTTCACGCCTCAGCCTTCAAAGTCCGGGATTAGAAGACAGATAGGCTCCTTCAGTAGCTCAGGCACACTCCGCATCGTTTCGGCCCGCTTCCCCACGTTCCGGTGACGCCATCCGTCTCCTAGACAAAGTCGCGGCAGCTATCCAGTTTGGGTCGTGCCGTAAGGTCCGCTTGTGGGACGATTTTATCCCCGGACACCGGGCGGATGGATGCACGAAAAGATCAGCGGCTTGATTCCCGACAGTCATTTTGGGGCAATCAAGACGTGAGTTGATCAGCCTTGCCCTGTTTTTACCCCTGTATGCGGTGCAGCCTCGTAGGTGAGACGATCAGTCTCACCAAGTTCATCCGCTTCTTGCACTTCTAGAGCGAGTCGGATGCATGTCGATTTAGCTCACCCGAAGCTTTCGCAGCCTCACCCCTTCAGCACCGCTTTGGCCCTTCCTTTCTCATCCGGTCCTGACATCATCTCGCCCTAGGGACATTCCATTTCGCCTACCGATATCCCATTCGGCCTCAAATTCCCACATCGCTCGTATAGGTCAAGCGCGGATAGAGCTCGGTTGAGAGGGCGACGAAGGGATGTCGGGATCACCCAACACCAATAATCCCAGAGCTGTGGGTCCCACCCCTTCCGCGGTCATACGCGGACTTGAGTCATTGTAGATACGGCGGAAGCTCGTGATTGTTGGCGATGGTGCAGCGGGGAAGACGAGTCTGCTGAATGTCTTTGCCGTTGGGCATTTCCCGGAGAACTATGTAAATCCCATGTTTCACCTAGCTTCAGCGGGGTCTGCCTCACAGTACTGATCGTTGATCGAAGGAGCCCACAGTATTCGACAATTATGTGACGGAGATTGAGCTGGATGGGAAGCCTGTACAGCTGGCATTATGGGATACGGCGTGAGTCGCTCATCCGGGCAGTGCTCCTTGGGGCGGCCGATGCTGACGCAATGGCAGAGGACAAGAAGAATACGAGCGACTACGACCCTTATCATACTCCAAAGCCCATGTCATCCTCATCGCATTCGCCGTCGACTCCCCGGACTCTTTAGATAACGTTACGCAGAAGGTGAGTCCTGGCTGGACCATAGCGTCCACGGCTTCAGGATCACCGAAGCTCTGGGTGCACGGGATTGGCTGACTCTGGACCGTTCTAGTGGATAGAAGAAGTCCGATCGATATGCGGGAAAGCCATCCCTGTCCTCCTTGTCGCCTGCAAAACCGACCTGCGGGACAAAGCATTAGCGAACGGAACTTTCACCTCGGAACGCTACATAGACAAAGCCACCGTTCGTCCATCCCTTTCCCTTGGCCCGCTCGGAATAGGCTGATTGTCAGCAGGGGCAGAAAGTGGCCTCTTCCATCGGTGCTCGGGGATACTTCGAGACGTCGGCACTCACAAATCAAGGCGTCGACCAAGTCTTTGAGTCAGCCACGAGGTCCGCGGTGCTGGTACGAGATCAGGGACATGGAGGGGTCGGGGCGGCTTATGATAAGGATGGGAATGACGCCAAGCAGCATGCAGGGAGACGGAGGGAGAAGGAGAAGGGCGTGGGCAAGTGCTGTATTGTCATGTGAGGGGAGCATACAGCCTAGATCGAGGGCGTCTGTCTCGCATGGTTGTGGAAAACGAGAACATGTGGTGTCATAGGTAATGTAGCATAGTTACTAGATGATCATCCACGAGCATATAGACGGTGTGGTCTCGCATGAATTCTCATGGCATGGCGTGGATATATGTATTCAATAGTAGTCTCCACATCTCATCAGCACACGAAACAACGTTGACCCGCCTGCGGAGCCTGATCGGAGGGGAATTATCTCCGACGCCTCGTGCAGCTTTAGTCTCGGCGATAATGGTGCTGAATCATTTCGCCGCAACACTTATCTCTTGGAATTCGTGTCACATAATTCTTCAGCTCAGCGTTACCAGGTGTTCCTCGCAGCAGATTCTCTGAATACAATATCATGGCCGAAGGCGGACGCGGTGGATTCGGACGAGGACGTGGGGATCGTGGACGAGGTCGACGAGGACCTAGGAGGGCTGGGAAGAAGGACGAGGAGAAGGAGTGGTGAGTACTGTTCTCTGCCTCTGTCCCTCGGCTCGATAAGCTTGCTCGCGGTACGATGCGGAAGGATCATGACATCAGAAGGCGAGATCAGCGGGCGGTCAAGGAACCCTTGTCTACCAAACTCGCTCCGCTTCCGGCTCTATATCCCATGTCATGCCCGTCTTCTCCTCTCCGTCCCGTATCACATTGCATCCATAGATCAGCGGCTCGCTGATACTCGTTCGCTCGTAGGGTCCCCGTCACCAAGCTCGGCCGACTCGTAAAGGACGGCAAGATCAAGTCGATGGAGGAGATCTACCTCTTCTCCCTCCCCGTCAAGGAGTATCAGATCATCGACATGTTCCTCCCCACACTCAAAGACGAGGTCATGAGCATCGCTCCGGTACAGAAACAGACTTCGGCTGGACAGAGGACTCGGTTCAAGGCTTTCGTCGCTGTCGGGGACTTTGACGGGTGAGTCACCGTCCCTTGGCATTCGACCTAGCTAATGGGCCATTGATAGTCACGTCGGTCTCGGTGTCAAGTGCGCCAAGGAAGTCGCTACCGCCATCCGAGGTGCCATCATCACCGCCAAGCTCTCCATCGTCCCCGTTCGACGAGGGTACTGGGGTTCCCACATCGCCGATCCCCATACCGTTCCCTGCAAGGTCTCGGGCAAAAGCGGTTCAGTCATGTGTCGACTCATCCCCGCGCCCCGTGGTACCGGCATCGTCGCGGCGCCGGCGTGCAAGAGGATGCTTCAAATGGCCGGTATTCAGGATTGCTACAGTAAGTGTTGAGTTCCGGACAAAACGTTCTGATCTGACGTGTGTACTACAGCCCAATCGAAGGGCTCGACTGCCACTCAGGGTAACTTCTTGAAGGCGACCATGGCATGCCTCTCCAAGACTTACCAGGTGAGCCATATTTGGCCACTGCGAGCTCTAGGAGACCGCTGACGATTTGACAGTTCCAATCGCCCGATCTTTGGCAGATTATTCCCGCTGGTCTTACGCCTTACGACGAGCATTCGACGCATCTGATGCTGGCGGCGAGGAAGGCGGCGGCGTACTAGGCGGGTTCCGAGGGGTGTGCAGGTCTGGTGATGAGCATGAATCCGTTTCAGACTCGCGATAATAAGACCGTATTGTACGATTCAGAGTGAGGGTCTTCATTTCACGTCATGCAGAAGCATCGCAGTCTCCCCATAAATCAAATGCGTCCCGATGCTCGGTAACATAAAGTTCGTATGTCCACCAGTAAAACTCCTCGCTTCCTGTCCGCCCGGTATAGTTCCCATGAGCTGAAACGTCGTACATTTTCCCGGCGAAGCGTGTCTCGCATACCTCACGATCGGCACCACCCAAATTACGATCTCAGGGCATCGTCCGTCATATGATTGTCAGGGTCCCGTTTCACTGTACAGCTTCGCATTTTGATTGATGCCCAATCGTAGTCTCACCCCATCGCGGCTTGTTCATCGGCCGACGTGACTATTTCCCCGAGATCCCGCAGTCCCCGGAAATTTGATCGACCCTACACTATTGAATGAAACACCACACCGGCCCTGTCACCCTGGATCCCTTTGATCAATCCATTGCCGCTCCCTGTTGTTCGGCACGGTTCCTAGGCCGCCGGTCTCCTCTCTTGTCGTCGCTTTCTGAGAAGACATCGAAAGCTTCAACTTTCAGCGTGCAGTCTTTGTTGAGTCCAGGCGTTTCTGAGGGTCATACCGCGATGGTGAGTCCGTATCTCTTGGATGGAGATGTCCATTGCCTCATACCCCCTGTCCCTGCTGTGTTCGTTTCACTGCCCTCTACACCCGAATGTCCGAAACGCGGCGCCCAGCTGGGGATCTTGAGTCGTCGCCGGCGTACGGTGACCGCTTGAGATCCCCATACCCCGAGTTACGAAGTCTTGATAATCCTGTCCTCTGCTTGTCGACTGTCCTCGTCATTGCATACCTCATCTAATTGAATCTTGGCTGACCAACTTCATCCTCTCCCATCCAACTCGGCTTTTGCCTTCCCCTACACTCCGTCACCTGTCCCCCAATTCAACAGATCTAATGCTCGCCTCGCCTCGCCCATTCGCCCCTCCCCTCTGCCCAACTACCTCCCACCCGACCGCTCATCCCGACCCCTCTCTATCATCCTCTACAATACCCGCGACTACACCGCACCCGATCCCTTTACCCAACCGAATCACAAGAAACGACCCCTTTATCCCTTGCATGCCGGATCATCGGCCCCTAGATTCCTATCTCCTGGCTCAAAGGCACCCCAAACGTCTCTGTCGCTTCGCACGAGGAGGTGAAACGTCAGGGGTCTCTTTGGATTCGACACTTCTCATCCCCCCTGTACGGATCATGACGATGCTCACGTCTCCCAAGCCCCATTCGACAGGGTTCACGAGTCTGGACGACTCGATTGATATTCGCAGTGTCTCTCACGAGGAACCCGTTACACCTCCTATGCTCGAAGACATACCTCCCTCGTCGTCACCCGCTACGTCACGGCCCAGTCTGCCCCCTACGTTACGGATGAGGCAGTCCAACCCGAAACATCTTGCTCTCTCCCTCTCCCTTCCAGCTACTACTTCCAATGTCGCCCCTCTTGGCAGTCCATTCGTGGACTGCCCCACGCCCACAGCGGAGACGGACGCGGGGTCGAAGCACAACACACCATATACGCCTGGACCTCCCAGGACGCCCGCACTGGCGATGTCTCTCGGTCGAGCATCTGCAACAGGTCTGCAACGGCCCAGTCTACTGAGCCTCATCACACAACCTCCGTCTTCGGATGACATGCCGCCTACGCCTGTACCGGTTCATGTCCCCAGGCCGATACGATCCAGTCGAGAAAGGCTACGAGGACGTAGCAACACTGCCGAGGAGGTGTCAAATCATATGGACATCGAGAAGGGATTCCGCTCTGCTCATCCTGATGGGAAGGGATTCCCAGCAATAGACGAGACCTCCTCACGGCCGATGTACATCTATCCCGTCATAGACATTCATTCTTCTGCGTCCCCTTCTACATCCGCTACGGCCTCGAGATCGTCCACACCGTCCACCTCACGGCCGATCATGCTGCCATACGAGACACGTCCAGCCGAGCCCTACGGTGACGGTCCCATCGAGGTGCTTCCCGGCGTCTTCCTCGGCGCTGAAGAATCGGTCTGGCACTGGAAGGCAGCGAGGGTAAGCAAGCGAATCAGGGTATTTAATGTTGCGCAGGAAGTCGACGATCCATTCGAAAGATCGGTGGCTCACGGAAAAGGCAAAGAGAAAGTCAAGCTGGCCTCGTACCCGCCTGATTCTGGGCGACCTGGGGTGGAGTACTGCCATTTACGGTGGTCACACGGAGAGAGCGGATTGGCCGAGCTTCCGATAGGCGTCCGGCTGGACGATCTGTTCGATCCGGCTCCGACGAGGTCGGAAAGGGAGATGTGGGGGTTCTGGGATGCTATACGATGGCTAGAGGCGGGACGGCGAGCTGGCGAGCCGATACTTATCCAGTACGTCTAGCCTCAATCCAGCTTGGACTCTACCTGATCGACTTCAGCTGTCAATGCGGCATCTCGCGCTCAGCAACACTGGTAATAGCATATGTCATGTCCCTCGCCGCATCAGGACTTCTGCCTGACCTCCTTGGTCACCTGAGTGGCATGCAGGATGCGTACGAATTCGTCAAATGTCAAAGTCCATGGATCGGGCCAAATGTCTCGTAAGTTAATGTCGTTTCAAACACGCTGTCGCTGACTCGAATGCAGCCTGGTGTTCCAGCTTGTCGAGTTCGCACGGAACCTCACCTCCCTCCTCTTGGAACACGCCGGAAACGTCGATACCAGCTTCCCTAAGACCTCGGATCAAGGCGTATCAGAAGCGGAATGGGCGGCGCGGCGAGCGGCGTTCGAGGATACCGATATGGAATATGAGGAGAGAGGTCTGGGTAGCCCGATGAGTCCGGAAGAGGTGGAGGATGAGGCGAGACGTTGGGACGAGGCGATGATCGAGCGGAAGCAATTACGATAGTCAAGAAGGAAGGTCACGACCAGGGGCATGACATGGATCGGATGGGTGTGTGGAAGGGACGTGCTTGGTGTGTGGGTCTGGGTTGGCGGTCCGAGCGTTTTGACCGGTGCCTTTGCGGTGCGTGGTTGGTTGATCAATCTTCTATCAACTGGTCCCGGAGGCATCAACAAGGATGACTGATGCCGCTCACTCGAACAATCTCCTGCTAACCTTTTCTCACTACCGTTGACAGCGAGCATAACAGAGCTGATCACAGGAAGATGCTCCCCCACATGCTCCTCGTCGTCCTCCCCATCCCCGCCGTCGTCCTCCTTACCCTCCTTACGCTCTACCACCTCACCCCTCTCATCCACCTTCTCCCAACGAAGACTATCCAACTCCTACCCCTCCTGCACAACTTATCCAACATCATCCCGCATCCCCGCTCAAACCTCCCACGAGAATTTTTCAACCTCCCTCCTCGACCTAGGACGCCCGCTTCTTCCTATTCCCCGCATGTGAGCAGTGCTCTAGGGGTGCGAGGGAAGTTAGTGCTCCTTCTCGCTGGGCAGGCGGGTTTGAGTCTGGCATGCGGATGGGGATACTTGCTTCATGGAGAGGGACGAGGGGGAGCGGCGATGTTGGCAATTTCGATCGCGCCTCTACCTGCAACTGTGCTTCTCTTGGCGGTCTACTCGATCAACGCAAACCAAACGATCAGGAGCTATGAGAGTTCGACTGCGATCCGGCAGCTTGGCTTCGGAACCGGCGGGATCACCCATTCAACGATCTTTCCTCGTAATCTTCCTCTCTCGCTCATCCCGACTGCGGTGATCGCGATCATCTGCGCTCTCGTCCCGAAACATGCAAGAATCGTGCTTCTTGTCTCGACGAGCGCTCTCGTCCTCATACTCATCGCCCTATCAGCGGTTGGCGGATATCGGACATACTTCGTCCCGAAGCGAGGTGTCATCCGGCTGCGGGAAGCTCGTACCAATGAGAAGGCGAAAGAAGGAGAAGAGGAGGAACGAGGGGTCCAAGCGATGATGGATAGCGATTCATGGGTCACATCGCCTTGTGCGTTGACTCTCTTTCAGCGAGCTAACAAGATGATGGGAACTTGATACTAGCGCGCAGATCGACAACGAATCTCTCTGCATTCTCGTACTCCCCTTCCACTCACACTCCCAAACACCGACGGACTCATGGCTCGCCCTCATCCTGGCTGTCTTCTCCAACCGACTCACCCGCTTCGATCCTTCCATGGGACTACTCTCCCGACATCCCTTCGCCGAAACCAGCTATGACTCGAACGCGCTCGCGATCGCTGACACCAACCCCTGAGCTGCCGGGCCGAGCCGGACCGACACCAAAAGTCGCCACCAAGGACTCGACAACGACCCCTTTCTCGGCGAATCAGACGAGATACTCATACGCGATGACCTCGACTCCTGGCTCTGCTCTTCGGTCGCCAGGCGGATCCATTTTAGCAGGGTACGAGCCCGACCCGTTCCATCCGATGCCAAGGTCGTTCGAGTCGCTCACTCGATATCCGCTCTCGCCGTCCCAACTGGCCACGGGCACCGGCACCAGCCTCGCAACCAGTGCTATCGCTTTCGTGCCCGAGCAGAAAGCGTCGATGTCCCGGAAAGGGTCGTCGACCTGGACGCTCGAATCGTGGCATTCGGCGAGGGAGATGAAGACGCCTGATCCGAAAGGCAGACGAGCTCCTCCGCCTCCACCGATGCCGACGGGTATGCCATTACCGCCTTCTCCGACGGCGTCGAGGAGTGAGCAGCTGTTTGATCGGCCGAAGGATTCGACGGAGATGTTGGTGGCGGAGCGGGATTGGGTGGAGGTGGAAGCTGATGGGGACGGACTGGATGGATGGGGACGAGGAGGTAAAGGGGTGGGTCTGATCGCGGTGCTTGGAGTGGTGGTATGCTATGTGAGTTCAACAGGTAATGGCGGCGCTGATGACAGACCTTTGCTGTGCCACTTCTTGCCAATGGCCGCAGTGATCGCGACCTGATCCTGTATCTCATCTCGCTAATTCTTCCCGCTCCATTGCTCGTCCTCACATCTTCCCACCTTCGATTTAGAATCCCCATCGCCCACCGAGACAAGAAAAGCTCGACCAAGTCCACCTCAACACATCGCTCGCTCGCTTTGATGACCGAATCTCAACTCTCCCTTCCTATCACCATCTCGCCGAGACTCACTCCTCCCGCTCCAAAGCGCGAAAGTACAGCCCCATCGCAGCTGTCCAATCTCCTCAATTCCAAACGCTCGACCTCGAACTTCGGCTACAATCGCCGACATACCGTCGATGTACCCGTCAGCGTATACGATGTCGAAGCTGAGGAAACCATGAGACGGACACTCGCCCGTCGTTCAGGCGACGTATGGATCGAGACCGGCCATGCGATCGAGGGCGGTGGTCTGCTCGCTAGGGCAACGGAGATGCTCAAACCCGTCCCGGCCATGCGAGTGCTTAGCGAGTCGCCGCGAGGACCGGGTGTGCTTACCCGCCTACGAGGAGGTGTCGTCTCGATGCTTCCGGGACGGTTCAGCGCGTATGACGAGTATGATGTCGAGCACGGTACTGAGGGCCCAATCAGAATCAGTGTAACTTCGCCGAGCAAGTTCGAGCGGCGTCAGTCTACTGCGATCAGCCAAGGCTCGGATGGGGTTGAGGTGGATATGACGATGGGTGGCGCGGAAATTCAGACTGCTACGAAAGCGAGGATATCGGCGAGCCCGACATTTGTGTATGGTCGATCCAGTGCGGAGGCTCGGCCTCGAGAGGGTTTCGAGGTGGACTGGCTCACTGCGGGAATCCTGCCAAAGTCAGTTTAGTATTCCATCTTTCGAGTCCCGCTGATCAGAGCAGCCTCGTCCCTTCCATCAGAATGGGGAGTACTTCTCGGGTTGGTCCATATCCCAGTGACACGCCCAGGCGAGAGTACCGCTCCTCCCAGTTCCCAGCCTCACCGAATGACGGTACTCCCTCTTACCACTCACACGGCCAAAGCTCTTCCATCGATTTCTCTCAGTCCCCGGACTTCTCGATGGCTACTCAGTCCACGCCGCACTCGTCGTCCCTGCGACAGAGGCTGAAGCACAAAACCTCTTTCTCCCTTCCTACCATCCAGTCGGCGGACTTCACGGACGTTCGCCGCAGCTTCGAGGATTCCCGCGGAATCGACCTTCCCCCAATCCCGGTTGGGATGAGTCGAGAGCCAAGGCATTTGACACCAGTGACCGAGCGCGACGAATCGAACGAATCACACCTCATGAGGCGTACGCTTGACGAGATGGGCCCAGCTCTGGCCGCGCTCGACAAATCACAATCGTCCGCGACCACAGGCTCGTCGAGGATGGCATGGAGCGATCTGGCTCCAACGGTACTGCATGGTGAGACAATCGGGATGACCTCGCTGGCGAGCTTTGGGACGGAGGACGAGGAGATGTCGGAGGAGATGGAGCGGGTCATGGCGATGGATACACCCACGAGGTCGGAGTTCGTCATCTCCCGGCCAACGACTTCGGCTGGGTCAAGCTTGGGGCACCGGACATCTGGGAGTGGGAAGGCTCTTCCTCCACTACCAACTGTCGAGCACAAATACGGCTCCACGACGCCAGGATCGACGACAACGGGCAACTCACAAAGCGGTAGTTCAATCCCTGCAGTCCAGAACTTCCGGTACTCCACCTTCGCCGAACCAGTGACATCGCATCCCCACCCACCACCTCTGCAACCATCTCAGACCACTATCGCGCCCGATCTCATCGCCATCGCGGCCCCTCATCCACCACTACAAGGCTTGGCCACTAAGAATTCCTCTGAGACCGTCAGGTCTGATATGACTGCGACCACCACAACTTCCACTGCCTCTCCGACGCCTACTCCGGAGTTCAGACTGAGTCGACAGGAATTGCTTCTTGTTCAGCAGCTGCGATCTCGGCGAAGTCAAAGTGCGATGGCGGTCCACCAGGATAGAGGCAACAGCTCGAAGGCGGTGCACCAGGACCCGGTCTGCAACTCGCTAGCGGTGGGTCAGGACAAGGAGAAAGAGGAGACTGGGCAGAGGAAGGGACTGAGACCCCTCCAGCTGGTGGGGGACCGCAATACCAATCGGATGTCAGCACCTCTGCCTATGGTCGGCGAGAAGCGGTATGACAACAAGGCTGGTCCAGCTGGACCGAAGCTGTCGAATGAGACGAGGGCGAAGATGAGTGCTGCTTCGAGGACGGGGAAGGGGAGCAAAGCTTCGCACGGGTCCGGAGTGAGCGGGATAAGGATATAAGAGTTCGCTCCGCCGAGGTATAGATGAGTGCGATTATCAATCCCGGTGTACTTAGCGAGGGCTATATGTGATAAAGTTGAAATGCTACTGTTCTTGAGGTCCGGGCATAGGTTGCATGCTTGTGAGATAATAGATGAGGGGTATCCTGCAAGAACGGTGCCCGAGCTCTAGCATAGCATACGTCGACAGGTGAAGAACAAGGTGGGATACCTAATCTTCCCGTATCTGCCCAAGGAAATCTTTCTTAATAGTCCCAATAGCAAACTAGACCTCACCTCAGCCAGAGCTCATCATCGCGTTGAGGGCAAGCGAGCGGGAAGACCCACAATGTCATTCGCCTCTATTCGACATCCCACAATCTGCATCCGGACCTTCGTATCCTTCGCAATCACCTCGTCGTTTGAGCGATAACATTGTGGTGAGGCGTTTGGGTCGAATTTCATATCCGCGTGCACCAGCTGTCCGACCTCACTTGTCAGCTTTGACATGGCGAAGTGAGAGAGCAGTGGAATTGGAAGCCGTGAGGAGGTTCAGGAATGATCGATCAATTACTACGAGATCGTCCCGGCATGATCAACTTTCCGCGTGATGCGGTCTGTTGTCCCTATGCTTTGTTCACATCATGTGTTGAGGTGTAACGGGAAGAGAATGGAGAGGGGCAAAGGAGAGCAGGAGGGAGCAGAGAGAGGGAGGAGGCAGGGAAGGCGGGAATCGGTCGCCCCGAGTTGCAGAACCCGAGACTGGGGAAGTGTAGAGAAGGTTCGCTCACGTGGGAGGAGACGAAGACCTGGAGCGGTCCGACCATCGCGAAGAATCCCATCTGCTCGGAAAGTCAGCGTTGCGATCATCGACCTGGCAACTGAGAAGACTGGTGGAGTCATGTCCTCGCTCTGACCGACCTTGTTGACATTGACGACCTTTGCATCGACAACCTCCCCCTTGAACGGCTTCATAACAACGGCCGTATACGTCGTCTTGAATCTCGCCTGTCCCGTCGACGGCAGGATCTTCCCCTCGCCGATCGAGGTGATCGTGATCACCGAGATGATGTACCTAGATCCGCATCACATTTTAGCATATGGCAAAATGCCGGTTTTAGAAGGAATCGACGAGAGCGCGACCCACCCGTGTTTGCCGGAACATGTCCCCTCGACATCCTCGTAAAGCTTTTGCTTGAGGTAGTCCTCGAGCTGGGCACCGAAGTAGGAGGGGTGGAGGAGGATGGTGTGGGTGAGCTCGCGCTGCGGAATCAGCGAGACCAAAGGGATGGAAGGTTTGGGCAGGATTCAAGGTAATAGGTTGCATCCGGGTTCATTTCGTTTCGAGTAGCGAAGCGGATGAGTTTCAAGAGTGGAGAGAGGAAGTCAAACACGTGTCAGCACGCAATGCAAAGCTTGCGGCTTGATACGAACGAGGAAGAACATGTTGGTCCGACCCGGACCGAGACGTGTCGGTCCTCTGGCTCTCGCTCACTCTCGCCCTTTTTTTTTGGTGACAGACTCTCTCCACCGTGACTCGGATGCGTGAAAGCTTCGAGTGGCGCGGTGAAGGTGGAGTGAGAATCCTCGTCCACAGACGACTATCGCATCTAAAGGGATGATTAGAGAACGGAGACAAACGGGACACGGCGGTATGGGTGGAGTTTTTCCCAAAGTGATAAGGTCCCGTTGGACCTGAAGAGGAATGACACGTGTGTGATGTTTCAGCTTTGTGTTGTTTTGAAAAACACAAAGTGCGTAACAGTTGTCAACGAAGAGCTCTTCTTCCTATAGACTGTACCGCCATCAAATTCCGTCTCCCCTTCTCAAATTGTCACCTCAGCAGTTCTTCGCTCGCATACATGCTGAAGATACCCTTCGTCTAGTCCTCTGGTCGAGACTTTCTCTGAAATTGATTGAAAATGGAAGAGAAATCAAACGCTCAAGGCGAGGGCGGTTTGAGAGAGCAGCGACGCCTGTCCAACACCCGATACCTCAAGCTGAAGCGCCTCCCGACCTTACAGGAAGTACTCGACCGGCGTACTCGACCGCCCTTAGACCTCTTTTGCTTCTATGTGAATATGTCGACCCAATCAGGGGAGTGATGCTGATCCTCGAGCCGCTCGTAGGTCTTCCTGCAGCGAGAGTCGGCAGAGGATGCTCTAGATTTCTGGCTGGATGTGCAGCAGCACGAGAACATGTGCAAGGCGTACTTCAAGGTGAGCGATGCGTTCAGTCACGTCAGAGCATCGAGAGCTACGAAACTGGCTAAAATATTCGCTCTCCAGGACCTCCGTCGTTCAGGACGATCCGTGCAGGAAGACTGGCCCGAGTTCGCCGCCTACGCTCGCATCAACGGATCTCATTTCTCCCCCCTCCTCGCTCTCCCATCCGCCCCTTCCTCTCCGCCGGTCCCACCATCCCACTCACCCGACTTCGGGGCTTCGTCCTCGCCGAACCTCGGCTCGACCTCGCCAATAATCCACGCAGGACGAGACACCGAGTCGCATGGTCCCCGTACCGCTTTCTCACCAGTATTGCCGGACCAACCGTTAGGGCGGACGAGCGTGAGGGGGAGATGGTCAGAGAGGAGGAGTAAAGCTCCGACGGTGATCGCGAGGGATAGGGCAATTGAGAAGGCTGCGCTTGTCGAAGGGGCGGAGAGGATATACCTGCGGTATCTCCTACCCGGAGCCGAAAGGGAGATCTACCTCCCGTAAGTTATGCCCGGTCTTCTGGTCGTACCGGTCTGATGTCACGTAGACCGTCTCTGAGGATGAGCAACTTCCCAATCTCGTCCGGCTCCGAAGCCTCCCCGCTCATCCCCGACCTCTTCCACGCCCAAAAAGTCTACATCTTCAAAGCGCTCGAACAGGACGCCTTCCCCCGATTCCTCCGCGCCAAAGCTTTCGGCAACCTTACCCCGCTCGGCAGCTTCGTACGCCTCATCGCAGGTCTGCTGTGTCTCTGGGGAGGGTTCGTTCTCGCCTTCTCTCTGATCTTCTTGGACTACAAACCGCGTTGGGTCCGCTTATGGGTAGGTCTCCCTCATGGGATTTTAACTATGGCTGATGGTGAACAGGTGATCCTCCCATTCATCTTCGCATTCAACCTCCTCCTTGCGGCGTACTACTCCCTCTCACCCCTCCTTGCCATCCTCCAACAATCTGAGACCACACCGTTCCGCCTCATACGTATCCGGGAGGCATATGTTCGTAGATTACTGCTGTTGAGAGCCTTGTGGATCGAGGTGTTGTGTATCGCTTTGACGGCGGTATTGACGGTGATCTTCACGGCTGTGCCCGGACATCGACTGTGATCATGATAACGGTTTCTACGAAAGATCTTGGGGGCAATTTGCTGTGCATTGCTTGCCTGGGGGATAATGAGCTTTTATATGTGCATGATATGATCTGGCGACGCGATATTTTTAGCGATCCAACGTATCAACCGCTGCTCTTACCTGAAAGTGATGTAACGCCTGCCAATTCTCGCTCAACGTAGAGCGAGAATAATGGATATCTGTTGCTTCATAATCGAGAAAGTCGAGACGAGGCATGGTGCAGGCAGTTTAGACATGATACTGAGCGTGTAGCGATGATGTCTTATTCATCAACCGTCAGCCAAGCCCCATCGCGGAACCTCCATGCCTATCCGATGATCGCGGACACAGGCATACATAAAACTGACACGATGCACTGATATCCTAACGTCTACAAGCCCCTCCCACCCTCAACCTCAATAAGGCTTCGCCCTCGCCGCCCCCTGCGTCGAGTACCTCTGCGCTCCCGGACCCTGCGCCGCCTGTACCCCTCCCTGCCCCTGTCCCGGTGTTTGGGATCCACTCTGACCCATCGGACTGGCCATACCCGTCGGACCGGCTGGTGCTGGGGCGCCATTACGCATCGCCGCTGGACCTCTTGGTGCGTTCGGGATCGGTCGAGCGGTGTTGCCCATCGGCTAAACTCACCATTAGCATCTGCTCACCTCAATTCGAGTGGTTGGCAGACTCGGCTCATCATTTGATTGCCATACCCTACTTGTATATCAGTACTGATATAGCGAAATTTGGATAGCATACCCATCCCCATATTCCCCATCCCCATATTCCCCATCCCCATATTCCCCATCCCCATCATCCCTTGGTTCCCCATGCCCATTCCCATCCCCCCACCCATCCCCATCCCGACGCCGCCCATCATGTTCCCCATCCCGCCCACACCCATACCGTTGCGCATCATATGACCCGCCATATTTGGGTTGATCGCAGGGGCATTACCCATCCCGCCCATATCTGGCACGCATCAGTCTGTTCAGGCTCTAGGAAGTGGTCAAGGAGTGGGGACTGACTCTTCATCATATTTTGATACATCATGGCCATAGCATTGGGATCGAATCCACCGCCCATTCCCATGTTACCTGTCCACCATCAGCCTTTGCCAAACGAAGCGAAGGCAAACATACCCATGCCCGAACTCTTCATCATGTTCTGATACATCATTGCCATCGCATTCGGGTCGAATCCGCCCATCCCTCCCATGGCACCAGCGCCAGCACCAGCCCCGGCGAACCCACCGGCACTCGCACCAGCTTGGAACCCGCCCTGCTGACCGAATCTCCCACCTCCGGCTTGCTGGGCCCCGAAATTCCGGGGCAAGGTACCCGCACCTCGAGGTTGGGCCTTCTTGATCTCGATCTAAGCCGCGTCAGCTCACACTCGCCTTGGTAAGTGGATCGACCCACCTGCTTTCCCTCGAGCTCGATCCCGCTTGCCGACATGGCCACTCCCACCGAATCCTCGCTCGCGAAGGTGGCGAATGCGAACCCTTTACTCCGGCCCGTCTCGCGATCAAACATGACAGTCGCGTCCATGACACCACCAAATTGGCCCAGGAACTCCTTGAGCGACTCGGACGTGACAGTAGGGGCGAGGCCGCCGACGAAGACTTTCGCGGTGCGCTCATGCTCTGCTCTTGGGATAGCTCGCTTCGGGTCGATCTTACCCGACATGAGCTGTGTAGTCAGACGATGGTAGAACAACGACCCACCTGCTTGCCGTCGAGATGGTGGGTCTGCGACATGACCTTTGTAACGCTTGCCGGGTTGGTGTAGGTTAGGAAGGCGAAACCCCTTGATCGGCCAGTGGGGTCGCGCATGATGGTTGAAGCGTCGATCTCGCCGAATTGAGCCATGTACGCTTTCAGACCGTCTATCGCCAGTCAGCGATGGAAGGCATAAGAGTGTTCGACCCACCGTCGGTGGTTTCCCAGTTGAGGCCGCCGATGAACATCTTGCTGTAGTCGGGAAAACGGGTATAGAGAAACATTGATCCAGCAGTCAGGTCAATGAGCATTTTTCACACGAAAGTCATGATCGTGTTTTGAATCGCCAGTCGGATATGATGGAGTGAAGAGCAATGTTGAGAAAGCATGTCAAGGTCGGTACAGGTCGATAGCATCGTCGAAGAGGTACATCGTAGATATATCAGTTTAGCTCGCAATTTGGTCTACCACCCGAAAGAAAGAAGAAAAGCCAGTACGGAATACGTAGCTATGTTTGGCAACCTAATCCTCGTTTATCCTCGTCTAAAGCTTGCCCTAGCAAAGGTATCGCGAGCTATTGCTCCCCCGACGAAACCGACGAAGCCCCAATAGAAAACCGGAGCACACTAACCCCTCATCTGGCATATCGCTCGGCCGTATCCGATCGATCCCCGTCAACCCCTGTTCCCCATCCGAGCCATTTTGATCATCTTGCGGTGCGGGCTGTATTGAGGTGTTTGTCGCGTATTGAGGTTGTTGCTGTTGTTGGGGGTTGGTGTTGGGTTGGTGGGACGAGGCGGGATGAGGTGGTTCGATGTCGGGTGGGTCGACGAGCTCTTCGAGTTGGCTCACGTCGAGATCTGCGTATTGGATGTAGTCAGCAATGCAAGGTGCAAAAAGGCTCGGCTAGACGGGGAGATCTGGAGCTCGGAGGGGTTGAAGCAACATTCGATGAGAAAGCCTTACCTCCGTACAGATCATCGTTGTATAGGTCAAGATCCTCTGCCATCCTGAGAGAGTCGAAATTCGATGGACGATGAAATGGAAAGCAGGCTAAGCTATACTACTACGAAAGCTGGGGGAGAAAGGAGTCGATGAACGAGGAGAAAGGGGTGCGCCAGCCAAGACGAAAACACGAAAGCCACCGTGGGAAACCTCCGAAGCGGGGTCTCCGCAAAGTCATCTCAGCCAGAACACCGTTTTGGGAGTCTCTCTGACGACCAAGGTCATGGCAGAGCCAAGACTACGCAGGAGCTTCTCCCAAGATGTCTGGTCCAGCCGAGAAAGCTCCGTTGCTGAACCAGCGATACCAAAAACACCCTCCGCCGAGGACAGCTCGACCCACTCGATCACTGCATATTTCCATCTCCCTTCTCATCCTGGCGGCTTTCGTCCTCTACGCCCAGCGACAAGGTATCAGCAAGTCAAAAGTACCGTACGAGGTCGGACCCACGAGAGCTCTGCCGGATTTGTATGGGATTTGCTCGAAAGAGGGGAAGAAGGTGTATACTGTCCCTGAGGAGGGTGGGGTTGGAGGGGTTGAATGTCTAGTGGTTGGAGGCAAAGAGGTGGTGGACACTGGCAGTCTAGGCAATTATCTCACGCCAGACCGGAGTGGTTCCTGACGTTCAAGTGCACAGCTCGGATACGAAGACGATGGGGCGAAAAAGCGACTGTCGGCGCTGTCGAGCAATCTCCCCAGCACGTCCAGAAAGCAGGGGAACTACAAATCATCTACCTACCGCAGGGCCATACGCTCACCCCCGTTCGTGTCTTCTCAGTTGCATGAGATCATTGAGCTTAAAGATGTACAGGGTCTCGTGGACTCTCACGCTCATCCGCTACGCTACGGCCACTCCCGCCAACTCCAGCTCCAAGGCTCGACCTGCATCGGCGAGGTAATCCGCCGGGTCGAGGCCTTTGTGCAGAACAACGCCAGTAGTCTACCTGACGGAGCGTGGATCGAGGGGTTAGGATGGGACCAAAATCTCTGGGAGGTGAAGGAGTTCCCCACTGCTGTAGGTCCTGCAACGCCTACACAGTCTAGAAGCTGATACAGTTAGGCTGACCTGGATGCGTCCCCCATACTTCGAGGACTCCCGATATCGTTAACCCGGATAGACGTCCATGCGGAATGGGTGTCGAGTGCGGTGTTGGAGCTGCTTGGAGATCTGCCGGGGAACGTGGATGGCGGGGTGATCGTCCGGGATGAGGATGGGAAGCCTACCGGTGTCTTCGTGAGATTACCCTACTCGTACCAAGCATAAGCTAAGTTCGGACGAGGTGGACAATGCCGTTGACCTGCTCGAAGCTGTCCGACCACCCTGGACCGATGTTCAGCGAGAAGCGTACCTCAATATCATGACGGATGATAGTCTCAGTAAGGGCTTGACCGGGGTGCATGATGCGCGAGTCCCCGCGGCGGACTTGGCGTTCTACAAGCGGTACGTACGAATCGAGAAAACTGAGTGGGGCTGATGAGAGATAGAATGGCAGACGAGGGCAAACTGCCAATCCGGTTTTACTCAATGGTCCGCATGATGACACCTCTCGCGGCGATTCTGATGTGGCCGTAGGTGTACTGCGAATACCGAGAATCATATTGTGGGGATAGCATCCCTAAGATCGACAACGCAGCGGGTCTGTCGTCTTATCCGATCGCATGAGGTTGCGTTGACCTGGATTCAGATGGCCGACTCAATGTCAAATCCGTCAAGCTCTTCGCCGACGGTGCACTCGGCTCGCGCGGTGCCGCGTTACTCGACGACTACTCGGACCGACCTGGGTGGAATGGCTTCTTGCTCACCCGGGAGGAAGTCTGGAAGCCTCTGATCAAAGCTTGGTATGATGGAGTGCGTCCATCTTCGCTCTGGATTCCAGCCTTCGCTGATCACGTCGTAGGGCTGGCAAGTGGTAGGTGCCCCTCGATCGGCTCGGAATGGCACTTGACGAAGCGAAGAACGTCCACGCGATAGGCGATCGAGCGAACCACGTCGTCCTCAATGCGATAGAGGCGGTAATGGGGGATGACCTGGCAGCGGGGAAGGAGAGGCGGTTCAGGTTGGAGCATGCGCAGATCATGACGGAAGACGACCTGAAGCGAGCGGTCAGACTCGGCGGTGCGTCCACCATCGGCATTATACTCTGAATTGAAGTAATTGAAGTGACAGTGCCTTTTAGTGATAGCTAGCTATCAGCCGACCCACGCGACAAGCGACGTCCGTTCATGCAGTCTCTCATCGAAGTCAAGCTGATGATATACAGATGTGGTACGCCGAACAGCGCCTGGTCCGTCAACTTCCTCCCCTCTTGCTGGTATTGATAGTGCCTAGGGCTCAGAACGGATGAAAGGCGCCTACGCATGGCGTTCCTACCTCGAGTCAGCCGTCCCACCCGTCCAATCAATACAGCCGGCTGATTGAACGCAGTCTAGGCGGACGGATCACCCTTGGCTCAGACTTTCCCGTGGAATCGATCGACCCCCTCCGCGGTTACTATGCTGCTGTCACACGGCGGGCGGAGGATGGGAGCTCGCCGCACGGGAGGGGTGGATGGTGGGTGTCTAACTTATCTTACCTTATCGAGCCTTGTCTGATAAGGGTACTAGGTATCCGCAGCAGAAGCTGACCCGTGAGGAAGCTTTGCGCGGAATGACGGTGCACCGGGAGTACCCCTTCACCTGATGGGACATGTTCTGACCGAGGGTCTCACAGCGGCGTTCGCGAGCTTCTCGAATATGACCGGATCATTGACCCCTGGCAAGCGATTCGACGCGGTCATCTGGCACGACGATCTGATGAGCGTGGATGAGGATGAGATGTTGGATGTGAGGGTCAAGGCGACGATCGTTGACGGGCAACTGGCATGGGGACGGATTAAAGCATGAGGCCTCGGTTCGGGAACCGGGCATTGAGATGGAAAGTGGTATGCACATGCATGGAAACGGGTCGTATGGGCTTGTATGGTATGAGCATGCTATGGTATACCCTCAGCTTCTCCTTGACTCCGACCTCCCCCTTCTTCATACTTCCACCCTCTCGTGTTCCATCATACAAGAAGAGACCCGCTCAAGCCCCCGTTCCCATCCTCGACATCTTCTTATCATGGCCCCTCGTCCTCGCAGCATTCGAGTGCCCCCTACTCCCCTTGTTCTGCCCGCGTCCCCTCCCACCTTTGCTGCCTCCCCCCCGTCCCCCGCCACCTCCACCTCCTCGCCCACCACTCCCTCCACCTCTTCCGCCATCACCACCTCCACGCCCACCTCGATTGCCACCTCCGCCTCTGATGGGTCCACCACTGGATTCAGCTTCACTCCGGTCCCTAGGTGTTGGTGCGAGATAATTCGAATTGGGTGTGAATTGGTGACGAGCGAGGATCGCCTCCTTGTGCGGCTGTATCAAGAAGGTAGCCCGCTCCTCAGCATTTGGGCCTTGTACGTAGAGAATAAGACATGGACGAACATTACGATCGAGCATGACCCTCCATCCCTCAAGCTGTGCATCATCCATCCCGGTAACCTCCTTCAGTTTCCTCCTGGCCTCACCTCTCCGAGTCCCGCTATCCCTGTCAAACACCTTGGGGTCCGCAAGATACGCGAGCTCAAGCTTGGTCTGTTGGTCCACATGGTACGTCTTGGTCGGATCCGATGATCTCCGTGACTGTCCCCTCTACATCAGCTTGGCCCATCCGAGTGACAGTAGGAGGTTATGCACAACGACTTTGTCTCCACTCTCATCCTCATCGCCCGACTCCTCGCCATCCCCGCGAACCCGGACCACCGGGATCCCATCGTCATCCACATCGTCGTACACGTGTCCCTCACGGAGAGCTGCTGCTTGCGCTTCGGCCTCTTCGGCTTGAGACTCGACGAGGCGGAGGATCGAAGCGCGGAGATGGTCTGGAATAGCGGTCCCAATATGCGGAAATGCTCTGTCATACCTTTCAGCAAAGTAGTTCCTTGACGAGGACCGGCACGCACGAACCATCCTTGCCAAGTCTGAGCCGCGAGAGGTCTAAATCCTCCTCAGCCCAGATATTCTGTCGTTTATGCCTAACACTCGGTGCAGAGTTGACCACCTCATCCTGAATCGTGATCTGCTGATCCCCAAGATCCTCCCGGATGGCCTGCTTCAGCTTGACCAGCTCCTCAGGCAGGTCATCGCCACCGCGAAGGATAGCGTCGACGAGCGGTGCAGCCTGTTCTTCAGGCGTCGGTGCGGTCGATGCGAAGTTCGGGTGGCAGAGCGCTTGCACGAGCAAATGAGGAGGGAGGTGCGGGAACAGCTGGGTGATGGACTCCAGCCGCTATGACCTTCCCCTCAGCCAAAGTTCGTTCTCGTCCAAAAGGGAGAAAGCCAACCGGGTCCGAAGCCGCCTCTTCATCCCTCAACCTCCTCAGCTCGCCCATCTCGCCATCCCCAATCCTACCCCGTCCTTCAAAACAACACTCATAATCCTCTCTCAACCCATCACTCACCAGGATCCTTCTCGACCCACCCGTCTCTCCCATGAGCCGCTTCAGCGCCTCCCCACTCTGTCCTCCCCTAACAGCTCTCACCAGCGCATGACACACGTGCAACGCATCGCTCTTCCCCCTGACGTCTCTGAGCTGGGGGTACGAATCGCGTAGAGCTGGGAGGAGGTAGTCTGATTCGGTAAGGAGGAGGCCTACGATCTCTTCGTGGGAGCGGAGGAGGAGGTGGAGGACGCGCACGACTTGCGCACTCGGGGAGAGGCGTAGACGAGTGACGAGGGAGGGTAGGACTTGGGTGCGCAAGTCATCTAGGAGGGTGGGTTGGGAGGTGAAGGCGGAGGTGAGGATGGTGGAGATCGTGGTGGTGTGGGCTGGGTAGGCGATTATGGCGTCCCGACAAAGGGGAAGGGTGAGGGAGTGGGGGGAGAGGGTGGAGAGGTGGAGTAGGGCGGATAGAGGGATCGTTGAGGAGAGAAGGGGCTGGTGTGAAGCGGAAGCCTTTGAGGGGTAGAGTTGGTATTGGGCGAGGATGTGGAGTGTTGGTTGGAGGGCTTGGAGGAGTGATGATGGAGAGGGATGGGTTGAGGGATCGTTCAGGCGTGAGATGAGGAGCGGGAGGGCTCGGAGGTGGAGATGGGGTTGGGGAGAGGTGGAAGGGAGCGTCCTTGTCATAGTCGAGTGGTCGGGGTAGATGGCGAGCTACTCCTCACTACGAACATGCTGAAAGTTCGAACTCGTTCGGAGTGGATACTACTTGTAAGGGGGTCAGCTAAAATTGTGGGAAGGGTTCAGCTGATGCGGAGACTGCCGCTTGACTACGTGCTGTCGACGGAGAAACCTGTTGTCACGAGCTCGCATGCATGCACAACCGCTGCCAAGCTGTTCAACAGAACCCCGTCTCATGCCCCCTCATCTCCGTTGCGTCTTCCCACCCTTCCTCTTCCCCGCCAACATCCACTTCGGCCTCGTAATAGGCACATGCCGATCCGACTCGCTCGCCTTCGCCAACCGATTCGGTTCTCTCTGCGCAAAGTTTCGCAGCTCAATCGCCTTATCTGACTGCTTCGCTGTAGCCAGACCCGCAAATTGTCGGTTCTTGCCTGGTGTCCGGTCAATGGCCTTCCCTCGGATCTGTCGTCGAGCCGGTACAGCGGATACGCTCTCCATGTCCACGTCCTCGTCCATCCCGCCCGCTTCTTGACTTCGAGCTTCTTCCGCCTCCCACGAAGCCTTCTTGTCCTGCACCAGCCTGGCCGCCCGCTTCTCGAGGACCGATGGATCGTGTCCATGTTTCCGCATGCCATGGGTGAACTCGTTGAGCGAGACGTGCTTCTTCTTCCGCGGGATGATCGGGCGGTTCTGAAGCTTGTTCTTGGCTTGGGACAGGTTCTTGATTACCGCTTTCTTGCGGCGAACCTGCTCAGCGGCGTCCCGGAACTCTTCTTCCTCCGAGTCGACCTGCCCATGGTCAGCACAAGAGATGCGGGATCGCAAGCCAACGTACCATGCCCTCCTCGTCCGATGCATAGAAGCCCTGCTCCGCCAAAGCATCCTCCTCCCGCTCAAGCGCCTCCAACTTCGCCTCGATGTCCGGGTCGACGAAATCGGCGACATTCTTCCCATTATAGAACTCCGGCATCACATCATACTTCCAAGAATCGTCGGCAAGGACGTAATGCTCTGAATCACCAAAATCAGACCACTCGTGAAACCGGATGGAGGACTCACTCCTCATGTCCGCCGTGTAAACTCTGTATCCGTCCGTCTCCTGCTCCTCATCCCTCTCCAGCCGCCTCCTCTCCGGATCCTCCTTGTCATACTTGACCCGACTCTTCACAGTATCCGGTATGAACGGCTTCCGATCCACGTCGTCCCTCTTCTGCGGCATCGCTACGTGTATCTTGTTTGCCACCGCTTCGATCCGGTTTCCCTTCAGCTTCTGCTCCACCCGATGCGCCAGAAGAGCGTCACAAGCGGCATTGCGCACGTTCATGACGCCTTCTTCGGAGTAGCACGACGCCTCCACAACGGTGACTGTCTTGTCGGATATGATCGAGTCCACGAAGGCGCGATTGTCGGGAGTGAGGTCGTCGAGACGGACAATGTCGATCTTGTTGATCACGAGTAATGTGGGTTTGTTGAGGAAGAGGGGTTTGATCGAATGGAACAGCTTGCACTGCTGCTCATCAGCATCGACAGGAACGGCCGGAGGAGCTTTCCGTACCTGTGCCTCCACGGTGTATCCGCACTGCTCGCTCAGGTCCATGAAATACATGATCGCACTCCGCAAATGAGCCAAAGCCGTGATCGACTGCATCTCGATGGTGTTCATTTCTTCGAGCGGGTGGTCAAGGACACCGGGAGTATCGATGACCTGCCATCGGAGGTACTTGTAGTCCATGTGTCCGACGAAAAGCGATTTGGTAGTGAAGGCGTACTGCTCAGTATCAGCGTAATTATCAACACACATCTGAAGGTGACTGACCGGTTGCACATCCACGTCCGCCCTTGTGATCTTGTTCACAAAGCTACTCTTCCCCACATTCGGATATCCACAAATCAAGAGGGTGCGCGTGTTCGGGTCGATCGCCGGTAATCTTCCGATATGCTGTCTGACCTGCTCGAGGTATGCCAGCGGATCTTTCTGACGCTTCATGATCGTCGCCATCCGCCCGAGTGCGGCTTTTTTCAGCTGCTTGCACCGATACAGCGAGTCGCCAAACTTGAGGAGACGGACATAATCTTTCGCGACTTGGGAGATAAGATGACGAGCTGTGTTGAGCTGACCGAGGGCGAGCTTGTAATGATTCTTATCGTACAGGACGTTGAGGAGAGAAGATAGGAAAGGGTGAAGGTTCTGGACGGGTCTCAGTGGACTGCTTGCTAGACGTACTCTGATGCGGAGTACTCACGTCTAGAATGGGAAACTCGGAGATGATCCGACCCAGCTTCTCGTCGAAAGTATCCTGCGTGAACTTGACCTTGCGCATATAGACTGAAATTCGTCAACTTAGCACCCTAGCGAAGAGTTCAGAGGCAAACTGACAGTTCCTGATACGGGATATCTTGAACTGCAGAACGAAAGCAGAGGTCATTCATATGAGCTACGAGCGGGGAGAACAAGAGAGGCGCACATTCTTGTGGATGACCGTTGGGGTCTTGCGCATCGTCGCATTGAGGACTAAGTCGATGAAGTCGGATGAGGTGGGGACTGGCGCAATGCGCTGCAGTCCGGCGACGGACGACATGGTGGCGGAAGGACTAGTGAGCCGTTGAGAGAGGGAACGATGGTCGAATGTCGTCTGAGCTTTGCCTCACAAGAGAATTTGCTTTCGAGCCAGTCCTTAGGCTGCCGTCCAGAAGGTGATACTAAACACTGTAGAGCAGCGCAAAATATCGAGTTTCCTGAATCGGAGCTGACGTGGATTTATCAACGAAAGTCTTCGGAATCTATCGGGGCAGCAAGATTGCCAGCACGCGCGCGTTGCGTGTGGAAGAATTTAAAGAGTTCTCTCACACAGATCACTCTCACCATTTCAGTTCCTACTCAGCTACCTCTTCTTGGTACTTTGCCCCGACCAAAGAACGATTTCACTCCGCCTCCTCAGCGGTGCATGCAATCAGAGTGGCAAGAGCTTGCGTGACGCCAAGACAGCTCCAGCTAAAACCAACCATCCTTTCCACCTCATCACACGAATCACACCATGGCGATTGTGGAACAGCTGTCGTCGAAATACTCGTCACAGCTTTCACAGCTGCAAGCTATCTTTCCTTCGTGGGATCAGGGAGATCTGGCCTACACGCTACAGGATGCGAAAGGGAGTTTGGACGAAGCGGCCATGATGATCACTGAAGGTAAGTTTCTGACTTTCCAGGTTTGAGCGAGGCTTTGGGTTGTCTAGAGCTGATGGTTCCTACCTATCTCACTTGATGTTCCACTCAAAATCCCACTCATCCCCTACTCGCTGTGCCTCCCTACAAATATCGACGTCACGCGCTGCACCGCTTCTCTTCGTATAAACAGGCCGTGCTGCCCAATTCACCCAAGCAACCCGGAAGAAGCCTGTGAAGTCCGACAAGGAAGCACCTCAAGGCAGAGGCCATTCCAACCGAAACGCAGATAGCGGTGGGTGGGAGAATGTGAATGGTGGTGAGGGTACCGAGACACGAGGAGGCCGGGGTGGGCGGGGCGGCAGAGGCAGTCGAGGTGGTCGCGGAGGCCGAGGCGGAGGTAAGCCGCTGACGATAGTCTCATTGGATCACACTGAAGCGACTGTAGAGCCCTTCCGAGGAGCTCGAGGTGGACGAGGTGGCGGCAGAGGTGGACGGGGCGGTTTCATTGATGCGAACGGCAACTCGTCCAAGAAGCCCGATGCTTTCCTTGGCTCCGCCGCAACCACGACTGAGGGATGGGCGAGTCAGGTCGAGCAAGCTACAACCGCCGACGGTGAAGATGCCGGATGGGCATCGACGGTTGCCGAGCCTGATACCAACAAGGCGGACACTGAAGGATTGGGTGAAACCGTTATCAATGGTGTCATCACGGATCCGAGCAAAGGCGATGACTTCTCAGCTGCAGGCGGTTGGGGTGATGCGCCGGCGGCGAAAGAGCTGGAGAAGGCGGCAAAGACTGGAGGAATGGGATGGCAGGAGGAAATCAAGAAGCCGGTTGCTGTGGCCAAGCCTTCGGCGGCTATCCGGCCAATGATGACTTGGGCGCAGATCGCTAAGTGAGTGAAATGACCATCAAGCTGCTTGTACTTATGCCCCGTAGGCCTCAAGAGAAACCGAAATATGCCCCTCCTCCTGCACCTCCAGTTCAGGCGGACCCCGAACACATCACTACAGTCGAGCCGACTGTTGACGATACCGAAGTTCCGCCCGAAATGCTGGAGGAAAACCCTTCTGGACCCGTCGGAGCGTGGGGAGATGCTCCTACAAATGAGGAATTGGAGGCGGAGGCGACACGACTTCCCGAGCAGCAGGAGCGTTACGCGAATGGAGACGCCGAAGAATTCTTGCCCGAGGAGCCGCCCGTCGATCAGGTGTCTGCAGATACTTGGCAGCATGACCCCGCAATTGCTGGCTCTGGGACGCAACCCGACTGGGCAATACCCCAACCACCTTCGGCACCTCTCGCTCCGGAGCCGATCACAACATACACTGGTCCGCCTGGCTTCAATACCGTTGCGGCGAAGGCGGCGGCGGCGGCTGCACAGCCCCGAACGAGTTCTCGAGCAGGACGGTACAAGAACATCGATGGGCAGGGTGTTGTTCTCCCAGCTATGGCCAGCGGCATGTCCTCGATGGAGATGCAGTTCGGCAGCCTGAGCTTTGGTGGCCAAGGTGGCGACGGCATTGAAGCGTTGCAACCAGAGACTCAGCCGTCACAGGCGCCGGTCCAGCCTGCCCGCTCACCCCTGCAAGCTGTCACCTCGCCAGTCCGACAGGCGCAACCTCCGGTTCCAGCTTCAGCTGTTCAGAATCCTTCTGCATCTATAGCACCCGTCCCATCCCAAGCTGCCACCCATCCTTTCTATACACAACAACCTGCCCAATCACAGCTACCTCCACAATCTCAACAGCAGTACAGCTCGCCTCAACAAACCTTACAGCAGCAAATGGCGCAATATCAATCCCATTATCTGCAGCAACAGACCCAAGAAGCCCAGGCGCCCTCGCAGAGTCAGTACTACCGCGGTCAGCAGGATTACTATGGCGCACAGCAGCAGCAGCAGCCGCCCCCCCAAGCCGCAAGTCAGGGCCAAGCAGCACAACAGCAACAGCAACAGAGCCAACAACAACAGAGCCAAGCCCAACCTCAGACCAGCCCCTATGAAGCTGGCTATGGTGGATCTGGAGGATCGCAGCTGTATGGACAGCAGCCTCAGCAGAGTCAGCACAGCGCTCAAACAAACGAGGCGTATGGCGCAGCACAACGAGTGAGTCGATATCGCAATCCTTTACTGTCCTTGATCCTGGAATGTCGTGAACTGACGAAACTTTAGGCGTACGACTCGTACACTGCCAGCGGGTATCCTCGACCTGCGATGGACGAATCGAAGCCCGCAGCGCCTGTGCCAACATCGCATACGCCTACAGCTCCCGCTCAATCGCAGCAAGGCGTACCGCAGAGCCAGTACTACTCCCAGCTGAATAACATGGGATACTACCAAGCCGCGCCATACAACCCTTACTATCAATGTGAGTCCACCCTCCCATAGCTTGCGTGACTAATCGTGCAACAGATGGCCAAGCTCCCCAACCCGGATTCCAGCAGTACTATCCTCTCGCGGGTCGGAACCATTACGGTCAGCCCACTCCTCAAGCCCCCGCTGCAGCCATCCCGCAGGCCAGCAAGCCGTCGCCTGCTCCAGCGCACTCTCCCTACGGTGGTCATCAGTCCTATCCTTCGTCCGCCTACGATGATCAGTCCTCGCTCAGCATGGGTCGATATGGCGAATCCAAGCCCCAGCAGCAGGCGCAGGCACAGCCGCAGCCATCTTTTCAATCTCAGCAGGGCTTGCAGAACTTCCTCGGCATGAACACGCCTTCCGCGTCATCCGCGTCATCCCGTCATCAAGCCGGCACCCCGGACGATAGTTTCAAGACTGCTCAGTCCGGCTCAGCTGCGAGCCGCCCTCAGCCTGCTGCCCAAGGTCAAGCGAACCAGCCGCAATCGGCCCAGCATCAGCAAGGAGGATTCGGCAACTATCCAGGCTACGGGGCATACCAGAGTCAGGACTGGTCGCAGTACGGCCAGCATTATGGAGGTTCCCGTAACGGCTACTCACAGTGGCAGCAGTGAGCTGCGAGATCCGATCGAGCTTGAGAAGGGGAAGCGTGGACGTCAGCAGTGCTCTTGCCTTGTTTTTCGTGTGTCTACTTGCAGATGGACCAAGCTTCACACATCATCGATCATACATTCTGTCTTGCGTTCTCGCTTTCCACGTCTCTTTCAGCGTGCCATGTGACTGCAAAAACGGGAGGGTTTGGGGCTAGTCTGATCATGTCACGTCAATCATCTTCACGCTCACCTCTCGTCAGCGAGCTAATCAGGGCAGGCGGTGTTTGTCCTCTCAAATCAGATGTGCTGTCGCCAAAGGTGGAGCATTGAGGCGAGATCGGCATCCCTCACGAAATGAGAGACACTGACAATCCCATACGGATACGTGTACATCGCCAACGATGCATTGGCTGATCAGACACTTCATTCCTCACTCCTTCTTACTTTGGAGGGGCGAACCTAAGCGTACAGCCACAAGGATGCGCTTCGATAATGTGTGCCATGGAGCGAGACTGATAGTCAGCGTCTGACAAAGGTCGTTCCAGAAGCTCACAAAGGATGGTGCGTTGAAACGGACTCTCCATCAAACACGAAGAGCAGGTTGCTACACTTTTTCCCACTCTACCTACTTTGCCCATTCCGGTTCCCGGTAGTTTCCATCGCCAAACACAACCTGTATCTCAGGGGATGCGACATTCTCACCGCACGAGTGAGCAGCCCATGAGCGAGGACACGACGGATGAGCTTTGCAAAGCAGATGGATTTTCGTCATTTCCCGCACGGGAGCCAGCAGCTCACGAGCAAGCAGGCATTTGATGAGCTTCGCAAGCGGATCGACATGTATGGAAGTTCCATGCGGTCCTTCGATAGCCGAACGCCCGCGCAGTCCTTGTATGACCGACGCGCGCAACACTCTCCGAACAGGCTGAGCAGTGTCGACTCGAGTTCCTGGTCAAATGGATCAAAGCGGAAGCTGCGGTTACCACGATGGCCAAAGAGGAGATCTTCCCGTGGTGTGGGGGACCTTTGGAGGTACTGTACATTCGACTTTTGATCTACATCTGGAGCGGTCAAGCTACAAGAAAAATTACACCCAACGTCAGACAGTTTCATACACGCGCACGAAGCATGTGCTTTGACGGCTAAAGAGATATTGAGATCGATCTGGGCGACCCATTCAAAATCACTCATCTGTATCAAATGCGCACGCTGCCCGGCATCAGCGAACAGCCGGAATCCTGGCAAGATGACTACACTTCGCGACGTGCAGGTGGGTTTGTTCCGGTCATCCCGGATCGAAAGACTCTCGCAACGGAACTCGAGGAGACGTTGGATGAGATGGAGCGTCGGAATCAGGGTGGATTTACTTTGGACGTAGTGCAAAGCTGGAATCCAAGGCTGAAGCACAATATCATCCCACGAGCAACAGAGAATTTGCGACAGACAAGCAGATCTCGCCCGTCCGACCAGGATTCCTCGCCGGGTCAGCCTTCGCTCAAATCCTCGCCGAGACCGAAACACCCATCCATCGAACAGCACCATAAACGCCCCTTCATTATCGTACCTCCGTAAGATGCGGACCTGTCCAGATGGGAACATCGGTCTTTCCCTCCACACGCTTCCGAATATGGCTCTAGCTGTCATAAGCCAGGAATTTGGTGGTTCCGTATTCTTCAGCAGGTATAAGTCCCTCAAAACAAGGGATTCCATGTGTCTCGCCGCGTCCACAAGCGCGTCTCGATGAGCGGCAGGCCCTCTTGCCGTCCGACCCCGAGCCTTCGGTCCGTACAAGTCCGGCAGGTAGCCTTATCTCTCGCCCGCAATCCAGAACTGGATCGAAGAAGACCCTGCCAAGCTCTCTGTTGTCCAGACTACCAACACAGCTTCATCATCGTCGAATGATTCCAGAGTCGAGCCGTGGTTGGAGTTTTGCCTCTCCACTCATGTCTGGTCTCAAATGAGCATAACAAATTACCGACGCCTTTGGCTGACCTTGCTCATTGAAAGGACGGGATCTCACTTCACGACGATCTTCCAATTGATTCCGCTGAAGGAAAACGCATCATCGAGGAAGTGAGGTCCCAGCAGGGGGAAGATCCAGTCGTCGTCAGTCTTGCTAGTAAGCCCTGATCTGGGCAAATACATTTCATCATGCTTGAATTGACTTAATTATGCTCTAATTTTTCCTAGGTGCCTCGGGCTTCTAGCTCTATCGCGCGAGAACTAGCTGTAATATTTCAAAGTAGGCGAAGAGCCTCGAACACAGCACAGGTGTAAGACTCAGTTCGTGGGGATTCAGAATCATGTGTCAAACCCGCCTTTCGAGCTGGTTGAAGCTGCTTGGGAGCATTTGCAATACAAACTCGGGTTCCCGAATACCATTGACTGAATGACGAACGTCTTTTGAATGAGCCGTACTTTGCTGGCGAGAGTGATGTGAGGTTGCGTATTGTGTCGAATGACCGGGTCAGATGAGAAATCGCTGTCGTTGTTCGAAACGATGCAGCAGAGATAGAAACCACGGAAGTAGACCTCGCCAACCACGTGCCTATTTACCGATCCTCCAAGCAATCGGCTCTCTCTACATATAACCACGTTCCGATCCGGCCAAGTCGGCGAGGATCTAGGAGCTAATCGATCACATGTCTGCGGTAGTTGCTTGTCCGCGGAACATGATATGCCGCCTATTACCTGCGTGCCTCTACTCTCAAACTCTCCACAGACGATTTATCCCTTGGCGCTCTCCTCTTTTTCGGTTTGAGCTAATCAATGCCGGGCGCTTTCCGCCGCCAAGATCTTGGGAATTTAGCTCGGACCCGATTTAATGGGTTTCTGTTACCCAAAGCACCGTGTCTCAAACCAAAACTGAAAAATCAGAAAAAGCGGGACCGTTCTACACGGGGCCTCATGCGTCGTTCTGTCTCGGGATCGTACCGTCCCGGAAGTCTGATTTTTGGCTCTTTCCGAGCTGCGTGGGTTCCGACAGCGTTTGGAGATTATGCTTTCGCCCCACTTGGGCGTTGCTTCGGACCGATGCTTGTAGTTGCCCGCTTTGGATTCGGGCCGTCCAAAGCCGGAGGACAATTCGTCCGCATGTATTTCAATACGTCTCTCCGCCGGTGATCTACGGTGTCATGCTCTCCCGTCTTCGTCATTTGGGGAGCTAGATTCGTCGTCTAGATGATTTGAATGAACCAATTCGAAGTTTCCATCATGTTTCATCTCCACATCTTATGCCTTTCGATGTAATCAATAAGACGAAATCACAGCACATCACTCGACGTCGTCCATCTTTCTTTCTCCAGCATATACCCTTCAAAGCGACGGCGGCAAAGTACCAAAGAGTCTAATCAGGTGAGCGTCTTTCCAAGCGGATTCGGAATTAGTTCCGAAGTGATCGAAACTTGGGATCTCGGTTCGCGGAAACCTCGCCGGTCGGTTTCCCCTCCCCTTTTCGGTAGTTCCATTGTCCTCTTCCTCGCAATCACCCCAAATCAGTCTAAGCTCGGTTTTGATTTATTTGAAGGTCCCGATCATTCGGACAAAATTCTTTTTGGGGTTCGGAATTGTGGCCGAGCGGGTTTGACGAGATCGCGAAGCGTAAAAAGATATGGGGCAGTTGGATCAAGGGTGATCACGGGGGTGTCCCAGATCATTGGATCACTTCTCACGCCCTTGATCACTTCGTCAATGATGATCTAATTCGCGATGAGGGTGAAGTGAAGGGATAGGGCGTTGGTGCGTTTCGAATGGGGTTTTTTTTCTTGGATCAGTTTCAGCCAGGCTGAGTGCTGGTCCGAGCGGGGCTGGATGTGATGCTGGCTGGCCTCGAGGCTTGTCAAGGGATACCAATCCGATGCATCCTGTCGCATTCCCTTCTGCTCATCCATGCTGTGTCATAGCTGACGCCCTGCTAGCCCGATCAATCACTGGCAACATCCCGACGCTCGGAGCGCCCTCGATTATCGGCCCCGCCCTGACGATCCGTCCCCTCCTACTGAACAGTTAACAAGGGTACAACGCACACTGTCGGTGAGCATCACCGACTATCGGCTAAACTCAGGCTGATCCGCCCGGGAATCTCAGTTTCACGAGGTCCTTTGCTACCGAGCGTTATCAACACAAGGCCTTCAGCGGTGACCAGGAAAATCGGAAGCTATCACATAGTCAAAGGCGACTCTCAACTTCTTGCGCCGCTTAAACAGCACCGCACAGAAGCAGTCCAGGCTTTGTGAACGGTGAGTGCTTTGGGATCCCTTGGAACCGTATCCTCCTCCTTTCCGCATTCCCACATTCGTCGTCGCCGGGTCGCTCTCCCCGGCCACCGGGCAATTAGCAACATCAGCGGCGAGTCCCGAGGATCATCCGTCGACAGGATGCCTTTGACGGCGGATGCAAAGGGGGGGCTGAGGAGACGCTTGCTTCTGATGACGATGCGACCCGGGATCGAAGATGTAGCATAAGAAGAAGGCTGACATGGCTTTGGCTCCTCCCCACAAGACCTGAACTCTGGCTCGTCACTCCAACCGAAATCACGGGAACAGTCGCCGACAACCCTCGATACCTGTCTGGAGTGAAGGGCAATCCACGATTACCCCTGACTTTTCGCCCCTCAGAACCTCCATCGTGAGTATCGCATCTACCTGTAGACCACGCTCACCACAGAGGCTCTCCTCCACAGCCTTTGACTCCTCTGATAGCTCTTCGCGGCAATGGAGAAGAATCACCTTCCCTCCTCCCCTCTTCAGCACCACCATCCCTCCTCATCCCGCTCTCGTCGCCCTTCGAACCCCTCTCCTATCGAGTCAAGCGACTCGAACAAGCTCAACGTCCCGCGTCCGAGCAATCCTTGCGCCAGCCCACCCACCGCTACCACCTCGCTCACCCCATGGGCCCAACAGGAGCGGCAGGTCGACAGACGATGGCATTCGAAGCCGTCTACACTGAGCGGCGACGGCTCTAAAACTGAGCCCATCGCTTCCTCGAGTCGATGCCCTACTCCGCCTCTGATCCCCCATATCCCCGGTCCTGCAAGGCACCGCCCCTCGACCCGACTGCTCACGTCCGAACCCCTCAATCGCTCCTCCTCCCAACATGTTCCGATAACCATTCACTATACGCATCCTTCCCCTCAGACCACATCCATCCGCAAACGAGCACGAGCAGCTTCCCTCCCCACGGCCTCACCTGACTTCAAGCGAAGAAAATCCCGCCATCAGACTATCACACCGTCAGATCAGTGGCAGCGGACCTTCGAGCACGTACCCGAGCCATCGAAACACCACATTCAACGGGAACGGGCTGCAGCGCTTGCTACGCAGCTGCTTGCCGGGCGGAAATTGCGGAGCGCATCCCCTCCTATTGGCGAGCAGATTGTGGTCGCCGCCAATCAGCCTCCAATCAACCTTGCTTCCCTTCGTGGTCTCGATGCGACCGAAATCCTGAAGAATCCTCAGCTCCGCCATGACCTCCTGTTCGACAGCCTCGCTTTCCGCCCCATCAACTCCACCGCTCCTTTCCCGCACTCCTACGCTGAGGTTCTCAACTCGGGGACCACCCCGGTTTTTGATCCGCGGACATCATCTGTCGTCGTCGATATGTATTGGGAGAGCGTCGCCGAGGAGCTGGCTACTGGATGTCGATGTGCGAGATGGGAGGTTAATGGGGGAGAACATCGAATGGATGTGGCCACCTTGGAGAAGCGGGAGAGGGTGATGAGGTGTCTTTGTGGAAAGTGGAGACCGGATCTGACCGAAGGGGAGTGGTGGAAGTGGCAGGGCAGCCGTCGATGGCAATCTCGCATCCCCGAGCTCGTCAAGAGTGAGTCATACCATGCATCTTTGCGCTCTCGCTGACGAACTTAGCTCTTCGCGAGATCCTCATCTCCCTCATGGGGTCTACCACACCTTGCACCAGCCACTTTGCGCATTCATTCTCCCGAGAGGCGCTCGACGCGCACGAGGTCACCTGTCCAACCGTGACCCATGCGCTCGTGCCCGAACTCTACGCCGCCCTCGACCCGGAGTTCCTCACAATCCGAGTCAGACGAGGTGTCTTCGGACTCAGCTTATTCCAAGTGATGGGCCAGGCAATGAAGGTCCATTGCGCGCCGGTGAGGGATGCGATGGTGGATGATATTGTTCGGACGGCGATGTCGGGTAGCGTGGCGAAAGCGTTGAGGAAGTGCTTCGATTGCGTCGAGGTCATGAAGCTGGTGGGTACTCTGACCAGCCTCAACCCCTAGACCGTACTGATTCTCATCAGGACATCTGCAACCACCAAGTCCACGCCCTCCGCCCCTACCTTTGGAACTCCGCCCTTCAATGCGAGCTCTCCGCCTTCCACGCCCTCCTCGCTCAGACCCACGTCTCGCTAGAGACTTCCATCACCCGCAAATGGATCCGAGCGGCTTCACGTCGCGTCCTCGCTTCGATGCAGCCATCCGAGCGGAATCGACTGATCCGCCGGCGACGCGAATTGGCACTCTGCTCTAACGTGGATGGATTCGTCGATCTCGTCTCCGCGGACTGGAGTTCGGATTCCCCGATCTGGCCGCCGGTGGTGCAGAGACGAGTGATTGGGCCTGGAGAGTTACAGTTCCTGGAGGGGAAAGCGAAGAATGCTGTCGAGGTGCCAGAGTCATTCAAGATGGACTCGAGGCGGATCAAGGAGTTCCAGTCTGTCTCTTTTCACCAGAGTCCAGGGCGTCTTGCTGACGGGATGATGGTAGTGCTGAAATAGTGGATCTGACCATCTCGTCCATGCTCCTCCTTGCGGTTCGGGATCTCCTCCGACAGACGCACGGAGCAGCGTGTTCATCCCGCCTGGCTCATATCCAATTCGAAATCCAACACACCTTCGCACAGCCCAGCTGGTTCAGCCAGATCTCCACTTGTTCGTCCACCATATCAGATTTCGCCCTTCGACTGTCAATGCGCATCCATGGGCGCGATTGTCCGAGCGGGGCCATATCGGAGCGAAGCAACTCCGACATCGTCTGCCTCACAGACACTGCGCGGACCATCGACGGTTTCATCACGGCGAACATCACTTACCAATCACCATTATTCATCTCTTCGTTCAAGGGGGTACGAGGGGCAGTGACACAGCTTCTCACTCACGAACTCCTCGTTCAGCTTCTCGATCCCGCGTGCGACCTCTACGACGAGAGCATGACCGACTCTGTGCCGCTTCAAGCTGAACACCATCTGACTCCAGCTGCACGAGTACGCGAACACCATGCCTGCTCAATTAGGGAGTTTGGGGCTGAGGAGGAAAGGATACTGCGCTCGACTGGGCTGGAAGTGGTGGAAGCAGACCTGAGAGGTCTGGTGAAGCGGATGGAGAGGATAGTGGGGTTCAACGCGGATGTGTTTGGGGATGTCTATGCGGGGAGCGGGATGATGGTGGGTTCGTAATGAGGAGTAGGATGTGAAGTAGACCGTTGTTCATCCTTATGTCATACGGTACACTTCCACTTCTCTGAGATGGATTAAGAGCTGTAGTCGAAGGATCACTGGGTGACAGCCGACATGGCGAACATGGCGAAGGGTCTCGGACCATAGATAGGTCCGTGTCGTCCTCATCGGCGACCGCAGAGAAAATTTGCGAAGAAGATGGACCGAGATTACACCGAAAAATCTAGAATCCCGGACAGGCAAGTCCCGACGAACAGGAGCCCGCACGCCGATTCGTCATCCGTGTTTCTATTCACGGCTCACGAACCCATATTCGGTGTGCGGGAACGGTACTCCGAACGTCACCTCCTTCCAAGAGCAGTGAGACAAACCCAAACCAACCGGAAAAGTACGTTGTTTCCGAGACTCTTCCCCCAGGCCCCTGGGTCCCGGCCCTCGAACGACCTGCCTCATGCGATGGGGGTTGGTCTTTGTTGTGCATGCTCGGACCATGTGTATCCCACGGTCATAAGTCAAGCTCTTCCCCCATTTCCTTCCCTTTCTCAACAAAACCAAATCATACACGTAATGAGAGATCGTTAGAAAGTCTCAGAACCAAGTAGACAAAGATGAAGTTCACGGCTACCCTCACCGCCCTCACCTTCGTCGGACTCGCTGCTGCCCAGACGCATGTCCGCCCTCCTCTACTCTTGTACGAGACTGATGAGGATGATCAGCGCTATCCCGGCATGTGTCATCACTTGCTCGACCGAAGCTGCATCGTCCGCTGGATGCACGTCGTAGTGAGTCAATCCTTGCCGAGATCTTCGAGACCCCGCTGATGGGAGGTCGACAGCACTGACCCGGTGTGTGTTTGTACCAATGTCAACTTCCGGAATGTGGCTGCGGCTTGTCTCGTTGCGTAGGTCTTCGCTTCTCTGAAATCATGATACCTTTCTTGCCATTTCCTTTGCCCATCCATCAGGAAGTTAACCATCCTCCATTCCCCCTTCCCTATCACATTCTCAAGCGAAACGTCGCCTTGCTCCCACTCTTTCTCACCCGTCCCCCTTCTCCATCTCTTCCCCTCTCGCCTTCCTTTTGCCTCTTCGATCCCGCCCAGGACCCGCTGACATCGCCACCCGTAGCAATTGCACCACCGCCGACCAGCAAGCTGCCTCCTCCCTCCAATCCGCGCTCTGCGCCGGCCGATCCGTGACATCCGGCTCCGTCACCCAGACCATCGCCTCCGCCACGATGTCCACCTCGATCGACACCGCCTCTCTCGCCTCCGCCACCTCCTCCGACGGCTCCTCCGCCCTCATGTCCATCGGTTCGTCCCTCTCCTCCTCTGCCGCGGCCGCCGTGGCGACTACTTCGCCTTCGCGATCTGCCGCGGCCACGACCTCCGCTGCTGCTAGTTCGGCACCGGCCACTTCGGCGGCGGCAAGGGCTAGTACCAGCGCTAAGAGTGCGGCGGGGGCCAAGGTCGAGTTTGGGATCAAGAGCTTGGGTGCGGCCGCGGTGGGGGCCGTGGGTTTGGTCATGCGCGGGGTGATGGTGCTTTGAGTGGATATCGTAGCGATTGCTGCGCGGACTCTCCCTTCCCCCTTCCAAAATCGTACGTTTTGCCCTGCGATGTTTGAGAATTCTCATTGTGATAAAGGGTCAGACGTGTTGAAATGTACAGGACATTGGTTCTAGGCTCACGGTACGGCAGCATATGTCGAGGGTCTCTCCTCACATGCACTGCCTGTTTGCATCCACTCCCGGCACGACTTCGAGGGGTCTCTCGGCGCTCAATGAAACACGATTCTGCGGACCCAGGATCTTCTCTGCCGAAGCTCAGTATTGCCCTGATGAGCAGTATCAGAACCTCCAATCGTGGTCGACAACATGAAGTTCAGACGAGAGTGGGAAAGATCAAAGTTCATCACATCTGGTATTCACAACTGCCTGAATCACAATCCGAGCTGAAGCGAAGAAAGCTGCTATCCAGCGAAAGAAGCAAGTGTAGAATCAAGCCTCACCCTTCTCCACCAAACCCGTCAAAGCCGCCGCTCTCGACATCTACATCGTCCCCTAAGCTCAACCTCCCAGTTTCCCACCCCCACCTCCTCACAAGTAACTCCCGCACCACGATCCCGAGACACACCATCATGGCCACACTGAATACCACCCAGCACCCGAGCAGCGAGTAGGCACTACCACCATATCCGTCAGTCGGGTACTGGCGGGTGTTTAGATGGAAGAAAGGAAAGGTTTATGGGAGGGTGGATGGGAGAGTCGGAGAAAGGTGGACTCACAGGACCCGGCGTGGACCCGAGGTTATGAAGATGAGGAAGTAGGTGAGGACGGTGAAGTCGAGGGAGGTCAGGAGGGTTAAAGTGAGGATGAGGGTCTCGGAGCGGGTTGGGGCTGGGGCGGGATCAGCTAGGAAGTGCAAGGGGAGGAGCGAGAAGAGGGGCTCACCTCCGTTCAGCTCTTTCTTATATGGCTCGATGGTGGTACCATGTTGACCATGGCGGTGGAGGACGTCCTTGATGGAGAAAATGGTCGGTCTTTCTTGGGTCGGATGAGGCCTCGCCTCGTCGATCGCTAGGACTTTCTCGGCGATCTCAAAACTCATCGGCGTAATGTACTCGCTCGGTGCTGGTCGGTAACGATGTGATGGGTTGACAAGAGGTCCGCTGCGTGATTCGAATGCCGACCTGTCTGGTGATATCTACCCAGCAGAAGTCGGTCAATCCGAATGACTGCATGCAGAGTTATGAGTGACAAGGCTTGACGAAGTAATTAGTCGAGATCAGGATGAGATCATGAAACGGCAGTTCACGACTAGGGTCAGGCCCTGACGAGCAACTTATCAGCTTGGAGTGATTCACCGGTCTATGAGCGACAAAGTATGGGTTTCACGGGATGGGCGGGAATCCGAGACATCGGGATTGGGGAGTATGACCCGTCTCATCTCGTCATTTCCGCTTGAGATAGACCACCAATAAACACACCCCAATCACCAATACCCCGAAGACGAGGAAGGTGGGAAGGATGTACGAGCCATAGCATTTGATCTCACTGTCCCATTCGATCAGCTCTGCCCGTCAACCTTTGTTCAAGAAGTTTACGTACCTCCAGAGACATTGTCGACTCAACTTGGGCAGCCCCTGCCTCTTCCCACCAACCCCATCAGTCTCGATCCATCCCCGTCCTCGACCGAATTTGGGTGAAGATGAGCCGACGAGCGTGGGTGTCGATGCGGAGGGGTCGGAGTCGAGGGTGGAGGTTGAGGATTGGGGGAATGTGATTTGAGGGGTGGACAGGCGGTGGGAGGTGGAGTGGTTCACGTGTGTGGGGAGAAGGGGTTGGCGGTCGACTTTGTTTTGGGCCATCGTGATGAGGCAGAGGTCAATCTGAGGATGAAATGTGGGTTTGAGATCGAGGTCGATCCGACAGAGAGGAGCGTCAGCATGGACTTTCACGTCTCGTTCATCGCTTGTCTACCTCGCTATTCTATTCTACTCAAGTCTCTCTTTTCTCGATGTCGACCCGACCGCCATTGAAGTCATCAGGACCTGACTCGCTGAGCGGTGCTTCGAGTCCCCACCGGCTTAGCCACCTCATTTCCGATGCTATCGACTTGGTCTGCTGATCAATGCTCGACTCCATTGCCATCTTCTACTCCCTCCCAATCTTGGACTCGATCGCTTCAACATAATCTCCAGCTTTCGTGTCAAACTCTTCCCAGGCAGCCAGCCACTCTCCGGGTTGCCGCAACCGATAATCAGGTCATGGAAGAGACTGATCTGGGACGGGGCGAGAAGCCGAATAGCATGTTGGTCATCCGATTGAGATCATTCAGACGTTCCCTATCGAGACCACCTCCTCACTCAGTTGGCGATGATAGTCTGCGGAAGCGTAAATTGACTGAGTCCGATGGCTCCTTGCTTCAAACCACTTGGCCCCCTTCTCGTATGGCTCCGTATCACCAAGTTTGGTCCTCCAGAAGTTCAGTACGGGTTTGTTCAGCTCGATCAAACTCGGTAGCTTCTCGTACCACATGACGCCGTCAGAATCATCGTTGACTCGCTTCTTGAATGACAGGGTTGAAGAGACGAGGTTTTTTTTCGTTTCAGCATCGGTGAGCTCGATCGAGCTGGTCTGTGCCATGATCAGGAGAAGTGCAATTTGACTTGCCAAGAAAGATTTCAAAATAAGAGTGGAAGATGGAAGCAGCAACCTTTATGTCATTTCAAGAACAGGTGAAACGTCAGGAAGCTTCGCTAAGAACAGAGGCTCTAGTAAGGATCGGGTCAGGCGAGCCTGCAGATACACGTCGGATCATAGGCGTCGCCCTGTATACCCGAATCCTTCAGCTCGTGCTTGGTGCTATCGGCATGAGCGGCATCCTGTGCGCTCGTCGACTCTGCCCTCTCTCTTGCCACGCTGTCCCCGTCACCATTGATGGTAGGACTCGCAGTGTGCCCAGTCGCCACCGGGGGGTTGCCACGTGATTCTCAGAGCCATCGACATGAGCTGTCTCAGTGGTTGTCGACTCGTCCCCAAAATCCTTGTTATTATCCTCGTCGCCATCGATGGACTCAGGATCCGGCTGGCTAGCAGTATACACAGTCGTCACCGGAGTCGCCTCCTTGTTCTCAGAGCTATTGACATGAGCAGTATTCTGTGTGCTTGTTGGTTCTGTCCCTCGAATCCTCCATGCTCGTCGACTCGTCACCCGAATCCTGAACGCTTGTCGATCCATCGCGTACCGTTGAATCCACCGCTGATTCCAACTCCCTCATCCTCTTCGGCTTGTCCGCGGAGAGAAACTTCGAGGCGCTCCTGTCGAACTCTCCATTCAGTGCCAGCCACTTTGCGGGCTGCGGTAATCCAGGAGTAGGCCAGTGTTACACTGGCTGCTCCCGTCCATGAGACAGGCATTGCAGAAGATCGGCTCGAGTGCCCACGGGTGGACCGATAGAGTTTCTGGCCATGACCGTATAGATTATGTTTCATCCAGTGGATATTGTCCAAATGGTTTCCAGGTAGACCAACCTTCTCGCTCAACTTACGCCGGCGGTCGACACCGGAACGTCCCACAGTCTCAGACACAGCTGTCCTCGTTGAGGTCGTCCCACCTACCGTTCTTCTCGTATGGCTTCTGATCAGCAAGCTTTGTCTGTAACAAGGACATTACGTCCTTGCTTAACGGGATCAAGCGCGGTAGTTTCTCGTGCAATCCAATGCCCGCTGAATCGTCGGTGAGGCATGCATTGAGTGACTAGGTTGAGGAGGCGAAGCCTTTCAACTCGTCTGCTGAAAGCTCGATCGAGCTGGCCTGCGTCATGATCACGGGATCTTTCAAGATAAGGAACTTAGTGAGCGAGGAGAATGTCTTCGATTCTGCGGTGTGCTCGGTGGGGATCGGGAGCTGGAACAGATCCCGCAAGCAATTATATCGCATTCAAATGACGGGTCAAACGTCGAAACGCTCCGCGCTGAAAACAGGTTTCAAGAAAGGAGCACAGTAAGTCCCGTCAGGCGAGTCTGCGACAACAACGTCGGATCATAGACATCTCTCAGGCTACCCTGTATGTGCATCCCTCAATCTGCTCAGACTCCCCCCCCCCACCCCGCTCAGACTCCCCGCCGACGTCAACGTCAGATTTGGCAGGTTCTGCCCTCTTTGGAACCCTCTCAGACCGTAGCTCCACTTTCGCCACCAAGCGCGTGCGGTGGGAGTGATACTGTTTGGACAGATGCAGCCTCTTGGCGGTAATCCTCTCACTGCGCGGTGTCCTGTGATCCCTCTGACTTCGATGCCTGCTTAGCCCTCTCCTCCTCCCCCTTTTTGATCTCTCCAAGAAGGATCGATGCCACCTCGTCAAAGTCTCAGCACGTGCTCAACCATCTTGGCAGTTCCAAATCTGGGTCTCTAGTGTAGTAAGAAGACGCATGATACACCAGCGTCTCACTGTAAACTCTTTCCAAGCGGCCTTCCGGAAGACTAAAGGCAGTCGCTCACTTTGCGAAACTCGGCGAGAGTATCTGAAGAGATCTCCAAGGGAGTGTGGTCGTCATTGGATAGGTCTTGATACTTGTTTCTCGGGTCGTCCCGCTCGTACGGGTCCTCACCAACCAGTAGCTCGTCCAGACACCTGAGGACGTCCTTATTCAGCACGATCAGGGTCGAGAGTCGCTCAATGCGCGACGTGTCCCTATCCTGGCGCAAATTGTTGCCGGAGCAGTTCTTCATATACAATACCGACGCTCTCTTGAGATCCCGCATGGTGGAGTATTGAGTCATTTTGAGCCTGGTGATGAGGTCGTCTGATATCATGACTTGTGAATGTATTGTTTGAATGGAAGTGGCGAAAGCTGACTGGAGGTTCTGCAGAGTGTGGATACTGATAGAATCGAGATTGCACTGCGGTGTCGTCTATACGCAGCGCAGAAGCGGTGCTAGATGGAAGCATGATCGAGAAAGGACCAGCGCAAAGCTGACCCAAACACCAATGCTGCATACAGAAAGGATGTCAGTAGCCGAAGCAATTCCCTTCATCTGTGACGCAGAGGAGGGGGCCGGAGTGTATCACAGCGTTAAAGAATATGCTTCAGCCCTGGGAGTCTAGCAAACCCGCGCGTCACAGATGACTCCGCCGCAGATGCGAGATGGGAGAAATTCAGTCCCCGTGAGCTCCCACGGAATGGAACCGGCATTTTGAGTAGTAGCTAAATGGGACACTGACGAGATGGGTGGAGTCATCATCCCGAAACTATATATCAGTCAATAAACAGGTGAAAAGGTCAGGAAGATGGGAAGCAAGAGGCTTGCGAAAGGAGCATCGTGAAGCTCGTCCAGCGAGTCAACGGACAACAAGCCCATCCAACGCCTCATTTGCCTCTCCGGCAGGCATCATAAATAGCCACCTGAGTAAAAATGACTCCCGCTTTCAATCACTCGCCGCCAACAGTTTCCACAGACTGCGCGGGCTGTGCGGGTCCTGAACTCCGTCCGGTTGCAATACGGTTTGAGCCCTGTGCTCGACCCTCTCAGCGAGGCCTGCTCCGAAACTGTACTGCACGTTGCCAACCATTTCGGGTCATTCATTGGCATCGTGGTTGATGGTCTCCCCTCAGCAACAGCTTCGAACCACCACGCATGGGTCTTCAGCGTGTGGACCAGCCAATGAGCAGATTCCACATGGTCATCGGGAAGGTTGAGGATCCTGCTTAGATCCAGCCTCTTGGCGACGTCAGCGAAAGAGACCGGCATGAGGTTGAAGGCGTAATCGGTCGCGTCCCGAATCTTGCGTCCCGGCTTGTTGGGCTCGTAGGATGGCTCGTCGGTTAGAATCGTTTCCAACTCGTTCAGGTTCGTCTGATTCAGCTCGATTAGGATCGGAAGCTGATCCATCAAGTTTTCATCTTCTTCCCAGGTCAAATCGTTCTTGATCCAAGCATTATAGAAAGCTTGGAGGCAGCGGCGAGCCTCGACATCTGATCTGCTGTGAGCCTCGATGAGACGTGGTCCGTCATGTTGATAAGGATTTGAGCTCGTTCCAAAGAGATGTCGGTAAGGTAGGCGATGGTTCTTAGTTGCAAGCAGCTCGAGAAAATTTTGAAGCGCTGAGGGCGATTCTCCCGAGAAGACAAGCGCTGGACCCGTCGAATGGCTCGAAATGAAGGAACGATTGAAAGAAGGATCAGCGCGAAGATGACGGATGTAACGGACGCTGCATACGCAAAGGATGTCAATGAAAGCCGAAACAGCGTCAGGAAGTTTGGTGGTGACAAGAGACTCTGTGGATGGAGCAATGCGGACATTGGGTGAGTCAGCATCCACAGCAAACTCATCCATCGTAGACATCACTCAGGATCACCTAAGTTTACGTCACTTGATCTTCAAAGTTTTCCGAGAGCCCTCAGTGTCGCCAACAGACCCTCTTTGATCAGCCTTGTCCTGTGCTCTCTCGGTATCCGACGTCTTCTCAGCCCTTTTCGCATCCTTCCCTTGGGCTTCGTAAGGAGGATTGGCGCGTGCTCGTCGAGTACATGCTGAGATCGCTCCAATCTGGGTATCCCAATGGATTGACCTTTGACAAATCGGATTTGGGACCGCAATCGAATGACCATGCATACTCGAACACCGTATCAGCCAACCAGTATACCGACTCCTCGTAGTCTTCAGGAAGATCGAGACTCTTGCTCAGACAGCGCCATTGTTCGAGGGTCTCCTTCCAGACAGACTATTATCAGTGGCGTGATTGATCAGGTCTTCTGTCTTGCGTTTCGATTCGCGGGAGTCGCAAGGTTCTTCGCCAGTACAGATGGCGGTCAACTCGGTCAGGATTGGCTTGTTCAGGTCGATCAGGATCGGGGAGTTGTTCAACCAGACTTGAGACTTTCCACATCATCCTGCCAGGTCGTGTGATTTTCGAGCCACGCGTCGATATACGGTACCACGGCAAAAGTGAGAGTCGAGATCCGAGTCTCCGTGGGGCTTGGCATGTTGAGCAGCGATAGGATCGATCGAAAGGTAGATAAACGACGAAGGTTGACTGGGATTTCAGTCGTATGCAGAGACGATATGGGTTAAATCGGCTCCGGCCCGTTCTGCTTTAACGCTAGAAGCGTAGCCGCTTCGAATGGTCCGAACTGTAAGGATGGTTAAATAGAACGGCAGGAAGCCGACACGAGCGACAAATGCTGCAGACCGACAAAACGGATGGAGGTAGGGGACTAACAGAATCGGAACGATCGGCGATGCAGAGGTCATGACAGTAAGGATTCGCTTTCAAAGTGAACGTTGTGGCATAGGCATCCGCTCGAATTCTGCAAGCAAATTCGACTGCAATCAGCATAATTCACCCTAGGGGACACGGAACGACCGACTCTGAGCGTATGTTTTCGTGCAGCCGACGGGATCCGCATTCCTCCCTCGGTCTCCGCACTGTCGCAACCCAGACTCCGGAAGGTCCAAGAACAGTTCTCTTCCCCAACTCGCCTGTCACTCGTCGATCTCCTCTTTCACATCCTTCCACAGCCAAATTCATGCAGACCTCCCGGTGGAGAGTTGAGAGCCTGTGCTGTCGTATTTGGTGGGGTGTCTGGAGAGGAGGAGAGGGAGGAAAATCGAGGAGCGAGAGGGAAGCGGGTGACACAGATATTCCGTATATTGGTGGTCCAAGCGGCTCGTCATGCGCCCATAGCCTTCTTCCGTTTCCAGACCAGCTTCCTCGTTCGGTGTCCCCTCTCCCCGCCCTCCCCATGCCCCTCATTCCAGCACTCTCGACAATACGAGTCGTCATCGCAGCCTAGGCAGACGAGCACTGCATCCTTGTTGCATATGCCTAATGTCGGAGGTCAGCCTCTTTGCGAGATGACGGAGACGGGAAAATTCAGGTGTCGGATTGTAACGGAGGTTTTGTGACTTGACTGATACAAGGGATAGGGTAGAATCAGAGGCATGACTCACAGCACCAGCTATCAAGATCTTCATCCCGCGTATCATCGTATCCCGGCAAGTTCCATCCCTTCCCAACTTCCCGCTTCGGCGGTGATGGTAGCTTCGCTCCCGGTGCTTGAAAGGGTCCGGACAGGCCAAGGAGGCGGGACATCACTGCTCTTTTGGGCTCGTCATCTTCGTCCTCGTCTTTCGGTGCAGGGAGATGATCAGGAATGCTGGGAAACGCAGCGGCGCCATCCTCTTCATCGTCGCTCGTGCTCGAAGGCTTCGGCCGGGTAGACCTTGATTTTGAAGGGGAATGTCTACTCGGCGAGGGAGTCTGATACATTTCCGCCTCCGCCAGAGCTCGAGCGAGTATCTCTTTCTCCGTCTCGAGATCCTCAGGTTCCCCTTGAGCCTCGGGACCGGGAAGGTGTGGCTCGGCCTCGCTCAGGACAGCGGCCGCCTCTCGGGATAGCTTGATGTCATTGCCGGAAGGAGGAGCTTTAATTTGATCATCGGACAGGGAGGGAGGAGCTGTGAGAGATGCGAGAAAGGCTTCTACCTGCGATGCGTCATTCAGTAGGATTACCAGAAGGCATGCAGCGAGTCGCCCACCTCGTCTTCCCGCATCTCCCCGTCATCTTCCTCGTCCACATCCTCTCCTTTGAGTTGACCGAGTCGACGTCGGATATCATTCCCATCTTCATCGCCAATAGGCGGGAGGAGAGCTGATACCTCCGGTAGAGCTCGCCCGTCCGTTATAGCATCCAGTTCCGCGTCTTCGGCAGCGGCATCACGAGTTTGTTGATCAATTACAGCTTGCTTGGAGACGGCCCCGGCCTTCGGAGGCGGTGACATGGATGAATCGCCTGGAGGAGCTCGAAGAGCTGCGAAGCGACGGAGTAGCTCATCATCCTCATTGTCGGATGCCATTATCAAAAGCATTTCGAAGGAGAAGCTTTGCACCGGAACCGAGTTGCGTTGCCCCGCGTCCTTGATTAGCAATCAATGTGGCAAACCGCCACAAATCGCCGCTGGAGCGTTTCCTCTTGGCAGACCATCACAGGCTGCCTGTGCATGCGCAAGCTAGATCGACAGGGAGCGATAATCATCGACCACACAGATAAAACCTGAAGATCAGATCACGCGTGAATAGTAGGTCAAAATATGGGCGGGGAGCGGTCTCCGGCATCGTAAGGCTGAAGCCGACGTAGCCCCTGAGAACCCCGAGGTCTCGCTCCCACCCCTCCGCGTCCTCTTTTTGTCGGTCTCCCTTTCACAAAATTATATCCCGTCTCACTTTGCTCGATTCCGTCTGATCTTCAATGCCTCCCTAGACTTTTACCGAGTCCAACGAAATATACTTCACAAATCATCTTGGGAGAGTGCTTCATAGAAGTTTTTCTTCGACCTCGGCGTCTGCCCCGAGGCCAATCACCATTCCCCATCCTTCATCATGGCGGCCGCATCGACATCCACCGCACCTCTCGTGCCCCGATCTCGGAAGCACAAGGATAGCTGGTACGCTCGGAATGTCACACAGCGACTCGACAAGCTAGATCCTGCGGCCATCTGGTCGCGAAAGAGGAAACCTTCTCCACCACGGTCGATCTACATAAACACACCTCTCCCCACCGACTTCTTCGATCTGAAGGGACGAATCCTCAAGGATCATCTCTACTGGTCGAATCAGAATGTCACATCGAAATACACCATCGTCACTTTCCTCCCTCGAAACTTGTTGGAGCAGTTTCGACGGATCGCCAATATCTTCTTCCTCGCCATTGCGATCCTCCAATTCTTCCCTAAATTCTCCACCATCTCCCCCGGTCTCGTTATTCTCCCTTTGATTGCGGTTCTCGCCATCACGGCGGTAAAGGATGGTTACGAGGATATCAAGCGGCATCAGGCGGACCATCAGATCAACCACTCGATCGTCCACACAATGGCCGGTCCGGACTACAAGAACGAGAACCCGATGCGGGCCAAGGACAAGACTTTCATCCCGGCGATCCCACTGCCTAGGAAGTGGAGCAAGAAGGCGCGGAAGGACAAGGGGAACTCTGGGGATATGCTGCAGAAGCAGAACGGAAATATGCAGCCGACGCAGGAAGCGCGACCGACCGGACAGGACCAGGGGGATTTGGCAAGGATGCGGAGTCAGATGTCAAATTGGGAGGAAGATCCGGAGGCAGCGGACAACATCGGCGAGTTGGGATGGCACCGTACGATCTGGGAGGATGTCAAGGTTGGAGACGTCGTCAAGATCTACGAGAACGAGCAGTTCCCAGCGGGTGAGTCGTGAAGGCACAATATAGCTGACCTTCAGATTTGGTCATCTGCTCAACTTCCGAGGAGGAAGATGTGTGCTACATTGAGACGAAGAACCTCGATGGAGAGACCAATCTAAAGTCTCGACACGGAGTGACCGGTCTCAACTATCTCTCCTCCGTCGACGCATGCTCCAGCACCAAACTCCGCATCGACATGGATGCACCAGAGGTCAATATGTTCCGACTCAACGGTGCGATCGTCGCGCTTGACGAAGAGACTCATAATGGCGACGCCACCGTTCACCCGATCAATCTGGAGACCACCCTGCTGCGTGGTTGTGTGCTTAAGAACACGTCCTGGGTCATCGGCATCATTATCTTCGCCGGTTCCGACACCAAGATTGTCCAGAACTCAGGTGGCACGCCCAGCAAACGAAGCAAAGTCGAACGTCAGATGAACCCGCAAGTCCTGCTCAATCTCGTCATCCTTGGTCTTATCGCCATGGTCTGCGCCATTGTTGACCACTTCAACGAGAAGAAATGGTATAGGATGGACTCCTACTGGACGCTCTACGACGACACCTCAGGCGACAACCCGAACATCAACGGGCTGGTCACCTTCGCCAACGCGTTCATCACCTTCCAGAACATCATCCCAATCTCGCTATACATTTCCATCGAGTTCGTCCGGACCGCTCAAGCCGCCTTCATCTACTGGGATCACGCGATCCGCTACGTGCACAACGGAGTCGTAACGAGGACCACTGCGAGGAGCTGGAATCTCTCCGATGACCTCGGGCAGATTGAATACATCTTCTCGGACAAGACAGGTGAGCGCATCCGCCGAGACAGAGCTGACGTCAGGTACCCTTACGCAGAACGCGATGATCTTCCGTCAATGTTCGGTCGGAGGGAAGATCTACCAGGGTGATGGCCAAACCCCAAGCGGGACTCTTCTTGGCAAGACACAGAAATCATCCGCCACGTCTGATTCCGACTCGTCCGACAGTCCAGACGTCAAGGTGGCTCTCGCAAAGGAGGTTCTTATCCCATTCCACGACGCTAAGCTCGACAAAGACCTCGAGATTCACAACTCTGAGCATTCACGTATCATCCACGGGTTCTTCACTGTCCTTGGGCTGTGTCACACGGTACTCGCCGTGGAAACGATGCCCGGAGTTATCGAATACAAGGCGCAATCCCCTGACGAAGCGGCTTTAGTCCAGAGTGCGGCCGATGTCGGCTTCGTCTTCCGAGGGCGTGATCACAATATTGTCAAGCTGTCTACACCATACAACGACGAGCCGGAGGAATACGAGCTGCTTCACGTGCTTGAGTTCAACTCGACGAGGAAGCGAATGTCCGTCATCCTCCGCAAGCTCGACGACGAGGGACGAATTTTCCTGCTGTCCAAGGGTGCCGACAACGTCATCTTCGAGCGACTTTCCAAGGACAACTCGCAAAAAGAGCTCCGTGAGAAGACCGACCAGGATCTGCAGCAATTTGCGAGCGATGGCCTGAGAACCCTTTGTCTAGCATACAGGGTGGTCGACGGAAACGAGTACGAGCGATGGTCGAAGGATTACCACAACGCCACTGTGGCTCTTCGTGACCGTGAAGCGAGGGTCGAGGAGGTGTCCGCGGCAATCGAGCATGATCTGGTCCTCCTTGGCGCGACCGCCATTGAAGACAAGCTGCAAGACGGGGTCCCGGAGACGATCAGCGACCTCAAACGCGCTGGGATCAAGGTTTGGGTGGCCACTGGTGACAAGCTCGAGACTGCCGTGGCGATCGGGTACACCACGAACCTCCTTACAGACGACACCAACCTCATCGTTGTGCGCGAGGGCAAGCACTCTATACACGACCAGATCCGCGATGCGCTTGACGGTTTCTTCGGTGATGCTACCGTCTCCCGCGTCAGCTCGCGACTGGAACCGCCTGAGCTGCAACGCGTCAACACTGGCGTGCGATCCCTTGTCGGGCAAGACAACGGGCATCGCCCCGGCGGCTTTTCGCTGGTCATCGAAGGCTCCGCGCTCACTCACGCATTCGAAGACGAGGACACCGCCGACCTCCTGCTCGCTCTTTCCACACAGTGCACTACGGTCATCTGCTGTCGAGTATCTCCGCTTCAGAAAGCGCAGATCGTTCATCTTATCAAGGACAATCTTGGCGTCATGTGCCTTGCTATCGGCGACGGTGCCAACGACGTCTCGATGATCCAAGCGGCCGATGTCGGTGTCGGTATCTCTGGCGAGGAAGGTCTGCAAGCCGTCAACTCATCCGATTATGCCATTGCCCAGTTCCGCTACCTCAAGCGGTTGCTATTCGTCCACGGCCACTGGTCATACTTCCGCAACTCATCGATGATCCTGAACTTCTTCTACAAGAATATCATCGGTATCGGAGTGCTCTTCTGGTACATGATCTACTGCGGCTGGTCGACGACATACGTGTTCGACTACGTCTACCTCCTCTTCTGGAACGTCTTTTGGACTCTTGTACCGGTCATCGCCATCGGTCTGTTCGACCGCAACATTGACGCCGACACCCTAATGGCGTTACCCGAACTCTATCGGTACGGTCGCGAAGGACAATACTTTGGCATCTGGCGATTCATCTACTACATCATGGAAGGATGGTATCAGGCGGCCGTCATCTACTTCTTCATCCACTATTCCTACGTCACCACCTCAGCGAGAGGCGATGCTTACGGCGTGCACATCTACGAGATGTCCACGACCATGGTGTTCGGTGCAGTCATGGTGGCGAACCTCTTTTCGGGGCTCAACATCGACGCGTGGACCGGATGGGTATGGTTCGCCGTTTGGTTCGGCCCTGTCCTCGTATGGATCTTCACCGCCATCTACTCGATCATCCCGCCTTCGTCCTTCTACACCGGTGTCTACGGCAACGACGTTTTCCTCTTTCGATCCTACGCGTTCTGGTTCGGTTGGCCATTCGTCACCATCATCGCGCTCCTCCCTCGATTGCTCCTCAAGACGTGGCGACAGAATATCGCGCCGAACGACGTGGATACCATGCGACTCGTACGGAAGTTCCAGCCCGAGGTGGATCTTATGCGACACCCGCTGCTCGGCGGGAAGCTGCGCGAGGAGGCTCAGGATGGTGGAGAGACGGAGGAAAGACGGGGAGATATCCCGATGTCAGAGATCGAGGGGCGTAGGCCACCGTTCATGCCAAGGTCCGGGAGCTCGAGGTTTGGGCTGCAGCACAGTGCCCGTGGCTCGGGTGTCGACAGTGAGTCGAAAACTACAGTGCAGAGGAACCGCGCTGACGAAACCAGTGTCTACTGGTCTGTATCGGGAACCATCCCGCGGCTTTGACTTCAACATCGAAGACAACAGTGTTGCCGTGAGTTGCTCAGCCCTGCCAACTCTGACCTTGAACTCACTCCGCTCAGATTCATCGCATGCAGTCCCGGCTATCCGAAGCGTCCGGTCGCCGCAGCAGTCGACCTCTCCGCTCCAAGCTCTCCGGCCGCCCAACATCCAGCACACCCTTCGGCATCTCCAAGATCCGCGAGCGAGCTGGATCCCTCCTGGGGCGAAAGCGCACTGGTACCGGTGGCACTAGCAACAGCGATCCAAGTACCCCCGGCAAAGAGGGAGGAAGGTTCAGGAATGCCCAAAGGGAGAGGGAGAGGGATATCGAGGAGGTTGATCAGCGAGAGAGACAGGAAGGTTACGGCAGGAGTTTGGGTGCGGGACAGAATTTCGCGCCGCCGGAGGTCCCGAGAGTTTAGTATAATGTATAGTGCGTTTTAGATTGAAAGGGTTAGTGGAATCATCAGAATTCAGGCAGGAGTTGGAAGCGGATTCATGCGATGCATCTGAAGACCACCATCACAGCACGCATACATCGGCGTAACTCTCCGAAAAAAGGAGACGTCGTTAGTCCGCTCCGAGTCTACTTGTTCGTCTTTGGCTTCTTGGCTGCAGGCCATCAGCTATGACCAAGGCATCCTCACCTTACTCACCCCCATATTTCGACCTCCCCTTGACCCGACCCGCAACAGCCCCCAAATCCTGCGCCCCCCTAATCAACTTATACCTAGCAACCCACTCATCAGCTCCTCCATCCTCCCTCACAGGGAAACCACTCACCGTACTCCAGGAAGATCCCGTACCCGCCCCCCACGTACCATAACAACACTATGTTCCTGCAAATTATGTCCCTCTCCGGGTATATAACAAACCGTACTCTCCCCAGTACTTAACTTGACACGAGCGACCTTCCGGACCGCGGAATTGGGTTTTTTCGGTTTGGTGGTATAGACTTTGGAGCAGACGCCCTTTTTTTGGAAGTGGTTCTCGAGGAGGGGGACTTTGGAGATTTTGGGGAGGCGCCGGCGGGCACCGTGGAGGACTGAGGGGTGGGGAAAGGGCCCGGGGGGGGGAAGGGGGGAAGGGGGGGGGGGTGAAGGGAGGGGAGGGAAAGGCGGACAGCGAGAGGATGCGGTGCGGCGGAGAGAGGAAAGGCGTGCAAAGGGTGGAGAGGGAAGCGGAAGACCGAATCGGGAACACGGTCAGCACGAAACATGAGGGTTAGAGAATCACGATAGATTAGATTCTATGGTATAGGATGATGATCATGTAGAGCGGAGCTACGGACTTACCTTGCTGCATGGTGGCTGAAGATGAAGGGGAAGCGGAGAAGTGTCGGGAAGTGCGAGAAGCGAGAGTTTGGAATCGGGGTCGGAAGGTCGAGAGGGATCGTGAAGTGGATGCGGATCGGATGGCGAGCTGTGAGAAAGAAGAGCTAAAGGATAGTAAATTTCTGAGAGCAGCCATCTTATCGCGCGATGTTCAACTGACTGATACTGGACAAGAAAGATGCTGCTGAACTGCACGAAGAGGGACGACTGCGATCTCGAGTAACTGTTACGTAAGCCTTGTGAAACCAGCTTCAAATTTCCTTGCAGTTTCAGGTCCGCTTTCGACAGCCCACCCCAAAATCTAACATGGCTCAACCCGACGTCATCCCCCTCGAACCTCCTGCAGAGGCGAGCTCCTCCAAGCCCAAGGTCCGGAAGGACCGAGTAAAGTTCGACTTTTCCTCTTGAATCGACTCCGACTGACCCATTCACAACCCAGCACGACCCTTTTCATATCCTCCCTCCCATATGCCGCTACCACAACTGACCTCCTTACCCACTTCTCCTTCATCGGGCCCGTCCGCCATGGCTTCATCGCGACAGATAAAGAGAGCGGGAAGTCCAAGGGCGTGGGCTATGTGACTTACTCGCTGAAGGAGGATGCGGAACGGGCGGTGAGTGAGTTGGATGGAGGGGAATTTGGGGGAGAGGGCAGGAAGATCCGGGTGGTTTGGGCAGACAAGCGGGTTTGTCAAACTCGGGAGCTGGCTAGGATTCAGCTCATGGTCGTAGCCCGTACCGGGGGAGAAGGTCGAGCATGAGGTGACGAAAAAGCCGAGACGAACGGCTGTGACTGCCAAGGAGGAGAGTGTAGACCCGAATGCCATACGGACACTTGTGGTCTCAGGATTACCTGCGGATCTGACCAAAGCGGTACTCTGGAAGAAGGTCCGGAAAGTCGATGACCGAGTCGAGCTGCTCTTCCCTGTCGAAGGGGAAGCTCATCCAGGTGAACATCTCAACGTCTCATCCAGACGCACATCGTTGAAGTATGCCTAGCCCACCTCGTCTTCCCTAATCATGCCGACGCCTTGCAAGCCCTTCCCAAACTCCATGGGCGTATCTACAAATCCTCGCTCCTCTCCTGCGTCCTCAAGAAGCGACTCGACACGCTCGCCAAATCACCCAGTCATGCTGGTCGGCTGATCGTGCGAAACCTATCATGGGATGTGAGACTCCTCTTACCTATCGCCTTCGGTATCGATACTGAAGGAGATAGACTTCCGAACAAGACCTCCGTGCCACCTTCCTCCCCTTCGGCCCGATTCATTCCATCGACCTGCCCACTCTCCCTTCGAAGCTTCCGTCAGCCCCGCCACGCGCAAGGGGATTCGCTTTCGTCTGGTTCATGGCAAGAAAGGATGCTGAGAAGGCTATGGAGAACGTCAATGGGAAGGTGATCAAGAAGGTTGGAGGAAAGGCGAAAGTGGATGCGGAGGGGAGACCGGTGGCGGTGGATTGGGCTTTGAGCAAGGAGAAGTGGGAGGAAACGCAAAAGCCGGCGAAGGGCGACGTGCCGGAAGCCTCAGCTTCGAGCTCCGCTTCAGGCTCGTCTTCCGAAAACGGTGAAGAGAATGTTGAATCTGCATCCGGGTCTGGCGATGAAGATGGCGACGTCGATATGGACGAAGGTTCAGATGAAGATATGAATGGCGAGACGAAGGATGTGGTGCCCGTCAAGCCGCAGCTCCCCGCCGTCGATGTCGGGTCCACGCTTTTCATCCGCAATCTTCCTTTCGAAACCACTGAGCAAGAGCTGAATACCCTGTAAGTGTCTCCACTACTCACAACTCACAACCTTGTGAAGGAGCTAATATCGCTAGTTTCCGCACATTTGGACCCCTTCGATATGCCCGAATCACAATCGACAAAGCAACAGGCCGATCCCGAGGATCCGGGTTTGTCTGTTTCTGGAACGTTGCGCATGCAGATGCAGCCATTGCCGAAGCTGAGCGAGTCGTACAGGAGACCGGTGCCAACGCTATGCCGGTACGTCTATGCGCTAGCTCAGAACTCAGCTGACTCTGTCAGCTTGGAGGGAGGAATCCCTTCGCTCTTCCGTCCGTCCTGACTGCAGATCCCTCATCATCCCTGGCGAGCAAGCTTGTCATTCATGGTCGCTCCCTCGACGTATCGCGCGCTGTCACGAGGGAGCTCGCGGGACAGATGAAGCAAGATGGAGAAAAAGCTCGGAATGCAGATGATAAGCGGAATACCTACCTCATGCGCGAGGGCGGTAAGCGATATCTCCGTCCCCCTTTAGCAATGTGCTGATAGGAAACCCAGTGATCTTCCCAAACTCCCCGGCTGCGGCTTCGCTGCCTGAAGCAGAACTTGAGAAGCGCCAAGCCTCCTTCAACGCTCGAAAAACACTGCTCCGCTCCAATCCATCCTTGTACATCTCGAAAACCCGACTATCCATCCGCCAACTCCCGCTGTTCGTCACCGACCGCACACTCAAGCGGCTGGCTATCCATGCCGTCCGAGCATTTGACGATGAAGTCAAAGCATCAGACCGAGAAGCCCTTGCCCGAGCAGAGGAGACGGACGAAACGGTCTCCCCTGCGATAGCTGGGAAGAAGAAGAAACGCGGAGAAAGGGAGACGCCTGTGGTGCAGTCCAAGATCGTGAGGCAGAGCGAGAAGGTCGATCCTCTGACTGGGATGCGACGCAGTAAGGGGTATGGATTCCTGGAGATGCGGAGTCATAGGGACGCGTTGAGGGTGCTGAGGTGGGCCAATAATAATCCGGAAGTTGGGGGGTTGATGTGGGGTTGGTGGAAAGGGGAGATGGGGGAGTTGCTGGAGCGGACAAAGGCATCTCTGGTCTCGGCTCAGGCGAAGGGCCAGAAAGGCGAGGATGGTGATGGTGGAGAAGGGGAGAGCGAGAAGAAGAAGGAGAGCGCCGAGGAGCTTGAGGGGAGAGTACGAAAGCTTGAGGCGAGAGTCAAGGAAGGCGATGATCGGAGTAGTGGGGGCATGAGGGGTGGGAAGACGTTGATGATCGAGTTCAGCATTGAGAACGTCCAGGTGGGTCGCACCTCACTTGTCTTCTTGATGAGGGACTCATGACGGCATCTAGGTGGTCAAGAGGCGGGTCGAGAAGATGGCGGCGACGCGAGAGCCAGTCATTGGGATCAAGCGTAAAGCTGGGGACCCGGTCGACGGAAAGCCAGCGGACAAGAGAGTTCACCGGGACGTGGCGGATGCCAAAGGGAGAATAGAGAGGAAGGACGGGAAGGGAAGGGATGCTGCGAGGCCCGGGAACGAGGAGAAGCAGAAGAAAGGCAGGAGAGAAAACGGTGGGAAGACGGAGCGTGGGGCCGAAACGGGTACGGAGAAGGCCCCACCGAGCAAAGAAGGGGAGCGCGAGAAGGTCGGCCTTGAGAAGCTGGGTGCGAAGCTGGGGAGTATGATCGGGAGGAAGCGGAAGATGCGTCAGGGAAAGTGAGGGTGTCCATGCACACCTGGACATCTCGCAGAAGAAAAGACCTTCGAACATCATTTGCATAGAGCTACCTCTAATCCGGAGAGATGAGCGCCCAAAGATCCTCTTCACTCTGAGATACCTCCCGCTCATCTAGTCGTACTCCCCCCAAACCCAGTCGCCCTCTTCATTTCCCCTCCCCCTCCTCCTCCCGTGGAAGGACCCTCCCCCCGATCCCGATCTCCTCGATCATACCCATGATGCACCTGCCCTCTAACCGACCGCTCCCTAGTCTGACCCCGATTCCCAGCGAGATACCCCGCTGCACCACCCGCCGCTAAACCCGTCCAGAACCCACCTAGTCCTCCGCCGCTAGGTAAGGGGGTTGACGGCTCGTCTTTGCTGTACGGCGGTGGTTGGGGTACGCCTGGTCCCCAACCTCCTCCTGGTCCATCCCCACCACCACCACCACCTCCTCCTCCTCCTCCTCCTCCTCCTCCACCACCACCTCCTCCCCCCAATGACCACCAAGGTGGTTGAGGCGGAGCCCATCTCGACCCACGGTTCACCAGACATTGATGAAGTACAGACCATATAATCATCCCTGCCAAGACGATGAAGATCGCCACGAACGCTTTATTCAGCATCCTCTCTGCACCGAATCCCATCAGTACCCAGTCAGAACTCAGATGGAGGTAGACGGACCGAACGAGGTGGGGAGATGTGGATCCTCGTCATTCATGAAAGCGGAATTTCGATGGAGGTTGTATTCCAGCCCACACGAGCCTATTCCTATTCAGCTCGGCTCGCTCAGCCGAAGGAGAAGGGGAAGCGAAGAGGAGGAACGGCCAGGGGAGGGGAACTGACCTTGGAGAACGTTCTTGTCGCCCGCAGCGGACCAACCTTCGCATGAGACTTGCACTTTGCCCAGTCGAAGTCCTTGGGGGAGGTCCGTGTCGCACTGTTTCCATCAGCTCGTACCTCCTTGTTGAGATCATGGGGGAGGTAGGACTGACACGCCATTGGACACCGCCGACGCCATCGGATCCCATATTCGTACATTGTACCACTTCAGGCTGGAATGATTTGCATGGCGTGCCCAGACATTTCAGTTGAGCTGGGTCGCGTTAGTCGAGGTAGTTCGGTAAGAAATGGGTGGGGGAAAGGGGACGGACGGATGGGTGTGGTTCGCCTGTGAGAGGTCAGGGCGTCGGCGTAGAATGTCAGGGTCTGTATTGAAGCGAGGGGAACTTTGCGGTACGGCATACTGGCGGGAAGGGTAAAGCGCGGATGGGGTAGACTTGCGTGGGTAATGGTTGGATTCGGTTGCGGAAGTTGGGTGGCAAAGGTTGTCACGGGTGGACAACGTCCACGTCTGGATGTGCCTGACACGTCGACATGTTCCTTCTGCCAAGAGAGGACAAAGAACTGAATGAGTCGGAGCATGCCGTAGAACTCGGTCCCGGAGACGGAGAGCAGCGTGTTGTAGGAGAAGATGCAGGAATCGTTATAATTTCAATCAATCACAAGTCCCAAAGAGCACCAAGTCCACCACTCCACCTCGAGAAAGCAGTCGGTGTAGCGGGTGCAAGAACCAATTTCAGGGCCCAGGATGCACCTACACATCCCACGTCAGTCTTGAAGACCATTCGCTAGCCTGTACAGCTGTCGTGGAACGCTCCCACTGACAGCTATCGCAACCAATCTGCTAGATGCGCACTGGACAGGTTGCGGAAGAACTCACTGTTCATCCAGATCTCGAAACTGTCATCGCGCCTCGAATTGCACCTGCGGACGAGTCAGCCCATCCATTCTTATCGCCAACGCATAACATTGTCAAATCTTGGGACTAGACAACTTACAACTTCAACTTGTCATCAGCTTAGCCCCCGTGAACAATAACGAGGGAGACCCACTCCGATGTGTCCTCGGCTTGTACATCACCCGATGCCCGCACTCCTTACACCGGATCATCTCACTCGTCTTCATCGGCGTCTTCGCTGCGCAATCTGTCGGAAACAATCAGTACATCGAATCCTGCCGGCAATGGACCCGGTTTTGACGGGTGAGCGGGTGAAGCAGGACTGACGTACCTCCGCAAATGTATTCGATTACCTCGGGCGCCTTTGGCGGGACTTGGCGTTCGGGCATGCCGTTTGGGTTTTGGGATTGATATTGCTGTGACATGGTGCGAGATGAGATATACGAGGTGATGAGGAAGCAATCCAACGTCAAAGTGGGACAAGCGGGCACAAACGTATCACGGAATCTGAGTCCACGTAAAGCGCCGATCTTTCTCCGTATATACCCCTTCTTACTTTCTATCTCACCTGTCACCTACCCTTGACCCGTGCATCATGGACATCTCTACCGCCCTCACCGCTCTCGAAACCCTCTCCTCATCCACTTCGACCTCTTCGTCTGGTCCTATAAACGCCCTGCTGGATGAGCAATTTCTCACCGCCCGACAACGTATCCTCACCGGCGAGGACGCCAAGGTGGTGATCACCGAGCTGCAGAAGAATGTATCTCGCGCGAAAAAGGACGTTGAGAAGGGTCTGAAGGCATGGTACGCGGCTCTTGGGAATGTCGGGAAGGCTGTCGAGAAGGTTTGTGACCCGGAACAGGACATAGGCTGACAGGCAGGCGTTCCCTGCGAATTTGGATGCGGTAAGTAAAGCGTATGATGACCCGCCGCTTTTCGCCGAGGGGAAGGCGAAGGTCGCGATGGACAGGGTCGTGATGGACTCGCTAGGGCGGAGAGGATTGTGGGAAGCTGTCGGGGCTATGGAGGAGGTGAGTCTGCCAGATGGGCGGGGCTGACCGGGTAGGAGACGGGTCTGAGCTATGATCCTACGAGGCGGGGGCTAAGCGAGGAAATGCATCGGATCATCGCGGATATTGAAGCGGGTGACGTCTCTTCCGCTCTCGAGTATGCCCTCCCCCATGCATACCAACCCAGACTGAAGCCGTGGCTACAGATGGTGTAGCGCCAACTCGACATTCCTCAAATCCCCACCTCACCCCTCACCCCTCCCCTACCACTTCCACCGCTCCGTCTTCCTCCGCATCCCGGATCCCACCCTCGCCGTAACCTACGCCCGAACCCACCTTATGTCCTACGTCCCCACCCAACCCGTACTACAACTCATCACTTCATGTCTCTACCCGTCCAAAGACAAAGTGATCGACTCCGACGACCCCATGTCCGACTCCCGGACGACAGAGCCATACCAGCATGATCCAGCACCACTGATGAGCATGTTCCGCGTGGAGTTTTGCCGGCGACACGGATGGGCAAAGGAGGAGCCGCTGGGAGTAGTGGTGGATCTGGGCTCGAGGGAAGGGGCGCTCAACGTCATTGACAAGGCTAGGCGGGTCATGGGAGATCATCTCGGTCATGTCCGGACATGGCAGGAATTACCAGTGCGCCTTCTCCATCCATCGTATCCGTTTTGAACTTGCTAAGTGGTGGGGTCACGTCAGATGGAAGTCCCGCTACCTGCGTCAAGGCGATACCACTCGATCTTCGTCTGCCCCGTATCGAAAGAACAAGCGACCGAGACGAACCCGCCAAAGATGCTCACGTGCGGACACACGATCGCGGCGGAGAGCTTCAATCGGATGCTCAAGGGAGGGCGAGTCCGCCTCAGCTTTAGTGGGTGACAATTGCTGATGTGAGAGCAGGAGAAGATCGGCAAAGTGCCCGTATTGCCCGATGGAGACGAGTCAACAGGCGGCGCAGAGATTGTATTTCTGAGAACGTGGCGTGCATCTGTATTGACTCTATATTTCTAGCATGGACTTGGACATGAAGCACTTTGTATCTTGGCCGGTGATGAAAGCGTCAAGAATCGAAGGTCTCTTAGCTACGACATAGCATGCTGGCGGACTCATCCTCCCAGACGCCAAGGCAGAGAAGGGAGTAGCACGCGCCGTCAGATACCTCACGTGGGAATGAGTGTGCATGGGAATATAGACATGTTGACTGCTTGCCTGAGAGAGAGAAAACTGAACTCCTATGATGGATATTCAAAAGCCTCCCGAGCCGATTCAATCGCCGAATCCATCTTTCGCAAGCTTCCGCAGCATCCCCTCCAATCTGATCCGTTCCGCCCTTCCCCACATTGGCCGTTCCTTCTCCTTCAGCATATGCTCTACCGCGTCCGAATTCTGATTTCATTTGTTATTGTGCATCATGGGTGGCAGCGCGGCGCCCATGATCTACCTCACAATCAGCAGTGTACTGTCACCAGGGCGATTGAACTCACAACGCACTGCTTCAACCATGACACATTGCACAGCTGATTCGAAGCTTTGTGCGCCGCCGGGATCCGCTGAGACTTGTCTCGGTCCTCTACGATCACTAAATCGTATGATTTCGGGTTGACACCATCGAGAGTCGCGACCTTGTCGAGAGAGGCCGCACCGAGAGCATGTACGCAAAGTGGCACGAGGGCCTGGCATTAGCGAAGAGCGAGCGGCTCTACTCACCTTCACGTCCTCGTATTTCTGTTCGTCGGATGGCTCGACGAACAGGATCTTCTTTCCGCTGAAAGGCCGACGCAGTCGCTCGGCCGTCTTGGGATCCCAACTTTCGCCTCCCCACTGTTGATCGACCCATTGAGAAGAGGCCTGTGCCATTTGATCTGATTGTCCAGCCGAGACGAGGAACTCGTGCCAATGAGCATTCTGTCGTCAGCTCAGTCAGCAATCCTGAACTCACCCGTTGGATGACAGCCTCGATATACTCCACTGCCAAACAGGGTATACCCTTCGCTAATGCCGCCATCATCTTCGGTTTCATGATAGCCTTGTTGCCGTGAACGAGGAGGAAGGGGGTCTGGTTCACCTGAAAGGTCGAGCCGAAGCCATCCTCAGGCATGTCGAAGAGCTTGATCCAGTCGTCTATCACAGTCCCGCCATGCGTCAGGATCTTGTCCCGAAGGTCGTCGTAGCTGGCCTGATGCGGGCCGGACATTGTGATCAGGAAGTCTTTTCCGGTTAAGAGACCGGCGTTTCGAGTGATCGTTACTGGCGAAGCTGAGATACGAGTAGGCAGTCTTGAAACTGAGCGACAAGGAGCTGCTGACGGGTTGCCTAGGAGGGCGGGAGTTACCAGGCGATCGGCGAAGCGCTTATTGACGACCTTTGCGCGGATGTGTATATCTTCCAGTCGAATCGCACCAATCGATACGCCTTCATGCGCGATCTTAATTGATGCCGGATTGCCGTCCCAATCTTCCTCCACCTCCACCTCGTCATAGTCATTACCGCTGATAAAGACGGTGGGCTGCACAAGATCGCCCTTACGAAGCTCACAACGTCGGAGGCCATCGACTCGCAAGGGCATCCTTGTGTCATCGAGGAAGTCGACACGAAACTTGTCGCCTTCCCTTCCGTTCACAATGCCCGGAAAGTAAGATTTTGTTGGAGCCCACCACCCGAAGACGCGGCAACCGGGCGGGAGCGATGCGCCAGGGTTTGGCATGGCAGGAGTGGAGTCCGGCACCCCCAGAGGCGCTACTCCAGTTGGAGTATGGGGTGGTCCGGAGCGGGAGGATGATGCTCGAGCAGGTTTGCCCATTTTGCGCTTAGGAGGTGGAGCCGAAGGTCGCTTCGCTCTACCTTTCGTTTGTCTTGTCGGCTTGATCGACGGTCGGTAGGTATCATCCTCCTGGTCCTCGGCCACAGGGCTGCTTTCCGCCTCGGAGGCTTCGACGGACACAGCTTTTGCTTTCCCTTTGCCTGGTACACCATTCTCGTTTCGGACGAGATCGCTGTCCTCTTCAGTGATCTCTGGCACTGGACTGCTGTGGCTTGCATGTTCAAGTTGCTCCGAGTCTTCCATCCTTTTCTCTGCGCGCTTCCGCACTTTCCCATACTGCTTAGGTGTCGTTGCAGCTGGGGGGGGCGGGGGCAAGCCCCGCTCATCGATGAAGGTTGCTTGCAGGGCGGCGGGGGTTTCGATCTCGGGGGCAGGGGACGATCTGTCATAGGGAGGGGTGCTTTGCTTTGACTTCTGACCATTCTTGCGTGAAGTGGCATGAGCAGCTTTCGGTTGGCGGGAGGGATTGGCCACTTGAATGGGAGCCGAAACGATGGGCGATGTTGGGTGAGCAGAGGATGTCTCATGCAGCCGATCGATGAAGGTGTCCTGTAAGCAGGCTTCATCTACGACCGACGAGCTGAAGGGCGCCTCCAGATGGAAGGAGGGCGCCTCTGCAGTCTCTATACCAGCGGCTTCGGCTAGAGCCGCACCACTGGGCGACATGCCCTTCTTGGAGGCGACACGCTCAGACGTCCGAGCGGGCTGCGATGTCTTGGGATCGCCAGTCGAACTCTGCGCTTTCTGAGCAGGGATAGTACGAGCAAGTCTGCGGTATATTGGCACGCTAGGGCCGGTGCTGTGGCGAGTTGAAGGCGCTTCGTACTCCGAAGATCTGGCAGGGGCCGAAGTAGTAATGGGTGAGCTGTGATGATGCTCGTGGCTGACCGCTTGAGTTGCAGTGAAGTGCTGTGATTTGAGAGAGCTCAGAGGAGCGCCTACATCATCGACTGGGTCGGAGAACAGGTGAGATCGGTGGCCGGGGGAAGATGTAGTGCCGGAGAGCGGGAGGCCTTGAAATCGATTCTGATGGGCGGTTGGTGTTTTCGGGACATGTTTGTCAGAAGAAGCGTGTGGAGCAGGGTGACCTTGAGATTCTCGTCTGGCGAGGAAGGTTTCCTGGTTCGGAGGCGGCGCAACGTCGCTAGGCACACCTGTATTCTCGGCTGGAGGTAGCTCTGCTGGGATCGATTTGCTCCTTGACGTCGTAGCCTCCTCAGCTTCCACCACCTTCCCACCGTCCTTGGGATCACTCCTCTCGTCACAATCACCAGCCTGACCAGATGACTCCTTTTCATCATAATCATCGTGGTGCGGTCCCTCCACCTCCTCCACCCTTTCCTCAAAGATCTGGTCTAAGCGCTGTAAGGGCGGTATCTTCGGCTGACAAGCCGGCTCGCCGAAGCTGTCCGGGCTCGAATGACGAGCTGCAGCCTTGCGACGCTTCCTCGGAGTCAACGCCTTGATGACGATGGGCCGTTTACCGAGCTGGGCGGAGCGGCTGGGAGACAGCTCGCTGGCAGCCCGTCCTCGACCGAAGACAGCTTTGTGGGGTGTGATTTCCGTCGGGCTGTAGTGGGATATAGGTTGCTGGCCATTCCGCTTCGATGGAGTAGTGAGGAGCGGGAAGGTAGCTTTTTTGAGCGACTCGGGACAGGAATCGGGAGGGGTTGGGAGTGATGGTTCCTCTTCCACTCCTTCCGCGATCACAGCAACTCCCGGACTGGGTGAAGAAACGAGCTCGTCCGATTCGTTTGGATGCCGAGGGGACGCTAAGCGTTTGACAGGCGAGGAGCTGATCCTGTAACCGGGATGTAGGGACTGGGAGGGGTTGTGCTGCGGTGCTTCATCGCGGACAAGGGCAATCCCTCCGTCGGCAACGATACTAGGTTGATGCGCCACCCCTAGAAGACTCTCCACCTCCTTCCTCGCATTCAGCTCCTTCTGCTTTAGCATCCATTCTCGATCGCTGTTCCTACTTTTCAACGGATCGCCCTCTTCGTCAGTCGACTTGTGGAACGGAGCGGGAAGGCCATTCTCAGCAGCTTTGACATGATAACTAGGCTGTTGGGTTTCGCCTTCGAGCGACATGGCGTTCGGCGGAACGGATTCTAGCGGAGCCCGAACAGCCCGTCTGGCCATCCATCAGCCCTACTTCAGTCGATTGCTAGAGCGAATCCACCCGGTCACTGACACCATCAGGGCGTCATGTCATTTCAAAAGAGTGAAGAGAAGAGGAACAAAGAACCCGGAGATTTACGTCATCTCTGCGCGAATGATTTTCCTCTCGGCTCTGCGAAATGGTCCCTGTACAAACGCAGATGCTCTTTAGAGGCGATACCTCGGAACAGCATATGCTGGAAAGCTCAAAAGACAGGTGCATCCCTTAAAAATACTTTGCCCTCTTCTCCAGCTACCCATCTCGCAATACTGTTCGCAGCTGCAACAATCGCAGACTTGGTCAAATGAGGCGAAACGGCGAGGTACAGCTCAAACGGCTTTGTCACCTACTCCGACATTCAGCTGTCGCTCTCTAAACAAGCGTCACAGCTCACCCAGGCGAGGCATGCCTCTTGCTCCGTCTTCATGTAGACGAGCTTCAGGGGACTGGACTGGCCAGATCGAGCGTGGACGGTATCGTGAAGGAGCTGGTACATGACAACAAGGCTAGTAGCATCAGCACGGTCAGAAGGACGCAGCCGGGGTATTTACCGTTGCCGGTTGTCATTGTCCTCATCGTAAGGTGCCTCCCATGTTGGCGCGGTGATTTGCACATTTTGCCTTGACTTATAGATAAAATGGCGGAGTCCAGGACACTGAATGGCCGCTGAGTGATAATTTCAGCCAAGAGCTCGCCTCAGGAATGCACTTACAGACAGAATAAGGATGAAGCGGTATTGACGCTTGGATCTTCGCTAATGTCTTGTCCTTCTCCAGCTTCTACATCTTTGTTCAGCCAGATCTCATCGCGGAAGGACAGACCTAACCTCTAAGACAATCTGCTTCCAGCCTCTCAACTGCTCGAAAGCCTCCCTGTCTGCACTAACGAATACCAAACCGACGTCTTCGAGCACATAGCTGACGTAGGCGTGGACGAAGCCAGCAGGATTAAACTTGGGGAAGCAGATGGGAAGCCAGGACTCGGAGGAACGAAGAGTGGATGAGGATGCTAGGGTGTTGAGGAGGAGATGCAGGTCTATAGGTTCATCAGTGTTTGAGCCTGGCTAGCCGGTACGGAACAAGCCTGATGGGTGTATCGAGTGCTTTCGTGGTCTGAGAAGGGTGACGATGTGGCCGCCGGCTATTAGGAGGACATATAAGAGATCCTAGAAGCCGAACAATCAGCCAAGCGTGAGGAGTCAGACACCAGACTTACTTTGAATCTCGCCGGGGGCATCAATGCAGCTGCAGCGGTGTCTCGTAGCGCTGGCGCCATCCGGAGCGGTTGCAGTGTCGAGGTGAGGTAGCTGAAGTCGTATTGACACCTCGCAATCAGGTTATGGAGGAAGCTTTCCGTTCCTATTGCCCGTTCCATCAAATCCGCCATCGCGGTGGGAGGCAGACTGACCTTCAAGAAGACGGGAAAGGTCGAAGTTGCTTCTCCGCTGAAAGACCCCAGAGAGCTGGGCGGATGAGACGACTGAGAGGATCTGGAGGTGGATGTATTCAAGATGCACCCGCAGCTACTCCCGTCAGCTTTACTGAATCCCGAAATGGAAGAAGGCGACTCACCACATGTTCTGGCTCACCCCAATCGCTCACGCAGAATAGGTACAAAGGTGCTTTTAAAAGGAAAGCGATTCGATAGTGCCCCTTAATTATGTATCTACACTCTGACCATTAGGTGAAAGACCGGAATACGAAACGGAAAGCAGCTCACCGCAACCGATCTTGATCGTCTGCGAAGATGCTAATAAGGGCTTGGGCGACACCCATGAGATTGGTGATATTGTCTTCTGACGAATCGTCGTGACTTCCGCGAGCTTCAGCTCATACATATCTAAAAGAGAGTAGGCTTGCGAGCGGAACACTGGTTTACCAGCGTTGGTGAGAACATGGTATCGTCTTGGGGTGTGAACCTGATCTACCGCTTGATTAGCGATCGACCGTTATACCTTTGGCTTTTGCATACCTGGTGGCGGATCCAGCTGTACCTCCTCTTTGACTGGCTCCACCCCGCTCCTTCCCGTCCATCTCACCTCCTCGCCCACCGTCGACCGCCTCACCAACTCCCTCAATCCCTTCGCAGCGTTTCCCGAGCTCGTCACCATCTCCCCGGTCACATCCACCTCATCAACGCCGGTGTCTTCCAACACTCTCTCTTTGCCTTTCCTCGAGGAAGCGGACGAGCCGCCGGGAGTCTTGCTCCCTGACGGAGAAGCATCGGTTGGTGCGTCAAGACCATACAAGGAGCTTGCTCGACTGGATCCGGCCGTCGCACCCGTTGACAGGGTCCTCCTCATAATTGGCGAAATGAGTCGGCCTCGATCGTCCACAGAGCTCGCGTCCGTCGAGGTCGAAGCCATCTTTGCATTCCGCGAGGGGCTTTCGACTGTGACCGAGACGGTGGACAGCTGGGACGTCGTGCGATGAGGCGAAGGAGCCAGTGGATTGGGGAGACGCTTCGAAAGCGGTGAAGAGCGACCAGCGTTATCAAACGGCATGATTGAAGCGATCAAAGCATGAAGGAATATGTTGGTAAGGATTCCTTCTGACTGCTTCTCTCATGGATGCAGAAAGTCAACGATTCCACGTGAATGTGAGGAAGAAGGCATCGTGACGTGGCGACTGACTTGAGCCATCCTTCTGATTTCCTTTTCACTCATTCGAAGTCTCTCCCCACTCCTCGCACGGCTTCGAACTGGGCGATGCCGCATAAGGTCTACGTTGTCGAGGAGATCCCGGCGCATCCCAACAAGATGCTAGCACCGCAGCACGTCGAGGTGGTCGGGGCAGGAGGGAAGCCGTTGCCGGCTGCGTACAGGTTCGTACCAGCTCTCAAATCAGTTGACTGACCTCTTCAGATCCACTGGGAACGAAGCGCTCGATACGCTTGCTTTCTTACACATTCTTGAGCAGCTCAAGGTGCAAAAACGGTCTGGTTGGATTAGGGAGGCCGTCCGTGAACCGGAGAGGTGAGCTCGATGCCGCTGTACAGCTAACCGAGTAGCATCTCCGACCACATGTGCAGAATGGCTTTGATGGCGATGATGATCCCGAATGATGGGGAGCGGCCCCTGGATTTGCCCCGATGCGTTATGGCGAGCTGTTTCAAAATCCTCATGAAGATCCCTAACGATGCCTTGTTGCAGATGGCGTTGGTGCATGATCTAGCCGAAGCGCAGTCAGCCTTCCGAGTCTGACTACATAGTAGACTGACATCCGCAGTGTCGGCGATATCACTCCTGTCGAGGGCGTCCCCGCGCACGTTAAGCACGACCTAGAAGAACAGGCGATGGAATCCTTTCTCCGGGAGATGCTGGGCGGAGCAGGAAATGCGGATGCACGCGATAGGTTCAGATCATTGTGGAATGTGAGTGCTCCACACAGTCCACCTCCGTCCTATGCTGATGCTTATCCAGGAATACGAGACTAGAGAAACACCCGAATCCAGGCTCGTAAAAGACCTCGATCGATTAGAATTGGCACTACAAGCAGTAGAGTACGAGCGATGTGCGTGTCTACCGCCGGGTTGACATAGGCTGATCGTCCTCAAGCGCAAGACATCCGGACACTACATCCCTTCTTCGTTGGTTCCGTTCGTGAGTAGCTCAAGATTTCAGACAATTCCGCTCGAGGGGAACCATGCGACCTCTAGCGGTTAGATATCGATGCCAAGCTGATGACCGATCAGCCAATCTCGAACATCCCGTCGTCCAGCAATGGGCGGGGACCCTAATGGCTGAACGACGCGCTCTATGGGAGTCACGAGGTCGAGGTGAGGAGGAGCGGCGTGGTATGGCAGGGTATTCCGTCGGGTCCATGGCGAAGGGACGCAATGGGGTGACTTAATCAGGCTATGCGTTTGGAGTATTCTGACGGCTGTAATATATCGCATATCCGGCATGTAGATACACAGTGTATAGTTGTCCGATTCTCGTTGACGGCCTGCGCATATACTTCTGCGACGGAGTTTACTGGTGTTGATACAATCAAGAATCCTCCGCCCTCGAAAGAGCCGAACAACCACTTCGCTCAAGCGGATGTGTGATTAAATGGTGGCACTCTTGTGAAGGATGAACCAAGTGGTCGAAATACCTATCTTAACAGACGATGTAGTCAAAAGGTCTGCGACAAAGCCAATCCAAACCAGCAACAGCAACGCCACGGAAGCAAAAACACTGCCCCTGAGAGACTTGAACTCTCGACCTCCCGATGTAAGTCATATAGTAACAGTCGGACGAATCTGAACCAACTGATCTAAGGGGCATCTGTTCCCCTAATGCACATATTGGAGGCTGTATTACACGGACATCAGGGGCACGTTCTGGTTTCATGGATTCTATCTTCTATAATTCTCCCTCCTATCAGGGTTTTCTTACATCTACCTTCCCAATCCCTTAGCGCCATGCTCCACTTGGATCTGCCACGCGATGGGCTCAGTCTTTTACCCTCCTGTGGTTCTCATTGGCAATGGACTCGTCCTTGTTATGTTCATCATGCCTGGAGATCAAGCCACGAAGGCGAGGGGAGAGACAGAGCAGTATGCATGGTACCAGGCAAGATAGATTCACCCAAGCAGTGTCTTTGGCCGCCATTGGTACATGGGTACATAATGAAACGAAACCTCCCGAACCTTTACGGTAGCATGGCCCCACCCATCACTGCAACCCCCAAACCCTCTTCGCTAAACGTCCCTATCTCGGATCGTAGTTGACTCCTTTCAACACACAGCTTGGCCCGAGACGAACTCGATGTGGGATCCCATGCCGAGCGTGCCCTTCTTCTCGTCCTCGCCTCCGACGAGCTCTTCCGAGGTGTTCACCATGGGACGGACGTTCTTATCGCCGAACAGCAGACCTGCAGGGTCTCGGCTCAGCGGCATTTGAAAGCTCAGGTAGACAGTGCTTACCGATTTCTTCGAGGGTCTTGCCTTTGGTCTCCGGGTAGAAGAAGTATACGATGACAGTGTTGCTGATGCAGGTGCAGATGTATACGATAAAGTACTTGTAGCCGAGGTGAGTGAAACCGTAAGGGGTGACCTGGGCAATGATGACGTTGTTCATCCAGTTACTGGCCGTCGAGACGGATGCTCCGAGGGCACGCATGTTCATCGGGAAGATCTCGGACTGGTAGATCCACGACACTGAACGAGGTCATTATCGGACCATCCACTCAAAGTGGGACTCACCAGGGCCGAACGACCAAGAGAATGCCCATGAGAAGAAGAATACGGCGGCGATCCCGGCGACACCCATACCGGAATTGTGGTAGTCTTTGTGTTTGCTGAACGGTGCGTTGGTTCCGCATTCCCTGAGAGACGATGAGGTCATAATCATAAGCAAGGAGTGAGAGCCTTACCAAGCCATGGCAACAGCACACAAGGCGCTGCCGACCAGCAGGGGACCACGTCGTCCGATGCGATCGACAATGAACGTGATAAAGATGAAGGTGATTACGTATTATCAGCGTTGCAAGGTAGAGGTAGAGTGCGCATCAATGGGAGTTGTGAAGTCGACTTACCGACGACTCCCCACGCACCGGAAATCCCGTTGATCATCAGAGTTTGATGCCCCTATACTCATCAGCCGAAAGCGGTTGTGCTTGTAAGGTGCACTCACTCCGTAGCCGAGCGCGTTATAGATGGTCGGACCAAAGTAGTTGTTTACGTTGACGCCAGTCCACTATTGACTGGATCAGATTTCGATACATACGAAGCGGAAGACATCTTACCTGACACATGGCTTGAACCAAGCACCCGCACATCGTCCGATGAAGATTGGGTCTGTTGGCTATGAGATCCCGGTACGAAGTCTTGAGGTTTTCAGACTCTGCAGAGAAGCGAGTCAGATTTCAATCGAAGGGTCGAAGATTTCAGACGCACCCCATTCGATCTGATTGAGCATCTCGGCAAATTCTGCATCGACGACTTCCTGCCTCGCATTGTTCTTGCCGCCGTGAAGACGCAGTAAAGTAGCGCGAGCTTCTTCGTGGCGACCTTGCTTGGCCAGCCATCGCGGAGAGTAGGGGAGGAGGAACATGCCGAACAAGAGCAGGACGGCGGGGACTATCTGGATCGCCAGAGGTACACGGAATTGAGCAGTCGTTTTCAGGAATTGACAACCGTATCCGACCCTGTTAAGGCATTAGCCATGATCCGAGGCGACGGTGGTGGGAGCGATGGTAAGTCACCAGTTGGCCACAAAGAAGCCCCAGGAGATCATCATCTGGGTCCAACCTGAAAGTAGACCACGAGCATGGGGAGGCGAGATCTCGGCCTGTGGGTTTCATCAAAACAATGTTCTCTTGTAGGTATTGACCGTCGAGCTCACCTGGTACATAGGCACGATCATGCTCAGAACGCCTATCGAGAACCCAGCGATGAAGCGCCCAGCGATGAGCATGCCGGTATTGACAGCAGCGGCTTGAATCGTGCATCCGACGAGAGCAATGATAGCGCCCAGCTGAATAGTACGCTGAACGTTCCAACCCAGAGTCAGTTTCGAATGTCGTGTGGCATGCAGACGACCGCAAAACGTACCTTGCGGCCGAACCAGTCGGCGGTCCTACCAGCCAGGAGCGCTCCGAAGAAGGCGCCACCGGCAAAGACCGAGACGATGGCACCGAGAGGCCCATCCGTAGGATGTTTGTAGTAGTTTTGAAATTGATTGTAGTTCTGGGAGATCACCGAACTGATGATTCCTGAGTCGTAGCCAAAGAGAAAGGACCCGATCGCGCTGCAGCTGATCAGCCAACTGCAAACCTGGATCGAAGAGACGGTAGTGTCGGGCTCACGCGAAGATGGCCGCGACATAATTGATGAGCGCAGGCTTGGTGTCTTTGACGACTTTGCCGTGACTGACTGACACAGGGGCGATATAATCAGGCATCTTTGGTATGACGAGTGAAGGGAGTGGTCCTGTGAAAAGGCTGGTGGGGAAGTAGGCGTTCTCTGGCGCGATTATATGAGTGCGGGAAGCAGGAGCTAAGCCCGTCACGAGACGAAGTAGTGACACCGGATAAACCCCGGGGTATACCTGTGCCTGATCGCCTCGACCAGGCACATGCTTTCCTCCCGGGGAGCCCACGTCATAGAAAGATTTCCTCCAGGGATGGAACCCCATGTCCATCTAGTAAGTCTAGGGACTACCCGCAGCGGTTGTCGACGGGGTACCGGCACGGGGCAGACTTGAAACTTTTCCAGTTTTACCGACGATCCGGCCTGATTCATACGCAGCGAGGGTGAAAGTCCAGGCCTTCTCGTTAGGAATCGGGGGAATGATGACCCGGAACGCAGTGTTGCGAAACCGCAAGCTGTAACCTGATTTCAGGTTACCAACGGAGACGGATTCAGTGTAAGCGAAAAATACACCCACCGTTGCTCATCAGCTTGAAATAGCCTATCAGGGTGTGCCGATCAGTTCGTATCGGTCGGATTGAGACGAATGATCTGTTTCAACGCTGATGATCTCCGCAGCACGATCACTGCTTGGCACTTCCAGCCCGCAATGGATTACCTAAAAGATACTTACCCAGAGGCGGTTCCGTCCTATCCACCGTGGTGGGCCTTCAAGGTGCGTCCAGGTTGTCCTTCTTCACTCCGTTACCTTATTGCCGTGTGACGTGCGCTGATTGACGACACTCAACAACTTAGCAACACGTCTTCCGGCGAACCCTTTACACCTGTGACGCGTTTGTGCGTCCGATGAAGGATATGTCGCCCGACAATCTCGATCAACTCGCTCAAAGCTTCAAGTTCGAGAACTGTCAGCGCCGGGAACGTTTGATGCGTTCTCGTTCCGGAGAAAAGTCTTGCTGCCAATTGCTAAGACCGTACCTACCGATGTATGCAGGGTATTCGGACTCACGTTCGGCATCTGCATCCGCTTAAGCGAGCTCAGACAAAAGCATCACCTCTTGCAGTGAAGAAGACAATTTCCAGACTGGCCCCCTGTACGAACCAGTCTCAGTGCGGGGCGGGAAAGCGTTGACACTGCGCCACATGAGGCCCGTGCCCCTGGTGTGGGCGTCGCTGTCGGACTCGATGCCCCGGTCATTACAGAACGTGCCCAATGCGTAGCGATGGTGATCATGGTTCGCTATTTCCCCGCAACTCTGGCACGACTCAAGGCGGATGGCATCGGGGCAGATGTCGCATCCGGCAAGATTAGCCCGTCGACTCTTCTCGACCGGCAAGCGAAGAGTTGGAAGATTGACGGAATCGCCGGTGAACGGCGGGATGAGCCAGCGGCCATCGTGGGTGACGTGACGTTTAGATCCGACTTCGGCATGACTGTCATCATCCTTCCCTCGGGAGTATATAAACAGGCTACAGAACGCCTCGAACACAATGACTATTTCGATGCTGACATATCCCACTGATCCGTTGTCGAGTATGGCAAGAACTGCCATCAGCCTGGTCTTGACGGCGAGAGCGTACCTTTCCATCCAAGGTGATGACGACCCGGTCTCCAGTTGCATCCTTCTTCTTCTCCAACGATGTACGGAAGCCTGTCATCAGCGCAAAGCCCAAAGTCATACCCACCGATGGCGGACATGATCCCGTCTCCAAACTGGACTCATCAGTAATGCTCGGACGCAGAACCCGCCTTCTCCTGTATGAGAGCCTTGTACGACCATCCGTATACCACAAGCACCTCATATAACCTGTAGATGACCGGATCCTTCCGTCAGCCTGACCAGCCCGGATTCATACTTTAGGAGGCCACTCCCAAGTCCCGCCTCGCGTAACCATCCCCTCAATCCCGCCCTTCCCGCTCAGCCCCGCCTCGACCATTTGTACGCTCATGCTCTTGTCGTCGGGTCCATAGCTCACACTCGTACCGATTTTTAGGGCATCGATGATTGCTTTCGCGGTGGCTTCGTCTCCGTGAGCTTGACCGAAGAAAAGAGCGGTCGTCCAAACTTCGGGCTTTGAGATCTTTTCAGCGAGCTCGACGAATGTGAGACCGGACTCTGCTTTGGCGGACAGGAGAGCGGTACAGTGGGGAGGGAGATCCATCGTCATGCTGGGGAGTGGTAGCAGTGTTACGAAGTCGAGAGTAAAAGGTCGCTGAAGAGGCCGTCTCTTGGATGGGTTGCGCCGATGAGGTCACCTCCACCGGGTAACTTAACACTTCCAGCTTGAATAGGCGAGAAAAATTGAAAACCCTATGCTTGGAAGGCGCGAGACCCGGTGCTGAGCTGGAAAGGCTCCTTTCTGTTTCCGGTCTCGCTGTTTCGTCCCAGTTTCAGACGATCTCTTGATACCTTACGCAATCAAATACCAATCATAGCAACTATTAGAGGATCGCTCCTATATCGCGAGCTCCAAGTTCGGCTATGAGACTCACCCCCCGCCTCGTCCTCTCCATTCTCCTCCTCTCTCTCAACTCCCTTGCAGACCGTACGACCACCGATATCCTCCAAGACGCAAATCGTCTTCTTTCCGAGGGCTCATATAACGAAGCCGCGCGAGCATATGGCGAGGCGATAGGTGAGGATGCCCAAGTGATCGTTGCTGACGAGGCAGAGCTCGACCCCAACTCTTATGTCAACTACTACAAGCGCGCCACTGCATATCTCTCTCTCGGTCGGCATTCCGCAGCCTTGGACGATTTCGATAGCATACTGAGATTGAATCCGGGCTTTTTACAGGTGAGGAAGCTTCGTTGTACCGAGCTGAATACAGGCGCATTTCCAAAAGGCGAAGATCTTGGCGAAAGAGGGGGAGTTCGACAAAGCTCAAGTGGAGCTGAAGGCGTATGGGAAGAGCAAGAACGATCCGGAGGCTGCTGAGCTGGTGAGTTTTGGGAAGTTGGATGCGCTGATTCCAGGCGAACTCGATCACCCTTGCGTCTGCGGCGAGCGAGTCTGCACATAAAGGAGCGAAGAGCCGGAATTGGGCGGTGTGTGTGGATCATGCGACGAAGGCATTGGAGGCCGGGCCGAATTCTGCAGAGCTGAGGGAATTGAGACTAGAGTGTTCGACGGAGATGGGAGATGTAGAAGCAGTTTATGGCGACCTGAGGTGAGCTTGAGCGCAGCGTCATCTGGCTTTCAGATGACTCTCTGTAGAATGAGCTTACGAGGGTTCATAGCCGCTTGGCCACACTCAACCCTTCTGCACTCGGCCTTCCTCTCCGAGCCTCCCACATCGCGTACTTCCTCCTCGCTTCATCCACCGCGACCAACCACATCAAGCAGTGTCTACATTACGACCCGGACTCCAAACCTTGTAAACGAGTACATAAGCTCTTCCGATCGTTGGAGAAGGACACTGCAAAAGCAAGAAACTTCGTCGAGGGATCCACCTGGCGACAAGCTCTGAAGGTGTTGGACGGCGACGATGGTCTCCTCGCTCGATTCGACAAAGCTCTTGACGAGGCGTCCTCCCCGCAGGACGGAATCACCTACCTTCCACCGCAATTCTCCCCTCGAGCCAAGTCCAGGTTTAGGCTCGAGCTTCTAGCGCTCGCATGCAAGGCTGCAGTCAACCTGAATGAGCTTGGAAGGAACAAGGGAGCAAAGTGGTGTGAGGAGACACTCGCGATGGACGAGAATAACATCGATGCTCTCGTCGGCAAGGGGGAGCGGTTATTGAAGGAGGAGAACTGGGAGGAAGCTTTGCGGGTACTCGAGAGGGCATTCGAGAACGGTGGCCGCTCGAGCCAAGATGTGAGTCTGACGAAATGACTTAGCTGACGGAAGATCTTGAAGCGGGTGCAGAAGGCGCAGAGACTGTTGAAGGTGTCGAAGCAGAAGGACTATTACAAGGTGGGTAATCTCGCATGAATGGGCTGACGAGTAGGTTCTGGGGGTGCCAAGAGACGCGGACGATCGAACGCTTAAGAAGGCTTTGTGAGTGAAATCCGTGGTATCGCTAACGATCAGCCGAACCGCCGCTAAGACAGCACACCCCGATGTCGGCGGATCCGAGGAGAAGATGGCTCAACTCAACGAGGCTTATGAAGTATTGTCAGATCCTGGTGAGCAGACCACTGTCTGATTGGAGGTGGTGCTTACGCGTGGCAGAGCTCCGTGGACGGTATGACAACGGGGACGACCCCAACGACCCGCATCAGGGTCAGCAGCAGAACCCGTTCGCCCACCATGGTGGCGGAGGTATGCCGTTCCAATTCTTCCAGCATGGTTTCCCAGGAGGACAACATGGTCAGAAGATGCACTTCCAGTGGGGATGAAGATTTGATGCATACCATGTGGTTCTTGTGATTGCTCAGGTACGGTGTGATGGGGAGACGGAAACCCTGAGGGATCCGTGGGTGAGCGCAAATTGCGAGATGAAGCGCTATGTTTGGTCGAAGCCAAAGGATGCGGTGTATGACCATCTCGAACGATTCTTCCATGTGTCCGATCTGAGCCCCGGAAAATGTGAGTCAGTCCGAATACGCAGCTTCCATCAAATTCCCCATACCCGCGCACGGAGCACGGAGATTTCATTCTATGGCAGCTCGGAGAAATACAGTCACGCGTGCGCATCACCTCCTTTCCATTCAGACTCCCTTTTGCCGCTCTTCCAACTTGTCCATCAGACTTGCTCTTTGGCCCATCTTGCATGTTCATACACTAGCTTGGTCTATCATGGCACCGACGAAGCCTCGGGTTTCCGATCCTGGGGCGAAGAAGCGGAGGACATTCTTCTCGTCCAACCTCCCTTTCCTACCCAAGATCGCTGGGACTTCTCGACCCGCTACCACGCCCAGTGACAAGGTCCTCGCGGCTCTGCTCCCGCCTGTATCGCGCGATCCGAGCCCAGAGAGACCATCACGAGCTCGTAAGCAGGTACGCAAGGACGAGGAGCTCCATCAGGCGGCTTCGCTCGATATGGTTCCCCAAGCCGATCTTCCAAAGCAGCCCACTCCACCGCGAATCACTCGTCCGATTCGTACGAGTGCGTCGTCCAAGTCCCTCGTCGTCGAGCCCAAGGCCTCGTCCGTACCCTGGCGCAAACCTTCTGCGGTCATCACAAACCGTCGAGCTAGTGCCCCCGTGCGAACGACCAAAGCCCAAACCGCCCAGAGTACCAATTCCAAGCTGAGTGCCGCCCTCGAGATGGCCATGCGATCCACCATCTCCGGCAGGGCGACACCGTACATGCGTGACAACACATGGAACGTGATGACTGTGACCTCAGCGAAGGCTCGAGGCAAGATCAAGGAGAAGGAGGGAGCACCGGGAAGGAAGAAGGAATACATGTCAGCGGGCTTCTATTGCCAAGATGCGGATGCTGTCTCGCCTCACAAGCTCGTCAGCAAGGTCCTCAGGCGGCAGGAGGTTCTTCAGAAGGTGCAGGGGAAGGGGAAAGGGAAGGGAAAGGAGGTGGTCCGACCGAAACGTGCGGCGGCACAAGCGACGACTGGTTCCGATCACGATCTCTCGTTCCCCCCTCTACCGTACGATCATGGCCACGACCACTTCTTCGGGCAGGAGCACGAATTTGTGCTACCTTACAACATACAGTGGGAGGCGGAGAATGGGTCACTGGACGGGAAGAAAAAGCCGACGCCGTTTCAGAAGGTTCGAGGCAGTACGTTGTATACTTATACTTTCGACTTGTACTCACGGATCAGATGTCTTTCCTGAACGAGCTCGACAGTCGGCTGAGCATAGTGCGGTGTGTCGATGTGATCCGGAGAGCCGGTGTGGGGAGAATTGTATCAATCGGATTATGAGCTACTTGTGCGGGAAGGAATGTCCTTGTGGGGATGCGTGTGAGAATAGGAGTCTTGCGAGGAGGAAGGTACCGCCAACAAAGGTTGTATACGTGAGTCCATTTTGGCCTGTGGTGGCGGTAAGCTGACAAGAGTAGACCGGCTCGAGGGGTTTCGGACTTGTCGCAATGGAGGATATTCAGGCAGGCGAGTTTGTCATTGATTATCGCGGCGAGGTGAGTTGTGTCATCGAACATGCCGAATAGCGCTGATGTCAAATGAAGGTTATTTCGCTAAAGTAGGTGGAGAGGGCACCTGTTTACTAGACCATTCTGACAAGGCGTAGCGCGTTTTACAGTCGGATCAGGAATGAATACGCAAATCAGAGGAACTTCTACGCCCTCGCATACGACCAGGCCGAGGTCATTGACGCGGTAGGTCAAGTTTGTTTTGTTAGACTAGGTCTCCTGACCCGGTTTAAGGGAATGCGCGGGAACGACGCCCGATTCATCAATCACGGCTGTGACCCGAATCTCGAGGTTCGCAAATTCCAAACTCTCGGTGATGGCATGGAGGAATACGAAGTTGGCATGTGGGCTTCCCGCGATATCCAGCAAGGCGAAGAGGTTACTCCAGTAGCTTCTATCGAAGTCCCGCTCATTCAAGTGCATAGCTATTTTACGATTACAATTTCGAGAACTTCGGCGCACCAGGCGAGGATGTGCGCACGGTCTGTCGATGCGGCGCACCGAACTGCATAGGCTTCCTCGGTCGAGATGCCATTGAAAAAGCCCCTCAGCTCCCAGACAGGGCAATGGCTGTCCCCTCGAGGAACAAAGCGGCTAAGAAGCGCTCATCGAACGCGAGATCTTCGCTTGTGATTGGCTCAAGAGCGGTAGAGGACAGCGAGCAGGAAGGCTTGGTCGGAGACGGCAGCTACGAGCTGCACACCGGTGACATTCCGTCGACCCCTGATGTCCCTAATGTGGGTATGGACGAAGAGACACCGATGGCTGCCGGGAGCAGTCCTCTGTCAGAGATCAAGGAAATCCCCCTCGCCACCAGGTTCTGGCGAATTGAGCCGAGATCGACGGCGCGAGATATTCCCACATCGCCACAGCTTGTCAAGGCAAAGGCGGGCCCTGTCGAAGCGGTCCCTGCAGCCTCAAGAGCGCCTCCGAGATCTACGCTAGCTCCGATCCCGAGATCACCTCCGGTGACGATTTCGCCTCTGATCCCGCGAGCATCTCCGGTACCAAAGCCAGTGCCGACCACAATCGCAGAAACAGGCGGTCTTCCAAGCTCAAACCTGCTTCCTCCCGTCTTTATTGAACAGCCCGGCTACAGGGCGACACCGGTCTCTAGTGTTCCTCCGATCACGCATCTCTCCCCTCGGACATCACGCATCGTTCCAGATGCAGCCATGACCAACGTCAACAGCCTTGATCGGTCGGGCGGAAAAATCGTTCATCCGCCTAATGATTATATGCGGACAACATCTCATCCCGCTTCAGCACCTCTTCGCACGCCCCTTACCCCAGCGACTCCTTACAACTCGAGGGGCACTGCTGCCGGTCCTTCCCCTTCCAGCCCCGCTGACGAGTTCGAAGACGAAGCCGCCCGAAGAGCAGCTAAGCGCAAGTCCGGCTGGGCCAATTGGCTCAAGAAACAAGCTGGGGCGAAGCAACGCACTCTCGAGGAGTGGCACGAAGAGCGCATCAAGCGTCGACGCGGAATCGCTTGGATGAGGATGATGATCGAGGAATTTGGGCTGGCCCCGTCACCGGGCCTACCGACTGCTGTAGCCTACTCGGACGGGTCCAAGCCCGCAGGCTCGGTGATGAGCTTTGCGAACACGCTGGCTGCACTTGGTCATCCGGCTGGTCCATCGGAGATCAAGCGCCTCGGCGGACCTGGACCGGGCAAGGGGAAGGAGAAGGACAAGCAGAAGCCAAAGGAGAAAGAGGTGGAGAACCGAAGAGAACAGGAAGAAGACATGGCGAAAATCACTCCGCCTGCGACCGCAACTCAAGGGGCAGGGCCCTCCAATGCCCCACTGGAGACTCATTTTTGGACCGCAAGCATCGCCAATGGACCCGAAATTGAGGCGGCAATACCGACCGGATCATCCAAGCGATGGGCCGAGATCGCCGAACAGTCTACCGATTCTCAGTCTAACAAGCGCGGTCGTTTGTCTAGGGAGAATGACGCCGTCAGTCAGGCTGAGAGCTGGGACGAGCCCGCCGCGGATTATCCCAGCTCCTCTCTCATCCCCGCTATCGAGCAGGACGCAAATCACGCCCATGATGCCGCTGTCTCCCTCACTCTCGCTCCGATAACCGCGATGAAGATCGGAGGTCATGACGTCGACTTGACCGACGTTCCTTCTACACCTGCACCACCCACGGCTCTCGAAAGTGCCAACGCTCGTATTGACGCCAACGGCACCTCCCTCATCCCGACTCCAAGTACTGCCGTTGAGACTGGTAACGACAATGTCGATACCGAAACTCCGCTCAGCGCCAAGGAGACGGCGAAGAGGAAAGCGATTGCAGCGAGGAATGGCGCGCCGATGGGTTGGGCCTTTGTCGACCCAAACGTCAAGATTGGATCTCGCCTGGTCAGTGCAGTCGAACCGGACCTTCTGCGCTCCGCTAGGAGGTCGAGGGCGAGCTTGGCGAGCGAAGAGGCGATTGGCGGTGTATCGGGACAACGTCGGGAGAGCTTTGTGTGATGGGGTTCGCTTGGAAAAGAATTATGACCATACCCTATGCCCTCTTGTCTTCGCTACTTGATGTCTTACTATCCTACTCCAATGCATTATGTCTATATGTACACGATCCAATTCTCGATTCGCCCATATAGGCATGTTAGCGGAGATGACCGCGCCACATGTACTGCTTTGCTGGATTGTTATTGTTGCGGTGCGATCCCACCTTCTGATGAACCGATAATTTAGGCATTTCAAAACGTTGCTCGGCTGCAAACAATTCTCGCGAAGAGCAGGAAAGCAAGGAGATCGGGGACATGACCGTCCAGCTCGGCTCGCTTTCCCCCATCGCCCCTCCGACACCCTCCCCCAACCCCCCTCGAGCATCCATCTCCTCCAACCGCTCCTTCCGTCGCACCGAGGCAGATTTCGAAGCCGCCCTGTTCAACCCAGCAGCTACCATCTTCCTCTCCGCCGCACCTACTCTCGGGGAACAGCTCGGTCCAGCTTCACCGCCGAGAAACGATCACGATGCGCCTCAACCGGTAGAGAAACGGTCTTTTGAGGAGGATATGGTGCCGGCGGTGACTGCGGTGAAGAATGTTGGAGTCATTCCACCGACGCCATCGACGATGCGGTCGGATAGGAGGCTTAGTACTACTACCAAAGGGAGTGTGAAGTCGACGCCGAATGGGATGTCGGGGTCGAGGAAGATGGGGCAGAGTTTCGGGATTGATGGTGGGTCGAGTGTCTTGTTTGAGCGATGCGAGATACTGATTTGTACAGACGAGCTGCAAGAGGGGAAGAAGGCGACTGTCAAGCGGAAGTCGATTTTCCGATCTCCCGGTACAGCATCCTCGCCCGACCTCGCGACTCTCGTCCGCAAAGCCAAAGAAGCGAAAGCCGCCAACGGGGACACCGTCCCGCCCACCATCCCTGCCCAAGCCAAAGGACCACCAAGACCGACCAACGGGATGGTACTCTCCCACTCCATCCAATCGCACGCCTCCTCCTCCTCCACGAAGAGTAGGAATCGGTCCACATCGCAGGCGTCTAGACCGCAGGAGGTTAGCTGGGAGAGGTTCTCAAATGGGGAGTTGAGGAGTATGCCGACTGGGGAGAGGATGGCGACTATCTTGGAGGGTTCGGGAAGGCGGAGTCGGCAGAGTTCGGGGGAGGAGGGCTTCAAGGTGAGTGAATGCCTAGCATGGGGGATCGAAGCTGATGTAGGCAGAGTATGAGGAATAAGGCAAAAGGTGTGCTGGGCAGGATGTTTGGGAGCTCCTCCGTGCAACAGACGGTGGGTCTCTGCGATCCTCCTCCCAGGCCTCGGATAGCTGACACTGCTCAGTCCTCGCCAAGTCCAGCAGGTCCATCATCTCATCGTCCTCCACCTATTCCCCCTTCACGACCTCCTGTCCCGGCCGTCCCGCCTGCCTACATGACTATGAAGGACACCCCCAGAAGCAGCATGAGCTCGCCGCCGCCATCCGACGTATTCCGTCAGGTCCAGCCTACGAGTCCACCTTCGAATCGGACGCCCGCACTGATGGCAAGTTCCTCATTTGCATCACCAGAGGAGAACGGACCGGTATCAGTCACGCCAACCAGATTACGACAACCATCCGATGGAAGCATTCTTAGTGTCGACAAGCCATTACCGCCTCTCCGTCCGATCGATGACACTTCGCCTATTCCACCGCCTACCCGAAGCTCAGCGAGTAGTTCCAATCGCGTATCGGGACATACCCGACAAGCAGCCACCACTCACGAGGACGACTCGTCCTCCCCCCGATCATGTCAAAATCCCTCACCGCAACCCACAGCCAGACCTTCGTCTCCAGATCCCTCACAGGCCAGTCCCTCCTTCTCGGATGACATTGCAGGCATGTTTGACGGTATCGGCCAGTCTGAACTTGCGAGAGAGCTCGGTCTTCCTCCCGACAGTCTTCGCAGCCAGGGCCGGAGGAAATCAGCGGATTCGAGAAGACTCCCGGCTGAGCTGGGTAGAGTAGACTCTATGGAAAGGCGTCGGAGTGCAACCAAATCCGTACATCTACCATTACCCGTACCGAACAAACGGACATCATCCCTACCCGGATCAACACCTCAACTCGACAGGAGCCCGCGAGTCTCGCAGGGAACCGTGTCTTCGCCTGACCCCAGTGTGGAGTCGAGCCTAGTTCCCCCTCCTACAGTGTCCCGTACTTCCAGCTCCTCTTCACGTCGAAGAGCCAAGACCGCCGGAACCGATGCCTCTTATGCGGCTCTCTCAGCTGCTCCCCTCGGCTCGCCGCTCCTGATAAGTAACGCGGTTAGTGGGGACTTTGGACCGCTGTCAGGTTCGGGTGAAGCGACTTTGCGAGCCAAGCCCCACGGCGAAGACTTACGACCGCTCTCACCTCAATCTGTTAGCCTTATTGCGAGCCCTCGTCCAGATAGCATACAGCAGACCATTTTCAACCCGCACACTCTCATTACAAACCCCTCAACCCCCTCAGCATTCGTCAATAGCTCACCTTGGGGCGCCCAATCCCCTACCCCAGCAAGCCTCACCCCTGGCCGGATGGAAGATCCACTCGAGTTCGTCAGCTCGCCTGTCACACCCTACCTGGAGAACGGCGAGGATGATGAAGAGAGGGGCAGACGGTTGGCTTGCGACTGCTTGGAGAACGATTTCAGTCATGTGGCTGCGGACAAAGTGGCGGAGTTCTTGGGTGGACCGTAAGTACCATGATGCACACCCAGGCTGATAGCTAGACGGCCGGTGCATCACATCGCCTTGCGGTACTACATGCAGTATTTCGATATGAAGGGGCAGACTCTGGTTGAGTCCTTTAGGTGGGCGGAGCAGCCACATGATGCGTCAAGCTTACAATTCGAAGGGATGTATGTCAGAAGCTTCACTTGAAGGCAGAGTCACAGGAAATCGATCGGATCATCGAAGGCTTCAGCGCCAGATACTACGAATGCAATCCGACCACCGTTTTTGGGACACCGGGTGAGTCACTTCGATGTCAATCACCCTAAACATCTGCTGAATAGTTCAGGCGTGGTGCACACTGTGACCGGCGCGATGCTTATGCTCAATACCGACCTCCACATCGCAGATCTCAACAAGCACATGTCTCGGGCTGACTTTGTACGGAACTCTCTACGTGCGGTACACGAGAGCATACCCTCGGCAGATGGATCTTCCACGCCAGATCTCATTCGAGACGACGGTTCGAGCGTCAAGATCGCGTCGATCCCATCTGTTGCCCCGTCTTCGGTTAGCGTGCGAGCCAAGCCGCCCAATCATCCGCCAAACGCACCACGAAGCGCTTCAGCCCCGGTCGTCGCCTCACCGGCTCCGCCAAGTCGAGGAGACACCGGATCGACCATGAATCAGAGTGCCCGGGGAAGTTCGACCACCGTTAGCTCGTTCAGCTATTCCAAAGCTTGGGAAGTGGAAGCCGAGAACGCCTTGAAGGTGAGCGCGAAGGTTAGGCTCCACTGATCAGACAGGACATCTACAACCAAGTCCGATCGGATAGAATTCTTCTGCCAACAAGCTTGTCGTCGATCGACAATCGCCAGTCGATGAGCTCGATCAGCAATGGCCCATACGGTGCGGGGCGCAACACTACAATCCGCAGTCCTTCGCAAAGGAGTAATGACCGCGTGAACGTTCTCAAACGGGGTAGCATCCGTGGCGCACAAGGACTTCTCAATAACCCATACCAATCGCAGCCTTCGGCGTCCGACGGTAGGTTCAGTCCCACCACTAGCTTCGCCACTTCCAGCAATGAGGTGAGTCGCTCAAGATTTCTCGGGTGCAAACTCATATGTCCAGGGTTCCGCATCCTTCCCGGCCAGCATCGGCTTCGCATCCAACCTGTCCCACTCTGTCATACGAGAACAAGAAGACGAGGTTCACAGTATCGACTCTCGCGTATCTGAGAGCACGCTGGACGAGCTGGATGACGATGAGTTGGCTCTGCTCGGTGCACCGTGGGCGAAGGAGGGTATGCTGTTCCGGAAACCCGCTGTCGAGGCTGGTGGGAAGAAGACGGGAAGTAAGGGCCATTGGAAGCAGTACTTTGTTGTCATCCAGAAGAGTGATCTCCACCTGTTCACATTCGGACAAAGCAGAGGTTCGGCATTCGCCGGTGGCAGCGTAGGGGGAGGCAATTGGCTCGTGAGTCTAGTCCTGAGGTCGAGAGCTGATGTCAGCAAAACGCCAATGCCGTCGGAAGCTGGAACTTCATGCACGCTGTTGCTGCGATCCTTCCGAAACCCGGTCTCGGTGTAGATCGCCCTCACTCGTTCAGCTTGACCTACCCGAATGGGCAAATCGACTTCTTCTCAGCTGGGACGGACGACCTGGTCGTCGAGTGGACAGCTACAGCGAACTACTGGGCTGCACGGAGAAGTCGACAACCGCTGCAAGGTGGTGTATCGAATATGGAGTATGGCTGGACGAAAGTGCTCGAGTCGGCAGCCGATGATCAGGAGGACAAAGCGAGCGTCAAGTCCGGTCGAAGCAATCTTAACAAGATGGGCGGGACGTATGGCCGTCGTACGATCGGCGGAGGTCAGGCTGAGAAGATGCACGTCAACGATTGGAAACCGCCTCCACCTGCGACCATGCCTTCTCCGCTCGACGAGGAGAGTCAGCTTCAGGTGCTTATCATCCATGTCCGGTCGCTGGTTGAGGAGCTTGAGGGCCATAAGGGAATGGAAGAGCCCATGTCCCGGATGGTGAGCTAGTCTAACACCGAAGACCTTTGCTAATTCAGTTGCAGTATCTTCCCGCCTCAAGGAATGGTTTCAAGGCCAAGCAGAATTGGATGACCAAGAGCAGATACATCCATTCCGAGGTATACAAGTACGAGACCTACGTGGAAGCCCTGCGTAGCGCCATCGCCCTACGGGTCAAGAAGCAAGGGGAGAAGAAGCTGGAACGAAGTCTGGCCAGGTCGATGACGAGTCTGCATCGTCGCGAGTCCGCGGACGCCAATACGGATATGGATGAATCGGAGTATGAGGTGCCTGATGGATTACGGATCGATACGGGTCTGAAGGTCGACGCCGGGAAGGGGGACGAAGAGGAGACGGCGGTCACTCCGATGGCGGCGAGGACGAGGGGTGTGGAAGAGGGTAGGTATAGGTGCAGGTTGTGGACTTAGTATGACTGGTGTAGGTTGTATCTCGCTATTGGGAATGGGGATATGTGATATTGTTGTATCGTCCGGCCCTTTTGGGCCGAATAGGGCCGAGAAGAGATGTCCCCGCCGGCGACAATAGTACTACTGGGTCTTGTTAAGTTATTATTATTGTCGCGCCGGGGAATTCTGAACGGGTAAGAGTATCATCATCATACCTGGCAAAGCGCCAGCAACATGTCCAGCTCCACCACAGACCCATCTCTCGTGATACCATCCGATGCATCCCAGACCTTAACCCGCGTGAGACGCATATCATCCAACGGACCGACCACCTCCCCCTCATCCGCCCTCCCCAAACTCCCCGTCCCAAAGCTCGAGGACTCTTGTAGACGCTACCTCCGAGCCCTCGAGGGTCTTCAGGACGAGGAAGAGCACGAACGGACAAGAGTCGTGGTCAAGGAGTTCCTAACCTCGGGGGAGGGGGAGAGGTGGCAGCGGAGATTGGAGGAGTATAGTAAAGGGGTGGATAGTTATATTGAGGAGTTTTGGTGTGAGTCGTCGGAGCGCTGAGATGGGGCTGCGGGGAAAAGAGTGAGGCTGATGAGGTGGGTGCGGGTTAGATGAGAGCTATCTGTCGCACTCGGATTCGGTAGTCCTGAGCTTGGTTCGTAGGCTCCCGTCGGTGAAGGCCCGAGCTGACGGACGCAGAACCCGTTCTTCGTCCTCTCGTCAGCTCCCAGTCTCGCTGGGCGTATGCGTTTGTCTGATACCTTAGCCAATAGATCCGACGTGACTCCCCGTGTCGATCCTCAATTGAGCCGCGCCGCATCGCTCATCCTCTCCTCCCTCTCCTTCATCCACGACCTCCGTAATGGCCAGCTGCAACCTGACGCGATACGTGGTACAGCACTCGACATGAGCCAGTACAACCGACTGTTTGGAACGTGTCGAGTGCCGACGGATGTGAGCTCATCCTTCCTCTATTTTTTGCTCGCACAGACGATTGCTGATGTCGGCAGAGGGGATGCAGGATAGAGGTCTCGGAGGAGAGTAGGCATATCGTGGTCATCCGCCGAGGGCAGTTCTGTGAGTGGTCAAGAAGCCCTGCATCCGCTATCGTGAGGCTGATGTATGGTGTCATTCAGACTGGTTCGACTGCCTTGACTCCAAGAACCGACCGGTACTGAATGACCGGGAGATACTGTCTAACCTCGAGGCCATCGTGAAGGATGGCGATAAGACTCTGGTACTCCAGGTTCGCCCCGCTCCGTCCAGCAATCATCAAGAAGGTGGTGCTCATGCTTTTCACTTCAGGTCGCCCAAAATGCCCTGGGTATCCTCACCACCGAGTCCCGCAAAGTCTGGTCTCATCTCCGCACCGAACTCGTGAAATCAAGCAAACACAATGCCTCGTGTCTGAACGTAGTCGAATCAGCACTTTTCGTGGTCTGTCTCGATGATGCTGGACCAGAAGATCTGGCGGAGCTGTGTGGGAACTTCTTGTGTGGTGGGTATAAGCTGGATGGAGGGGTCCAGGTGGGGACATGTGAGTTTGACCTTAGCCTCATCCTCTTAAGCTGATAGATGGTAGGTACAAACCGGTGGTATGATAAGGTAGGTGTATTGGAAGATAGAGGGACGAAACCGACACAAGCAGCTACAAATCATCGTCTGCTCGAACGGCGAGGCTGGCGTCAACTTCGAGCATACCGGTGTCGATGGTCATACGGTTCTACGATACGCCGCGGATGTATACACGGAACTCGTCCTTCTTTTCGCGAAAGTAAGCGCCACCAGGGCTCTCCTCCGCCGTGACTGATGTGCCTCCGGCTTCAGTCGATCAACCCCTCCACACCCTCCCTGTTCAAAGCTAAATTGTCTCCCTTTGCCAAATCATCCAAAGCCAAGCCAAACGAGCCCGAAGAAGATATCGAGACCTCGCCCAAGAAGCTCGAATGGCGGCTCACACCCGAAGTCCGAGCCGGTGTACGCTACGCAGAGACCCGAATCTCCGACCTCATCTGTCAGAACGATTCGCAAGCTCTGGAGTTTAAGGGATATGGCAGCAATTTCATCAAGAGGCATGGGTTCAGTCCGGATGCTTTCGTCCAGATGGCTTTTCAGGCGGCTTACTACGGATTGTACGGTGAGTAAGATCACCATTTACTGGAGTTCGACTTAGATGGTGCAGGGCGGGTGGAGAGCACATATGAGCCAGCGATGATGAAGGCTTTCTTGCACGGACGGACAGAGGCGATCCGTACCGTCCAGCCGGAAAGTGTGAATTTCGTCAAGGTAGTTTCTGACCATGCGATCCCATATCGGCCTCATGACCATCCAGGTTTTCTGCTCCGAGACCGCCTCATCGCAAGACAAGATCGTCGCGCTCCGTTCAGCTTGCAAACGTCACGTCCAGCTCACCAAAGAGTGCAGCACAGGTTTCGGCCAAGATCGGTACGTAATCCCCATTTTGTGCCTGCCCGCTGATCTCTCGCAGGCACTTTTACGCAATGTACTCGCTCATCCAGCGCGATATCCATGCTTCCGAGTCGTCCATGGCCGATGGCGACGGCCCCACTCACGGTCAAGTCCCAGCATCGACTGCACCGATTGACGAGACCAAGGAGAAGCCGAAGATTCCAGCGATATTCACGGATCCAGGGTACAACCTCCTCGGCACGAGTGTGCTCTCGACGAGTAATTGCGGTAACCCAGCTCTCCGACTATTTGGCTTCGGTCCCGTTACGCCGGAAGGTTACGGAATCGGTGGATGACCTTGAGCTACTCCTCGGATCCAGGCTGACGTTTCGCAGGGTACATCATCAAGGAGGAAGGTATCTCGGTCTGCATGTCCTCGAAACACCTTCAAACCCGTCGTCTCCTCTCGACACTTCAGGCGTACTTCCTGGAAGTCCGGACAATGCTCATCCAATCATGGAAAGAAGCCAATGATCGGCCGGAGGCCTTCATGGATCATCAGGGTGTACTGAGAGATGCCAGGACGGGGAAAGCGATCAGTATGGAGGAGGAAAGAGAGGGTGGTGGGGAGGACGAGGAGATGCGTGAGCAGTTCGGCACCTGGCAGTTGAAATGTTGCTGATAGTCGAGCGCAGTCGGAGGATTCGGCTTCTTCGATGTGGGTGCTCACGAGATTGCACCGCTAGCACGGAGACGGAGGCCGACAGTCGGTATGTCGTCCAGTCATCGCGGAGGCAGCGCTGATATGAGAGCAGGCAAGACGCTATCGATGGCGGAATATTGAGGAGGATATGTTTGGCTTGCTGGGCCCCTGTTGCACGGAAGACAATGCCATTTGCAAGATGTAAAGATGTATGCGATGCTTGGAAAATGACGTATGATGGGCACACGCAGAGGGATTAAACATCTCTGACCCAATCCTTTCCGTACCCGTTGAAGCTTTCCGATATCAGTGTGTATTCCGACTCTCCAGTCAAGGCTCACCTGAAGAATCCTGCAGGAGCTCCTGTAGGTGCAGGAGAAGCCGCGTTTGGTAAGGTGAAAGACATGCTAGATGTGGGCGGTGCTCCCGATCGCGGTGACGAACCGAGTTTTGCGGCGGCGGTATGTGTCCGATGCGTTGTCGAAGATCTTGAGGTTCGCGACGATTGGGTCGAGGCGAGGTCGCCCGCCTCAAAAGATAGCTTGATGCCCCCGAATGCAGAAGCAGTACCGTTTGTAGTCAACATGAGGTCACGTTCTGGCTGTGGTACAGTGCTTTTGACGGATGCGCCGCTGATATCCGGCTTGACGTCGACAATCGGCAAGCTGCCCGGAAGAGGGAGCGCGTCGATCATGATCGGTCCATTGGCGAGTGAGGCGTGCGCGAGATACCCCTTCGAGCCGGGTTTCGTACCGCCCTGCGTGAGTCTGGCTATCTTCATGCCCTTGATCCGGTTCTGAATCCGGGAAGAGTCCCGGTCAAGAATAGCTTCGACGTCCGCCACCACGTCGTCCGGAGTGTCAAACGAGATACGCGAAGGACTGATGGTCGATTGGCTGGGACTCGCGGGCTGTTCCCTCCTTATTGATGACGGTGCAACGGAACCCTCACGAGATCGCCCAAGCTTCGCCAGCCGTATCGAGCCGATGCGTCGCGCAAGGTCGTCGACCGTCTGTTGGCGATCTCGGATGGCGGCGTCAACATTCCGTACGGACCGTTGCACTCGCTCGAGAGCGGGTTGACTATCGATCATCAGCCGAGTCTCCTTCGATCCATGAGCTAGCCCACCCTGCTGTATGCCTCCCCGACTCTCTTCGGTCGGCCCGCTTCTTTAGTCCAGCGATACCAGCGTCGAGCTCCTCCAAGCGAGCTTCTGTAACCTGCTTGGTGTCAGATACGGTTCCAATTCCCATTAGCACATACCTGCACGGCCTTGCGCAGTTTCACCTGACTCGCAGCCTGTTCCGGGTTGAGATCCCTGACCTGCATGACTCGAGCGAATGAGGGATCTTGCTTAGCCTTCAGAAATCTGTCCGCTTGACCGATCTTCATATCGGCTGATACAATCGCTCAATCTCAATCCCGATGTAAAACGGATCACCTACTTTTCAATATGCGAGATTGCAATTCCCCAAGTTTCATCTCAGACCCGCTTGTTTCGGTCCTGAGCTTGACGACTTGTTCCGACAGGTCATCGACGATGGCGGCGATGTCCTTGATGGAAGAGAAGGGCAGGGCGTTGTGCCGATCGAGGTTTTCTCCGTGGACTTTGCCGAAATTCGATACCTCGAGAGCACGGTGGAATTTGGCATTCGCTTGGAGCGAGGATCTCAGCTTGGACAGGATCAGCTTCATCAAATGGTATTACCATGCACTCGCATTCTGCACGTCGGCCAGCAGATCTGTAATCATTCGCTCGAGGACGACAACCATAGATTTGTTGGCTCTTTCACGACGGGAAGGCGCGGCAGAAACGGTCGGTCTAGCGGGGACAGCAAACGTCGACGGTGGCTTCGCTGCTTCGTCCACGCCTGCTTGCGGAGAAGCCGCAGGTGGTTTTGCTGCTATAAAGCTGGGTGCGGCAGGGCTCGAAGGGAGAGGATTACCGCTTGGCTTGGCGAAGGAGAATGGCAATGATGATGAGGGCTTCATATCGGCCACCGGAGGTGTTGAAGCCTTTGGAGGCGCTGATGGCGGTCGACCGAGACCAAGGCCAGCACCGGGATTTGAAGCTTCTGCTGGTGCCGGCTGAGCGTTCGGAACTGGCGAGATCGACTTGACCTCCTTTTTCACTACTGGAGTGAATAGGTTGGCGACGGACGAAGCTGATTGAGGCTTCCCGGCCGGAGAGGCGGGCGGGGTCGTCGAGTCGACGAGTGTCTCTGGCGGATGCACGCTCAGCGGTGAACTCGTTCGAGCGGCGTGCTTGAGGTTGAAGGCAGGAAATTTCGGTACCGGACTGGCGGAGAATGCAGCTTGAGCTGGTGCTGGTGGTCCGAGGCGAGAGAGTAGCGATGGCTCCGGGGCGCTGATGGCAGCAGGACCCTTTGACACCGTGTCGTCCGTCGTCGGTGCCATACCTTCAGGATGTGAAATTTCGGTTGACGGGAACTTTGCTCTGGTTGTAGGTGTGTCCTCATCCTTCCCAGATTCTGTCGTATTTGATCGAGTCTCATCTGGTACGTACTCATCCGAGGGACTCCGAACCACACAGCTTTGCCGTCGTTGCTCCTGGTCGCGATGGTCACTCTCCCCTTCATAGCCTTCCTCATCTTCGTCCTCGTGTTCATCGGTGAGTTCCTCCTGAGAATAATCCCGCTCATCGTCCACAATCTCGGTCGCTGATCCGCTGTGATCTGCCTCGTCTTCCGATACCGGCTCTTCCACTTCAGGCTCATCGTCCGGGATCGGTAGGATGGTGGCAGATGAGGTGGCAGAAGGGATTGAAGCTGGCGTTGAGCTAGTTTCGACTGGCCTATTTGGCGGCTCACCCGGTTTCGAGGGGGTTTCGAGTTGTGATTTTTCACTGACAATGGACTCGAGGAAAGGGGGTGATGCCGGCTTGACAGGTTCGGCAGGTGGTTTCGTGACTTCTGGGACTGATGTCGTGGTCACCTGGGGAGCTGAGAAGGGAGACGCAAGAGGACTCTTCGTTGCTTCAGTAGGCTCGGTGCCTTCGCTCAGCATCGATAAGAATGCGTTCTCCACCCTCTTCTCGCCAAAAGCCGAAACACCGGCTGCTGCAAAACCGCCGAACCCTCCAAAGCCGCGCGGTTTAGGAACAGCATCCGTAGATGGCGATGCAGGCTTAGCCGCGAAGCTTCCGAATCCGCCTGTGATGTTGGCGAAGCCAGCGGCCGGTGATGTCGGGGCTGTGGGTTTACCGAAAGCGATCGGCACAGAGGGCTGCCCAAATGCAGACCCGCTGGAGCTCGTTGGCGTCATAGGGGACTGTTGACCGAATGCGGGGGCCGATGTCGGTGCGGAGGTCGTAGAGGATGCTGGACTTGCGAAGGCAGCGGGCGTGCTGCCGGGTAGGAATGCTGAAGTCGTCTTATTCGCCGATTGACCAAATGTGCCCGAGCTCGACGCGCCGCCAAACGCCGTAGCAGGCTTGATGAATGCGGAGGACACTGCCTGCGGTCTCTGACCGGATGTTATAGGTACGGGTTGCAAAGGTGGAGAGTTGGGCGGCGAATCGTCGTCCATGCCCCCTAGCCTGCCTGAAATTCCGACGGGTGACGTAGGAGGTGAGTCGTCGAGACCTGGTAATGCAGCGTTAGAGGTATCGAGTGCTGAAGAGAAGCCGCCAAGACCGGAATCCCCGCTATCGGTCTGGGCCAACGGCGAAGGTGAGGATGCTGTACCGGCATTGAGATTGGCTGCATTTTGAAATTGCGAAGGGGACCCAAAGCCGGCAAACGCTGAAGATTGGGACGGTCCTGAATTAGGCGCCGGCTTGGTGCCAATTGCACTTTGCCCGAAGCCACTGCTCGACCCAAATGCGCTGACCATACCGCCACTCCCAAAGGGTGACGCCTGTGATGGTCCCTGAGTGCTTGGGGTAGCAGCAGGTCTGGCAGGCTGGCCGAATGCTGATGCACCAAAGCCAAAGCCAGTGGTCGCAGATGCAGGCTTGGCTCCGAAAGCGCCAAAGCCTAAGCCAGTGGACGTGATCGACGAGGAGCCGAAGGCGGAAGCGGTTGCTGGCTTTGCGAATTGACCGAAACCAGAAGATCCAGATGACGAGCTCTCTGCGAAGGGCGACGAGGGAGAACCGAACCCGGCAGACGCTGGTTTGCCGAAGGACTGTGCCCGGAAAGCGGCAGGAGTGCGTGACTGACCGAAAGCGGACTGACCGAATGCTGCGGGCTTTGTATTGGCGAGTGCAGAGGGCGCAGTGTTGGGGCTAGTGCTTGCCGGGACAGAGGATTGACCGAAGGCTGACGCACCGAATGCTGCCGGCTTCGATGATGATCCGAATGCGGGCGTGGTGCTTTGGCCAAAAGCCGATCCGCCGAACGCTGTGGGATGTTTCACGGGCGTTGAGGGCGAGGTTGACAGTCCAAACGGGTTCGAGCCGAAAGACGCTGTCCGTAATGACGACACCTCGTTGGTAGAGTTCATCGCCTGCTCTGTCCGCACATCTTCCACTTCTCCAGGCTTGACCATCCCCTCATATCGGCCGGCGTCGGGATATAGAACATCGAAAGCCAAAATCAGTCCTTCTTGGCTGTAGGCAAGCAGTCGGGGGGCAGGAGGTAAGTCGGGTTGCTCTATTCCTCCTTGAATGCCCTGTCGGATCCCCTTGTCGCTAGTCAAATCCAGCGACAGACCTAGACAAGAGGTCTCGTCTGACACGCCCTTCTTCGCCGCCGGCATAATACCTCTGGCCGTCTCATCGAGAATCAGGACCTCCCATTTCGAAACCTCGCCCTTTCCTGCGGGCTGCCCGTGCATGACAGCGATCTCGGACGCTAGGCCAGACATGACGAAGCTCAAATGCTTCGTCTTGGCTCCCCAGTCCCTCAATCCAGCGAAATAACGGTAAGTCCCGGATCGTCCTGTCACTCCCATCGTGTCGAGAGGATCAAAAAACTTTGTGAAGGTGAAGGCCGCACCTTGACGGTGAATGACGAACATCTCGAGGAGGTCGGAGGGTTCTCCGTTTGCTTGCGCATAAGCTGTAAGGAAGAGGTCGTTCTCTAACCATCTGACGAAGGACGGGTAGTACTGCACAGACGGATCGAGTTCAGGTGGAGGGGGAACCTCGGCTTTTGCTTCACCTTCTGGTGTATATTGGACCAACTTTCCGGAAGGAGTTCCAACCACTATTTGCTTTCCTTTTGCTGACCAGCATGCTGTGACATCGGTCAGCGAAGACGAAAGCAGTCATTCCTCACTGACCGCAGGTAAAAGGTCCTGGAAGAGGTGCTGAGAGCTTCGAGCTGTTGACATCGGCGACGACGAGACCCTCTTTTGCGAGCAAGACAACATAGCCCGACAAGGTATCGGCAGGGGTAGACGCAGTTGAGGACGACAAGTCGGATGAAGGCGGACAGGGATTTGGCAGAACATCGAGCAGATATGACGGCAGATTCGAGGTGAAGGTATTATAAGGTTGTAGCTGTGTCGTGTAAGTGTATTGATTCGGTGAAGACGACCAACCTTGCGTTCCATGACTTCTCGTATTATCCAACAATAGATGCCCGCTCCATTCGCCAGAGTGACCGCCAGACGAGTCTCGGCCACCGCTAGCCTGCCCTAGGTCAGCTGTGCACGAGCGGATGGAAACCCACCTACGTGATCCAGACTGGTCGAGCAGGTAGTGAAAGAGTTCGGACCGGTGTCGATACAGCCGAAGAGTCCTTCGCACTTCCCTCAAACGCCGCACGAAAGTCCGCTAGCCGGTGTATCCGTACATCTGTCCAGCTTGAGCTGGTGCGAATCATCATGAAAGCACCCACCATTGTTGCCACCAACGAAGAGCAAACCGAGAGCATTCGAAACCGCCATCAGGCAGCAGTCCAGAGGCAGACCGTCGAGGTCCACCTTGTCGCACACTCGGACGTTGACATCGTGATTCGCCTTGATAAGTCGAATCCACTACATTGAAGATTCAGTGTTTCCGACGATGGACAGATGGAATCCGCTCACATCAACATCAACCTCCTCGCCCTCGACTTGTCGGGTGCTTGGTCCACCAGAGGATGACCCCTCGTCCATCTGGAAAGCTCCAAACGGGTTATTACCAAGCATAGAGAGAGCGACCAGCACCAGAGCACCTATCAAGCCAAAGTAGGGACGAGCAGACGGTCGAGACGGCAGCGTGGGCTTCCTGAACACATCAAAACACGTGGGTGAGCAAAAGATCAGGTTCTGGCCTGATCATCATTTTCCCTCATATTCGTCTCGTGTCGAATAAGCAAGACTGTCCGACCGCGCAAAGCAGGCCATGCCCCCGTATCAACCCCTACACGACCGTCCAGACTACTTCGCCTCGTTGAAGCCCTCTCACCCCCGTTCCCCGCACTACGCCTCACCCGACCTGGACCCGGACGAGCCGTACCCTTGGACCAGACAGGGGTTGGCGATGTGTTCCGAGCAAGACGAGTACGAAAAGGGCGAGGGCGTGGAACAGCTGGATGACGCTCGAGAGGAGTACCAGGACGAGGAGAATGGGAACGGTGATGATCTTGAGGAGCTTGAGCAAGAGCCCCAAGCCGGACCGAGTCGAAAACGTCCTCGAACGGAGGACGAGCGACCTGCAAATGGCTCTCCAAACCACGCCGCCCTATCTCGAAGAGTCGTGGATACGCCAATCATACCCTCCGTCTTTGGGATCTCGCCGCGGAATGAGTTCACGAAGACCGTGGGGGAGTTCATCATGGCGCATTGTAGGGGACAGGACAACGTCGAGGTGGGTCCGCGAGACCAGCACGACCGGGAAAGGTGACGTTCTGCTGACCTATTGTATGCGGATGCTTGGTCTCGCGGTGTAGATTGAGGTCAAGCTTGGGACCCTCATGTCGGTGACCAATCCCGGGGAACCATTACGCCGGATCCGGATGCCTGCTATGAGCGAGATGAGTGAGTCGAGCGTCTTAGTCCACGAAGCTGCAGCAGATTCCAGGTGATGGCACAGTCGGCTGACTTGTACCAGTCATGCCCAAAGACTATCCCGTCGGCGGCTTCGTCTCCAACATGAACAAGGTCCGCCTCCCCCTCCCATCTCCATCTTTCGCTCGTCTTATCCCTAGTCTCGCAGGCGCAGAACGTCTCCCTCAACCGCCTTCTGAACCAAGCCACCGAATCCTCCCAACGTTCGCCCTGCCCAATCCACTTCTATCGCGCCCAACACACCGACTCCTTCCACGGTGGGTCCGGGCGGGACGACGGGAAGATCCGAGTCTCGCGTGATCGGAATGGGCGGGTGGTGGAGAATGGGGTGATTCGGAAGAAGAGATTGGGAGATCTGAATGTCTACAGTCCGAGAGAGACATTTGATTGGAGAGTCAGCGTGAGTACTGAAGAGCCTTGTAAGTCGCCAAGAGAGCGGGGGAGGTGAGCTGATAGGGCGACAGGTGAGATGCCGAGAAATGCGCCGAAGGGGGTGAGGGATAAGGATAGGGCTTGTTATCGACATCAGCTTTGTCAGGTGGATTTGACGGTAGTCACGGCGCGGGTGAGTCTCGCGGGATCATCGCTGAATCTGCTGACGACGTTTGTGTAGCCTTCAGATGGGGGACCCGCGACAATCTCGTACGAGCTGGAAATCGAGATACGCGATGCTCCAGCCCTGTTAGTAGAAGGGGAGAAAGAACAGCGCGGCGAGCCGAATCGGTTTGACGAGGTCCTTCAGAGCTGTCTCGATACAGTCCGGATGTTGGTCCGCAATGTGGGCTGACAAGTACCATGCATCTTTAATACCACTTCGCCCTCAATGCCTTTCTTTGTACCGCCGGCCTGGCCACGATGATCCCAATGCTGAGTACCGCCAATGTGAGTAGTAATTGCGGCTTGTTGAACCTGTCTGAGAGGATGTCGAACGTCCCTGAAGGGTTCAAGCCGCGGGTGAGGAACATGTCCAGTCCATGGGTGAGGAGAAGGGATGTGGACTCCAGTAAGGCGGGCGAGGAGATTAGCGATTTAGTCCCAAGCACCTAGACCTCGTCAGCGCCGACTTGCCAGAGAACGCTTGAGCCTACTTGGTAAGTATGCGAGATGACCCGCTTCTGCTCGGGTGGGAGAAAGGGATCGTACGGGATGAGCATCTCCTCTTTGTCGCCGGATGTCGGCTTGCCGACCGGTCGACGGGGATCGAGCAGTCGACGGGGAATCGTCGTGACTTGGTTCTGTCCGTTCACGACTTCATCTTCTCAGCTTCTGCAACTCGTAATAAGGTGAAGATGGCTTACAGACTAGCTCTTTGGCGGTGATTCCTACTTTCGAGGTGGTCATGATCATCGCCTTGACATCCGTGGAGAAGATGAACGTCTTTGCGATCGCTCGCACGCTGTGGTTAGAGGCAAAACCGGACAGGCTGGGACTGGGTGATAGTCAGGTACCCATTTTCTCTTCCCAAACGGACGTACGTCTCAACCTTGCCATCCGTTCGATCCTCGAACAGCTCGACCGACGCTAATCGCCATCCGCTCACTTCAAGCCAAGCATACACCAGCCAGTTCTCCACCATCGCAGTCTTCACCCCTTCGCCCACAACAACGTCGCTGAGTTCCACAGCATACACCGCCGCACCCGTCGTCGTGTCCAAGATATACACATGGGCGGCTCTGCTCGCGGGAGTCACGGTCGTCACGACGCTCAGATGGGGGTTCAGGTATTTGTACAACGTCGATTTATCGCCTAGGACCCGTCCAAAGGAAGCTACAGAGTTGAACCCCACAGGGTCGACGGACAGAACCGTCTCGCCCAGACGAAAGGATCTGGACCATATTTCGAATGTCTGGAAGCTCGTGTTTACGGTGACCGACGACGGCATGTGTCCTCGGATGATGGTTCCGGATAGGGATCGGTCTGTGGTAGTGAAGAACAGCTTTGAGGAGATCTCTGCCAGGTCCGAGGCGACTTTCTTGCAAGAAGGGAAGATGTGTAACTACGTTCGTCAGCTTGCACAGAACTGTCCACACAATAAGTACCGTTGAATTTGGGTCGACGACAGCCAGGACGCGATTTTTTGATCCGCAATTCTCAAAGGGCAAAAGGAATGCCGCCTCCGGCTTGCCCACAAGGATGACCTTGCCCGCTGGCAACCCTGTTGCGGAGTTCTTCTCGCCTGACGCATCCCCGGTAAATGCGTCGATATGGAAGCCCACAGTTGAGACAGTCTATCATGGGACTTGAGCTCGCGCAAGGCCTCTTTGATGGAAACACACCTCGCCCTCGGTCTTCACCGCCACGACAGCAAGTGTCGGCGGACCGACCTCACTCAGCTCCCGCACAGACCACAATCCATACACCTCCAATTCTGAACCCTTCTCCATCAGCAATCCAAGATTCCGGGTCCACACGATATTGCCATTCGCCGAATCCAATGCGAACAGCTTGCCGCCCTTTGTGACCGCTACCAAAAGCTTCTGCAGCCCAAATTGATCCCGGTATAGGTGAGATAGCGAGAGCGGGGTGGTGGAGACTGCCGAGGAGTAAGAAGATGAGGTGAATCGGCGGATGAAGCGGAAGAGATACCCCGGTAGTTCCTAAAGCCCTGATCAGTGATGACAGGGATATACGGGTGGCCTGGAGCACCCCGTAGCACCTACTCTGAACTCCAAGGTGTGCCGAGTCAAGCGCCCGAGGAAACCCTCCTCTGCCATGACGTGCCGCACCTCCGCAGCCTCCGGCTCGCCTAGGTCCACAAAGCGCAAAGCAGCGATCTCGGTAAGACTCTCCTCTCGGGTCCACTTAGAACCATCCTGCTTGACGAGCTGCAGTGCCCCGCTGGAGGTGGTGAGCATGAGCGTGGGAAGTTGAGCGGCGTTGAGTGTACTGGACCCAGCGGCCTGCGCTAAGGATCAGCCTCCGAAACAATCTAGTTCTGAGAGACCTACACCAAGAAGGACCCCGTGCGAGGTGGTATCGAAGGGAAAGGTGAAACCGCTCGATATGACTTCGCCCGTCCAGGAGACACTGTACGTCTGCGCAACGCCGAGCTGCGCGACTTGAGCAGACGCTCCTTGATAGAAAGATCGCCACCTACATGCATACCGAAGGACCAGTACATCCGATTGAAAATCACTCCTTTCTTGGTATCCACAGCAGAATATATCGACGTCGACCTATCCGCCGAATCTTCCTGAAAAGCCCGTCAGCTATACTCGACCTTCCTCCTGCCAACGTACCGAAGAATCAAACGAGTTGACGATCTTCGAGCCTCCCCTCACGTCCAGTATATCCACACCGCCATCTTCCTTCTGTCCCAAGAAGAACCCTTTCCTCCCCGTACCGACATCCAGTATCCGCGCGTATTTCTTCCCCTTACCAGGTAACAGATCCTTCGTGTCCCCCAGCTGACCCTGTGCACTGAGATCGGCGGAACGGATCCGGCCATGCTCGAACCACATGACCCGCGCTGGACCGGGTGAAGACGCAGCAGCGAGGAGAGCGTCGGATGGGAGCGAGACGATGGAGGGGATTTGGGTGAGGTCGGCCAGCGGGGTGGGGATGGTGAGGTCGAGGGACATGGTGGTGAGTGTTGACGAGGCGAAGGAGGAGGATAGGGCGAGGATGTGGACGATATTGCCGGAGACGAGGACCTGCTTGAATAGGATGGTCGAGCTGGTCTCATGAGCTTCCTTCCAAATCCCGGTAAATCCACCTACCCAGCACCTGGAGCGTCGAGACTCCACAGAACAGAACCGTCTGTGATGGACAGCTTGGACACCCTTCTGGCATCGCTCAATATGACCACTGCTTTTTCTCCCTCGTCGGTGAAAGCTGCATCCGTGCCGAGGTACACCGGGTTGGTGAGGTGCGCGGAAGAGATGTCAATCATCAGGGTGCGCTCCCAGATTACATGTCCAGTCGAGAGCGAAAACAGTCGAGCAATCGTCGCCGAGGGTCCAGAGAGGAGCAGCACACCTGGCACCAAGTCAGACCTGTACCCCAACCCAGGACTTACTATCATCCTGAACATGGTAGCTAACGACCGGATCCCGGTCGTCCAGTAGATGTCTCCATATCACAGCACCTGATTCCGCCTCGAGAACAGCCAGGACATTCTTCCGAGTGATCGCTACTATCCTGTCGCCTATGAAGGAAGGTGGTGTTGGCTCGAGGAGGGGTGGACCGATGAGCGGTTTGTGCCAATCGACAATGCCGGCGAGGTTGGCTTGGAGGGCGGAGGTGAGGCTCGTCAGGATATGGATGATGAAGAATGAGATGAGGCCAAAGCCTCGTGATGGGCGGGTCATGATGGTCAATACCGACTCATGCAGCGTGCTTGAGCCGACTTTATGCAAGGTGAGCATTTCTGAGCGAAAGTTGGTTGCCAAAGTCAATCCACGTGCAGCCACCGGATCCGACATATTTAGGGACGTATCTACATGTTAGCCCCCGTCTACGAGCTCCCTCATATATCTATGTCATTGTGCAGGCGGAGGGACTGCCTGCGTCCCCGGCGGCGCTCCCGGCGCCGGTCCTGCGTCCATTAGATCTCCTAATGTCGGCTTGAAGAACATCGTGGTAATATACTGCAGCGAGTCAGACCAATCCCCTTTCGAGGATCAAGGGAGAACCTACCTTCTTACGGTATCTCGTGGTCGTCCCCACTCCCAGCGTCCCATTCTTGATCGCACTCGCGGTCAAGTGGTTCAACACCACGTGATTTGGTACCGCCAATATCGAATTGTCATCCAGTCCCGCAGGCGGAGCGCTACCCCAGCCCATCTGCTGCATCTGTTGATGATCGTCCCATGTCTTCCGGGGTTCCGCGTTGACGATCACCTTGTCCAGGATACGTGGAAGTGTAGGCGGTTGTGGGACGCTGGAGAGGTATGGCGCGGTCTGGTAATATGCGTGGAGCTGTTCTTGGGTGAAGGTGTGGGGGAGCTCCTCGAGGTATTGGTAGAGTGTAAGTGAAGCGGGGATGATGTTGGTCCATTGAACGTTCTCAGCTGCGGTGAATTAGCGAAAGCTTTTTGCCGCGCTTAGTGGGTCGACACACTGTCCTCTATTTTGGTCGCCGAGGTCGCCTCGACCGCCCATTCTGCTTTCAACTCCTCCTCGGTCTTGGGCGCCTCCACCTCTATCCAATTGACAAGCGTTCCATCGTCGTCTGAGGCTGTGGAGATCTGTTTCGAGCACCGCCATGAGTCGTCTACGATGAACTTCAACCGGTACTGTCCTGGGCTAAGGCGAAGAACGGTGTTGAAGTCGTGCGTACTGTCTCTGTAAGCAGGATCCATGTTACGAGTCAGCCACTCACCTCCGTTTCAGCTTGATCCGCCCCTTCCAGTTGTCCGCGAAGTTGCCCGTAACGAAGACCATCTTACCCCCACCAGTCCACTGCACCGGGACGTTCACCAGCCCGTCGTTCAATTCCTCATCCCCATCTTGATTCTCATGTGAGGGGGGTGTAGGCTCACCAGAGGGTAGGGTCGGCTCGACCTCCGGCGCATGTGCAGAACTCGGCTCTTTTGTTGGAGGCTCGATGGGCGCCTCGAGATTTCGCGGTATAAGTATGGGATCGGCCCCTCTAGGTGAGGCTTCACGTGGTTTCGGTGATGTAGGAGGGGGTAGGGCGGGGAAGTAAGGGTTGACGGCTGCTTCTCGTAGCCGTGTGGGAGATACGCTCGATTGTCTCATCGGCATGGGCGCGGTCTTCGGAGCTGGGACGCTGGTATCCAGCTTTGACATTGCCCCTAGCGCGTTCACTCCTACCAGAGGGGAGTTTCGTCCACCCAAAGCCTGTCTCCATTTACCAGCAGATGGAGTCCCTGTCGGCGCGGTCGAAGGCACCGGTACAGCGGAGACGGAAGAAGCTTTTGCATGTCCGGCAGCTGGAGTAGAAGGGGCGAGGTGATGCGAGGTATGGGTAGCGGTAGTGGGAACAGGCGCGGCAGGGGTGAAGGATAGCTTGTTGAGGTCTGGAAGTTCGAGCGATTTCCGCCGTCGGGGTGAGCCTGATCGCTGACCGGAGGGTGATGTGGGTTTTGATGATTGTGGTGAGATATGGGTAGGTCTTCGAGGTATGGGGAGGCGGAGATTGGGTTGGCGCGATGAGGAAGCGGTTGATGATGGAGGAGGTTGGGAGGATGACTGAGCTCGGTCCCCATTGGCTTGACCTCGCGCTGGCGAGCCATGCTGGGCGGAGGGTGTGTTGCCCATCCCGACAGCGGTCTCTCGCGATGCTGAATCCGGAAGGAATGCTTCTTATGGAGAAACTATGCAAGTTTGGCGAGTAGCGCTGATTGGGAAGAGGTGGAAATGGTGGTTCCAAGATCAAGCTGTCGAAGCGATTTACCACTTTAGGCAACTCCTACGTTGATAGATACCCCGCTTTCTGACCTTGACCTCTTTCGTCAGCTTCAGCCAGCCCGAATGTCTAGTTCTTGAGTCCTGCTTTCAACGATCCGACAAGAAACCGGAGACGGGCCATCGACAGATCGAAGCCTGTTCATCGTTCCCACCTCCCTATCCGCTTTCCCTTCCCTCCAACATGGCCACACGACCTGCACCTCCCGCTCCCGGGGGCAGGTCCCGCAGTGCTGCCTCGAGCTCGACCCATCAGTCCAGCAGTCAACCACGACAAAAGCCTCGAGTCGGACAGTACATCATCGAGCGGACCTTAGGGACCGGTAGCTTCGGCAAGGTTAAGCGTGAGTCATCCAGCAAGAGAGGGTTCCTCGAAAGATTGCTCATACAGCTCAGTCGCTACACATTCGGTCACTGGACATCAAGTCGCACTCAAGCTCATCAATCGAGCGAAGATTACTACTCCAGATATGAATGCACGGGTGAAGAGGGAGATCCAGTACCTGAAGGTCTTGCGGCATCCGCATATCATCAAGCTGTGCGTTTTATCCCGTTAGCCCATGGAAGAGGCCTAAAGTCGAATAGGTATGAAGTCATCACAACACCTACAGACGTGATCATGGTCATGGAGTATGCCGGAGAGGAGCTGTTCAACTACATTGTAGCCAAGGGAAAAGGAGGGGTACGTGGCTCCAGCCTTGCTCGGGTCAAGATACTGATGTACGTGTAGATGGGCGAGGACGAAGCGAGACGTTTCTTTCAGCAGATGATTGGGGCGATAGAGTACTGTCATCGCCACCAGATTGTGCATCGGGATCTGAAGCCGGAGAAGTAATTAGATCGCGATGATCAAACGAGAGGCGCTGATGGTAGTCCATTCCAGCCTGTTTCTCGACTCAGGGCGGAACATCAAGATTGGCGACTTTGGCTTGTCGAATCTCATGACGGATGGGGACTTCCTCAAGACTTCTTGTGGAAGTCCGAATTACGCTGCGCCCGAGGTCATCTCGGGAAAGTAGGTCGGCTCCCTCACCTGAACGGCGCCGGACTGATTCATATCAGGCTGTATTCTGGTCCCGAAATCGACGTCTGGAGTGCGGGCGTCATCGTGTATGTCCTGCTATGCGGGAAGCTACCCTTCGACGACGACCACATCCCCTCGCTCTTCAAGAAGATAGAAAGTGAGTGAACCGTCTTGCGCAACGCTGACCTTAGGCGGCCAATTCCACATCCCCAGTCATGTCTCCGATGGCGCCCGTCATCTCCTCAAACGAATGCTTCACGTTGACCCCCTCAAGCGAGCCAATATCGCCGAGATTCGTACCATGCCCTTCTTCCAAGAAAACCTCCCCCGATACCTCCAACCATTACCTGAGATCGAACGGTATCCTATACTCCCGGTCGACGATTTATCCACGATCCTGCTCATCAACGAGGGTCAAGCGGACCCGAGGAAGCTGGCCGAGGCGAAGGGAATGATCTTCACAGATGAGCTGGGGATTGTGGATCCGGAGATCGTGTCGGAGTTGCTGGAGAAGATATCCACGTATACCGAGGCGATGGTTTGGGATGCCTTGCAGAACGAGGGAGATAATCAGGTCAAAGTGGCGTATCAGCTCGTTCGGGATCACAAGCGGATATTGAAGGACTGTGAGTGAAAGGAGATGAGCGAGCTGATTTCAGCTATGTACGGGTTCGAGGAGGACGAGGACTCTTCGGCGATGGAGGAGTTTCTGGCGTCATCACCACCTGCATGGAATGCCGATATACCTGTGAAGTCTTTATCCTGGTCCCGCTGACGATCAGCGGCCGCCAGAATTGATGCACAATGGGGTCGAGGAGATGGACTGGGAGGACGTCGACGGCGAGATCCAGGACATACCCAATGCTCATTTCGACGTCCTTCATAGCAGTCTTCCCGGTTATATGACCCGTAGGTCAAGCGCAATGGGGCTGGTTTCTGATTTGAATAGCTGCCACCGCATCCACCAATACAATCGTTGGCACCCCTTCCGACTCGCAAGACGGGGCTGAGCGTGCTGCACGGGCTATTATGGACAATTTCGCCACCGCAGCTACGGCCCGAAGTCAGGTGTCCGAGAAACCCTTGCAGAAACCCAAATGGCACTTCGGTATCCGGTCACGGTCTCCGCCGATGGAGGTCATGTTGGAGATATACAAAACCCTCAATATCCTAGGGATGGAGTGGCGGCGGAAAGAGGGCGTCAACATGCCTGAGATTGGACCACCACCGCCTGGCGGATATCCTGAAGAGGTAGAGGCGGCGATCGCACAGTGGGTGGAGCAGGGGGGTGTTGCACCGCAGATGGGTAAAAAGACGCCAAGTAAGAAGGAGGTGGCGGCGCAGGACAAGGCGGCTCAGGGCCTCTATCTCGTCGAAACCAGAGCGAGGTATGGGGATGTCTTGGTGAGTCATCGATTGTGATGGAGCTGATTGCAGGTTCGCATGGATCTGCAACTCTATCGCGTCGACTCGCAGAATTACCTGGTCGACTTCCGGAATATCGGCTACTACTTGGCGTCGGAGGCGGAATTAGCACCCGATAACTCCCGATCAACCCCTTTGACCGACGCCGAGCTCCCGAGGGATGCAGCCGGCGCAGTCGACTCGCTACCCGGTGAATCCCTGCGACAACCCACGATACGACCTAGCCTGAGTAATCAGGATACGGGCGTCATTGGGGGAGTGTCGGGGCCTTTCCACTTTCTCGAGATGGCTTGTCAGCTTATCGCGGAGCTCGCTAGTGGATGACCCGATGCGTATGTTGCTGGTCTCGCTTTCGTCTTTGTCTTTAGCTTTGTGCTCGAATGGTGGCATGCAGGCATGTGCGCTGACGGGCTCACCTGACGAAAAGTCGAAGACTCACGTAGAGGAACTTCTGACGAGAAAGTCCTGATGGATCTGATGGCCCTTGCTAGAGTGCCACATGATGATTCTGATGCGCTCTTTCCTTCCTCCTTCTTTCTTACTCGTGTCTCTTTTCGCTTCTTCGCGTCTTCGGCCCACTCTCGAATCTCTAGTCTTGAGCTCGCCTTGGAACGCCTTCCCGATCATCCAGCGTGACAGCTGTCGTGAGGAGGCAAGCAATGGAAGACGACTGGATCCGGCCACCCCGACTTCGAGAGTTGCTTCTCGCCGTAAAGCCCCTACGACCACCGAATCGGCCCACCGATCTCGCAGGGATCCCCGTCCCCCGAACCGGCCAACAAGAAGCACAGGACCAGGTATTTTACAAGATATCCTCTCGAGACGTGGACGTCAGACGACAAGATGAGGGAGGTAGTACAGGCAGCACAGCAGAGGCGTGTGCCACCCGAAATGATGAGCCGGTAATGTGGACGACGACGCTGACAAGAGTCCCAGGCGGTATCACAGTCCAGTGTCCGCGGTTGGCCTCGATGCTAGTCCATGTATGATACTGCTGATGCGTTCTGCAGACGAGAGCACTTCTGCGGTAGATCAGAGTACAGCCGCGGAGAAGCTCGCCCCGAAGAAGTCAGAGAAGACGGTCAATCTTGATGACAATGATGACAAAACGCAATTTTCATGAGCAAGGCCATTGCGGAGGGCAAGGGGAGGAATGGAAGTGAGAATGGGTCAGCGGCAGCCCACGTGAGCTGCTTGATTGACCTGTGACCTGTCCCTGATTGAGCCTGTCCGCGTCTTAGGGGAATCATCCACCAACAAGGCAACCTCTCAGCCAGTCCTACAGACCCTGTCGGATACTATACTCTACAGGAACTCGGACTCGCAAACGGATCCCGCAATCCCAGAACCCATCGCCGCAATGTCTGAGGTGCTCGCTCGTTTACGACCTCACGGAACGAGAGGTTCACGAGAGGTTCACGACCATCTACCACGTCTTTGCACAAGAGTACGAGTCTGTGGAAGCGCTTGTCAAGATCTATTGCAAAAGAGACTTGGAATACAATAGGGTGCAGGTAGAATTTCAATCACGAATCCAAGCAATGCGCCAGGACCTCGACACGGCAAACTCAAACATCACATCTATTCGCGGGGAGCACTCCGCCACTAAGAGAGTTATCATTTGGCCAAGGTCAACATGGTCGAGCGTGCGAACGAGGACCTCAGGATGCGGATTGAAAAGATGAAGTCGGAGCATGTGAAGACTGTCGAGGAGCTCGAGAATCGTCATACGACAAGCATCGCGAATGATCGGGTATGATTCGGCACAAGATACGGATAGGAGCTAAAGAATCTTCAGGCTGCCCAGGCGATGGAGATCGAGCGTCTTCAGGCGCAATTGAGAGCGGAGTTCCGACGGGGCGAGGGTTTCAAGAAGGTGGCAACCAAGTTGCAGGACGACTTGAAACGGACCAAGGAGTCGTGTTCGGAAGACATCATTCAGGTCGATTCTCCATACATTCAAGACCGCCAAGGCGTGTCAGAAAGGTTGGCGATGGAGCCGCAAGTCACGATGTACCCCACGACGACTCCGAGTCCAACCTCAAGGCCTGGGCGAATCACTTGAGAAACGAGTCGTCGGAAGTAGGCGAGTGATTGTTTTCCGCGACTGTATATCTGACAATAGGCAGATGTTGACGAGATTCTCTTAGCCCAGCGACTCAGTTCCATAAGCTCATCCCATACCAGCTCAGATCTCATCCTCTCCATCATCCGCTCAACCTCAGTGATTACGAATACCACCGTCGCATCCGATCCTCTCGTGCATCTTGAAGATATGACTCGAGTATGCGATACCAATCCTGGATTCAGTCATGTTTCACAATACCTGGATGCATTCCTAGTATCGCGTCGCGCAGAAGGCCAGTCGTCCTTCTCCTGCTTAGCCCAGCTCCCAAGCCTTGTTATGCGGTGAGATGTATAGAGATATCGGTCGAGTGAACGTGTTAGGTCCATCATCGGCCGCTATCGGCGCATGACGTGGATTATTGAGTGGGGTGCAGGTTGGTCACGTGCTTCAGCGAGTGCATTGAGCTCAGCATTGACTTATACACTGTGCATCCAAAGACACGACGCTGACATCCGACATACGAGGGCGCAAATTCCGGATCACCGCAGCGTCCTCTTGCCTCCTCCTCATCTCTCGAGTCTACATCTCATGCTCCTACTCGTCGGAACCCTTCATCCAACGCTAGGATGAAAAAGCTCTTCCGGACCTCGAAGCCTGCGATTGACCCTCTACCTCCTCCACCACCGCAGCTGAGCTCGACGCAACCGCAGGAGCAAGTACACTCCAAGAGGTCGACTCCATCTGCTGTCGTGGGCGAGCAGCATGAGCCAAAGATGCGGTTCGGCGGACATCCGAAGGGAGGAGTCACGCCATTCCCTATGGATATTGGACGAGAACGAGATCCTCCACCACCACCACCACCGCCGCCGCCTCACCCGGAGAGAAAAGGGGAGGAAAAGAAAGAGAGGAATGCAGCACCTAGCATGCTGGAAATACAGCAGATGCAGGGTAGGGATGCTTCCAGGAGGGATGAGTGGATTCAATCTCAACGGCAAGCTCCGAGACCGCCTCGACCTCATCATCACGAACCGCCAGATACGCCGGTCGGGTTGACGGGTGGCATGGAGTCAACTGGACGATATGCGGCTAGCAATGGTCATGATCCCCCCTTCGGCTTCGCACCGCCCTTACCCGCTCCAACCCCCGTCACCTCAGCTCCGGTGAATCCAAATTCCAACTCCACCACCCCGACTAATTCACAATCTGCCCTTTACCTTCCTCCTCGCGCCCGCTCACCATCAACGCCACCAATACCCCAACCGGGTACACCGACCCGACCAGGCTACCCCTTGAGCGGTCATACTCAGACGAACTTGGTCACGTCCACCGGGCCATACGTCGTGAATGTTGGCGAGCTTGAAACTCAAGGAACGCCTAGAAGAGGCCGAGAACGAGGCTACAGTTCTGAATCGGCTTCGGGTCGAGGATCCGATCTGGAGTCTTCTTCGCATGGCCACATGACGTCTCCTGTCCCACCTTTCAACGGCAAGCTTCACAAACAGTCTCAACCACCTCATGCAGTCCGCTCGCCCCTCGTGAATTCTTACGGCAATCAGACAGAACCTCACCCGGCTCTCCCTGAGCACCCGCACTACTCGGTCGAATCAGCTCCACCACCTCTCCCCAATCCCTTCCCGCCTACCGAGGCCCAGGGGATGAAGCTGCATAACGGGCCAGACAGACGTGAATCAGATGTGGACACCCCAAAGGCATTGGATAAGGATAAGAAGAAATTCTGGGGGATGGGATGGGGAGAGCGGAATAAGGGCAGGGAGATTGCTACAACGGATGGGTCAATGCCGGGTGACCGCAGGGCAGACTTGGATCGATCGAGGGAGAACCAAGCGTCAGCTATTGGCTCTCATGGACACGGCGAGGAAGAGCCTCGAGGTCGTCTGCTCGGGCTCGATTTTGGTAGGCAAGCAGCGCCAGTGGACGGAGTCGTCTATGCCATCAGTGAGTCACCCTCGAATGTGATAGACTGACGTTCCGCAGATCATCTATGCGGTCTGGCCAATCCACCCACCCCAGACATTTTCGACGTCGTCGACAGGATCAACAATTCTGGCGGATCCGAGACAGTCAGCAAGGATGCTGCAAATGCGATACGAAAGCAATGGAAGCACGGCAACGAGGCAGAACGACGGGCGGCCGCCAAAGTCTGGTTGATCATGATGCGAAATGTCTCGGCAAAGAGCTTTAGGAGTGAGCAGCGCTCGGGGAACTCAGCTGATCCGTCATAGTCCAAGCATCGAATAAGAAATTCCTTGACAATCTTGAAGCTCTCCTACTAGCCCCGCCGACAAAGCCACTGCTCTCCGTTGCAACGCATCAGATGATGACGGACATCTTGGCAGATCTTACCTACATGTACGGGATGGAAAAGGGGTGTGAGGGACTTTTGGAGCTTTGGCGAAAGGTGAAGCTGCCTCAGGAGCCGGATGCCGTAGGTCAGACTCCGTCAGACTCGAGCTTGAGACCGCTGAGACCTTTCAGGGGAAGCCTTTACCGGCAGATCACCAGATTTTCGCACCAGACGCAATGTTCGCCCACATATTCCCATATAGACAGTCCCCAAACCCATCAGAATCCCCTTCACTCGCAGGGTCGAGGCGACCTTCTTCACCATCCTTACAGCACTTAGCGCTCGACGACCGCTCGGTTCCCCCGCCCATGCCTTTCCACTCACCACCCAGCCTCTATGGACCCGGCTACGCCCAGCTTCCGAACCACGGGGAGGACATGCGGCGTCTGACCGATGAGTGTACGGCGGCGCGGGAGAGTGCGAGAGTGCTGTCCGAGGCGCTGATCTATACCCGACCCGACGAGCTCGAGGCAAAGCCGATCATCCAGGTTTGTATTTTCGTGATGCTGATCTCAATGCTCACGGGCCGTCTAGGAGTTCTACAGGAAATGCTTCCTTGGATACGAGTCCCTCACAAATCAGATCGAGTGGGCTCAAGCCGAAGCCACGCAGTCCCGCGAAAGGGCGATCATGATGAGTGCGGATCAGCAACATCCCGGGGCTACGATGGAGGAGGGCGCGTTGGCGAAACTCTTCGAATCACACGCAATGCTTGGGGAGGCTCTGAAGCATCACGACGACCTCGAACGCATGGCTCGGGATGAACGGGAGATGAGGGCGGTGAGGGAGATGAGCAAGAAGGACACGAGGATGGACCGGAATGTGAGCGCGTCGTGACGAAGTTTCGCCTCGTTGACAGGAATAGCAACCGGGAATGTTCAACGGCAATGGGCAGCTGCTTGCGCCAGAGCAGCAGAACCAGGGCTCATCCTCTCGCTCTCCCTCACCTCATTCCCGTATACCCGTTGGCAGCTCGCCTCGACAGGTGGATGTCCCACTAGCTCCGCCCGTCCGAGCCATGGGCTTCATTGACCGCTCCCGTTCACCATCACCCGACAAGCACTCTCTGCCTCATCTTCCAAGGCTCTCTTCCTCACCGAGCCGTGCCGCCTCGCCGCTTGGGAGGCCCGCACGCGGTCCAAGGCCACTTCCGAACCCCTTCAGCCGCAGCAATGGGAGTCAGCAGAGTCTAGGCGGGGTTTCCAACCCATCACGCTCCAGGACAGGCAGTTCCGCCAATCACGCGGATGACGAAGACGCCTACGTCTCAATGACGCCCAGTCGGAAAGCTCTCGGCAAACGCCGCGCCGTGGCGGACGAGGACAGTGGGTTTTTCCCTCCCTCCTACTACGTCAGCACTGATCCTGGACAGATAAATTCAACCCCGATGATATGTTCGATAGCAAGAAATCCGAATCAGCTTCATCTGAGGAGAGTGTTATCGCGGACGAGGTTCATGTCAAGCCTGTCAGCTACGTATATGACGCGTATCAGGAGAGGCTCAACCAGTGAATCCGGGAGCTCAGGCGCGGGTTCGGGATCGATTTCAGGGCGCAGGAGATCGAGCAGGAGATCTGGCTTGGGGCAGGGGACGATGACGAGTACCATGGTGCAGGCGCAGTGAGGAGGGCGATCCGATGGAGGAGGAAGTTGTAAAGTGAGGTCTACGAATATCACGAAAGCATCTATGTCATGCTTGCTCCGAGTGTCCAACAGCTTCCGACGGAACCTTGCTGCAACGCTGAATTTGTGAAGAGGTTACGGTAGACTCGACTCCATGACCATGCGAGTCCGAATATCCCTACTTCCTCCATTTTCACCAACCAAGGTTCTCCTCCCGGTCCCCGATACTACCAAAACCATCTCACAGCTAAAGAAACACCTCTACCGCTCACTCTCATCCATCGCCCAACATGCTGAAGGCTGGATTGAGCTGCGTCTCGAGATTGAGGGGTTTGAGCTCTTAGCGGGGAGTGAGATCAATGTCATCGAAGAGGGAGATGTCGTGTCGTACGTCTACAGCTCGACGAAAGGCGGTTTGTGGAAGAGCTGATGAAGTATAGGGTCGGATTGGCAGCTTCCAGCTCGACCAAGACGTTGCGATCGAGTCCCAAAGATGTGGAGCAGAAGAAGAGAAAGGTCTCTGCGTCAAAGCCGGTGGACAAGCCGGCAAAGCGACAAAAGGTAGTAGCGAAGAATGTCTCGTATACCGCACCTCCTCGGCGAGTGGTTTCAGCACCCGTCCGCCCTCCGAAAGCGCCGGCTCCAGAAGCAAGCTCAAACTCGGACTCGGATTCCGACTCGAATTCATCGTCTTCTGCATCCTCATCCTCAACCTCATCGACCGAGACATCGTCCTCGAGCTCCGCTAGCTCTTCATCCGGTACCTCGAGCTCCATTTCTCCGGCCAAGAGGCCCGTCAGGCCCCCGATCACCGCAACACCGATTCCACCCTTGCCCTTTCCTGTCCATTTCAAACCCAAACCCTCGTACGTCCTATCCCGCGCAACATCTCGTCTTTCTGTGGAGGGCATCGCGTTGACCTTTCTCAGCCTTGGCATACCGCCAGGCCAAGGCAAACCCGAGACCCAAAACCGAAATGTCCGCCGTCGCCGCGCGCGCCAGCTCAAGAAGCTCGGCGAGATCGGCCCCGATGTCCCGACTGCTCCCGCCTCCGGTGATGATGCATTACAAGTATTTGGAACCCCGACATTGACGACACCTGGGATCGTCCCGAGCGATATGGCGAATCGGAACAAGAAGAAAGGGTTTCTTAGGGAGATGAGGGAGCTCAGGGGGTCAAAGACTGTATTCGACGAGAGGCGAGACGATACAGTACCGGAAGCGACAGTAAATGGAGATGACGTACTGGACATCTCGGTCATGGAGATGGCAGCGGCTCAGGAGGAGAAGAGGAGTGGGAGATGGCCGATCCCGCCATCGGAGCGGTCAGGATTGCCTAGCAACGTCTTCGTGACGAGCCAGGAATTCAAGCGGACTAGGGTTGACCGGAGACCGAATGGACATGCGGAGAAGGACGTGCGGGCAGAAGTAGAGGAGGAGGAAGAGATGGAAGGTGTTCAGGAGGAGGCGATACAGAATGGCCACTCGGAGATCGACGAAGCGATGGAGTTGTGGAAGCGAGCGGAAGCGGATTACGAGACTTTAGAAGCCTTGAACTCGGACAAGCTGGAACTCCTCAAGGCAGGTAGTCTGATCGCTTGGAAGGTGCGTGACCCCGCATGACATTCGGTGTCCAGCTAAGCTGAGAGACCATCGCAGGAGCTCGAGCTGGACCTGGTCACTTTTTCACCCGAGCTCAAGATGCACCTCGGTCGAGTCATGACCTTGGATCTAAAGGTGATCCGGCTGGAGCACCTACGGCGACCAAACGACATCCTTGATTACGATGAGGAAGGTATGAACGGCGCGGAGGAGAAGATGGCTGGTATCCAAGTATCGGATCTCAACGCGGCGGCCAGGAAGTACCGCCTCATCGACTTCTCATCATGACTATGCATCACCCCTTCCCTCTTCGTACACTGACTCTACCCGCTAATCGTCTCATCGGCTCCAAAGCGAACCTGGCAAAAGTTGGTGCAGCTCCTATCGATACTCCGATCCTTACGGGAAGGAGCGCCTGCACACGTTAGTCGCGATCCCTACTTCAGAACATACCTTCACGACGACATATGCCGCAATAGCATCCGCCACCTTTTCAGCTGCCGTCGCAGACCTCATCTCGAGCATCTTTCCTCCTTCTTCCATCTTCGAAGCCTTGTCGTACCCTAAGATCAGATACCGCCTGCCGACCCGTTCGACCCTCTTCTGCCCCTCTTCATACCACCTCCCTACAAGCCCTCTCCAGTCCCTCCACCCTTCTTCATCCTTCCTGCCGTTAGACAAGGATGCTACCCACGCTACGATCCCAGCACCAGCACCGAGCGCTTGGAAGATGAAGAAGAAGGCGATTAGGGGAACGAGCGCGGTCAGCTCGTGAAGAACGAGAAACGAGAGAGCGAGGGAGGGGAGTGGGACACCAGTACGGCTAGCGATGGCGCCGAGGCGGGGGAGGCTGGCCCGAAACCGGGAAGGGGACGGGAGGGGAGGGATGGCATGGTCTCTTGGCGGTGAGGATGGCGGTGTAGGTCCTCTAGAGCTACCGATGTGTGGTCTGGAGCTGAAGGAGCTGCGAATCAAGGCGATGCGGTGTACTCGCCTTGACAAGCGGTGTAGCGGGGATCTACGGAGCATATCGTCTTTAAGACGATATTCACATCCTCGGGAAAGGACAAGAAGGATTCGGGATTCCGAGGAAGCGGTTTCGGGATTATTGACGTAAAGCCAAGGACGTAATTTGCCCGGCGTTCCCCCGGGGGTCATGTGCGAGTCGATTCGTCTGCGAGTGAAAAGATTCATCCGTTTTGATTCTGATAACAATTCCTGCTGTACTGTCGCACTTCGTGTTGGTCTGTACGTGATCAATCGTCGAGAGACCGTTCTGGCTCGAGAGAAAAAAAAACCTGTATCAAGCTTCGTCAAGATGAATGACGAGAAGACAAACGGTCGTCGCAACTCGCATTCCGACCCTTCACTCGTCGTCGACGAGCAGCAGAATGCCAAGATGACAGACACGATCCCCGACCACTCGAAAGCGGCAGCGGCGCAGATTGCGGCTATGAGCGCTGCGGAATACGCTGAGGCAGAGAGGAAACTGCTTCGTAAACTCGACTTGAGGCTTATCCCGTGGATGACGTGCGTACACCTCCGGATGGTTGATGGATCTGCTGATCCGGTTCTGATGGTTGTAGGCTGCTGTACATGATGTCCTTCATCGATCGAGTCAACGTCGGGACTGCCAAGCTCACGGGTAGGTCCGGAATGACTGACCGGACCGAGCTAATGTCGGCATAGGCTTGACGACGCAGTTAAAGCTCACCTCGTTGCAGTACAGTAACGCCTCGACTAGTCAGTATCTACAATCGACCGGATTCCGTCACTGATGGAATACATCAGTCTTCTTCGTCAGCTACGTGGCATTCGAGGTGCCCTCCAACTTGATACTCAAGAGGTTCCGCCCGTCCCGATGGATCCCCTTCACAATGGTAAGTCGTCCCAAAGTCGCGATCAATCCGCTGCTCACCTCTTTCAGATCATCTGGGCCATCTTCCAGATCCTCAGTCAGTGGACCGGATGGCCGACTGTGACTGTATTGCTATTCTCCGTGCTGATCGTGCGCAGTGGGTTGCGTTACAACCTATGGCCAGCTCCTCGCTCTTCGATTCTGCCTCGGCCTTTTCGAGTCTGGTCTCTTCCCCGGCTTGAACTTCTTCCTTACCGGTTGGTATCGCCGTGAAGAGATCAACAAGCGATGCTCCTTCTTTTTCGCTGGCGCCGTGCTCGCTGGAGCTTTCGGCGGTATTCTTGGCTGTGAGGCTCTTCTACTCGCCGAGGCCTTCGCTGACGCAGTCATAGACGGATTCAGTAGGATGGTCGGTGTCGGCGGCAAGGAAGGGTGGTCGTGGATCGTGAGTGGTTCTCCAGATACGCAGTCGGACCTGCTCACACTCTTTCGCGTCTAAAGTTCATCATGGAAGGCATCCTCACGCTGCTCGTGGCTATCGGCTCCATCTGGATGGTCCACGACTGGCCCGACCAAGCCCGCTTCCTCACACCGCTCGAGCGCGAGATGGTCATCACCCGTATCAGGGCAGAACAGGGTCTCGCTGGAGAGGGCTCTTTTGGAACCGCGCCCGTTGTCGCGGCTCTGAAGGATTACAAGACCTACGTCCTCATGTTGATGTACATGGGCGCGGCGGTCCCCCTTTACAGGTACGCGGAAGTGCGTCTCCCCTATTCGGTGCTGAAGCGTCGATCAGTGGCTCGCTATTCACCCCCAGTATCATCGCTGCCCTTGGCAAATGGAGCACTGCGCAGTCTCTTCTCCTCAGCACGCCTCGTGAGCCTACTTGCTTGTCCCGTCTTTGCTCATCCGCTGACTCCGCCAGCCTACGCTCTCACCTTCGTCACCACCCTTGCCACCGCGTGGTACAGTGACAAGATCAGGCGTCGCGGTTTCTTCCTCATGTTTTGGTGAGTCTTCCTGTCGAGATCAGAACATCGCTGACATCGCCAAGGTCCATTGTCGCCGTTACCGGCTATGCCATTCTGCTGGGCCTGCCCGTAAAAGGACATGCCGGTGCCCTATACTTCGCGGTTTTCCTCACCGTCGCCGCCTCTGGACCTCTCATTGGCACGACGATCGCATGGACCGCCAACACGTGGGGCAATCACTGTGAGCTGTTTCGACTAGCGCGACCCGCTCTAAGCTGACATTTCCCAGACAAGCGGGCCATCTGCATGGGTCTCGTGTTCTCAGCCGGTAACTCGGGCGGTATCGTCGCGTCGCAAGCGTATCGCAACCAAGATGCTCCTCGGTACATCCCTTTCCTTCTCGCATGCTTGTGTCGCTTACATTCCCACTAGCTTCCAACGTGGTCATGGTGTTGCCCTAGCCTTCGCCGCTGCGAACGGTCTCATGGCACTCCTCCTTTATATCCTTCTTAGCCGAGAAAACGCCCGCAGGGAACGAGAGTACGGCTCCGCACCCAAGGAGGAGGAGGTCCACGCGTTCGAAAGCGAGGACTATAAGCGTAAATGGGGGTTGGAGGGGATGACGAGGGAACAGATCGTCGCGCTCGGAGACGATCATCCGGCTTATCGGTACATGCTCTGATCGATTCGAGGCTGTGGATAGCGTTTGCGGCGGCGGAAGGGTGCAGGTGGCACGGAAAGGTCATGATGATCGCGAGTAGTAAGTGGCGTCGGCAGGGCTACAGGTATGACCGTTGGTAATTATCTGTTTACGGATTCGCATGCAGTAGTCTGTTCTTTCCAATATGAGCACGGATGCCAAACCACTCTGGCGCTCGCTCAGCCACCCGTGCTCTTCGTCTACATATTACGAAATGTGCTCTGTCTCCTTAAGAACGTGTTCCCCAATCGTTATAGTCTCCAAGCAGCGCACAATGCATTCGATGCTCAACTACTCATAACTCCTTCTTCACCCCGTCCAGCGCTTTCGGTCCCGTCTTTGCATACTCGTCCATCGCCACGAGCCTCTCCGGCAACGTCGGATGTGAATGGTGATATAGCGAGTATAGCCGATCGTTGTGCGGCGACGAGAGGTTATCGATGTGGAGCTTGATCAAAGCCGAAGCAAGAGCATCTTTCTTATCCAGCTTGACCGCAAACTCGTCTGCTCCCCGTCAGCTCGTATCCAGGCAAAACCGCTGCAGACATACCGGCTTGATACTCGTATCTCCTGGTCAGAGCATTGAGGCCGAACTTGAGGACCGTGTCTAGCGGATCGAGGACGAGCTGGAAGAGCATGAAACCGATAAGAATCGGTTGCGGCGAGGTCGTGGCGAGACGAGGGTCGAAGCCGAAGGAGGCGAAGAGGGATTTATTGTGGATGAAGAGGGAGAAGACGGTCAGAGTGAAGAGGAGGTGGGATTGAGCGATCAGGAGGAGCTTCGTCGGGTGGGCTGGGCGCGCGTTAGCGAAGTCAGGGGAATGCATCGAGTTGTGGCCCACTGAAATACCAGTGTCCGAGCTCGTGGCCCAAGACCGCTTCCACTTCAGCGGGAGAAGATTTCTCCATGAGAGTATCGTAGATGACGATGTGCTTCGACCATGGCAGTCCGTAGAAGTACCTGAGGACGCCGTTATCTGCAGATCTGACCTGCATTGAAAATCACCAACGCATTCGAGTGCCCGCTGCGTTTGCTGCCGTCTATAATGTATAGGTGCTTGAGCGGGAATCCGAGCTGCCCCGCGAGCTTCTCGACTCGGCCTCGTAGGTCGCCCTGGGGAAGCGGCGTGAGCTTGTTGAAAAGCGGCTGGACTGAGCTACCTATCAGCTACTGAAGCCTCGGCCACAACGCTGCTCCACTCACTAAAGGTAGGGTAGATGATTTGGAGACCCAATTGCACCGAGATCCTTCTCGTCAGCCAAATCTGCAGCAAAGTACTCACAAGAACAGCATGAGCCACGGGACAAACGACCTTCCCGCCCACTCGATGATCCGCAGGAACGCCGCCAGCAAGGGTAGACCGATGACCGCGAGAAGTCCCATGGTCTTGATCTGGTCAGAGATCCAAAGCTTGACGGTTGATTTGTTGAACCCGTGTTTCTCCTCGAGTACGAAGGTGTAGTACCAGTTCCATGGTAACGAGGGGATGGTGGAGATGATGGTGAGTGTCGTGATCCATATCAGGGAATGGGTGATCTGTCCCAGATCAGACAAGCATCTCCATCTAGTGTAGGAGACTGACCATACGATCCTGAGCCAATCCCAGAGTCCTCATCCAGCTTCCCGTCCATACCCATGCCTGTGCATACAGCCTCACGCTGATCAACCACGAAGCCAGAAACTGGTCGAAGACAGCCTTGAGCAAGCTATACCTCGTCTTGTCTCGGCCATAGATCTGAGCCTTGACGAAAGTCTCTTGAGATAGGTGCGACTCGAGCTCGGCCGGGGTCTCTGGTCGATCGTAGCATCGAGCTTGCCGTTGACTGGGAATATCATCAGCGTGAGAGCCGGGACAAAAGGAAGGAGACGGACTTTAGCCAGACCTCGAAAGCGGTTTGAAGCGAGGTGGAGATGATCACGACTTGCTGAAAGTTGATACTCGGATGGTCGGAAAGGTCGGCGAGACGAGTGATGACGCCGTCCAAGGTGGAGACTATGGGATTGATCATCGTGGCAGGTACGATGTCAATGAGAATGTGCAGGATCAAAGACTGAATTATGTAACGTACAAAGATACTGATCATGAGCTGGTATACTTTCTCATCCTTTCACTGATCCCGCCGCACTATGACGATTCGACGTTATGTTTCCTGCGTTGATCAGGTTGGCTTTGTGAGGTGACCAGACGTCCAACAGTCATAGACACAACGCATGTCCGACCGTTATCATTCAGCTCTGAATGAGGTCACAGGTGGTCATCGCGACCCTTGACGTCTCGCGACAGACAAGCCAGAGAAGGTGTGCATCTCGACGTCCTCGTTTCAAAGTTCTTGAATGGACTTCAACTTTCCCTCATTCCCCTCGGGCGGATTCTGTCCAACTTCATCCCTCATTCCAAATCTGTCTCCGCCAATCGGGACGAGTCGCTCCATTGGCGATGAACACTGGAAGCATCCTATCGAGAAGAGCTCGTCATTAAACGTGACCCTCGGATGATCGTCATCTTCGTGATGGGATATCTTCGAGGTCCCAGACGTGCATCTTGGTGAGAGCCTTTCCGAGTTGGATCTCGCATCCCAAGCTGTACGGCGAATCGGTCTGCTCTATATCAGCCTAGAAATAGGGAAGATCCCGACTGCACTCTCGACAGGCGAGGTTACTAAGTCGGAGAGGATGAAGGCGATTACGATCGGATGAGGCGATGGGATTGGCAAGCGCGGGATTGTTGGAGGGAGGAGGAAAATGCGCAGGGTTGTCAGAGTCCCGAAAACAATCTGGATCGCATTCACGGCGACGCGAATGAGGGTGTGGCCTGAACCAACGGAGAGCTCAGCAGTCTAGTGAAGACTCGGAAGTCGACTCGCCATGGCACCAATGACCGAGCTCGTGACCTGCTATCTGCTCATGAGGAACCGGCTTACAACGCACGGCTTTTACCTCGACTGGCGAGCCACTCTCGAGGAACCTGTCACATATCACGACATTCTTCCACAACGGAGGACTATATCAGAACCTGATTCCATGAGCATGGGATCGCATGCGGACGAGACCGCTCACGCATCCGAATGCCCGATCCGTGACTCGCCGGGAATGACGTGAATCTCCCTCAACGGGAAACGAAGTTTCCTGGCGAGAGACTGGATCCGGTTCATGTAACTCGCCCTCGCGTACTACCTTCGACTTGGTGAAATCTGACTTGACTGACCATCAGGCCTGGTTGTGTCGCGTCAACTCACCAAGAATCGGGAAGATTCCGTTGTAAAGGAGATCCCCCGAGAGCCTGGCGTCTATCAGGTCACGCCCCCGGGTCAGGACTTACATGAAGGCGATCATGTATGGCATGAATGATGACCCGGCTACCTCTGTGATCTTCAAAATCGCTCCGATCAACACGGCCATCATGGCGGAAGTCTCGATGAGGGTGATGATTTGGCCGGCGATCCATTGAATGATGCCCCACGGGTTGGCCGTTTGGAGGACAAAGGGTGGAATAGAACTCGTGAAGGGGAGCAAGGAAATGTCTGACGAGGTAGAGATGGACAGGATCCACAAGACCGAACCTTTGATCTAAACAATCGATCTCGTCAGGTCCGTCCGCAGGAAGGGATGGATGACCCGCGGATCCACCCAGCCCGACGACGTCCCAGCCTCTCGCGTAGTGAGTGCGACCGTATCATCATCAATGTTCCGAGGTGTCTCGCAGCCGTCTTGACAATCATGAATCAGGTCTTCTGTAACCCGTAGGCCCGAGCTCTGTGGAATGTCTCCTCGAGGATCTCTGCCGCAATATGAGAAGGGGGTTGCAGGGGGGTCATATGACGGCAGCTGCTCTCTGGCTTAATAGAAGATAAGCTTGTTTTCTGTAGAGCGAGTCTCTTGAGTCACGAGGAAGCCACTCACTAGAGCAAAAATTCTTTGGCCAGTCGAACCCGGATGCTCACAATGACGATCTGCTTATAATCGATGGCCGGGTCATCAGCGAGCTCGCAAAGCTGTGAGCTGATCCCAGCGAAAGTTGTGTTGGTGGCATGGAGCATCTCGTGACAGGGATAGTGAGGAACAGTCCATACATCGTGCAGTGCATGAGAGGGAGCGCCTAGGACGCCGAAGAATATTACGCGGTGGCTTCGGCAAGTCGGTGGACGTGTGGTGCGAGCTCTATTCGCGGAATTCCTCCGAGCCCGATCTGATTCGGGTTGGGCCGAGAGTTCACCTCTTGACAAATTTGGCGGATACGCTGTTCAAAGCAAACGAGCTTTTCGACGACAATCTCAGTATATCCTATGCATACAGGGATCATCGATGTCGCCTCGGGACATTGGGTATGAATGCAGGGGATGGGCGTTGAGACCATTGATTTGGAAGCTGCAGATGTTGGCCGGAAGGCGGCGCTGGAGATGTTCCGCCTCGGAGTGGAGGGAATAACGACGGGGAAGGTGGTCGGTCTAGCGGGGGCTTGAAGCCCTAGAAGCGTCAAATGACGACTACGAAAAGACGATAGGGGTCGTACAACTTTCTGCCCCTCAAAGAAGATATCCTCCATTACATCCTCGAACCGACCTTCCTCCTCAAACTGCTGGTACAGCTTATACAGCAGGAGCGCATACCTAGCATCCTCTATCGAGTCGTGGGTATAAGTTTGAATATCCTTCTTCAGCAGGAACCAGGTGAGGAAGCGAAGGGACAGCTTCCGGCGTTGGCCCGAAATGGTGTAGATATTGACCGTATCTACGATTTGTTCTGGCGGGACGAAGATGTCTTACATCAGCAGAGTCTACTTCAGAGCCTTACTGATGGTTCGAAAGTCTTTGGAAAGACCGTGACCGACGAAAACACAGCCGAGGTCAACGAGGAGACGCAGCTTCTTGTAAGCGACCTTGAGGGGGACGAGGGTGTGTGGCGAGTTGTTTGGGTCGAGATCGCCATCTACACATCAGCTAGGACAACGACTGGAAACTTGCTCTTGATACCGGAGAATTCGGTCAAGTAGTCGACAACGGCCTCGCTCGTATGGATGTAATCGTCGATGAAAGGTGTGCCCTCCAGTTGACCATCACCTCGGAGCACCGATACACGCGCAAGCGACATGTGTGACGGGCGGAGGATATTCTTCGTCCCGTCCGAGCGGAATTCCATCTCCTCCTGCTCTGTCAGCACCGCTCATTCCGCACACTCACCTGCTGCAGCGCCACAAATTCCGCATCAATGGCAATGACCGTGCCAGGACTCGGTAGCTCATCGGATTCCAGGACTTTGTGCTTGATTATGTTCTTCCGGCGGTTCCTACTGGTCAGCGGGGAAGTCCGCGGTAGACTCACCAAGCCATTGAAACATCCCGGAACAGTCCATCCGGATCGAGCGAAGTGGGGAGCTTCCTCAGATCCAGGACTGACTCGGTATCAATACGCTCGAAGATGATGACTGCGGGCACCTTCCACTGCTCCGGAAAGCTGAAGACCGCTTCTTCCGACACTGGGCGGACGGAAAAGTCGTTGAACATCAACCAAGCCGATACAGCATCCTCGCTCGGCGGCACTGCACTTCAGCGACATCGTACACCTCTCACTCACTCCTCACGAAGGTCAAGAGATGGGCCGGATGTTCCGGAGACTCCTGAATTTGCACAACGATGGACTCGCGAATGTCAGCGATATCCCAAGCCGTCGACTTACCCGAACCTCGTACCTGATGCCGTCTTTCCCTTCAGCAATAACTAGATCACCACCTGGCAAGCTACGGAATGTGACCTCTTTAGGCAGAAAATATTCTGTCTCCGCCTTCCCACGATCTCGCCAAACCCCAAAGACCTCGGGAGAAGCGACCATCGCATTCACGCTCAACACGGGCGGAAGACTGGAATGCGAACCCGCTGCCAGGACACGTTTGCTTTCGAGGGGTGCGAATTGGCGACAATTGCTACATGTCGCCCGAGTAGATGACTCGCGGATGATGGATGCTCGCAGCAGCTCGGCAAAGTTTGGTGCATCGGCAGCTTTTCGGGGATAAGCGAGATCTACAGCATGGATCGTCGCGTCTCGGGAGGTCACAAAGCCGCAGCTCTGACAGGTGTTCGTCGTCCTCGTATCGATCCCAACAACCTGATCGATAATGGAAGGCGGATCGCCAAGGGAGAAACTCCCCATCTCACGCGGACGGATATCGAAGGTCTCGCCCTCGACGACCGCTTCTGCACTGAAAGTGGAAAGTAGCCAGCGATTGAAGTTTTGAATCATTGAAGCGTAAGGCGCAGATCTGTCATTCTCGTCCAGCAGTCCGAGGGCGGAAGCTATTTGTCAGCGCTGAGACAATGCTTTCTCGCACCTTGAGGAGTCGCGCTGAACGCTCGCGAGAGATTGCTCGCTTGACAATTGATGCCTCTTGCATCCTCCAGCATACGGAAGAGGAACCCAGCTTCGCAGAGAAGACAATGCTCCTTCCGGCAATCGACACAGATATGTGCCTTCGCTACAGCTCGTATGGGCTCGGTGTAGTGAAGTGCTTGCAGGAGAGCATTGGTATAAGAGTTCAAGATATCGGTCTCGAGGCCAGAATACTCGGTGCGATTGTAAAAGGCAAAGTCAAAGTCTTCGATGCCGAACTTGGAGTATTTGATCTCGACCTTCCGATAATGTTTAGGGATGTCCCCATGGATCCTCTCTTCTTCCGCATCGAGAGGTAAGGATTGCCGCTTGCGATCCTTGTCGCTCCTGAACCTCGGCCCGCTATCTCGTCTCGTATAGCCCTTCGCTGTCGCTCTCCTCCCGGCACCAGGTCGCGCATGGACAGTATACCTCTTTCCTCTGAGCTCTCGGGGCATCGTTGCATAGCCGACAAAGTCGACCATCTTCATCGTCGACAATACTGAGCTCGGCAAGGGTTCGGGAGGGTTGAAGAATGGCGAGGTCGCCGGGGCATAGTCGGATGGGGCGAAATTAGAAAGCAGCGGCTCAGTGTAGAAGGGCATCCCGATCAAGTTCAGCGGTCTATCGTCAGCTCTGCCAAATGCGTAGACTCACGTCGTCTCCTCCCACGCGATTGGCGGAGGCGGATCCACCGGGTCAGGCCATTCCGGCTTGATACCTTCGTACCCGTTGAAAGGCGGCAAGACGAGCGATCCGTCCTCATTTGTACGCGCATTCTCGCTCGTATTATGCGCAGTCCAAAGATGCAGCTGTCCATCTGCATCGCCGAATGCGAGGTAGTCTCCTCCCGGACTCAGCGTCATCGACGTAATGTATGAGTTCACGTCGAGCTGTTGGAAATTGGTTCCCGATGACCCCGAGGCCATGTCGACGACCTGCAGTACACCTTGTTGAGAGGAAATCAGGAGACGAGAAGGGTCTGTCGGGTGGAGAAGGGCGAAAGCGGGACCGGATGGGAAGGAGATGGGCGGGAGAGCGCGTAGTGTGCGAACGTCGTATAGCCGAACGAGGGGGTCAGGAAGGGGATGTCCTTGCCTGAATGTAAGCGGAGCTTAGACCGCGAAACTCACATATGGGTCCATCCCCATGTACAGACGAGATGACCTTGCGCGTCCGCACCGCTCAATCCGCCGGTGTGGGCTTGTACAGGACTGACGTTCGAGGCGGTCTTGAAGCCTGTTCGCGAGTCCAGGACGGACACCGAGCCGGACAGGGAAGCAGCGAACACATTCCGCTGCAGCGGTGCGAGCTTCACTACTGCGCTCGTATGTTCCGTCTGCCGTCAGCGCCATCTTAACCCCCACTCACTCGTCGGATCACCTCTCCCCTCGCCGTATTGACCAGAATGAGCTGCCCCGTACCTCCCGCCAGCACCTCATGTGAGTTCGTCGGGTTCGGCGTCATGCTACGCAAGCTCCTTGTCGGATCACTGACATTCCATTTTGGAGCACCACCTCTCCTCCGCCCACCAACACCCCCTTCGGTCAATGTCCACACATCACGATCCGTCACTCTGACCTCCTTGACCCCTAAATTCGAGCCCGGAATGGCATAGGCGAGATGATTGGCCCCGTGAGCGGGAAAGTGGACGTTACGGGATAAGGAGAGGGGAGAGCATAGTGCGGAGACCGAGCCGGAGGACGAGCCGACCCATAGCAGATCCGAGTAAAGGTCGACGGCGAGAGCGTTGGGCAAGGGCTTGGGGTCGAGCGGTTGAGGAGGAAGAGGAAGAAGATGAAGCGGGTTATATACGGCCATCTCGAGTCTCATGCATCATCTTCGGCGGGTTTCCCGGAAGTGAAAATGAGACACGAAAGCAAGAACTCATAACAGGTTGTACAGGAATGAAATACAAGCAACTCTGTCGCTCAAACCTGGATTTTTGTTCTTTTTCCGTGTGCAGATGTCGAGACATAGAGACAAGTGGTATTCCGCAGTTGCCCAAAGCATGATCCTAGCTGCAAAGCGACAGCTCCATCGCCAACATACATACAGCCACTCTCGCTCAATAAATCCCCCTCACTGCAGCCCATATACTCCCGCCGCATTCCCTCCCATCAGCCCACTCATCGCTTCTTCCCCCTCGCTGAGATCCGCGAAGCACTTCCTTAGCATCGCGTACCATTCTTCACTAGACACTGGCTGTCGCAGCTGTGTCTCGCCTGCCAGCTTGGACGGTGGGAGAGCGGGAGATGTGCCGAAGAGGATCCGGTGGGTCCCGACGATTTCGATAGAGGGGGACACTGCGACACTTCAGCTGAGACAATTTGACTCTAATGGGTAACGCACGGTACATCCTGACTACCCTCTCCACCTCGATACGTTCATCCCACCATTTCCCACCGTCAACGTCATTGACCTCAGAAGAGTCTAGGATAGGCGGTAGAGTTTTGAGGTACACGTTGGCATGCAGGGAAAGCTGAGTGAGCCGTCCGACATGTAGGTTGTAAGCGTCCGAGCGGTGAAGAGAGGCGCTCGGTCAAAGGAGGCGGTAGCAATCCAGCTGTGACGGCTTCATCAGCCATCATGAGAGACTGAATCGTCAGCTGACAAATGATGATCTTCCCGCCCTCTCCCTGGTTCCTCAAACTACCATCTGAAGCGTTGACCGCCTCGTCCAGCATGTCCCACTCTTTCTCGTCCAGCGGCTGTGTACAAGACACGATGATGTCCACTACGCTCCTCGCTACGTCAACGGTAGACGACTCGGCAGTGGCGGGGTTGAGGACCGTCCGATGGATCGTGAATGGCTTGAAACTCCTATGAGTCAGTCAGCAGGCTTAGTAGCATAAGTCCACCGGGCATACAGTACCGCTTGAGCAGGTTCGAACTCGTTCAGCGTCATTTGTACGGCTGACTTGATCGGCGGCCTAGGGAAACTCTCAGGGAGAGAGGTGAAGATTGCATTAGGAGCCAAAGGGTCGGGATTACCGAAGGAGGGGAAGGAGTGGGAGTCGATGATGAAAGACGGGTGGATCGTCGAGGGAGAGGGAGGTAGCGGGGCGGATCCTACGTATCGTCAATCCAGCTTCGTACGATCATGCGCTGACATATCGACGGGATTCGAGTAAGAAGCAGGTGGTTGAGCTCCAGTGGAAGGGAGTATGACGGGATGTCGGATGTCGCTTACCCGGCGCGAGCGGTCCTTGCGGAGAGAACAGGCTCTCGGGCAGCCTTGGCGGTCGCTTGGGCGGCATATCGGTTGCGAGGAAATCCGGAGTAGGAGATCGCGTCGCAACTGGCGGTTGTGGTGCAGAACAAGGGGACAAATATGCTTGGAGGGACAAAGGAGCCATGACCTCGTGGCGCTGAAACGTCCAACGAGGTGTTTCAGCTTGCCCCTCCATGTCTCCGTGACTGCGCAAAGATCTGCGAGACCATATCTAAGACTATTACTTTTGCATGAATGTACTCGTTGAATTATGCAGTGAAAGTCACCCATCCAGGCGCCAACGGAACATCGTTTACCTCGATGATTGGTGTTGGTACGCCCTTCCCTCCTTCCTCCAGCAGATCATCGTCGTTACCTGGCAGAGGGGTGCTACTCCGTCCATCTGACGAGTAGCCCGACGAGCTGGCGATCGAAAACTTCTTACTCGGTGGGGCTGGAGGTTTGCGTCGACCCGCCGGCGGCGTGGCTCTGCCAGAATTGGAATCTGCTGAGACTGAACTGACGGAACGAGGACGCTCGTGCTCGTGTCCGAGAGTGAGGGATTCCGATACGTCGTTGAGGGATGACAGCCGGACGGGATCGCGAGAGGTGTAGATTGATGTGGTGAGGAGTGCTTTGGAAGGAAGGGCCGCAGCGACGGATTCGAGAGATAGGGTGGACGACGAGTCTTGGCGCACGTTTTCGGCACTGACGGTCAGAAAGTCTCACCGGGTCTGGCGTACCTATGGCTTCTCTCGAGCTTTCTCTGTTCTTCCAGACAACGCTCGACGAGCCGGGTGGTTGTGGAGTTGACATCGCGGAATTGCGCATTCGATACGAGGGATCGGAGGACGAGCTTGATTTGAGGTCGCTTATATGGGTCGGATTTGAGCTGGGTGTGATTGAGGAGCGGATAGAGGACTCGAAGATATGTATGGCGGAGCTGAGGTCAGTGAGTATTTTGTATGCCCCACTCACTGCTTCGCACTCGTCCGGCAGGTCAACGAGCTCTCGGATGAACACGTCCAACAAGACCCGCAAGTCATTGGTGAAGAAGTACTCTTGCGTGCCGGGGGTGGTGAAGAGGAGATAGAGGATCTTGAGGATGAGCAGCTGCATACACAGGTCCTCTGAGGTATTTTCTGGAAGATTAGCGGAGTACTCATCGCACACCTACCTGCCCGGTTGATGATGAAGATCATGTTCTCCCCAAACGTCTTGCTATTCCCCAATCTCCGCATGAGCACCATCAAGACCCGGTTCATCTTCTTCGCATCCTCGCTGTGATCCTGAGTATACTGAGAGGAGCCGGTATGTGATCGATGATGACGACGTGTCGGGGTCTCAAGCTTCGGCAGTTCTGTCTCTTCGGGTTCGGCGAATGTAGCTGCGCTGACCATTGGGGCTGAGGCAGCTATACCCTTTGCTGGTTTTGACGGTAAGATCGAGACCATGAATTGCTCGTTCAATGAGACCTGTCGTCAGCGCGCCCTGGAAAGCAATACTCACAATGAGCCGGATGACTGCGTAGTTCAGCCGCTCATCCTGATTATCCCTTGTAGTTTCGACCATCTCAAACAGGTGATCGATGAAAGCATCGTCGAATTGCCCAAGCTCGGTTGGCGAGAGCTTCTGCACACGGCAGACCTCGTACATGAGATTTGTCGCCGGCAGGCGAAGGCGAGACTCGATGGGCGGAAGACCGAGTTTGAAGGTCTGCGCTTAGCGGAGTTCGTGCAGTCACACTCACCTCGTCTCCTTCGAGGCCGACCACTTCACCGAGCGTCGGCAGGAGCTTTTGCCATTTTCGATGCGATCGGAAGAGACTCGGATGACGTTGACCATAGTATAGCACGATATGGTAGAGGATGTAGAGGTCATGAGGGTTGGTGTTCTGTCCTCAGATCTCCCCTACACTTCGAGCTTACCTCTTGCGCATCCGCAATCATGATTCCGACCATTCGCTCGTAGTGGAAGGTGAAGAGTTCGGATGAGAGTAAGAGGGAGATTGCATGGTGCATCTCCGGAGGCGAGGGGAGGTACTTGTCTATCCCATCAGCTTGGGCTCACTTCAACTTCTACTCACCGTGATACGCCGCGCAAAAGGTCACAAACATCCGCAACGTGTTATCCAGCATGGTCAGACTCGGCGCATCAGGTACTTGCAGAATCGCCTCAACCTCTGCTCTCCTTAGCTATATTCCAGCTCGCACAGAACACATACCATGCCAGAAACCCTCGATATTGTTGACCCTTACGTGGACGTCCATGCTCCCACCTGCCAGCGGCTCATCATCCACGATCTCACCCGACGTACGCCTCCTTCGTCGGCGGTGACGTCTACGCTCATGATGTCGTGGTGAGTTTTGCGTCGGGGATGTCGAGATGGGTTCGTCCTCGTCGGCCATGTCGGCAGACCCTCCCTCCGTCGGGTCTGCCGACTAGGTTGTGAAAAGAAAAAACGACGGCGTGAGGGAAGATGAGGCTACAGAGACTATGGCCGTATGAGGTATGAGGACGTTGGTTGATCGATGAGCTGTTGCTCTACCAGGCGTACTGCAGCGAGATGCTTGAAGTGCGATGAAAGCGAAAAAGGATCCGGAAGATCAACCCGGTTGAGATTCGAGCACCTGTAGTGAAAATGCAAGACGTTCATATACAAGCATGGTGTATGAATGAGGTGATGGGGAAGCTGCCAACTAGCTAGCTGGATAGGCGAGTAAGATTATACGCCTTCAACACACCCCTTAAACTGCTCGCCGTCGAGCTAGATCTCTCCCCTGAACGCGGTAGCTGCGCACCGCCGGGCCGGACTTCTCCCAATCGTCGATGCGTACGCCTGAACTGATAGCTTCGGCGCCGAGAGTTGAATACTGCTCGTAGTGCTCGAGCATCTTCTCCCTCGAGGATTTGAGTGGGAGTCGTAGGAAGGAGATTCGAGAAGAGAGGTCGACACGGCGAGAGGTGGTGTCGACCTTGTGGGTGGCAGAGATGTGTCTGTACATGCTGTTTGCCGATCACATGTACATGATCTCCGCTTGAATGCCATGGGAAACAGTGAGCATAACCACTGAACGCGCCTTTGGCTCTCGAGTTGCCCATGCTTCCCACTGCGTCCTCTGTGCCGCTGTGAGTGCCGCTCCCGTTCTGCTCTGAGTAACATCGGGCTGCTCGTCGCCTGCGACCTCCCCTGCAGGGAGTGCTGCTGCAGGATCCCTGAAAAGTTCCGTCCCCCTTCCTTCAAGCACTCGGTGTGCGCCTTTCTCGACGAGATAAGCCGTGACTGCCCTCCGCCAGTTGGTGAAGGACTCGGTACCCTGTAGAGTGGGGACCGTCTTGGGGAGAGAGGAGAGGGAATCAGACATGATGGACTGTTGAGCGACGTTGATGGGAGCGTCTAGAGTGACGAGGAGGGATTGTCGAGAAGATGTAATGAACGTGAGGTGTAGGTGAGGTCTGTAACCGTCACTCTACGGAGTGATGTGCGATCGGATCAGCGGATCTTGATGTGGATTGGTAGCAAGCTGGTCGCTACCAATCGAGTCGTCTTCGCCGTTGTCGTGGCTCGCAATGTCTGTCAAAAGGTTATGGATTGTAGCAGACACACAGAACAGTGGAGACTCCGACTGTTAATCTGTTGAGATTCGAGCACCTGTAGTGAAGATGCAAGACGATCATATACAAGTATGGTGTATGAATGTAGGGTATGAATGTCCGAGGTGATGATGAAGCTGCCAACTAGCCGCTGATAGCTAGCTGGATACAACACCCCCGGTAGTCGACGGCCACGTGGGATCAAGATCTTTTGGCCGAGATCCTGCAAATATCTGTGCGAGACTTTGTACAAATCGCACACACAACATTGCCTGTGAACCGCACTTCAGTCGGCAGAATCTCTCTCCCATACCTAAGAGCATCCTCAACTCCTCGCAATCCTACTAGATTCTTGCGCTCGCGATGTCCTCAACACGCTTGGAAATCCTCAATGATGGAGGTCCGTCAAACCCTCCCATCCCCTCATAACAAGCTCTGAGACCTCCGCCTAGGACTCCGCCACGACGCTCGCCGACCCTACGAGCTCCGTACCCTTACCCTCCAGCTCGCCACCCACCCTTCTTCCGACGGCTCAGCGACCGTTTCTTCCGGCCTCACCTCCGTCTCCTCATCCGTCTTTGGCCCACGGGAATCTCGACAAAGAGGTGGGGGGAACACGGGGCATGATCGGGCGGTTGTGAGTGTCGAGGTTGGGGTCGCGCCGTGGGCTGGGGCTAGAGAGGTGCGGCGGACTAGGGGAGACAAGTGGGTAGTCCGATTGAAGAGAGGTCCTAAGGTGAGACAGCCGAGCTGATGAAGGAACCAGACGATTGATGGAGATTGGCGCAGCGATACGGCAGACGTTCGAGCCTGTCATCATGACACACCTGTATCCCCGATCCGAGATTGCCATAAATGTCCAGGTCCTCTCTACGGATGGAGGTACGCGAAAACAAACGATGCATGCTGAAGCCAGGGATCCTTCCTGCGGCGATCAATGCTACGACATTAGCTCTGATCGAGGCCGGCATATCCCTGCTCGACTATGTCACTTCCCTCTCAATAGGCCTTCACCTCACTCAACCCCTGCTCGACCTCTCCGCCCCCGAAGAATCTGATCTGCCCAACCTCGTCGTCGCAGCATTGCCTGCCAGCGGGAAAATCACCCTCGCCCAGATGGAGACCCGCCTGCAAGTCGATCGGTTCGAGGAAATGCTCGTCCTTGGCGTTGAGGCTTGTGGGGTATTGAAGCTGGAGATGGAGAGAGTTGTGAAGGAGCGGACGAGACGGGTGGTGGAGCGGATGGCGGCGGTGAAGACTAGCGACGGTTCAGGATGAATGTTCCTTCGTAACCGACGAATGTCTCCGGCGTGTACGTGTCCCGCCATCGACCGACAAACACGTCCCCGGCGAGGATGTAGCCTCGGTAGATCCACTTGCCGCGGGAGTCGGGCTGGACGTCAGCTCATCCATGCTATGGTTGACTCACCGTATATTCCTTGACAATACTAGCCAAACCATCCCAAGCTCTGACCCTGCCCTTGATGACGAATCTTCCCCATGCCGAATGCCCAGTGCCGGAGAGGATCATCTCCAATCCCGCCTCCTCCCCTCCACCATCCGCCAGAGCATGCTCCACTTCATCATCAGGGACAATTTCGTACTCATCAAACGCTCCGACCAGCTGTCTGATCGTATCCTGCATCGTCAACGCTTCCGCAGCCGCACTCGCCCAACCCGTAGTCCTACTCGGTGGTTGATAGCCCGCATTCAACCCCTGGTATTGATCCGTCGTCGGGAACCCAGCGTTGGTCATCGGTCCTCTGACCGGTAAGGTCCCCGCTCGGGCCTTGCCTTTGTGGCTTCGCTTCGGCCGCACAAACGTCTCTTTCAGTCTCCAGACCTGTGCTTGTTCCCCATAGGGCCCCTCGTAAAGCGCACTCGATTGCCCCGCCATCATCAATCCGAACGCATCAAAGTCGAAGAATGAGAAATTCCCTTCCCAACATCCCTCCCAGCTTCCCCTGAATACCGCGCGCTTCATCCCGCGACATAATGACGGGTTATAGCAGCTCGCCAATCGTTGGAAATCCCGATCGTGCTGGCGCGAATCCAAGATCAGAGATTGTGACGTCCCCGCTTCCGCCATCATATGCTCGTCGTCGTCCTCATCCACATCCATCTCTAGCCGCATTCGAGATTCTCCCTCGTCGTCCCTATTCATCGCCAGTAGGGGCGACATCAGGTTCTCCACCATTTCCCCCGGCATCTTCTTGCTAAAGAACCGCAGGATCGCCGCATGCGCAAGTAGCGGAGGACAGATCGACACCTTCCGCCCATACATCTCGATCTCTACCGCTCTTGACTTCGGGATGAGATCCGTGATCCATGGGCCTCGAACAAGCGAGTTCAAGTCCACCCCATTCGATTGGTGATCAGGTCTCGCGAGGGGCAGGTCCTGGATCGTCCACGGCGCGTGGAATAGCTCGTATCGTTGTGCCATAAAGACATAGGGGCGGAGCACGAAAAGTCGCTCGTCTCGTTGTTCCGATGGTTCGACTTGTTTTCTCCCTAGACATATCTCAAATCAGCGGGGATGTGGAGATAGAACCCACCATATCCGCTGAGAAGCCATGCGATCCACATGGCAAGAGCGCGGCCGATGGTCTCATCGGGATAGCCTGGCTCCACTGCTGCTGTCAAGAGGTGCTGCTCGTGATACAATTTCAGGAAGGTGGGTAGATGGAAGGCGCCTCCATCCGCCAAGAGATGTTCTAAATTCTTCCCATCTATATCGCAATCAGCTTCCTCACCACATCAGATGGCGTATACCCACCATTCTCGATGAGCATCACATAGATCACCCACAAATCATCATCCCGAACAGACTTCACATCCCGCATCCGGATCTGACGACTCAACCTAGCCAACGCCCTGACCCGTTTACCCAGCTCGGCAGTCAAGTCCACTGCATTGAGATCGCCCAATCTCCGCTCGGCGGCGGCGGTGTCAAATCGTGCTCGATAGACTCGGGCGTAGAGACGAGGGTTGGATTGAGGAGAGAGGATGTTGAGAATGGTCTTGTTCGTTTGAAGGAGATTCGCTGGCGGCTCGCAAGTGGGCAGCGTCAAGTGGAGGGCGATATGGGCCAGCACCTCGGCTGGGATGGTGTCGAGCATTGCAAAAAGCACAGCGGTCTGCTTGCCGTCCAAGAGTAGATTCCGTTAGTCGATAGAGCAGAAGGCTTAAGACGCGAACCATACTTTTTAGAACCCTGTATACCTCGGGCGAACTGCTTCCCGACCTCACACCGGAACCAAACCTCTGGTCGTAGCCGACAAACCCTATCGTAGCATGTGATGCATCGTGACTCATATGATCTCGTACTTGTCAACCGTAAGAATCTTCTCCTGCGAGAATGACTCCTCGCCTCCTTCCAGCAAAGTCGCTTTGACGACCTGCCGCACGGTCAGCTGAAAAAGACGCCCATCAAAGTGATACTGACGTCTACATCCGCCAGAGAACCCGCGGCAACGAAGCCGATGTTCACCGGGAAGAAAGCATCTGCGTCACCTTCGCATCTGAACTCGAGACTTCCGGTAGGGGAGTCATTGTCGATGGTATTGATCGTCCAAAGGAAGGCATTGCGCTCTGCTCGCCAATCGGCTTCTCCCGTGACAGATGGCAGGGAATTGGGTCTGTCGTCAGCGCTGTCGATACCTCGCACTCACGGGATGGGGATGGAAATGACGACGTTGCGAAGGCTGAGGTGAGAAGCTTCGAGCTCGTACTCTACCCCGACGTCCGAAGACCCGTCTCCTCGAGGTTGAGGCCAGCATGTAACTATTCTTAAGCTTTGTCGAACATCATCACCCACCTGAGAGAGGCACGTTCGACTCGTCCTTGCTCGTCATCCTCCATCTCAGTACACCCAGACCCTGGCCAACTGGAAAGCTTCTCGACGCGTCCTTGAGCGCGATGATCTTCTCGCTCCCGCTGAATTTGGCAACATTGGGATGCTGCTTGAACTGAAGCTCTGCATAATCTTTCGGCGCGAGGGTGAGCCGGAGCTTGGCCAGTGCGGCATCGGTGATTCGGAGATCGAGATCGCCTTTCAGCTCGAAGGACTGGACCCCCCCATCGCGCAACATCGTCACAGCCAGCTGCTCTTTGACCGTCACGTGGATACTGCCATAAGCTCAATCGCTAAAAGTTACTCACCTTTCCTGCTCGACCTTGTCCAACACATCCGCTGAAACCTCCACCGCTTCCACCTTTGGCATTGGTACCGGTTCCGGCTCAGGCTCGACATCCGCCTCCCCTCCAAGTGCCGACATCAAATCGCTCTGCTTCCCCTTCTTGCCCAACTTCATACCCGCACCCTTGAACGCCGGCTTGCTGACCGGTGCCGCCGGGCTTGGCGCTCGATATTCGCTCGCAGCCGGTACCTCATACCTCGGTGCAGCTGTGTATCCTCCTGCCATACCACCCATCGACGCAGGGTATCCCTGACCTTGCGCTCGTTTCTGCTGTTCTCGACGCTGCATCTCTAGCTGCTTGGCCCGTCGTTTCAGCTCCTCCTTCGCCTCGGCCTCTTTGTTCCGCGCAATGATCTCCTGGATCTTCTCCTCGTGACTCTCGCCTTCCAGCACACTCCGGACCTGCGAGAGGGAAACGTTCTCCTTGTAGCCGAGCGAGACGACCTCGTCAAACGCGCAGAGCAGGTCAAAGCTGTGGTGAAGGATAGCTGGTTCGGACATGGCAGGAGTGAGGGACGAGATCAGTCGAACGAGAAGGGATAAGGTGGAGATGTCCTGCTTGTCAGCCTAGCCTTGACAACCGCTCACCTGAAGGATATTGGAGCCCTTATTGGTGATGAGGAGGACGTAGAGCTCTTCGAAAGGCTGATAGACGAAGCGGACGTCGGCGGTCTCGACAGTGGTATGCTGGGAGTTGGCGGGGATGAGTTTTGGGAAAGAAGCGAGGAGTCCATCGACGCGTGATCGAGGCATAGGTCGGAACTGCCGCGAGAGGAGTGCTGCGGGGGTCAAAACGAGCTGTATCTTATGGTATGAACTTACGTTTCCCACTCCTCGTACAAATGGACGCGGCGAGGACGACCTGGCATCAGCGATGATCACGCTTGAAAAGCTTACCATGCTGGTCCGATTCCTGTCTGATTTGATAGAGAAAGGCCTATTGCGCTGTGAAAACGCAGCCACGACGTGTCGAGAATGCACCCAGTCGCGTATATCGCCGCGGAAAACCTTTGGTGGCGCTCAGTACTCTTGCCTTGGCCCGCAGCCAGTTCCAGCCTTCCAAGTTCGAGGTATTCTCCCTTCTGGATACAGTACAGTCCATTGTCGTCTCTTTTCTCACTCTTTTCTCATCGTCTCATCTCTCTTCCGGGGTCTCGAGGTCTCTCCAACTCTCATCACTCGACTTTCTCATCCCTCCCTTCCTTTCATCTAGTTTCTCACTTCTCTCATCATGGCCGCCTACCAGCCCTATGGGATCACCCCTGGGCAACACGCCGAAGCACCTAAGAAACCCCATCTCTACGTCGGCAATCTCTCCCCTCGAGTGACCGACTACATGCTCACCGAGATCTTCGCCGTCGCCGGACCCGTCGTTCAGGCGAAAATCATCCAGGATCGAAATTTCCAGCATGGAGGCTTCAATTACGGTTTCGTCGAATACACCGACATGCGTTCGGCAGATCAAGCGTTGACGACTTTGAATGGGAGGAAGATATTCGATGCGGATATAAGGGTGAATTGGGCGTATCAGGGGAATCAGAATAGGGAGGATACCCAACATCATTTCCATGTCTTTGTAGGGGACCTCAGTCCGGAGGTGAATGACGAGGTGCTGGCGAAGGCGTTTGGCGCGTTTGGGAGCATGAGTGAGGCGAGGGTCATGTGGGATATGAATTCTGGGAAGAGTAGGGGTTATGGCTTCCTCTCCTTTAGGTGGGTCTACCTTTCCCACCAGAATTATGCTTACGTATCGTAGGGACAAGGCGGATGCAGAGCAGGCCATCGCGACCATGAACGGCGAATGGCTTGGCTCACGTGCGATCCGAGTCAATTGGGCGAACCAGAAAACCCAAACCGGCGGCGGTACGGGCGGTGGTGGTGGCGGAAGTGGCGGAGGCGGCATCGGCATCGGAGGTGGTCGTATTGGTGGACCCCCCATGGGCATGGGCGGGAGTATGGGCGGGAGTATGGGTGGGATGCCTCCCTCCAGCATGTCCGGCGGCAACCTCACTCCTATGTCCGGAATGGGATCCCCCCCACCTCCTCATCCGACCTACGCCCCTGCCCCAGCTATGACCTACGACACCGTCGCAACCCAGACACCTGAGTTCAACACGACAGTCTACGTTGGCAACCTTATCCCTTACACCACTCAGGCCGACCTCATCCCCCTATTCCAAGGGTACGGCTATATCGTTGAGATCCGCATGCAGGCCGACCGAGGATTCGCTTTCGTGAAGCTCGATACTCACCAGAACGCGGCGCTCGCAATCACCCATCTTCAGAATCAGCTCGTCCATGGCAGACCCATCAAGTGCTCTTGGGGTAAGGACAAGGACACGCAGGGAGGTACGCAGCCGGGTCCCGCCGCACAGGGACAGTACGCAATGGTTAGTCTCGTCACGTATAAAGCGCCTCTATCTGACAAGTCAGCCTCCGGCCCAGGCGCAGATGGGTTACGCTGGGTACCCTGGGTACTATGGTGGATACGGCTACGGTCAGACAGGCGTTCCCGGTCAACCCGGCCAGGCGGCTTCAGGAGGGGCAGCCGAATCATCCCAGCAGGCAGGTGGATGGGATCAAGCTGCAGCTGCGGCGTATCACCAGACCCAAGGCTGGGGCGGGTACTACAGTGAGTCTTCTCTCAAGGTCAGTTCAGGCACTAACAATGCGACTAGCCCAACAGCAGCAGGATGGGTCGCAGCAGAATGGGACTCAGGCCCATTGAGCGGTGGAGTTGTGCATAATGTGAGACGACCCGGGATTGAGGTATCATCTATTCAGACCGTGAAAGCATGGATGTTCCACGTCAACTTCACATGACCTGCAATCTGCATATTGAGTGGCAGCTGGACCTAAAACTTCATCGATCGAGATGTTGCATCAAGCTTTCTCTACGGCCGGCATTTCCAGGTCATTTACGTACACCTCATGGTGCCGGTTCGACATATGCAGCTATGATCACGAACAGTCAGCAGTGCATCCCATCCCAAACAGGATACTCACAAGGGAAGAGCCCCTGGATACCATGCGCCTTCCCCTGCCACCAGTCCTCCTCAACCTTGACGATATCCGTGATCCGGTCACCCTCTTTGAACGAGATCTCGTTATCCTCCGCTGCGTCGTAGCTTTTCCAGTCATCAGCAAAGACTTTCCAATCGTGCTGAAGGGCTCACTCGTATGCAGCGATCATGGACTCCCCCTGTTCCTCCTCTTCCGCTTCGCGACCAGCCGCCGCCGCACCTGGAGGCGCGGGAGGAGCAGGAGGTGGTGGTGGAGCGACCGGCGCCAACTCAGGCTCAATGACCGCTTCGTCTTCCTCGATCATCTCGCAATAGTTCGAAGGGAAGAGGCCGGCTTTGCCGCCGCTGTTCGTGCCGGACCACCACCCTGCAAGATGGTGGTAATCAGCAACATAATAAGGATGCTAGACTTAGCCCACCCTCGTCGAGCTCTTCGATCTGCGTGATGATTTCGCCTTCTCGTAGAGCGATCTCATTCTGCGCTCAAATCAGTCTGTTCCATAAAGCGACGCTTAAAACGACAAACATCCTCAGCGGCCTGGCGACAGATCATATCAGCAAGGGTTATGCTACATGTGAAGGGTCCTCACCTCATACTCATACATAGCCTTTGCCTTCTTTCCGGCCGGAGATGGAGCAGCACCGCCTCGTCGGGCGGCGACCGGCACAGGTGGTGAAACACCTGCTGGCGGAGCCTCTTCCAGAGTCAAGTCCGACTTCAGTCTCTCGAGCTCATCGACTTGCTGCGGCCTCGTCAGCTATCATCCCGCATTTGAGAATCGCTTACCGGATCAGAGGACTGCGCAGGCGGAGGGGGTGGCGGAGGCGGAGGTGGCGGCGGTGCAATCGCCTCTTCCTCCGGACCGTCTTCTGCCACTGCTTCGGGTCGGAAGGGGGTCGCGGGTGCCGGAGGAGGTGCAGGTGCATCCCAATCGTCGTCCTCTTCTTTCTCCGCGTCTGAGTCAGGTGTAGCTGCACGAGGCGGAAGTGTAGGTGCTGGAGGAGCGGCTGGAGCGGGAGGAGCTGGTGAAGCGGTAAGCGCTTCAGTGGCCTGGGCAGCGGCAGCGATTCCCATGCCTGTCAAAGCGCCGACTCCGACGCCAGCTGATTTTATTCAGCTTGACTGCCTGTTTCGAAATGGACTCACCAGCTGCTGACGCCCCCGAACTTGACCTCTCCTCTTCCTCCTTCTGCCGCCTCGTCTCCGCTTGCCTCTCCGACCATGTCAACTTAGTTCCGCTTGGCGTCGGCGCTGTCGCACTGGATGCGGCGGCACCCCCTGAGAAAGCGGCCATCCGATCTTTGATGCTTCCTCCGGTTGATGGGGCTTCTGGCGAGCTGTCCTGCGCACCGCCGGGATTCCATCGATTGGCCAACTTCCCGGGAGTCGCGAGTTTGACTGGCTCATACGCCGTGCCTACAGGGGCGATGCGGTCGTCGGATGCGGGCTTGGAGGCTTCGGCTGGCGCAGGTGTAGATGCTGAGGCTATACGCTCCGGTGCTGAAGGGCGGGATGCCGCGGGGATTGCGGGTGGAGCTGCAGGAGCTGGAGGAGGGGATGGTGTAGGCTCAGGAGAAGGCTGTCGAGGAGCCGTAGGAGGTGCCTGCGCTGCAGAAGCAACAGGTGTGGGACGCCCGAAGATGGAAGCGGGAGTCGAGACGGTCGCAGGCTGTCCGTGAGTCAGCAAGATTCAGCGATTCAACCTGAAACCCGGACCTTGCCTTGAGCTCCCCCCAATCCTTGGCTCGGACGATAGCTCGGTGTCGGCTTGGACGATGCGGCTGGAGCAGCCGGCGCAGCAGCCGAGGATGAATACTTTGACCCGCCAGATTCCTGCAGCCGCTTATGGATCAAAGCGGGGGTGACATCGAGCTGGGAGGATGTCAGCATCAAATCTTAACCGTGATCAGACACCTACGTCCGAGCGAGCTTGTAGAACGAGATGAGCGCCTCTGAGGAAATTATTGGACACCTGGTTCATGTGCATATCTGCGAAACGAGCTCCGTTAGCTCTGCCGTTCTCTCAGCTACAAAAGACCGAGAGAAATTGGCCGCGGGAGACGTGATTAAGCTGCGACTCACGAAACAACCCCTTCCTCGACTCTGGCACACCTTCTCCACACCAAGCGATGAGGACGAACTTATCCAACGAGCTCTGTACCCAGAGCTTCAGTAATCTTTCCCCGCGAGCCAGGTACGATGAAGCAGGCTCTCACACCCTGATCCTTGACTCGAGCAAACGCATATTGGATCCTTTGAGTGAACCATCAGCCCCTCGTCGCAGAGGGATCAAATACCTACCTCCCATCCATGAACTCCTCTTCCAAATCGTCCAACCCGCTCCCGGTTGCCTGTACCTTCAACTCATTCCCCGTCTGATTATAGATCGCCCAGTCATACCCGGCAGAACCATGAATGATGGAATTGTACGTCGGCTGGAGGTCTGGAGCCGAGAATGAGATGGACATGACGGGGATATGGACTCCTTGAAGGTAGAGACGGATCAAGATGAGGAGACCGTCATGGCGAGGGAAAGTGAGAGCCACGTGGCTAAGAAGGAGCGCGGCATTTCCTGCAGCTTCTACGAAGATTTGGCTAGCAAACTCGACATCAGTTCCATCCTCCACTACTTCTTGGTCCGCAGCGTCTTGCCATATCGTGGCGAGGTGACTATCAGTCATGCCTTTGAACTACTCAAAATGGGACAACCTCGAGGCAAGCTCTCCCCTCGATCACCCCATCACAGCTGATCCACCCTCCAGCTGTCCGACGATTCGGACATCGAAGAGCACCCCAACGTCGACAAGCGATCCATGATTAAATGGAAGCAGCGAGACATTCATGAAAAGCGGGAAGCACGTCGTCTGCGTATCGCCAAGTTAAGATCCGAACTCTCACTCACCATCCTCCTGCGACCTCGAATTCAGAGCGTTCTCAATGGACTGTCTGAACGAGGGATCGACCACTTCCGAGCTGTGCAACGACGCTTGAAGGAGAATCCGAGTCCAGAGAAGCCGGAAACCGGAGCGTCTAATCAGCCTACCTACGATATGATGCTTGGACAGCTGCTTGGTGATGTCTGGCGAGAAGCGGCTTGGATAGTGGACGGAGCAAAGGAGGAGGGCGGAGTCGTGAAGAGGGACGGGAAAAAGGTGGATGAGAAGAGTGGGGAGCCCGAGTGGTCGACTGATGCCGTCCCGGATGGGAAGAAGGAGGGGTTGACCGAGGCACTGGAGGGGAGATTGAGATGGCATCTGACTGAGCTGGACCGACGGGATGAAGAGGTGAAGGGCGAGATTGATGAGGAGGAGAAGGAGCAGAAGAAGAAGATCACCTCGGAGGATATCAAGGAGGGGTGGTCGCAGAGTACTGTTGCTCCCGCCAAACCGAGTCCGCTGGAGGACAAGCCGAAGCCGAAGCCTGAGAGGACGACGACCGAGACGATCGAGGTGCTCAACCCGAACGCCGTTGCAAGCGTACGATTATCGAATGAATAGTGAATCTTGCTGACGTTTATCAGTCTCCTACGCGGCCCGAGGAAGACGAGCCCGATTTCGGTCCCCTCACCCCTTCCGCCCGCGCGTTCGCTCAGATCCCCATCGGCGACTTTTCCAAATCCTACGCCTTCATTCAGCGGGACTCCTCCGTCCTCACAGAATCGACTCACGACTCCCTCCTCGCAGAAGCGTTCGATGCGGAACGTCGGGGCGAGAAAGATCTCGCACGGCGCTGTGTCCATCAGTCATTACTAGTGAACTATTGTCGAAAGCTGGGACGAGATGGAGTCGGGCTGTTCTTTCAAAAGTATGCTGAATGTCATGCTGCATAGCTGACTGACTCGCAGGATGATCTCAGCCAATCCAAAATCCATCGCCATGTTCAAAGACGACTTCGCCTCCACCTACGCACGCATCGAGACCCGGACGAAAGAGATGATCGCCGAAGAGTCAGTCGATCGAGAACAGATCCAACTCGTGGCGGAAGACCCATCGATGCGAATCTCCTTCAACCTCCCTGATGGTCCGCCACCCGCCGAGCTGCGGGTTGAGGGCGAAGGGTCCGAGGAGATGGATATCGAGCAGGTCAGGGCATTCTTGCAGATGAAGTGGGATACATTTGAGGGGTTTGATGAGGTGATGAAGAGGGCGTTGAGGACGGAGAAGCTGGATGAGGTGAATGAGGTATTGGGAGGGATGAAAGTGGACGAGGCGGAGAAGGTGGTAGAGCTGTTGCAGGAGGGTGGGATGTTGAGCTTCAGGTGGGTGCCGACCGACCCTGAGGGTACTCGAGCTGACATGTAGCGGCAGTGAGCGGGGAGTCCGGGACATGACCCAGTAATGATTATGCGCGAACATGGCTTCTGCCTCCTTTGCATGCATATGACAGCTGTTCGCTGCCTGCGACAAACGATTGGATGCAGACTCGCTCCTCCCAGTAGAGGATAGTCCTTACTCAACAGTAAGATAATGCATGCAACCCGCTACAGCCCACTCAATCCTCCTAGCGCACCCGCATCAAATCCTCCAATCCGATCCATCTCATCCCCATCCTCATCCCCCATCCCGAAATCCAGATCACCCATCCCCATACCCCTCATGACCCGCTCAACCTCCTTCCCCGCCCGCTTCCGTCGATCGTCCTCATCCTCAACTCCCGCCAACTCCGCTCGTACCGCCTGTAAGTGCAACAATAGAGGAGTGGGATCCATCGAGAGCAGTCCATGTCCTCCATCTTCTTCCCGTCCTGATCGGCGATGAGGCGCAGCTTGGAAGGGTGCAAAATCGTCGAAATCATCCTCAAAGCCCGCTTCTTCTTTCTCTTCGGCAGGTGGTGACGGACTACGCGAACGTACGATTGAGCCCTCGAGTTCATCGTGATCCTCCTGATCCTCGGGAAGTGCCACGAACTCGTCCCCATCCTCATCGTCAAGCCAGTCGTCCAGGCGAGCATATTCTTCTTCCTCAAGATGTACCTCCTCATCTTCTTGCCCATCAGGCAGCTCCCGCCGTAATTCCTCCAAACCCGGAAAGTCGGTGGTCGATAACACTCCCTCTTTCGTTTGAGAAGTGGAGGGAGCGAAGGTCACCGGGAACACCGCGCTCTCTTCTTCCTCTTCGTATTCCTCCAGATCATCCTCGTCCGAATCTATCAACTCGCCAGAAGGGCCGCTTGTGGCTTTCCGGACCATCCCGGGCCACATGTGCGTCATCAACGTCTGTCTCACCTCTTCCAGCGGAGACATAGCTACAATCATAATAACGATCTTCAGCTCCGTGCCAAATGACCGAGGAGGAAGGAGGACCTACGCCGCTCGTCGTCGTCCTCGGCTACACCGACCTCATCGACCAATTCTATGCCCAGCTCCCCAAACACCTCTTCCACTTCGTCCCATATTGCTGCACCAGCATCATCTCCATCTGTATCTGATGGGTCTCGGGTGCGAATGGCAAGAGCTATATCTCGGGGTTCGGAGATGACGAGTTTCGTCAGACTCGCAGGTAAAGGTCTCGGCGGCTTGGTCCATTAGCTCCGTCCGTGTCTATGACCAAAGACCCGAGAACGCACAGATCCAGCGAAGAGGTAGATGACGACCGGCACCTCTGATGCTTGGATCACGTCGCCGCTTGAGATGGGTGTGAGAAGGAAATGCGCGGCGACGGTGTAGTACTTGTTGTCTATTCGCCATGGTACAGTCGAAGTATCCTCAGGTATCGGTGAGGAAAGGCTGAGCAGGCCTATATGTCCTCGATCAGTCATGAGGCATGGGGGAGCGGGATACGGGACCTACGACTAAGAAAGGGGCGGGGGTCAAGTGATGGGGGATGAAAGAGGAGGATACTGTTTTCGGGGTCTTGCATTTTGGACCCTGATGTGACCCTTCCCAGGAATGAGCGGCTGAGCAGAGTAACACAGATGGGATTTCCGCAGCCAGGCGATGGAAAAGCTGACAGATATGCGGTAAAGTGATTGACGTGACACCTCAAACACGATTGACCTCCACCGCTTTGCCACGCGACTTGTCAACGGTCTCCTCATTTAGCTCTTCTTTCCACAGGAATCTGGAAGTAAAACCTTGTAGACCTGCACTTCGCCCTGGCACCGTCGCACCCTCACGACATCCCATGCAAGCCTCTTTTGAAATCTAGGAGACGTGTACAAAGGATACGTTTCGTGCTAACTGGGGGATGACGTGAACAAGGCATCATGCAGGGAGATGTTCGGTAGTACTAGTCGAAAGAAACAGAGAACCAGGATCGAAAAAATGGAATTGTTTAGGCATTCTGCGGGGCCTCTTTCCAAGAGATTGCCTGCTCCTCGTCTACACCGTTCACCTCAGCAACATGTTGACCGGGAGAGGGAGACGGAAGCGGAGCGCGACGTACCCATGGCGGAGATGATGGTGACCATGAGATCTTTGCCCTCCCCGAACGCGCCCGAAATCTCCTTGCCGATGTCGGTCTCCGGGACTTTGACGTCGTCCTTTGGGGTGCCGTCGTTGTCCATGAGGTTCATGAAGTCCTGTTTTCCGTCAGCGGGTGAAAACGACGAATTCTTGCCTCGAAGCCACTCACATCCTGGATGTCAAGGAGCAGGTATTCGGAGCGCTTGACGTGCGGGACGTCCATGTTGTGGGTCTGGGGCGATCATCAATACACACTCTGATGGAAATGGGAGGTATGATCGACGCACGGACGGGGAGATATCCTCAAGCTTCTTGCCGTTGAAGATCTGATATGCCTTCAGCTGGGATGGTGCGGCGAGAACACTCGAGACGCACGTCGATAGCCACGAGATGAACCTTGGCATGACCGTGCTTGCCCGTCTTCGAGGTCGACATGTCAACAATCTTGCAGGCACGACCCTTGATCACGACATGCCCGCTCTTCCTCAACGAAGAACACTGCATCCTGAGGGTCGGATGAATCAGCGCAACCCTGACAGCTGATCTCCGGTCGATGGCCACCGCGACTCACGGGTAGGTCTTTGAAGCCCCGGCACCGGTGGCCTCGAACGTCTCATGATGCTCCTCCTCGGTCATTTCTTAATTCCATCAGCTCTGCATCTTCGCTGTACTGGAGCATTACTCACTGATGATATTTATGTGGGTAAGGAGTGGAAGTGTGACCTGTTGACACGCGGCGAGGCAAAATGTAGGAATCCCATCCAACTTTTCAACGGAAACCCCTTAGCTCCGAGAGAAAGCCGAATGTGGCGCCGGTGATTCCCGCTCATTAGCTCTCTCTGTCTTGTGGATTCTCCGTATAAGCTTGAAGCCTGCCGAGCGATGGCCTCGGCCTCTGGATCACCGGAAGCGGTATTGCACCTCGCAGTACTACACGGTCTCGCTCAAGCTGGCTTCGCGAGTACCTCTCGAGCAGCGAGTCTCACCTTTTCCTCCGCCGTCTCGCGGTACCTTCGACTCGTCGCTCTATCATGTGCCGACCTCGCCAACCTCGCTGGACGAAGCAAGATAGCTGCGATCGATGTGGTACAGGCTGTGGAAGATCTGGGTGTGGGCGGAGTCGCTGACCTGCATGAATGGGCGGCGAGCTTGGAGAAGGAGGTGGTCTTTAGCGGCGGATTCGAGGGGTTAGAGGAGGCTAGGGGAATAGAGAAGGGATTGGTGGAGATGAGACTGGTGCATGACGATGAGATCAAGCTCGAATCCGAGGAGGAAGAGGAGAGTATGGACGTGGATGAAGAGGACGATGGACGGGTCAAGTCAGAATCGCCAGACGAGATACCCGAAACGGCACCCCGTAAACGATCCGCCTCTCCCGACCTCTCCTGGCTTCCTCCTCTTCCCGGCACCACCCTTCAACCCGATGTACCAGCCTCCACTAGTAATGGCGTCACTTCCACGATATCAGCCCCTAGTCTATCCATAGCCGAACGATATCGCCGCGCAATACCCTATGCCCAATCCCAGCTTTCCCAAGCTCACCCATTCGTCGACCCACCTCACCCATCAACACCCGTCTTCCTTCCCCCCGCTCCTTCATCCTTCCCATCCCTGCTCAAAGCCTACGAAGCGACCGCTTCCGACCCATCCATAGCGCTCCGCCAAACCCCTCTCCGACAACAAGCGACCGAACTCCTCCGTCGCTCCATCGCTACCGCCGAAAACTTCTCACCTCCAGACACGCTCATCTCCCAAATCCCTCCGCCTCGCGTCACACCTATCGTCCCGAGCCACTCCGATGTCCTACCTCAGCATCTCATCCCCCTCAATCCCAATCCAACCGGAATGCTCGCCAGCTTGGTCCATCAAATCCATTCCCCTCACCTCCCGCCAACACTTCGCGACCGGCTGACATCCTTGCGGCCTCCACAAGCCCAGCTCCGAGATAGCGTGCCAATTCTTTATGGCGAGCCTATACGAGGCGGAGACAACGCAGCGTTGGCACGGGCACGCGGGAAACAACCGAATCCAGAGGACGAGGCGTTCCTGCGCGCGACCTGGGATTCAGGACCGAGAGGCATCGAGAAATGGGGTCGTAGCCGACTGCCAACAGGGAGGAAAGTGGTCCAGAGTGGGATCGGGGAGGATAAACCTAGGGAACCGGAGGGTACGGCGGCGAGTAGGATCGTGAAGCTGAAGCTGGGTGGGACGGAGGGAAGCGTCAGTCCGGGAGGTGGATTAGGGGACGTGAATGAGGGGGAGAAACCGCCGACGCCTGGCGGTCTCGCGCCGAGTGGGGCTATGGGGACTGGGATCAAGCTGCGTCTTGGAGGTGCTCAGATGGGGAGGAGGGAGAGTGAGGAGGGCGTTCAAGTCTCATCGGCGCCGACGATCGGTGCAGCCGGTGACGCTCTTACCCAAGGGGCTGCTGCAATCGCAGTCATTCCCACTTCGAATGGTCCATCCTCGATCAGTGAACGACCCGAAGGTCTCCCCATCGTCACGCACACCGCGTGATTGCCGTCGGCGGCTCCAATTGACTCACAGTCCGATTTGTCAGGCGGCTTCGAGGCGGATCAGGACGACAGTGGAATGATGTATGCCATGAGTTTCGACAGTAAGGTTGTCAGCCGGCTTCGAGGCGGATCAGGAGGACAGTGAATTATGTATGCCATGAGTTTCGACAGTAGAAAGAGGTAATCCGCATGGACTGCGTCCGCTCCTGAGGAACTTTTGTAAGTATGACTGTTTCTCGCAGGAACGCAACAGTAGTTGAGACGCCGAACAATGCACAATCCACGATGCATGAAGCCAGACAAAATGCTGCATGTCCGCTCGACTGCATGGCTAAACTAGTGGTGAGAATGATGCTGTTGTGGAGGTGGTTGTTGTCCCGGTGGACTGAACAACCCAGGGAAACCGTTCGGCCCAGGCGTGCCGAACGGTGTTGGGACTCCGCTGATCCCGCCAAACGAGGGCTGCCTCGTTGGCACTCCTGAACCTCCCCAAGAACTGCCTGATGCTTCGCTGCTGACAGAGTTTCCCCAGATGGACGGATTCGCAGACCATCGCCCTGCTCCGGGGGCCGCAGCGACGGACGCATCCCAGCCGTTGGACAAGTTGCGACGGGCAGGTTGGACGATCTCGTCGTCTGCTCCGAGCGCTGCTGAGCCGAAAACTTGATCCGGAGGAGCGGGACTGCCAGACCGCATGGTGGAGGTAGACGAGCTCGGTTGATCGAGGTACGCAGCAGCTGGTCGTCCGATGGGCCCGGGTGGACCTATCGGTGCAGGCTCACGGCGGAAGTCACCGATGAGCTCACCGGATATCGCACGAGGTCCTGCCCCAATCGGAGCGGTGGAAGGTGAGAATGTTTCGTCTACACTGGCCATGCGAGCGGACTTCACCGGTGGGAAGCCCATCCCGATCGGAGCGGTGCGTGGCAGTAGCTCGAAAGGTGGACTAGAGTCTGTCGGGAAACCTCGTGTCGGGGGATTGGGCGAGATGGCGTTGGTCTGGACTTGCGAGAAAATGGGAGATTGTGAGGGAAAAGCAGGACGCAGACCGGGAGCGAAGGACTGTTGTGGGGTACGAGCTGGGAATGAGGCGGTCGTCGGCATCGGTTGCGGAAAGAACGGTTGAGGTGTCTTTTGCGTCCGTACTGTCGGAGGACGGATGGCGCTGCTCGCTTTGATTGGTGAAGGATGATCGAGAGGGGGTGTCGTCTGCGGCGCCGGACCGTTGCGAGGGGTGGCCTTGGACCGGACAGGAACGGCGGATCGAAGCTTTTCTTGAGCTACCCTGTCTGCTGCCGCCCTTTCAGCTGAAGCCTTCTCTAGCTGTGCCCGCTCTCGCTGAGCCTGCTGCACCGCAAGTATCTTGGCTTGTTCTCCGGCGCCGCGCTCTTTCCTTGCGGTCTCCTCGAGACGAGCCTTCTCGATCCGATCTTCTTCCAGCTGCAACAGTCGTTCCTTCTCGGCCCCTTCTCGAGCCTCTTTGAGCAGCTTTTCTTCCTCCGCTTTGTCCGCCTTCTCCTTGGCGAGCATCTCCTTCTCGGCTTTCTCCTTTGCGGCTCGTTCCTCCTTGTCGCGCCGTTCCTTGTCCTTGGCCTCCTTTTCCCGAGCTTCCCGCTCCTTGCGAGCCTTCTCCTCACGCTCCCGCTTCTTCTTCGCTGCCTCTTCCTCGCGCTCCTTCTCTTCCTGCTGCCGCTTTCGCCTATCCGCCGCGATACGCAGCTGCTCGTCCTGAGCCGCCTTCTTCACCGCTTCGCGTCGAGACCGTTCCTCTTCCAGCCTCTTCTGCCGTTCCCGGTCAGCCTCTTCGGCTTTGGCCTTGGCTGCATGCTGCTCTGCGGCGACCGCGGCGTCCTTGGCAGCCTTCTCCTCGTCCTGCCGTTGCTTCTGCAGCCTGCACGGTCAGCACAGTCTTGGGTTTTCACTTACTTCTTCTTGTCCTTCTTCTTCTGCGCCTCCTTGGCCTTCCTTTCCTCCTTGGCTCGCTTGCTGTCCTCTTCCTCTTCAAGTTCCCGCAGCAACTGCTCCTCGCGCTGCTTGGCCACCTTCTCCCGGTACGCCTGCAGCACACGCTGCTCGAACATGCGGGCCGCGAATATTTGGAACATCCGCTTGCCTTCCTCGAGTCGCTCTGCTTCGGTGATCGGTTCCCTAGATGTCAGCGCCATCGCTAAATACCACTCACTCCTTGTCCTCGTCGTACTCCTCCTCATCGGTCTCCTCGAGATCCCGGATGTTCTGTTCTTCTCGGACATGACGAGCCACTGCAAGCTGCTCCATCATCTCCAAAAACTTGGAACCGTCGTTTTTGAGCAGATCATCGGCGACAGTGAGGATACCTCCTGGGGTGAACAGGTAAAACCAAGCATAGCTCAGCGTGAGCTGCAAAACAGACAGGTGTGAGCCACTCACCTTTGATGGTGGCGAGGTTTGAGCTGAAGCTGAGAAATTCATCGGCTCCGTCTGGTCGTGGTGCGACGGATCGAGGGGGAGGCGGGCGTATTTGACGGACTGGAGGTTGAGGAGGAGGTTGCGTATCATCGAGGTCATCGCCAGCATCGGCCTCGTCGGATCCAACTTCCTCATCGTCAATGTCGCCTTCTTCGTCGTAGTCCTCCTCGTCATCATATTCATCGCTCTCTTCGGCGCCGATGAGCACGTCCGGAGGGACCACCCGAGGATCCGGAGCCCGATGGTCATACCTGGTAATTTGACCTGTCGCGTCCACCTCTACGCTGCCAGGGAAAGGTCCTGCTCCTGGTGGTGCCGGCTGCCGACCGTTGATCGCTGCACGCTGTTCGGCGGTGTATGAACCGAGATCATCAAGATACTGATCGTACAGCTGGTCGACCTCGTGCTCGATGCTGACTTTCTTCCTCCCGCACACGGCACACCCGCATGAATGACGATGCTGCTCCTTCAGCTTCCGCAGGACCGCATCCTTCTCGATCTGCACGAGATCCCGCCTCTCTGCTTCGCCCAAGGCGTGCCAAAACTGCCGAATGTTCTCTCGATCCTCTGCCGAGGATTGCGCCCAAATCTTGGCAGGCGGTCCATTGGCAGGAGCCTTGCCTTTACCGTTGGGCTTGAGCGGAGGTGGGTGATTATGGTGATTGTGATTGTGGGCAGGTGCGGCAGCCGCAGGTGCCTTTCCAGCAGCACGAGCTGATCTAGCTGGAGCAGCGGCAGCGGGGACGGGCGCATGATTCATCGGTTGCTTTCCGGCTGCGCGCGAGCTGGGCGGTGCATGCGCTGCCGCAGGAAGGACAGGAGGTGGTGGGGGATTTAAGGCAGGTTGGACAGGCGGTTGCGGCGGTATGGGCTGTCGAAGGGGCTGCTTCACAGCGGGAGGGGGGAGTTGAGCTGGCGGAGGCTCGACGATCCCAGACTTCTTCTTCTTCTTCTTGTTCTTCTTCTTCGGCAAGTCTCCGTTCGGTGCTGCATACTCCGGCTCGTCGACGTCAAAATCCTCCTCGTCCTCATACTCCTCGTCCTTGACATCGGGATGACGATGAAAGCCAAGCTCGTCCCCGTTACCAATAGGCATAGGTTGTGTGAACTGCCGTCCGTTCAGCAGGTTTGCAGCAACACCCGGTCCTAATCCCATGCTCTGGCTCGCCGCACTGACGATCTTGTGCGCAAAGTCGTACATGTCTCGAGACGAGCCGTTTGCACCTTGAACACCCTGTCCGTCCGCACCGCTTCCCGAGAAAGGCATGGCTTGGCGAATGAATTGCTTGACATGAGGCGCCAAGTTGGACCAGTATGGATCGTCACTGCCAAAATTGGAATCACCCATCCTCTTGTACAGCTCCGCCGCCGTGCTGAACAAATCCTCGTGAGTGATGTTGAAGGACGAGGCGATCTGGGTGAAAGCACTTCCGTATGGCGGTTGAGTAAGCGGAGGTGGCAGGCTCGAGTAGTCGAATGGGAAAGGGAGCGAGTGAGGATCGTGCCCGTTGGTGACAGGCACGTCGGCTTCGTCGTAGTAGGTCGCCGTGTCGTACTGAATGTCTACGGGATAGGCGCCAGGTGGGAAGTTGAACAGGTTGGGGTCGGCAGTCGCGGCCTGTTCAAAGTCGGCCTCTCCCGCCGTCAACTCGGAGCCGTTGACTACCTGTGACTTCGCCTTCTTGGCCTTCTTCTTGGCCGCCGACTTGGAGATGCCGGTTTGCGCAAGGGTTGACGGCGGCTTGGCAGACATACGAGGTCGAGGTGGGGAGACTACGTCAAGAGCGTCAGCGCCGGTGTGTGTCTCGTCCACCTGGCCGGCCCTCAGACTTTCATCAGGAATGTGGAGTCACAGGTCCCAGCCTTTAAGCATAGGACCAGCAAGACTCTCTCCCTGGAATGTGAAAGCTGATGGCCGCTGCGGTCTCCTGTCTTCACTCACCTCCAAAGGACGCAGAGTCTCGCAATGTCAAACCCCCTTGGGATACAGGTATCGCTGAGGTCGTGTCAGAGGTGATTGATGCCGGAGCGTAAGTGGGGGACTAGCCAAGAATGGAGGACGACTTCAAATTCCAGGTATCGACCGAGTATGATGAGGTTGCTAATTAGAGAGAAAATCCCGCGTTTTGCCGCGATTGGCGGAATCGTATCACCTCCATACCGGGATTCCATTATGGCTTGCACAGCGAGATCATCAGAAAATATAACGAAGCATGCATGGTATCCGTCATGATCGTCATCGTCTTGAGAAATGCTCTCCCATTCTTTGCCTGACGAACTCCAGTACCCGCCCAGCAGCGAGCTTGGATTGCTCCATTGCTTCGTCAAACTGCCCACTTTAGCAAAATTCCCCTTAAAATCTCATACAGTTTGGCTCACCTCATGTCTCGTGAATTCTCCCTCGCTCTCCACCAAAACAAGCTCCGCCACGCCTCGATCTTCAGCCTGTGCGTCCACTTCCGTATCTCCTCGTTCTCCGTTTGCTTCCCCGTCTCTGCTCACAGTCCTGATTCCCACTCCGAAAGCCCAAGCGAACACATGCCGACTGCTCGCTCGCTCTTCTTCCTCCGACGTCGGGTCGAGAACCAGTGTACCCGTATCGTCTCGGTGATTCGTATTGCCATTCGCCAGACCTGTCCTCGCCGGTCGGTATGGCACATGAGCGACGGCGACGGCTATCGGTACAGCTCGAAGTGAGATCGAGCCTGCATCGAGAATAGCGAGGGTGGAAGCGTTCAATGCTGCTGCTCGTGCTGAAAAGTGGATTCCAGTCATTGGTGCATGTCGGTCGTCACGTTCAGGTCGATCGTCGTCATCGTCCTCGGCTGTGATGGGGGGCGCAGGCCACGTTCTTTGCGACGACGATGCTGAGGAAGTCGATGTGGAGGGGTATGATTGGCTGTTGGCTGAGGACGGAGAAGGCGAGAGGGATTGGACGATTAGCTGGACGAGGGAGCGAGGATGTTGGCCGAGACCGAGCAAGGGTGGGAGACTCGCTGAGAGGGTGGTAACGAGAGCTCGTGATGGGGTCGCTAGGAGCCGTATTACCTTTTCTCTCAAACGCTAGAGCCGGAATCTCACCTCCTACACCTTCGAGTGGCCGGTGGACGACCTCGAAAGTCGCCTTGTCCGGCAACTCTTCGCGAAGTCGAACCTCGAGCGGACCAGACAATGAGGCGAGAGCAGACTCGGTACCTAATTATCAGACTCGCATTAGTCTTGACTGCTCCCCGCTAGCTGAGGGAATGGCTTCGAAAGGGAAGCTCACCGAAAGAGAAGCGAGCGGACCCATCCGCTCGATCCAACTCACCAAAGGAGGCCGAAAGTGGTCGAAGCTCGATCGCCGCACGGCCATCCAGTCTAGACGAAGAGGCCATAATCTGCAAACGAAGCTGTTCATTCGAACGCGGTCCCCGCCAAGGGTTCCAAACATTCTTAGGCAAATCTGGTGAGATATTGACACGTCATACTCCCGCACGTGGTAGTCCGATGTGCCTGATCTTTGCTATAATTATACACCGTCTCCTCGCGGGTGCCAGGGCGATCCTGCACATTCCTGTCATGAGCAAAGGGCTGTCCCGACAAATTCTTGACTGTCCGCAGTTTTCGCTCAAAATTCACATTTGAGACCAGCAATCCATCATGTCCTCCGCTCCCGGTGCGACCGTTCCCCTTCCCAGCGAGATGGGCGGGCCGCTCGAGAGCTCCTTCACTCATCTCGTGGATAAATCATCAGCCCAGCAAGGGGGCGAAGCGGACCAGCTTGCTCGTACGTTCGTTTCTGCCTTTGTCTTCCGGTGCTTACCAGGACAATTCATCTAGCAAGTGAGAAGAGGGCGGACGCGATCCATTCGCATGGGGGATCTTCAAAGTCCTGGATCAAGAAATTCTTCCCCAGCGAGGAGACGCTTGATAAGGTATGTCCCAGTCGAGATGAAGTGATGTTGATTGACGAGGAGGGATAGCTCTTCAGCTTGGAGCACATGGGTTCGTATTCTGAGCTCTGTACAATCTGGTTGTCATATGCTCATATGGTCAAAGGCAACTTTGTGGTGGACCGTCAAACTGGGAGAAAGAACTTCGAATCGATGCCTCTCTGTGCGTTCACGGATAGTCATTCAAGTAGAACCGAGCTCATACATGATCTGCCTAGACGTTCGAGTCGGGATGCACCTCCTCTTTGTGGATGGAGTAGTTTGATTCCCGACGGTCCAGGGAACCCCCCCCCCCGCCCCCCCCCCCCCTTGACTGACATGGGATGTCAGAACCAGTACATGGCTTCGGCATCCGTCGAGAGTCTGCTTGAGAATCAGTCCGTCAAGCGTAGGCTTCGTCTCAGAGTCTGATGATACGAATCTGAGTGATATTTGTCTGCAGAGGGCAAAATCTACGACGAGACTGGAGAGAATGTGAAACCGCACATCGAGGCGTTCATCAAGTCGTACGAGCTGCCCATGGACGAATTACTGGTCAAGGACCTGGATCAGTATCCTGTGAGCGAGACCTTTTGTTCATATCTTTCTATGCGACCACTGACTCGTACACAGACCTTCAATTCGTTCTTCTCCCGCCGCCTATTGCCCACAGCCCGACCGATCACCTCACCGGAGGATCCTACAGTGATCACCTCTCCCGCCGACTGCCGGATGACGGTTTTCAATACCGTCGACCAGGCCAAGCAGTTTTGGTATGTCAGCGGCAAGTCGTTCGACCTGACGCTCAAACCGACCCAGGATCAAAGGGAAGCAATTCACCATTCCCATCCTCCTCGTCGGAACCGATACGAAGGACGACACCTTTAAAGCGATCCAAGAAGACGGAGCTTGTGCTTTGGCCATTGCACGATTAGCGCCACAGGACTATCATCGATTCCACTCGCCGGTCGAAGGGGAAGTTATCGCGATTAAAGATATCAAAGGCAGGTTGGCATTGTTCTCAGCTAGAGGTGCTCACATTCCTTCACAGGCGAGCTATACAGCAAGTCTACTTCCCGCTAGCGGTGAAAAACTGACTGATGGTTATACATAGCTGTCAACCCGCAAGCAATCAACGAAGGTCCTTATGATGATCGGAGCTCAACCCTGGCTAATGACGGCAGATCTGAACGTTTTCACCTTGAACAAGCGATCCGTCATGCTCATCCACGCCAAACTCGGGCCGAATAAGACGACCATCCCGATAGCCTTCGTTGCAATCGGAGGTACGTTCTCCGTCGATCGTCCCGCCCAATTTTTCAAGTGACCTTGATGTCCAGCGATGTTGGTAGGGTCAATCGGATGGTCCAAGAAGCCAGGAGACAAGGTCGTCAAGGGCGAGGAGCTTGGTTGGTTCCAGGTGAGTCTCGCATTTCAGCAGTGTATGCATGGCGACAGAGCTGAGCGGTGGCGTGTCAGTATGGCGGCTCGACGACCATCTGCGTCTTCCCCTCCGCCGCAGGCGTGGCGTTCGACCAAGACATGGCGACGAGTTCGGAGCATAGCATGGAGACGCTGGTGAAGGTGGGCATGGAGATTGCTCGGGTCAAATAGAGCGAGTCAGAGGATGGACGATCCTCTTTGGCTCCATTACACTATATGAAAACATGATGGAGCTGCATGATCTAAGCAATTGCTCTCAGCGTCGCCTTGAATCTCATATGGATACTCACTGGCCGAAACTAATTTTGCGTCATGCTTTGCCTTTCCCCTTTCCCTTCCCTGCTCCACTGAGCCTCCATGTCAGCCTCCCTCTCACCGAATCGGAGAGCTGGACTCACGGTTCAACATCCCCCACCCCTCTCATGATTGTCAACTTCCCACTCGAAGCAGCCTGCACCATCTGCTTCTCGATACTACTATTGATCTTGCTCGAGAGTTGCTATGTCAACATCAGCTCCTCATCTTCATCACAGTAGTCATGCACGCCATGAGGAGCGGGAATCTTGATAATGGGAGACTCACCTTCTTCTGAGCTCGCTCATCGATTCGCTGTTTGTTCTTCGGCGCGATCTCCCGCTTGCCCTTCCTCATAAGACCCCCTTTCTTCCGCCCGCCTGACTGATGCATCGTTTTCAGCCCTTTACTCGTTCCCTGAGCCATGACAGTTCTCGGCGGCTGACGGATGGAGAAGAGGGAGGGGAGTAGGGCCAGAAGATGTTGCTTTCTTACCAACGGCGACTCACTTTCGGTGAGGCTAGAAACATATCAGATAAAGTCCTGCGTGGCACGTGTGAAGCTATCAATCAGGTTCCAATATTCGACTGCTGTGAGTCGTCAACTCAAACATGTCGGACGTAGCATATTTGAAGTCCCTTTTGGGAGTCCATCCCGACTTCCCAAAGAAGGTGACTGCATCACCATCCATCCGAGACCGGCCCAGCTGACCTTGACCAGGGAGTCACATTTCTCGACATCTTCCCCATCCTCCGCAACCCCCTCGCATTCGAGACCCTCATAACCCACCTCCTGCACCAAATCCTCACCACCCATCCTCAGAAGCCCGATGTCATCGTCGGGCTCGATGCGCGAGGCTTCCTACTAGGTCCAGTTCTGGCAATGCGATTGGGCGCCGCATTCGTCCCCGTACGGAAAGGCGGGAAGTTGCCCGGGGCGGTGGAGGTGGTGAAGTACGAGAAGGAGTATGGGGCGGACGAGCTTGAGATGCAGGCGGGTGCGGTTGAGCCAGGGCAGAGATGTATCGTCGTTGAGTGAGTGGATCTACATCCAGGCTGTATTGGGGTATTTGGTGTGGACCGGCGTTGATGGAGGATAGCGACTTGATCGCGACGGGCGGTTCAGCGGCGGCTGCCGGACAGCTTATCGCCAAATCAGGAGGAAAGACGCTCGAGTACCTGTTCATCGTCAGCTTGCCATTCCTCAAGGGCGAGGCGAGGCTGGATGCGCCGATGTATGCGCTCGTTGAAGCCGAGGACTAGATGAACTAAATTTGGGCATGGATGGAATCATAGAATGGTGGCCTTTTTGCACACGCTGCACCTGACGAGCCGTCAAAGCGTCAAAAGTTGCGGACAGTCCGAAACTGGCGGTGTAACGGCATTCACCCGAGAGCCCTACCACCGGCCAGTGACAACCAATCCATTCGCCGACCGATAAATCCATCAGCGCCGATCGGAAGGTCGGCTGCCCGAACAGCCGACCGCTCACCCCCTAACGGCTTCGTCAGCCAAAGGGAGAGCCATCGAGGATGGTCTCGAACTTGCCATGCGTGTGTGAGATGGTCGGCATGTTACCAGGTGCATGATATCACTCGTATGCAATGGATGTCGTTCTGATCATTGATGGTGCATCGGCTGAACAACCGGCGCGGAGCTGGACGGGGTGATTGGCGCATGAGGCTGGGGATGTTGAGCCAGCAACGATTGAAGGCGCCTGATTTCCTTTCCTTGTTGGTAACTCTTATCTTTCCACTCCCGGTGCATCCGTATCGTATTGCTCCGCAGCAATCGAGGAGTCATCCACCATGGCGATTATCTTCCTGCGAAACTCTTTGACCTTCGCTTGGTATGTCTGCTCGGCGGCAGCCGCTGACTCCTCGGCCGCATCGGCGCTCTGATTCTCCTGATCGGTTCGCGCCTGCAGAATCTGAACTGTCTCCGCGAAAGCGATCTTCAGATTGGTAACCCTCATCTCGTGCACCTCCTTGACGTGCTCAGCATGCACGATCGTCTTTTGTTTCTGCCATCTTTCTCTCTTCGATAATCTACATGATGCCCTTCCCAGCTAATCGAGCTCGCCGAGCCTCTTCATCCTGCTGGTCCTGGGGAGCCGCTTTCGCCAGGGTAAGCAAGGCTTTGTTGTGATCGATGTCCTCCTCTAATCCTTCCGTAAACTCGCCTCGGTCTTCGCGGCCTCCGCCTTCTCGATCCTCAGTCACATCTCACATGAAGCGTCGATGTCCGCAAGGCTATGTTGGAGATTCTTCGTCTCCTCCTCAAGCATCTAGACCTTGCTTGCACACTCCTTCTCAATCTTCTTGATTGCTTCGACGTGATCGATCTTTACCCTCCCGACTTCCTGATGCATGGTCTCGTTTTGAGCTTTGATCACTCGCAGACCCGTAAGATCGTTTCAGAGGTTCGTCGAGGTGAGCGAGGCTCTGACCAAGATCTTTCTTCTCCTTCTCGAGCAACAAAACCTTGCTTGTAGACTCCTTTTCGATCCTCTGAATCGCTTCGTCAAAATTCTTTCTCCCCGTATCTGCTGCCTGGCGCATCTCACCGATATTGTCCTGGAGCTGTAGCGCCACGTTGGCGTGTTCCGACTATGATTTGGTCATGGCTTGAGTGAATTGTTGTTTTCCTCGTGGCGGGCCTGCCATATGGTCGTTCGAAGTTCAGTCTGCATGTCTAGGATCTTTGCGTACGTCTAGTGTCACCCAGTTCTTTGAGCGGCGGCGATTTCAGACCATGTAGCGAATGGCGGTTGAAATACCGGATGCCTGAGGTGGACGGAGACATTCGAGTCCTTGTCGTGGAAGGATCCGAAACCGTGTGAAGGATGGGTGGAAGATTTGCCTTGCGGAAGGCCGATGGCGGTAAATCAAAGTGAAATCAGGAGACCATACTGAGGCCGCACGAAGATCTCACATGACATATTCTCTGTCGCGGAATCCGCCACCACCGCTGGCCTCCTGTCTGAAACCATACAAACTTTCTTTGCTGATGCTTCAGCCTTGTCTAAGGTCTCTTGCAGGTGATCACGCGAGAGAACCGTCTGCATGGGAAGAAGCCTCAAGGTCCCGATACGCTGCTGATCTATGACGAGCATGCTACGATCTGCATCTTCGTGAGTTTTGCGTCATGTGGGAATCTCCGATGATGCTGACCGCTCATGCTGATCTGCGGTGCCGTTCGGCCTTATCAGCGTCACCGTACCAATTCCAGCTCCCCATTTCAGACCCACCCTGCCCCGGCTGAGCTGACTCTCGCACTCCTCCGTCCGTGCTTTGCAGACAGACGACTGCTGGAATTCCGAATCTTGGTCTTCTTGGTCGGCGGCTCGAGCGATTGGATCCCGGAGCGAGGCTCCTCACGCTGATCGCTTTTCGTTGGAGCTTCGCGGCTCATATCCACGGCGGCTCGCGTCGACCGGCCTCTCACGGCTGGCCCGCTGGCGAGAGCTGCCATGCTAGCATGGAAGCGGTGAGATATGACCAAAGTTACGAGAAGTAACGCAGTGCGAGAGGACGGCTAACGGGAAGAAGAGGTAAAGATGAAAAAAAGAAGGAAAGGAAGATCCATCGGGTACTGATTGATGGGAGCACGGCTTATCAGAATCGGCGGCAGATTTCGTTGCCGCCGATATGTTACCGCCCATAAAATGTCCTTGTGTCTTGGTGAACGCTACTGAAGAGGGCCAACCACTGCATGAGAAATGCTTGATGAATGTCGGGAGACGTCTGATGGATACGCTGATCTGATGCGAGCACCTTGAACGTAAGTCGGAGACGTCCATATAGGTCTTAAATCCATGAGAGGAACATGTATCGGCGGCCGATATGGCGGTGATACGGAGTCAGGCCTACGTTTCCAGGTAGGCGCGACTCAATCGACGGCGCCTGCTGGTGTTTAGCACCAACCCTTCTCCGTGGCGGCAGGCTTTTCCATCGGCCGCGATCCGCCAGGCGCGTAGGTTTAGCATTAAGCCTTCATCACCATCTATCCATGATGTACCAGCGCCAATCATCTCCCGTCTCAAGAGTAAGATCTTGCCAAGGGATCCGTCATTCTGACGCAGTTTGGGTCGAGACACACGCATGATATCACGTTAGGGAGCATCCTCATCGAGGTCTCATATTGCGTAAATGCGAAATCGTCAAAGATCAATCATGCTGATATACACCCTCTCGCGGTGACGTGGCGACGACGGTACAGGCCACAGATGGGCGTCGAAGTCTTGTATGTCCTTGTGCTCGGAAAAGGTCGCGTTGCCTGACGATGCCGGTCGTGCTTCTAATCCTTCATCAGTCATGATTGAAGTCTGATGAAGTGAATTGACCTTCTCGTTCTTCATGCTGTCCAGCGGCCCCCTCCCGCCGCTCGCCGGCTCCTTCGAAAGCCGTCTCCGTCTCGCTGACTCTCCTCGACGCCTCGTTCTCCGCCAATGGTATATCGGTCACTTCCACGATATTACTCTCCCCATCCCCCTCCCGGGTCTCCCCACGTTGGTCCGGCGGTCCAGCCCTGACTTCCTCAATATCTCTCCTCAATCCCGCCAATTCCCTCATCCTCGCTCTTGACCTGTCAATCGAGACCCGCGCATCAAGCTGCCTCATCGAAAGCGGCGTGTCTACCTCGGCCGCTTGACCAGGGCGAGTCCGTACAATGTCCTGGGCGAGCGCTCGTAGACGGTCAGCCTCGGCTCGGTTGCTGTGGCGGAGGTCCTCAGCTCTGGGTGAAGTACGCTCACTCCCGATAGCGCGAGCAACGATGGATGAAGAAGTGGCCTCGACACGGCTATCCCGTTCACGAATCAGTCGGTCTCGCTCCACCGCGAGGTTTTCGCGTTCGCGAGTCAAGCGGACCAACTCCGTCCTCAGGCTCTCTCGTTCGCGAGCTATCCGGTTTCGATCTGACAACCGAAGCGCTTCGGAGGCGTATCGCTCGGACAGCCTTTCTTGATCAAGGATCTGCTCCCTCAGACGATCGACCTCGATAGTCAGCTGAAGTTGAGACGAACGCATATCCCGCTCGTTAGCCTGATTCGGCCGAGTCCTCGGAGAGACGGGATCGGGCGGTGGCTCTTGCCGTTCTCTGAGGAAAGGGAAGGAGGAGAGGAAACTGCTCTCATCGCTATCCGGGTTTGGAAGCGGTGCTGGGCTAGTCGTGCCGATACGCGAAGCGACAGTCATTCCACGGTAAGTGAGGCTCGTATCACGATCTCGGATCTGGGTGCGTGCGTTTGAGCGGTGCCATGGAGGTGGAGCGTCCGTGAACGCGATGTGAAGCGTCTCGTCGGGCGTGAGTCGCGCATGTTGTGCGGGTGCAGCGGAGTCTGTAACAAAGATGATGTTGGTTCTTGGTGGGACAACCAGTTCCGTGCGAGTGCGATCGCTTTCGGCAGGTGATGCGCTTGTGACAGCTCGGGCCCAGCCTTCCGAAATCAGAGCGCCTTCTTGGGCAGCTGCGCCAGGCGGCTGGGCGATACGGGACGTGTCAGGAGGTGAAGTAGCAGGTGCGAGGTCGGGCATGACCGTCGATGCCGGCGAAGGCGTGGCGGACCTCACGACCATCGGCGCAACCTGTTGCAGCCTCGGGCCACCGTTGGTCGGCGGCAGGCCCCTGCTACGACTCCGAGCATTCCGAACGGGAACGTCAACCATCTGCATGGGCTGTGCAGGAGGGTCAACTCCGGTCGAACCCCTCGCTAACCTCGGTCTCTCTGATCTCACACTCTCCTCGTGAATGTCCCTCAATCGATCCAGGAGACCATTATGGACATGCTCCAGTACCTCGGCTGCGGTCCCCGGTTGATCACGCGCTGGAGGGAGAGGCTGCGCAGCGCGTTCAAGGAGCGAATGAATCTCAGCGGCGGTGATGGGTCGCTGGAGGGTAGATGACTCGGATGCGATGGCGGATGGGGAGGAGTGGGCTGGTGCGTTTGAATCTGAGGGGGGGGGATGGCGACGAGCGGTATGCCAGCGTACTCTGTCGTCGGGTTGGGCTATCCGCCTTGAGGTAGGTACGATGGGTGCGGGGTTGGTAGGCTGGGCGTGTGTCAAGGTCATGGCAGAACGAAGAGGAGGGGGTAACGCACCTCAATGAGCAGCGCATCCATCCCAGCGAGGCCACCATCTTCAGCCAAAGCCCGCTCCAGCTCACCCGCCTGGCCGCGCAATCGCTCAACGGCGTTACTAAGCTGCTCAACTCGTGCAGAGAGGGAGTCACGCAGGTCTTCTAGCGAACGAAGAAGGGCACGGGTGTTGTCTGTGCTAGATATAGGCAAGGGAAGGGGTTCGGTAGGCATCGCCAATCGCAGACGGTGAGAGGACGGATGGCGGAAAATAGGGAAAGAGGAGGATTGCGGGTTTCGCTGAGTGTTCTTGATTGAGAGGCAGGCGGAAGCCTCCTTTCTCTCTTATCTCCGAGCGTTGTTGCACTAGTCAAGGGAGAAAACCTATTCTGTGACAGCCCAAGATCGTTATGTATGTAAGGGGGAGGAAAGCGGAATCTGAATCAAACTCGACCAGGAACGGTCAGGTAAAGGCAAGGCTGGCGGTGTAGGCGGTTCTAGCTGAGGCAAGCGCCTTGTTTACGGATCTGCACAGTGCAGTTATCCCTAGTGCATAAACAGGGTTTGGCATCGAGAATAATGCACAGGCAGGGTATATATGGCGAGGTAAAGTATGAGTCAGGGGGATATCCCGCTAGCACCGAAGCCTCCCAAGCAACAAGGGGTAAATGAACGAGCACTAGACTCCGCCGACGCCAGGAGCAGATGCCTGTTGAGCTCTCGCCGACGACTCCTTGAGCGCGAGGAGCTGCTTCGAGCGGAAAGTCTCGTAGTGAATCTGCGACGTGGTCTCGATGAGATCCTGTAAATGCGTCCTACAGCAACGTCAGCCCTCTGCGACGAGTACTCGGCATCTCGTCAGATGGCGAGCCGCATAAGGGACTGACCTTGTAAGGAAATTACGCAGATAGACAAATTCGCAATGTCGCTCGTCCTCGACGTTGATCACACCCCAGCGGTTCTTTCGGCCTCGAACAGGCTTTCCGTCAACGATGACGCTGCGCTCCGAGCCTACGACAGCGAAAGGGAGCATTTCCTAAGAGATTGCAGGATTAGCCGAGCTTCTCGTCTGCGACTGCCGCTGCGACCACTGCAGCGACCTCATCTGGAACCGGGAGCTCACCCGGATGCGCTCATTCAATTGAAGCTCCTCGTCGTCGTTCTCCTCGGCATCAAAAGGGTATAGCCTTATCTGATTGTGCTGCATCTCCGCCATAATCTGCGTTAGCTGGATGTCAGCGAATTTCATGATAACCTGAGGAGATGAGGAGGGGAACGAGGAGACCCGCACTGACCCGCTGCTTGAAAAGGGCTCTTTCTTCCAGTGTTAGAGAATCAGATTTGGCAATGACCGGGACCACATTGACGACCTCCGCGAGCTTCTTCAAAACGACAATGTCAATCTAGCAAAGCGATAAGGTCAGCTTGTTGTGCCCCCGTATCAGCAGACTCGACGCCATTCATTACTGATCAAAGCAGCTCACCGGTCTAAGGGTATGACCAGAAGGGTTGATGAAAAAAACACAACAGTGTATGCGGGTATCAGGGATGAACCGATCTCTCATTGCGGTGAGCTCCTTGCGGAGGTAGGCAGAGTGTTGGTCTTTGATCTATGTTCATATGACTAGTCAGCCTCAACAGCTAGTCAGCCTCAACAACCACAAAACGCGGGCTGAAGACCTCAAAAACAGTGACGCACATATTTCACAATCGAATCCCAGCAACCCTCGTTGTTGATCATATCCCCATATCCAGGCGTATCGATGATGTTCAAGCGCAGTCTCACTCCGTTTTCCACGATGACTGAAAGGTCCAACATTCGGTTCAGATGATGAATGGCACAATTGTGCGTCGTAGCTAGACCTACTATGGGACTGCGGGGTGATCTCGGTAGTTGCTCGAGGAGCAATGTCAGGCTCGATCCGCCCTTTCGATTCGACGAGATGGGATGAGAAGAGAGTGTTGACGAGGGTGGATTTGCCGAGCCCGGTTTGACCTGGGGAAGACAACGTCTCGTCAGCCGCTCTCTAGTATCGAACAGTAGCCATTGGAAATAGCGCTTCTGCTGCCGCCATCACTGGAGGGAGCGCATAACGAACCGACGACCATGACGTTGAACTGGAAACCCCGCTTTAGTAGCTTGTGCTCTATCTGTCGTGTGATCGCTGAGCAAAAAATAATCATCAGCATGGCGCATATCCTCGTCGAAGCCGTCGCGGCTGTAACGAGAGCTGCACTCACAGTCAAACCCGACATAGGACGAGGCGGTCATATCCTGAGGCGTAGCGGATGAGACCGCTGAAGCTGCCGTGGAGGGCGAGGAGAATGATAATCCAGGAGAAACGATGTCGCCTGATAGAGACGACTTCCAGCGAGAGACAGAGGAACAGGAATTGGAAGGGTTGATCAATAGATCAGAGCCCAGCAAAGCACTCGCCGAGAAAGCACAGACCGGTTCCCCGCTTAGCCACGCGAACGGACAAATTAGGACAAAATCGTAGAAAGATATTCGAAAGAGCCGCCACGACGGACGGTGGCAAACGGTTGGAGGCCCCCGTTGTTTTGATCAGGCACTTAGCCTATTCAACGGCATTTCAGTGTCAATGCTCTTTCGAGGGGAGAAAACATGTCCAACCCGACAGCCGAGCAATACTTACAACCAGACTATGACTCGAATGCTCTGAAGGTAAGTACACATCCCTTGGGGGACTTCCTGTCTACAGTCGCTCATACAGTTGTGCTGGGTTTTAGGTCGCGCAATTACGGTAAGTCTGTAAGCTCTTATCTCCCACCAGGAACGTTGATCAACTGCTGTGATCAGAGGGATCCTTCTCGAGAATGGTATCGCACTGTCCTCCGCTGCGAAGAAGGGAGAGCTGGTGCAGGCATTCGAGGACAAGGTGAAGGCCAAAGCATCTGTACGTACTGTTCTTGAAACTCTTGTCCGACTGACGTCCAAATAGGAGCTACTGGGGGCTGCCACTCGGATCCGGCCGTCGAACAAGGGGTTCATTACCGTCTCCGAAGATGGGGACGAGAGTCCGGCCAACGATGCCAGCATCAAACGACCGCGAGGCCGACCGAGGAAGATCGCGCCGGATCCCGTAGAAGTGGAGGACGTAACTGAGCCGCCGTCGAAGAAGCCGAAGGGCAGATCAAATAAGGAGTCGGACAACGTGGAAGTGGAAATTCTCGCGTCACCGCCGAGGAAGAGAGGAAGGCCGAAAAGGTCCACAGCTAAGGTTGATGATGATGCTGGCGACGAGGCGGAGATCGAAGATGACACGACACCGGTGGGTCTCGTTCTCGTGGCTTCGCTAACATTCAGATGCCGCAATCGATGCGATCCCGCTCGTCTCTGGCCACGGAGTCACCCATATCCGTTCCGTCAGCTCCGTCCAGCACTCGACATCGTTCCGTCAAACCCTCGTCTTCATCTATCGCAAGCGACGTGCAGAAGCCTAGTGACGGTAGGCAGCATCAGGCGAGGACATCGGCGAAGAAGGACAGAGAGCCCATCATCGAGGTGATGGACGAACTAAAGGAGGAAAGCGAAAAGGAGGAGGAGGTGCTTAGGAAGACCAGCAACGTCAAGACGCCAAGACGGTCTGCAGGGGAGGACTCGGGATTCTCGGACTACAACCCTTTCCAGAGTGGCAGCGAGGAAGCGGCTGAGCGCGAGAGGAGGCGTCGCAAGGTGAGCTGCATATACCTCACCTGGACCTATGCTGACACCGCTAGTCCTCCCTCGGCGTGCAGCGGAGCAAACCCGCTCAACCGCGCTTTTCGGAGCCCGCCCCTTCAGCACCCCAGTCTGCGGGCTTGCGACGCGTCGGTCCCAGTCGGGAAGATCTGAAGACTCCACCCAAGGCTGTGAAGGACGCAATGAAGAGCGGCAGGGACTCTGGGGCAGAGCATCGTCAAAGTCGCCAAGCTCAGCAGCCTCAAACCACCTCGAACGAAATTGAAGAGGAGCCACAGATCTCGGTGACGACTCATGTTCAGCATAATACCTCGCTGGTCAAGCGGGTCAACGATCTCCTGCCTGCCGTTTCAACATCTCGCTCCGTCATTCCTCTCTCCGCGCTATTCCTCCTACTCCTCAGCTTCCTAGCAAATTTCAAGTCCAACTCAGCTTCCCTGGGATATTGCGACTTTAGCAGTCGTACGAACGACATCGTACTCAACCGACAGAAAGCGCTCGACAACGCCAACGCGTGCATCGCCCGGCGGACACAGCTCGATCTCGACAACCCCGGCTACGGCAAGGCGATCGACTGCGATGTGTCCGCCCTTCCACTCGTCCCTTTCCTCCCTGTTCCTACCTCATGTGCGATCTGTCCGCCCCATGCCATCTGCGAGGATGGGCAGATCATCGCTTGCGAACCTGAGTATCTACTTTCCCCTCATCCTCTCTCAATCCTTTCCCCCCTAGCCGATGGTCTCCCTGGGCTCGGACCACGGGTATTCCCTCCTTCATGCCAACCAGATACCGCCAAAAAGCGGATGATTGGCGGATTGGCGAAGGAGATGGAGCGAGATCTAGCGCGAGGACGCGGCTTGGTCGTCTGTGCGGGTATTGGGAAGGAGGATGGACGAAAAGGAGTCGGCGAGAGGTTCGGGATGGAGGAGCACACTCTGAAGGAGCATTTCTCCGTCCGACGAGATGTGGGTCACCGTTTTGGATCCGACCTGACGTTTTAGCCCAAATTCTCGCAGCAGCAGTTTGACGAGATCTTCGAGTCGGCGCTGAAGGATTTGGTGGAGCACGAAGACGTGATCGAGTCTATTGACGTCAAGTGGGTAGAAAGCGTGCATCTGCGCCTGGGCTGACACGAACAGGGGTCGATCGTGGTACGCGGCTGCTCGGACGGAGATGACTGTCGGATGCCGGGCAAAACTCGAGGCTGTTGACTTGCTGGAACGATGGAAGAGCCAGCTCGGCTGCACGTCATCTTGGCGATCTGATCAACAAGCTGATGCTCCTTAGCTACCGCCGCAGTCCTCGCCGCCATTACCTTCCTCCGCTCGCACGTCAAATCGTCCAAAGAGGAGAAGTACAAAGCGGAGCAACTCGTGCAGGTGGTGCTCAAGCGTCTCCAAGATCAAGTCCGCCTCTTTCCCTTTCCGCCTCACCACGCTGACGACTCATAGGAACACCTGCATTACTCCGACCCCGTCACCACTCCCAACCCATTCATCCCCCCGACGCAAATACGAGACGTGGTCATGCCTCTCTCTGGATCTACGGCATCTCGGACGAGGTCGTGGCAGCGCGTGCAGGACCTGGTGGAGGCCAACGCGAATGTGGCGGTACGAGAGAGGGAGGTGCGAGGGGAGATGTGGAAGACTTGGGAATGGCAGGGTGTGGGTGAGAGGCGGGTCACTTGGGGATAATCCAGGCTATATACGGTTCTCTTGGTGCAACATGCGATATACATATGCTTGGCCCTCCTTCTTCGTTCTCAACGATATCTCTCTTCACAATAGCCCGAGCTCCCTTGCATTTGACTAGATCCCCAAAACGCTGCATGAGGCTAGCAAGGTAGTATTGAAGTCCCTTTTAGAGTGAAGGAAGGGCAGGAGTGATTATAAGTAGGTCACATCCCTCCTGCAGTCCCAATGCCAAACTCGAAACCCGTTTGTCGATGGTGAGCGAAGGCCAGCATCGCCACGGAACCTGTAGGCCGTCTGTTGGGCAAACCGATGTTGGAGTTGTGCCACGGGACATATGCTTCATCGTCCAATCAGGGCACAACGGCGTTGTGAAACCTTGTTTGACCTCGATGCCTCTCAAGATCAACGGGACCAATGGTGGCTTCCTGGCCTGGCCTCCAGGTTTCACAACGCCCATTCCAAAGAGCCCAATTAGTATAATCAAAGGCGGACGTCCACGGTATATCCCGGGAAAGAGTACGGAACACAGAGTCACCGGGATCGATCCGTCTCCAACCGCCACGGGCCTATCCTAAACCGCCTTCTCCGGATCCTCAGTAAGCCACCTCCAACTCTGGCAAACCCGGGAGGCGGTACTCATTCACCGTGCCCTTACCCGTGGACGCTGGGCCTGAAGCGGAGGCCGTAATGAACTGGCGAGGTGGGGTTCAGTCGGTTACCAGGCAGGACATATCCACTCACGCTCATGAAGTTCTCCGCCGGCCCAGTATCGGCCGTACCCTGCGTCAGACCGAGATCAAATGTCGCTGCGCGCTGCGAAATCGTCAGATTAGGCGGGACTCGCTCCATGGAGACCTACCCTTTGCCGCTCGCCCTCCACTTCCCTCCGGATGGAGTGGCGGGAGCTGATGACGAGGAGACAGGTTATAACCCATACCTTCGGGGCGCACCTAAACGCCACTGAATCAGCTTCGAGCAGGTAGGTCGTCTCGTACGAACGCAAACATGAACGCTGCTGGCGAGAGGGGGGCTACCAGGGTCTTGATCAGAAATCCGAGGGCGCTAAAATAGTCAGCCCATGGTATGGATGGAAGTAGCGCGCGTCTTACCCCAAGCTGGGGATGATCTGCGCCTCGATGGAAAGACTAGACACATCCGTTAGCGAGAGATGCGGGTGGGAAGGATGGACGTACACTACAAGCCTCGTGATCATCTTGTCTGATTGGAGGAAGCCGGATCGTTGTTTGAGGATTCCGGCGATGATCAGGCCTGAGATCGTCCAGTCCAATACCACCCAACTGGTATCCTGTCACCGACATGAGCTAGCGAAGGCAGCGGGAAGGGATACGAACCCAGGCGAGGAAGACGGGCGAGATGGTGGCGTAGAGGAAATTGCTTGGGTCCATCGCTTGTACCGCGATACCCAGGCCGAGATTCGCGAGCCTGAGCGGGTCAGCATGCGGAGGAGGATTTCAATGGTGCGACATACATCAACGCGGAGAGGCGGACGAGGATGACGCGTGGTCTACCCCAGAGCTGATACGCTCGAATCACATAAAACACCTGCCAAGATCAGTACCCGACTGAGACTCTGGTAGGCCTACCTCGATGGGAGTGCCGAGGATTGTGACAAACATGATCGTACAGCTCGCCCATTTTCCTGTATACTTGTACACTCCGTCCAGGTCACCTGGAGGTCGTTGATGATGGCGATGTACAATGAGTAGGTGCTATGCGCGAGCGAGCCGAGAAACAAGTAATACTTCGTAATATCAGCGGCTGTGTGCGTGGAGGTAGGACTACGAACGACGAGGTATCGCGTTGGCCATGCGTCGCCACGTGCATATGACATCTGGTAGGCGAAAGATTGCGAGAGGATAATGCCGAGGCGGAGACAATCAAACGCCGGACTATCATATCCGTTAGCGAAAGGTGCGGTGATGATGTAGACGCACCCTATGGCGACGCTGGACTCTGCGAGCTTCTCGAGTGCGAGAAAGTATGTCCACCACTCGTCCGCGGTCTGTTTTTGCGAGACGTGACCGAAAGCTATGGTCATGACGGAGTTTTCGTGCGTTGTTCACTTGTGGTCTTGGATCGGCTGAGATGGATATGGATCCTGGGGATGTGTGGGTTGGTATGTAGGAGAAGCTTGGTAGATTGCGCATGTTTGGTAGATCCACGCCGAGGAAGAAGCTTTGGCGATAAGCTCTATTTCACCCTGGACGTAGTCCTGTCGAGCGACCGGAGGCACTCGAACCGGATTCCATCAGATGCAATCTCTCTTGAAAAGCAGTAGAACAACGTTGCGGGATCTGTTCAGGTCTCGGCGTACCCTTCCAGCCACCGGAAAAGGCACCTCACTTCGAATCGTCGTCCACGTGAGTCTGGGAGGGGTAATCGTAAATTCAGCTTCCACAGTCTGAGCCAAGCTTCATCAAACATGTAATCATCCACTTGTCTCTTACCAAAGAGGAGCGTGATAACAAAGCGCAGAAAGCTTTTGCCGAGTCACGTGATCTTCACCCCTCTTCGCTCAAAGAAGACGGGAGCAGATTGGGAGGTGGAGGTGGATTCCAATCATCATTTCGCTTTGCCTTCCAATTTCCTCGCTATACATGCAACCTACGGTCTCGCCCTCTTTTCTGACCAGCTCACAAACGATCTTGATTCTCATATCAATCCTCATCGGTGCTCTGCTTATAAGAATAATTTTTCAAACCTTCTCACCGGCTCCCAAAGCTCCCAAAATGGTGAATCTGAATCAGGCTTCACCCGGTCCGTAACCGCTCACTTCAGCTTCCTTTCCGGTTCAGTCGCCCCTGCTCTCCTCTTCTTCCTCAAAGTCACGAGATGTAGCGCTAGTGAACGAAATCAAGGAGATTACAGGAGCCACGTGCGTTCAGCTTGACTTCTGAGACGCCCCGGAGCTCAAGCGAGAGTAGACAAGCAGACGCAGCGAAGCTCGTGAAGAAGCACAAGACCCTCGAAGGCGTGGGTCTCTTTTGCGCTAAGCAATCTATCGAGGCTGATGGAAAATGTTAAGGCGATTGATGCGTTCTACATTGACTCGACGATGCAGGCGCACGCAATGTCTGGAGCTGGGGATAAGCAGAGGGAGAAGAAGCTGGGGGATGTCTGGGAGCGATTCAAAGGTGCATCAAGCTTCTCGCCCGTGTCCAACCTTCTCACGTGCACCGTCAAGTCGGTGTGGGAGTTCGGAAGCTGATCTGACGATTCGCTAGATCCGTCAGATTCCAAGCTGATCAAGATCGACGGGACGATGCAGCTCTGCGAGGAGCTCGGAATAGACCCCTCTTCAGTGAGTCTAGGACGCCAGCCGGCCAAGTCTTATCTTCTTGACCTAATACGAAGCGGCCCTTGACTCTCGATCAGGATTCCGTGCTTTTTTGCCTGGCAGCGGATCTCGGCTCGAAAGCGACGGGTGAATGGGAGAAAGGACTCTGGGTCTCAGGATGGGCAGCAATGCCCGGAAAGTAGGTCCCGTGTACCTCGCCGAGTTCTGCGAGTCGCAGACTTCCGACTTACTCGGGACCTACTAGCATCGACTCAATCGCGGGGATGAAGGGCCGTCTGCCCGGACTACGGAAACAGCTGAACAGCGATCCTTTGTACTTCAAGAAGGTGTATATGCATACCTTCGACCTCGCCAAAGCACCTGGATCACGCACGCTCGGACTCGACAGCGGCGAGTCCCCTACTTGCTTTACATTTTCCTCGCCCGGTGGTCTGACACGTCTCAGCGGTCGACCTGTGGACGCTCTACATCCCTCCCGCACTATCATCCCGCCCCTCCGCACTTTCCCACGTACCCGGCGACGCAACCAATTCCACATCCACATCCGACCCACCCCAATTCTCGAGCGACGATTTCGACACCTGGATCGAGTTTCAGCGGAAGAAGGCGAGGGCGGTGAGCAAAGATACGTGGAGTCTGCTTGTGGATTTCATCCGGAGTATAGATGCGGACTTTAAGGAGCATGATGAGGAGGGTGAGTCGTCTGATTTCTCCCTCGAATTTCAATAGGAGATCTTGGGGCGATGCGGATAGGCTGACTCATGACCTGTGTTAGCTGCTTGGCCTTCCACGATCGACGACTTTGTGGAGCACGTCCGGGCGAAGCGGGGTTATCAATAAACGAAGGACGGACGGTATTCAGAGCAATGTATAGATTGAAGATGACTGTGCATCATGCGTCACATATCATGCATCCCTTGGGGCGCACGAGATCGTCAAGATCATCCTCCATGACCGAAGCTACCCATCCGGACCGCTTGTACGGCCCTCTGGATCCGAAAGTCAGATCTCCGCATCGTCAAATGCCCCTTCCTCCTCTTTCTCCCTCTGAGCCCCCGCAATCCTCCTCGCCGCCTCATCAAGCGCCGCAATCGCGCTCCTCCCCTCCTCCCCATCGCTCCCGAAATCACTCTCCGGCAACCTCCTCAACATGCTCAGACACCTCGCATGAGCCAGGTGCACCGTCGCTTCATGTAGCGAATTATGCAGAGCAGACTCGGAGCTCAAGATCGACAGCGCGATGGACGCGCGTTCGTCCTTGCCGGCGAGGTCTAAGCGGGATAGTGGATCGGGATCGTAGAAGATGGAGGAGGAGGATGTTGAGCGCGAGGGGGAGGAGGAGGTAGTCGATGCGGTAGCCGGGAGGGAGGCATGTGGACTTGCTCGAGGAGTACGGGTCCGGAGTCCGAGGTATGGCGGTCGGCTGAGCTGGACCTCTGGAAAATGATCCTCGGTCGAGTGGATATCGCTACGTCCGAAGGGATCTTGCAGGTTTCGAGGCGAAGTGCGGTCATCATCGTCGTACTCGTTTGAGATAGGGGAGGGCATACAGGACGCGGTGGTGTATCGTTCATCGGACGATGCTGGAGAATCTGGATCGAAGACCTGGCTTTTTGAGGGCGTGACGATGTTCAGATCGTAGGAGGAAGAGGTCTCATCGTGGTCAATCCTAGTGGCATCGGGACGCTTGCATAGCGAGGAACCAGATCGAGGGGTCGGCGGTAAATCCCGTTGAGCGCGGTCCTTCGGCAGGAACGGGGGCGCCGAATATGACCCATTATTCGAGTCGCTCCAAGTCGGCCGTCTGGCGCTCTCGACTGGTATCGTTGACCCGCTCATCGTCAAGTCGTACATCGCTCGGTCTTTGCTTGGCGGACCAGGGACTGCTCCAGGTTGCGGAAGTTCGTCAAAATCTTGCGCGTTCTCGCTCTCCATGGACCTGAGCAGACTCGTGGCCCAATCATCATCTCCTCCCGCTACTGGCAATTGCGAGAACGTCCTGAGCTGATTCGAGAGCCTTCTCGCTGATCTCGAATCGAAGAGCCTATCTCCCGGCGAAGCACGAGGTGACTCAGCATCCGGTGAAACCATGTTTGCTTTGGCGCCAGAAGGCGACGGTGGATTGAACGACGAAGACGCCTGCGCTCTCGTCAAGATTGGTGGTTCGAACAAAAGCCTCTTAAAAAAGCCGGTTGATGATGCGTGAGTGTCCGAATTGTGTGTGAAAGCTGAAAGCGGAGTCGAAGCACCGCGAATGCGGTCGGGCCGGAAGGATCCGCTTGCCATCGACGAACTGCTGGACATCTCGGTAGAAGGCTTCGAGCCTCTGCCAAATCGGGGGAAGGGATCGACATCACGATGTCGTGCTCGAGCTGAGGAGATGAGTATGAGATCGGATTCAGTCAAGCCTCGTGACTGGAGCGTTGCGAGCCAGGCTGGCGGGAGATCGTGCAGATCCGGGGATACGTGGAGGTCATGCTGGTATCGTCAGCTACCGTCTTCCTTTGCATGACATCGCATATACACACCTCGGTATTCAGGGGCCCGCTGATGTCTGGATCGCCTGCTTCGACCTCCTCGCGCTCGTCCGAACCTTTCGAGAAGATCGTATTGCGACGTCCAAGGCATAAATCCGGGTTCTTAGGAGATGGCATGTTCGATACTGCACTATCGGGAGCATTGCGCCTCATCACGGTCACAACCCTTCCCAGGCCTTTACTTATCCCCGACAAGAGCTGTCCGGACGATCGCTTCCCGTTTCGCATCGTATGTGGAGTAAGCCGCCTCGACTCCGTAGCTGAAAACGAGCTTGAATCGTAAATTTGTGCTCCATTCTCGGACATCCCGTTCAGCCGACCAGCGGAGTTGGACGCGTGGGGGCTTAGGGGAGCAGCGGTGATGGTAGCGGTACTTCTGTTGGGCGCAGTGACCGTCGAGGTCGAGGTGTTCGAGCCGTTGGGATAATTGTATGGTGAAGCGTGGGACGAGGATGCCAGATCAGGTCCCAAGCCTGACACGGGCCGGAGGAGGGACAATGAACCGGGAGAGAGAGGAGGGAAGAAGGGCTCGTCGAGCCGTATGAGGGGATCTACAAAGGTGCTTGACTTGCTATAATCAGTGGACGTCAGCGAATCTGGATGGTAGCTTGGGTGGATTATGTCTAGGAGGAAGAGGAGAGGCCAAGAAAGCCAAAACCGCCTGACAACTATCATCGAGCTCGCCCGTAGCGATCTCTCCCTTCTCCTTGTCGTGATTCGTGCTGGAGAGCCATCAGGGAAGCGAGAAGACGACTCACAGATCCGCATCTTCACCTTCAATCTTTCCCTCAGCCTCGCCGAAGCCGATCATTTCTCGCAACTCCGCGGTTGGGAAGCCTGTAGTTGAAAACGCCCCCTTTGCGCTCGGCGATCTCGCTGTAGCTGTCACTTCGGCCGTCATGTCAGGCCATGACGGAAGTCTGCGTGATGTTACCCTCAGCTACGCTTCACTAGGCGTTCTTGTCGATGTCCACCTTTGATCGCCTGATCTTCTCGCTCGGCCGCACACCTGAGCGGAAAGGAGTCTTCGACGTAAGGGCAGCTCCTGAACGAGCGCCGAATCCCGGAGGATATCAGTCAGAACGGTGAGCCTGTGGAGTGACGTGGACGTGAGGACATCCCTCCTTGCTCATGCACACACGCGCACACACACTCGGAAAGGACGCTTTGATCATCAAAGCTGCCCCTTGATCCGTAAGCTGGAAAACTTGACAATGCAGTATGACGAATGCATTCGGGACTCGACGGTGACGGTGTTGACGATTCGGGGCATGTCGAAGGCATATCAGGTCGTGTTGCGGTGCAAAATACAAATGACTGAACGCAAGGTCAACACAGGCCGTGATATAGACCGTTCCGATGCTGAAGAAGGGGATTATCCCGCGGAATGTGGCAGCCACGTGCCCTAGAAATTTCGTTGAAAACGCTATCGCCTGGTCCATTAGCAAACAGTCGTGATTTTGTCAGTGAAAGGAAGAAGTCCATCAAGATGTATGTCTATCGTCAGACAGATAGTACCAGCTACCACGACAAGATATGATGACGATGTGAATGGCGGCTAACATGCTCCGTTGCAGGTCGACCTCTGCCATCCTCGGTGTCAACTTCGGCCAGTCGTATGCCTCTATCGCTGTGATCGACAAGGTAAGCCTCATCTTGCTCTTTATTTATCACTATCCCGCTGATCTCGGTTGAAGGAAGGGCACCCCTCGTGCATCGCCAACGAGGAAGGAGAGAGGCAGATTGCTTCTGCAGTGTCCTACGATGGTGAACAGGTGGTCAGTATTGCTCTCTCCGATGACATGCTTTTTTTGCGCTTTGTGTTGTCTGTCGAGCCTGACGAGACCTTTTTCTGCAGTTCATTGGTAACGGAGCGAAGCCGCATCTTGTGAAGAATGGGAAGAACACAATTATGGGTTTCCGAAATCTCCTCGGTCATACGTGGGTTCCGACTCACTGCATGATCGATGAAAAACTGACGAGCCTTTCCCTCGTCCTCGCATGATAGGTATGACGAAGTCGACCACACCGCCATCCTCACCGCCCCGCTCCTCGCCTCATCCAAAACCCCCTCATACACCGTTGACATCCTCCTCCCTCCACCCAAACAGCCCACTCCCGCTTCCCGCTCCGCCGCACCATCCGGTACCGCCACTCCAAATCCTGCCGTCTTCGAACCGATCCCTTCCACCAAAACACTCACCGTCCCAGAAGTCACCTCGCTCTTCCTCTCCACCCTCCTTGCATCAGCCACCGACTTCCTCGGCGTGACTCCTAAATCATGTGTCCTTTCCGCTCCGACATGGTTCACTCCCGCACAAACACAGGCGCTACGCGAAGCGGCGGAAGCAGCGGGGATACATGTTGTCCAGGTGCTGGATGAGGCGGCTGCCGTGCTCGTGGGATATCGAGTGGGTATGAGCGAGGAACGGAAGGAGCGTGGATTACTTGGACAGCCGGAGGAGGGGAACGCTGGTGAGAACGAGCAGCGAGATAAGCGGGTGGTCGTACTTGATATGGGGGAGACGAGCCTGGCGATTAGTGTGATTGCGGTCGCGGAAGGAGAGTACACGGTCCTGGAGAAAGGAAGGGACGACAAGCTTGGCGGACGGGAATTCGATAATTTGGTTCGTTCAAGCTTGTTCTCTTTGCTTCCAATTCCGTCTGCTGGCGGAAGGACCGCGCTAACCTATTGCAGCTTCTCAAGCATTTCGCCAAAGAGTTCACGAAGAAGACCAAGGTCGCACTCGACCTGCCATGCAGTGAAGGCGCTCCGGAAGGCGACAAGCGCGCCGAGGCGAAGCTTCGTATCGCTGTCGAGCATACAAAGCGATCTCTCTCGGCCAGCTCTGGTGCGGCTACCTGTGCCGTCGTAAGTCACCCTTACGTGGTCGGATCGTGATACTGATGGCGAATAGGAATCACTGAAAGAAGGCATGGACCTCTCCACCTCGATAAACCGATTAAGATTCGATGGTCTCGCGGCAGGCGTCTACCGACAAGTCGGCGCGAAACTCAACAGCGTTGTCAAAGAGGCCGGCCTCGACCTATGTCAGATCGACGAGCTTCTGCTCGCCGGCTCCTCTTCCCTCTTCCCCGGCTTGCAACAGAACCTCGCGCTACTTGTCCCACCCACTACTCCCGTCACCGCCACCATCGACCCGAGCCAGGTCATCGCCATCGGCTGTGCACTTCAAGCACTGCATCTGTCCAGATTAGAGGACGGGATGAAGCTTGACGATGTGGTGGCACTAGCGAAGGAGCCGGTGAGCTGTACGGCTCGGCCGATCGGAGTTGTCATGCCCGGTCAAGAAGGGGATGAGATGGTGAAGATCGTCGATTCGGGTGCACCGCTGCCTGCCCGAAGACGAGTGGCGCTGCCTGCTCAGAGTGGGACTTCAAAAATCGCACTGGAGATCTGGGAGGGCAAGGACGAGGTGAAGGTGGAGAAGGTCGAGCGAACCCCTGCCGAGAAGGTCGACGGTGAGGACGCGGAAGAAGATGAAGAGGACGAGGACGAGGACGAGGAGACGAAAGCGCCCATTGCGAAGAAGGTGACCTTACTGGGTTCGGTAGAGTTGGGTTTGAGAAGCGAAGGGAATGTCATGCTGGAGGTGGTCGTTCAGCGGGGAGGCGGGCTGGAGGTGCGAGCTTGGGAAGAAGGGCATGAGGGTGAGGGAGACAAGTTTGAAGTATAGAGGATTAGACCAAAACATTAGATATCTTGCCTGCATGTTCGTACCCGTCCTTCACCATCGTATCCCCATCTTGTTCCGATCGCATCGTTGTCGTCACCTCAGTTTCTTGCCCTCGAAATACACCTGGTCCAGTCAGGTACACGTCTGACTAGGTCTCGCCGGTATGAAGGAGGCGAACCCACCTTGAGATGCCTCATCTGCCAAATGCCTGCCGCGATCAAAACCCCAATCTGACCCAAACTCCACCACACCGCCCTCGTGTTCGTCGATTCGGACGCATCCCTGAACGTCGCTTCCACCTCTCGCATATATCGTTGTTCCCGCTGGACATCGGAGACCTTGTTATTTAGCTCGCGGAGTTTGGTGGCGAGGGTCGTGACGTGGGAGAGGTCGCCCCTGCCAACGTCAGCGGGGCCACGACACAGCTCCACTATCACGGGTTGGAGAGGGAGGAGGTTGGGTGGTGGGGAGGAGGGACGTACTCGAGGTTGTGCTTGGCTGAACCGACGTTGATGTCGAGATACATCTTGATATGCTGTGCCGATAACCAGCCGCCGGTGATATTGGAGTGCAGACAAATGTTATGGTCGCCTGATCTAGCTTCAGCAGGTGCTCTTCTCACTTTGTGGTGAGGGGGGGTCGAAGGGCAAGGTGAAAGGTGAGTCTAAGATCAGGGGGAGAGTCGGGAGGGAGAAAGGAATCGCTGACCTGGATCTTGTGAGGTGAATGTAAATCGCCCTTCGGCGGGTCCGCGGGTGTTGACCACGGTGTGGCCGCTCGAGAGCTCCTAGCCAGATTGTCAGCCTGGTGAACTCGACTTTCGAGGCGTCTAGAAGTAGTGGAAGGGGTTGTAGGAGTTTGACTCACTTCGACGTTCACGTGGATGCCCATACCTTCGTCCGTCTTCCATACGTTGGTTGCTTCATCCCAAAGTAACGCTCGGTAGTGACCTGGATTACCGAAAGGAGAGCTGGTTAGACGGGAACATCGGACGGGGAAAGGCGAGTAGACCCACCCTCGACAATGGTATCCGATGGCAGCTCTTCGAGGAAACATCGCTTCTCGCTGGACTCAAAGTAGAAGTGTAAAGCCTCGTGAGGGGTCAGCTAAGAAGGGTTCGCGGATGAGGGGCGTACGAAGATGGAGGGGAGGAAGGGTGAGAGGGCGAGAAGGATGAGGAGACGCATTTCTCTGAGCGCTGAGTCAAGTACACAAACAAGTCAAGTTAAAGGAACGCAGCAAAAGGAGGATGTAGGCCTAGTGGTTTCTAGCTGGTCGCATGGACGTGGCGAGTGGCGCCTGTATCATGTCCTTTCTGTTGGAGCACAGGTTGTTGTGTCTTGATTCAGTAACCTGACAGCTCGATGCAGAACTGAACGATAGCGACTATCATACGATATGCGTGGAATTGCCCAAGTGCCCAAAGAAATTGACCACTATTAAAAATGAGCGACCGAACCGCCTTCTCTTCTTCTCCGTCACTTTGTCATTCTCGTTGGCCGCCTCCCAAATCTCGAGCTCCCGTCGCAATGCCCTCTCCTCGACACTCAGACTACTTCCTCGACTCGCGACGCTGCCAAAGAGGTGATCGGCAGCGGATGATGCGGACATGAAGCGAAAGCATGCGAGGTCGACTGGCGGTATCGACGAGGCTGTTTGACTCGGTATTCTAGTGCCGGATGTAGATGTGCTCGAACTTAGGCGGGACAGGCTCAGTTTGGAATGAGATGATGAGCGGGTGTCCCAAGGCGAGGCGGAAGAGGTGGAAGGGGAAGCGGAGATAACGCTCGAAGCCGAGTCGATCGACGAGGTTGACGAGATCCGGTTGAGAAACGGAGTCTGATCGGTGAGGAATGGGTGATTGACTGGCATAGTACTCGATGGTTGTTATCTTTGACTTGTGGACTTGGTAACGAGTTGTGCTTTGATAAGTTTCATGTGAGATGTGAGTCTCGCTGTGAGTATGTGTTCAGTAACCCCATGCTTCCCACAGATATACCCAAAGCAAGCCTTCACGACCCCCTCGACTCCTTTCACCACCTCGTCACATATTGAGCAGATCGTGAAATGGATCGCCGGATCCGGTCGACGGTGAAGAGGTGGTGAAAGGAGGAAACAAAGGGCGGAAGGATGAGTACCGCTTCAGGTCATGACAGGTTCTGTTGATCCGTCTTACCTCGATGTTCATGTTCCACAATGGGATGAAACGCGAAACAAGAAGGGCAACACGGGCTCGAGGAAACCCTTTGTCAAAGGGGTGATACGAGCAATTCCGAGTCGCCTTGACAAAGATCACATTCACACGTCAGAAACCAGTTCCTGAAATCACGCCGACCGAAAATCTCTGGTCGAAGGATTTCCAAGTCTAGCTTTCAATATCCTCAGTGCACCTTTGTGACTGTATGGAAGCGGTCTGACCCCAAACTACATGACTTGTGATCAATGTTATTCGCAGTCTTCGGAGGTCACACTATATCCCTCTCGCTCTGTCCATTTCCAGGAGCATCCCTTCCCTCGACGAGTTGCCCTCTCAGTCTCGTACCGACCTTGTTCTTGGGCCACACTGATCCCACATGCCCGATCACTAGACTCATCACAACGGCCCTGCCCTTGCTTTTTTTCCCTCACACCAGTTCATACCTCACCTGCGCCGTCTCCTAACCTCATCTCCCCAAATCCCTCTCCCCACTCCCACCCAAGCGTTTTGCCTAGATCCCCCCCAAACCCACGGGCGGACCTTACTTCCTTGCATTGGAAAATCCACGTCTCAGGTCGTCAGACAACCGTGGTGCGTTCCCTTCTTCGTGGAGAGGAGCGGACCGGGCGCGGAGCCGTCCACCCTTGATACCCTCTTCAAAGTGGGGTATCGAGGACTAAATGGCGCCGAGATCTTTCCTTCTCCTCTTTATGTTCCGGATCTTGGTAAGATTATGTTACTGCGATTGAGCCCATGCATATTTTACGATGATGCAAGTTACGATTTATAGACAGTACTAGATGATGACGGTATCGATCGATGCAAGGGTATATCCTCCCCAGCTCCTCACAAGCACTCCCCTCCCAATCCACCATGAGCAACACCACCTCTCCACCAAGCCCACTTTCACGCTCTCACAAGCCTGCATCCTTGACCACCCTCACTCCTCCCCCGAAATCTCCCACGCCAGCCACTCGTCCCCGTTTCGCCCCCATCGATCCCACTCCCGTTCCCAGTCCTCTCCGAGATGGCCCCTGCTCCTCCGCCGTCCCAAGAAACGCGATCATAGTCTCGACGAACCAGTCCGGCTTCTTGATGTAGTGCACCACGACCGTCCCTCCCCCCTCCTCAGGATCTCCCAGGAAGCGCTCTGTCCGGCTTGGACGCGAGGCGAAAGTGCGATGGATCCCGTGTCGTATCGATTCGACCTTACTGAAGGCTTGATGCTTGGCGTGTCCGGGCGACCGGGAGTAAGAGGTGTTCGCACTGAGAAGGGAAAGTGGTGATCCCTCGACGAGAGCTTCGACCTCCTCGGTCGCAGACATGTCGCTAGAAGGGGGTTTGTAGCTGATACCGAACCTCGAGACCGTCGAGTATGCATCCACGCCGTCAGACCCGCCGCGAGCAGAGGTGGCGGAAACAGCGAGACCAGTTGGGGTCTCGGCGCGGATGTCGGAGACCGTAGAAGGGTAGAGGAAGCCGTGAGAGTAGCTGCGCGTCATCAGCTAGGCTCTGAGACGGAGAAGTTCCACATACACAGTGCCAGCTTTTGGATGGTCGTAGATCCAGCACCGTTCTGCGATCCACACGATTTCCTCCCGCTCCGGATGCATCCGCATCCATCTGCTGACCAGCTTATCCTCCTTCCCATGTTTCATTGTGCGTAAAGCAGGCGACGCAGCGATGTATCGAACGAGGTCAAAGGAAAGAGCGTAGCATTCCCCAGCCATGAACATATTCTTGACGAGGTCTGCGGATGGTCAGTTAAATCCGCGGGTTTGAGGGAAACACGTACAGCCCCAATATGCCTTCGTCCGGGGAGCTACCCGGAGATGTCGTTCCAGCTCGCCCAGCATGATGAAGCTATCCTCGTCCGCCTTGACGACGTATGCAGGCGACTTCTCTCCCCGCCATATCGGCGCTTCAAGGCTCTCGTCTTGACCGTCGGAAGCGTTCACGTGCCGTCGATGCGACGGGTACTCCCAGTCGGGGACGGTCGCGTTCTCAGCAGCCCAGGAGAGGAACGCGTGGGTCTTGCCAGAATTCATGTTCTCAGGCATGTCGAGGAGGATTACATCGTTGAAGGCTGGACAGATCAGCTTGATCCAGGCATTGAAGACAGAACTCACCCTCCATTTCAAGCTGCACGGCCTTGACGTACTTTCCCCGTGGCCGACCCATGACGAAGCGGACTGTCACACCCTCCGTTCCTTCCCGTCGACTCCGCCAATGACTAGAGTAGCTCTGCCGGATCATATGTCGCCGCTGGACACTTTCATCGGTAGTGAAGACTCCGACTAGAATGCCCACTGGTTCCAGCTCGTCGAGGCTACTGAAGGTGTCGGCGGTGAACAGTGGGGAGGGGTACGGGTGGTAAGGCCAGGTGGGATGTTGAGAAGTCAGAGGGGTGAGAACGAGGTTGGAGGAGGTTGCGGAGGCGAATGAGTTGATGCCGGCCGGGTTGCGGGCGGGTGGTGAGGCGAAAGTGAGGGTGGAGTCGACGGCAGAAGCGGGTGTTATGGGGATATTCGGGTCTTGCAGGGAATAGAGGGTGGGATAAGCGGACGTGCAGTAAGATCGCCAAGGGAGGGCTTCCTTGTCGGGGTTGAGGATGTGTTTCAGGGTGAGGGGGCCGGCTGCGAAGAAGGCGAAGAGGACGAAAAAAAGGCTCTGCAAGATATCAGGCCGGATCTTTGGAAGGTTTCCGCCGACTTACGATGCTCCAAGGTGATGTAGGGACAAATACCATCACCCTTCCCGAGAAGGTCGCACTTTGCTTTTTGCGCACCGGGTAATTCGACATCAACCTCTCCCTCTCCCTAAGTCGTTGCCGCGAGCTAGAACTCCCAGTCACGCTTGCACTGTCGCTTGACCGCGATCCAAACGTCCCGCTAATCAATTCTAGGAGCCAAGCCCAATTCCGCGTGCCGGTGGGTAAGAATCTGTTGGCTGACGCCATGCGAATGATTCGTGGCGCTTGCAATGTAGACGGGCCTGCGAGCTTCGGCGAGACTGGCACATCCTGACTCCCCGCATGGTTCGCCCACCACCATGATTTGCCGTGTCCAGAGACTGGGGAGCCATCGTCGTCTGCCGAGCTGCGGCTGTCGGACCGGCCCGTACAGCTGCCCCATCCGAGCATGGAGCTGTTAGTGGAAGTGGAGGTTCGACCGCTAATGCTAGAAGCACTGGGTACGGCGTAATCCGCTTTGAATTCTGAGGTGAGGTCGTGGACGGAAGGGCGGGGAGTGTGATAGGGGGTTGAATTCCGCGAGACAGGTGGGGAAGGGAGCGGTGTTGCCGGAAGGGAAAGAGGAAGGATGTTGTTAGGGTCTTGTGGAAGTGGTGTAAGTGATGGGAGGGTGGGGCGGATTCGGGACGGTGAGGTGGACCAGGTCGACTGTCGTGGTGGAGAAAGGCCGGTTGGAACAGGAAGGGGTGGTCCCATCAAACCTGGATTTGGATCGGTGGACGGCGGTGGTGTCATGCTGATGAGGGGTGCGTCTCGTACGCCCGAGGCGCGACCACGGGACAAACTCGTTCCCCACCAGTTCCGTCTCTTTGTCTGCCCGGGGGCCTTCTTTTTCTCAACGTCGTCAACCTCTCGCTCGTCATCGCTCTTGTTGACTTTGGCGTGGAGCGAGGGAGCAGCGAGGTGACTACTGCCCAACCAGGAGTGGGAGGACGGTTCGTTCGCTAGTCGCGAGGTGAATTTCGGACGCCGACGATCAGGCGAAGTAGGAGAGTGAAGTTGGTCCAATGACTTCTTCACCTTGAGAGGGCTTGGACCAGCAACAGAGGGACTTGAAAACCGCCGACGGAAGATAGAGCTATCCAACGTTGGCGTGACTGGTATCTTGCTAGAGGGCAATTCTGTGATCACGTCGTCGACCGTCGATGAACGGCGAGCGTGAAGCCCAGTCGTCCTGATCGACTCGAGTGTACGTTGGTTAAATGTCGAAGAATGAGCGGACACTTGGCGATTCAACGTGGAGAGGTGGGTGTGGGGATGATGGTTGTGAGGATGCGCAGTTGGCAAGTGAGGCTGATTGTTGTTCTTTTCGACGGTGGCGCGTGATGGGCTGTGAGGGGCTGTCATGACGGTCCGCTGCGGCCATGCCCGCTGGATCGGCGGGGCACTGCGGCTTGACGTCGTTGAACTTTCGGTGAAGCGGTGCGGTGGAAGGGCGAGTGAGGAGGCGGTCGCCGTTATTTTTGTTTTGATCTCAACCGCGTCCTGTGCCGGTCTCAAGCTCGTCAACAAAGACGATCCTTCTTGCTCCACGTAAGGAGTCACAGGATCGCCCATCGTGACGGCCGAGTGTCTATTCTGGATAGGGATGACGTGAGAAATTCATCGGTATAGAAGAGACCGGGCATAAATTCTACAAACTTCACGAGCCCATACCGCCTTGGTTGGATGCATTTCCGCAGTCGGGCAGACCGCAGCAGATCCAGGCACCGGCCTCAATTATTGAAGGCGTACATATTTACGCGCCTATCCAGTTAGCTAGCAGGCTACTTCCCCGTCGGACATTCAAATCTACTATACATGCACCATACTTGTATATGAACGTCTTGCATCTTCACTAAAGGGTGCTCGAATCTCAACAGATTAACAGTCGGAGTCTCCACTGTTCTGTGTGTCTGCTACAAAGTCCATTCATTACCTTTGACAGACATTGCGAGCCAGGACGACGGCAACGACTCGATTGGTAGCGACGGCCCGCTATCAACCCAAATCAAGTCACACCGATCCGATCACAACAAGACTCCGTAGAGTGACGGCTACAGACCTCACCTACATGCCACGTTCATTACAATCTCTCTAGATTCCCTCGTCATCACTCTAGACGTTCCCATCAACGTCGCTCCACCTCTATCAACCTCGATCAAAATCCTTCATATCTCGTCATGGCGGATTCCCTCTCCCCCGCCGAGACGGTCCCCGCTCTACAGGGTACCAAGTCCTTCACCAATTAGCGGAGGGCAGTCACGGCTTATCTCCTCGAGAACGACGTAGTCAAGCTGGATGCGCCGCTACGCTTCAGCTTACCGCACACCAAGGCAGAGGTTCAGTCAAGCGAGAAGGGAGATCTCCAAGTTGGCCTCGCTACCGGCCAATCCGTTCTCCTCAGGGATGTCCATTACATTTCCGCCGCACAATCCAACATCCTATCGGCCGGCAGACTGCAGAGAGACGGATGGACAATCAACTTGCCAGATTGCCAGAGCGCACGATGCGGAAAGGCAAGATCAAGCTCGACATTGTCTATCAAGGCGTCCTTCCCTATTTCCAGATCCGCACCACCTCTCCATCTGCCTATCCTTCATTCTCAAGTCTCAGAACCGAGGAGAATGGGAGAGTTGACGGAGACGGGGACGGCGTCGGCGAGGCAACGATCACGCAGATCGTGCACGGACCCGGCGGTGCTGAGCACGGACCCGGCGGCGCAGCCACTGCGTTCAGGGGAGAGATCTAGCTCGACGGCGAGCAGTTTAAGGGGAGTGTTGAAGGCGTATAATCTTACTCGCCTATCCAGCTAGCTAGCAGGCCTAGTTGGCAGCTTCCCCATCACCTCGGACTACATACCTACACCATACTTGTATATGAACGTCTTGCATCTTCACTAAAGGGTGCTCGAATCTCAACAATAATAATGTCAACACGCCTCAAAAGGATGCCCTGAGCCGAAGCGATTCGATACGGGAGTTAGCAGATATTGCTATCCCTTGCATCTCCGCATACAACGGGCTCAAGATACTGCTAATCGGGTTGTAAGAGCCCCACCAACTCGGTACCTCTCGGCTTTTCCGCTGGAGCATTCCTCCATAGCCCTGATATGGACTTCCACAACTTGACCGCCAAGCGATCCCGCCAAGCGTAGAACGCAGGCTTTCGCGCATCGAGCCGGTCCAGGCGGATCCGATGATGTGAGTCAACGAGGGTGGTCAGAGCAAAGAACAGGGCCGAGAGAGTGGATAGGGCGGAGGATGCTGCGATCACTGCGAGAAGCATGAGCTTCGGTGTGGGCTTGAGTGGGTGAAGAGGCTTGACGAACTGAACATGATGATCACTATTAGAGTATCAGTACTTAGCACCTTGAATGAGATTGGAACTCACTCTGCAGCTTGGCAGCCTGTTCCACCGATTTCCCACCAACGATAGCACCAGTCATCATACCTGCTCGTCATCAGCCTTTCCCGTATCTATGCCATATTCCCCAAACTAACCCGGGATCGAGATCAACCCAATCACGCTATATCGTCATCAGCCTTCCCTCGTCTGGCAGGATAGGACCGACCTGAGCTGATTGACCACCGGCAATATCGCAAGCTTCAACGCCTCAACAGCAACAGGCTTGCACGCCTCAAACCGACTTGCCCCGAAAGCGAGGTAAGTCTCCACCTTATCGCGGTTCTCTATAAACTCGCGTTGGACGAAGTTCATGGCGATGCCGATGGCGGAGATGGCGTTGCCGAGGATCATGCCGAGAATGGGGACTGCGAGAAGCATTCCGTCAAAGGGACAAGCGATAGGTGGATGCGAGATCAGACAAGGGGGAGCGAAGATTATGAGGAAGATAGTATAAGTTTGGGTCAGTAGAGGTCTCCGTGATGATTGTCCAGCATGCCCACTATACTGGTCAGGCTGCCAGAAAGGCCGCATCGACATCGCATAACTCGTTCCGAGAATTGAAATCGGTATCGTCCCAGCCAACATCGATGCCAGTATCAGCGGGAACTATTCCGCCATCGATCAGCATCCATTCCTCCTATCTGCCATATTACCCACCATATTTGTGAATCTCCGTTTCGCCTTATTATAAGTCGTCTCGAACGCCCCAAGAACATTCAACAGCACTATCCACCAATCAACATCACTCCAATGCCTCGTCAGGCTAAAAGACGTACAAGCGATCCCAATAACGCCCCAGATACTCCGACTCGCAAAGACTTGATCCAGCACTAGCCCCATGAGCGAGAGCTGGATGACACATCGCCCCGAAGCGACGATAAGGGATGTACCGATGTCGAGTCGGAGGATGAGGGAGATGAAGGCGTCGAGGAGGATGAAGAGGATGGCGATGGTGACGTTCAGCCACGAGAGGACTGGGCCGGAGCCACCAGCACCTTCGCTAGAGGTCGGCGCTAGGTCCATGGTGCCCCCAAGGAGAATATATATATCTATGGAGATGGGAAGTTTCGAAGGCTCTCATATCCGCCCGGGACAATGCTGGGCCGGAGCGGACATCGCCGCTGTCCGGGTTCGCCGAATCATATCACGTCCCGTTTCGTAGTCTTGTCGCGGTCAACCGAAGAGGTTCGAAATATGCCATCCAGAAGAAGAAAGATCCCCCCTCCATCTTCTACACCTCGTACACCGTCCCTCCCTACATCCCCCCCCGCCGAAGCCCTCTCACCGCTCTCCCCTATCTCCCCCTGGCCTCCCCTCCCTCCCCTTGAACGACCCGTTCCATCCAATACTACCTGCACTAGCTCGCCCGACGACCTCCCGACGAGCAGAGAGATCTACGGCTCCCTCACCGTCCTCCTCACCTACCTAGCCTTCGCGACCTACCTCGCCTGGTCCATCCTCCCCGGCGAATGGTTAGAGCGCATCGGATGGAGTTGGTATCCCGCCCAGTCAGTCTCCTCCCAATAAGCTAGCCGACCGACGACTGAGATGAGTGGTAGGGAATGGGCAGTGGTGGTACCGAGCTGGATGATGGTGCTGGTTCTGCTGGCTTATTGGAGCTACGCGGGGATCACGGCGTACCTTACTCCGGGATTCGATTCGGTCAGCCTCATCACCGGTATGTCCTTTGCAGTACAAACCATTGAGGATTGACGAGTATGGCAGACAAACACTCTGGTATCCCAAGTTTGGATGGAAGGGCGGATGATGCTGAGAGATACTACAGCAAGTTTGCGGATCAGGGGGTGGTACCCGAGGGCGTGGATCTGCCGTTGGATCTGGTGAACAGGCTGCTCTATCCACCGAGGAAGCGACTACAGGGGTAGAGATGAAGCCTTCTTGTCACGGCTGGGCGGTCGAGTGAGCGGAGATTTAAAGTCCAGGCATCATGGAATATCTCGTCTCGTCAGCCTCCCTCACCTCTTCCGCTATTTCTTGCCAATACCTAGCATACAAGTCAACACGAGTACCGGCGTAGCTCGCTCTCCTGACCGATACTACGAATGGGTCTCTGTTTCACCTCACTCTCGTCGATCACGGCGGACTGGAGCACACGGCCCTTTGCAATCATGTACGGAGGAAAGAAATTCATGACATCCGTATTGACCTAGAAAACCGAAGGGGAAAATATGGTCCAGCCATGCAAGAGAAGAAAGATGAGGAAACGATGAGAAATGAGATGTGTTCGAATTGATTGTCCATAAACAAGCAAGGCTAAACTCCCGTCTACTCCATGAACTCGAGCGAATTGTTCTGTAGCGTCGGTTGCGAGATCATACCCTTTTGCACCTGCACCGGTTTGCCGAGAGCGCTCCTCCTCTGCGCCGTTACGGACAAGCCGTTCGCGGACCCGGTCGTCGTGAGATAGCTCTTCGTGACGATGTCCTCGAAGGGGTTCCGGCTCGCCCGTGCTTGTCGCATCTGGGATGGCTGCGGTTGCGCGAACCAGCTACTACCGAAGACGGATGGACCGTACGTCGTTTCATTGTCGCCGGAACCGTGGGCGGAATATTGATTTTCTTTTAGCGACTCCCGCTGTTGCTGCCGCATGGTTCGGTCATTCTCGACGGGCGACGCGTAGAAAGAACTCGGTCGATCATCGATAATCGAAGCCGCGATCGACGGAACAAGCGATCCTCGGCGGTCGTCCCCGGTACCTCCGT
>JAABUP010000104.1_pt1 | contig 189060 bp, 313 predicted proteins | sample 5559201 | NCBI WGS metagenome assembly JAABUP01 (sample SAMN10711887, study PRJNA513373) | rock metagenome | isolation source: Antarctica rocks | place: Antarctica
CGGCACAAGATATGTATGATTCTCGATTGTTCTCTCCCCATCCAAGATTTTCCCGTCCTCGAATCCTCTCTCGGCGGTCGCTTGGGCGCTTCCACACCTCATGTACGCCCAACTCCCACCTTATCACCACGTCACCCGATTCCGTCCAACGCACATCGATCGACTCCTCCCGGTCCTTCTCCAACCCCTTTCCTCACTCGTTCAATCCCCCTTCACTCGTTGATCCCCCTCCCGTCACTCGCTCCTCCATCGTCCTGTCCTTCGACTCGCTCCACGTTGATTCTCCCGATGATCCCGCCGCGCCAATCGACTCACGCCCGTAGAACGCTCTCATCAGCCACCAGGACGATGACGCCATCAGATTCAATACGCAAGACGCCATGTCGCCCACCTGCAGCCCTCTGCTTTCCTGGCGATCGGCCACCTCCTCGTCCGCCGGGCGGGCGTCACCTCGCCCATTCCAGTCCTTTGCATTCTGACCGCAAGCATCAGAGTCCCCAAGCATGTATCCCATACATCCTCACCGTCTTCTCAAGTTGGCGCAAGTGATGAGCTAGACTGTTGAACGGCACAGCCGCCGAGAGTGGGAGGTGAGTGACGTGGGTTCACTTGGGAAAGCAGAGGTAGAATCTGGGTGATGGTCCCGCAATATGATGGAGGTTTTGCTGGCGGTAGGTATAGGCAACACAGGACAAGCAAGGGTAAGCCGAATACAAGGCTTCTTTCGAACGTCAAGGGCATCCCGCGGGCATCGTGTCAGCTGGCATTCACCAACACACCCGCCACCGCCCTCTTGCCCTTCCCGTCCCAATATGTGGATTCCTCCAACCCTCGTGCAGCTTCTTTGCGGAGCCGTGTGGGATAATGGTACGCAAGGGATGATCAGTATTGCGGCATTTTAAAAAGCTCCTCGTGTCCAAACTCTATACCGCCACAACGAGTTCGGCGTTCCATAATTCGGCGTTTCATATCATTAATGCCGCGGAGAAAAAGGACGTTGTTTGCGCGGCACTCAACTTGGCTCATCATGTTTTCCGATGATCGGTCGTACGTTTCCTCGCTCGGCACACTCACCAGCCACTCGGTACAAAGTGCCTGGATTGGTATTCTTGAGAGAAGGGGGATCAGGTGGGCCAGTTTGGCCGAGACTTTGAGAGTCAAGGAAGAGCGAGGTCTGGTGGGCGGCGGCGTGTCAGACGAATTTGCAGGATGGGCGCGAAGGCTCGTGTTGAAAACACGGGTCAGTCTTCGATCACAAGACGAGGACGATGATGCCTGACGATGTCGGGGTCAAACTCAGCCGACGGATGTGCAGATCCCTCTCCTCTCCGCCTTCCATAAAGCCATCCACGCGTTCGCGGCGATTGACGAGGCGCTCGATGAGGAAAACGGCTGGACGGTGCCAACCATGGCGCTCTTTGAAGCTGTCTTTGAGGGGTCAAAAGGACTTGTATCCAAGTGAGCTCATGAGCTGAACCATAATCTAATGCCGCTGATCCTTACTCCTCTTCCTCCTACTCCTCATCACTCAGCCTCAACCGAGATATGGCAGATCAAGTACTCAGAGTATTGTCTCTTGCCGACCTCCGTAGAGTGAAACCCGACTTTCTCATTGGTCTCTGTCGGAAATCTATCCGCATCGCTCTCAACGCTCACTCCAAGCGCTGGACCGTGATGCGAAACAGTATATAGCCACCCGATCCTGTCTTGTTCTATACGAGATCGCTAACAGTGCGTCTGCTTCCAATCCTTTTGTCCATTCGTGGCTGACTCCACTGTACATCTCGTGTAGTTGAGGGCGCTCTGCACTACTATTCCTACTTTTTCGGCGAGCTCAAAGGTCCATCTGGCAGCGCCGGGGAAGCTCGCATCCAGAACTGCATCGCCTGTTACGTCTCCCTCTGCATGCACATGCACCTCGCCAGGCTAGCGCTCTCTGCCGACCCTGCGAGCTTTCGTCCCCCGACCGACGTGATGCGCAGAGTGTACGGCCTGCAGACCGGCGGCGGGGGTGGAGCGTGGAAGCTGGTGATGATGTGGGCGGAGAAGGGCAAAGGGGATGGTGATCAGGAGGTGGAACAGGACCCGGGAGGTCTGGGAGCTGAGCCGGCAGGGGAACCTTTGGAGGAAGATCTGCGACTGACGACGTGTGTGAGCCAGACTGCTTCTTGTCGTTTTTCTGTCGTGCTCATACACCGAACCCCCTTTCGCCCTCGTCCCCGATCCAACAGACCGTGATCACTCTTTGGCTCGGCAACGTCCTCGATCCTACCGATCTGCTCTCCCTCATCCCGATCCTCCGGTCGATACGCGATGAACTCGACGAGCGACACGACCTGATCGGCAACTGGTTATACTGCCTCCGTGACCGTGTTCTTGTTCCCAGCACCACTAGGATCAAGCAGAAGGCAAGGGCCGGGCCATCATTGGGCAAGCGAGAGCGCGGCGCTAATGAAGGTGGAGCCGAATCCAAAGGCGATCGCAAAGATAGTGCCACGGCCAACGAGAGGACGGGCGCCGGGGGAGGACACCGTTTGATGGTCAACTTGGACAGGACGTCCTCTGTCCGGACATGGGTTCGTGCGGTGTCCTCGAGCGGCTCCTGGTAAGACCGAGTCGGATGGCACATCGTCCAGCGAGGTAATGGGACTCGTTCTCGAGTGTGCGTCTATCTACCCTTTTCTCGCTGATCACATCGCTAATGCAGCTCTAGGATGATCAACTCATTGCGCCTCGGCCGCTTTCCCGCCTTATGGATAATCTGCATATTTCTATACCTGTATGCATACGCTTCATCGGTTAATCTTGGGGAACCGGGGGCTGGGAATTCGAACTCATGCGGCGGAATGTTTAAACACGACTATACTGCCTCGACGTCAAAGCTTCGGGAGGGAGTCGCGCGGAGACGGTGAGAAGACTGGAAGATATCTGCGCTGAGATCCGTGCGTCATGGGTTTTAGCTGGACTCGGATGCGCTCTGTCGATGCCAGGGCGTGTCCCAATGCTCCCTTGACCTGCTATGGCGAGGGGGATTGGTACGAAGATGTCAGGGAAAGGAGGTCAACTACCTGTCCAAGTCCTTCAGCTCATATGAGACTTTGAAAGGGGTTGAAACTGTACGATTACTGGAGGGAGATTTCCGGTGACGCGGTATCGCCGAATCAAGATCTCGACAAAGAAGAGTGGATGAAAAGTGAGAAACTGGCTCCGAAAGTGACAAGTGAGCTTCGCGTCGAAAAGGGCCTAGTAATCCATGGAAATAGTATTGCGCTCCGGTGAAACTAGTCAGCATCAAGGTGATGATGAATTGACCAGGTTTCAGACGTTTGTGGGGAGGTGCCTCGGCAGCTTTACTCCCCCCTTGAAGGTCTTGACGTCTTGTCAAGGCATTGGGTTTGCCCATTTTAGGACCGGGTTGATAAATGATCTTGAATTTTCCAAGGTGGGCCAGAAGTTCTGCCCATCGAGCCTGACGCCTGTTGAATGCCATTGATATTGTAAAGTACTCAAGGTTCTTGTGGTTGGTACAGATGATGATGTCTTCTACACTTTCAAGGTATGCTCGCCAGTGCTTGAATGCTTCATCATTCAGACCAGAGTAAGGGGCGATAGGGACCTCCTGTAAGATAAGCTCGGGTGCCTTTCCGGTCACCTCTGCTGGCAATATATATCTTAGGCCGGTAATACAACACCGCGGCCACTTTGGTGCTGGGTTGGATTGGGAGGCAACTCCGACTGATGAATCGGTCATTCTGCCTTAGCCAACAGGACTGAAACTGAGTGAAGATTAGTAACCATTAGTATCACGGTGCTACGTCGACCAGCAAATAGGCCCGACGCTCAGCTCCTTGAATCGGCGACGGTCGTCTGAGCTTCGGCAAAGTTGGGTTGGACTACCGTGGTCGAACTTGGCTGGAATAACTCGAGGACACGCGTAGGTGTAGCCGAGTTAAGTGCCGGTCGAGTAGCGTGGGCTAGAAATGCAGAGGCTATGAGTAGGCTAGGTAACGATAGTGACTTTTATTTTTTCTCGAATCGCTGGTTCTCCCCGACTCTCAAGTCCATCCCTTTTATACACCGTCTTCCAGGCCTATCTTCGGCGATGTTCGACGATGGTCGGCGATGTTCGACGATGTTCGGCGATGTTCGACGATGTTCGGCGATGTTCGACGATGTTCGGCGATGTTCGACGATGTTCGGCGATGTTCGACGATGTTCGGCGAGGTTCGGCGAGGTTCGGCGAGGTTCGGCGATGTTATCCGATGTTCAGCGATGTTCGGCGATGTTCGACGATGTTCAACGATGTTCGGCGATGTTCGACGATGTTCGGCGATGTTCGACGATGTTCGGCGATGTTCGGCGATGTTCGGCGATATTATCCGATGTTCAGCGATATTATCCGAGCTTCAATTCACGATCGTGACAGTCGGCTCCTTCTCCACAGCGAAGCGTCCTCGCGAGCGAATATCCTCTTCCGGTCGAGTAACCTCCTTTGGACGCGAATCCATGTTCGATCATCGTTCCTGCTGTGCTAGGTTGCATACGGTGTCTCTTGGGCTCGGCTGTTGAGACTAGGTTCGTTTCGTTGAAGTTCGGCGACGTTTGCGGATGTCTGTCGAAGGTTTCTCTGGGTATCGGTGATGGAACTCCTCGATCTTCTCCTTAGCCGAGATAACGTTTTCCTTCGGCTCCCAAGTCGTATGCTCGTCGGTTCCTTCATATCCTAGCCATTCGACCAAGTATTGTAGGCGACCGGTGCGGGCGTTGTTCCTCGAATTGATGATGTTGGCTACTGCGAACTGTTCTTCTCCTTCGCTGTCGATTTCCACTGGTCCTGGTACTGCAGTGGCTTGTCCAGGGTAGGTGGGAGCGTGATATGGGCGAAGTAGGGACACATGGAAGACGTTGTGGATCCTCATGGTCTCAGGCAGTCGTAACCGATACGCATGGGACCCGACTCGGTCGGTGACGGTGTACGGCCCCGCGTTTCGAATATCCAACTTCTTGCTTGGCCTCAAGGTGCGGACGTTCTCCAATGATAGGAGAACTTCGTCTCCGGGTTGGTACTCGGACGTCTCGTTTCGCTTTGCGTCGTACGCGTTTGCGTAACCTCGGTTGGCTTCGGCGATGTTAGCCGAGCAAACTCGACTGGACGGGCGACAGCCGGAGGTAGGCGGGAAAAGAGGTATCATTCGGACAATGCCCCTCCGAATCAATCTCCTTCATCTGTACCCAAGGATTAACTCTACCTTTGCCATCTCCATCTCATTGCCCCGCTGACGACCGTCTATCGCCTCGATCGCAGCCTCGAAATCAATCAATCTCCATTCCCCTTCATTCTTCCTTACGTGCCTGGGCTCGACATCGACGTGTATCACGCCAACATCATGAAGTGACTTGTAAAGTCCGAGTATGACGGACCTGTAAAGGCTCATCATTCAGCTCTGAGAAGCAAAGGATGGGGGAGATAACAAGACAAGTACCGTTCATGGATAGAGAGGGTTTCGGGATCGAGGGTGATGTCTCCTACATCTTCGAGGGCGACGATGAGCACAGGTTTTCTACCCAACCGGAATGGATGGTATGTGCCGATGAAGAAACCGTGAAATCGAGGGATGACCGAGCCTTGAAGCTTTGCCATGGTATGCGTATAAAGACGAACCTCGTTTAGAACGGCGTGGAGGGCTTGACTCGAGGTGTATCCACCCTCGTCTTCTGATGTTGCCGCATAGTCATCCATTGACTCGAGGTCGACGATTTTGAAGATTACGGGTTGGAATCGTGATGGGGGTACGGTGAGTGATCCACGGTAAACGGTGTAAAGACGGCCGTGAGTGAGATAGGTCGTGAATGTGAGCTCAGTCACCGAAACGGGATCCGGCGTCTGGCGCTTGTCGAGGTCGGTAGAAGGAGACTCGATATCGAGATGATCGTGACTGGCAGCCATACCGACGGGCACAGTCATACTCTCCCACTTGACAGCATCCCAATCCCTCGAAGCAAGATCATGCCTCGCGCTGATATAAGCATCAGGACTAGTCTTCATCTCCGCCGTCATTCTCACTCGCACAGACGACGGGCCCTTTGGGAAAGAATAGGTCAGACTTGGATAAGGGAGGGACGAGGGGAGTCTGCTCACTGGTAGGCCCCAAGATTGTCGAGGCGAGATAAGAAGACTACCGTCATCGGTGGCGTCGGTTTCGTCACCCTCCCCAAACGAGGGCGGTCTCAGCTCCGATTGGTCCGCTTCCTCTTCGCAAGCAGATTCCCCGACCATCATAAACCCCTCACCATCCTCCCCTAGCCCATCATCCCGACCCTCTTCCTCAACGTCTCTTCCAGATGCTGTAGTACCATCCTGCTCTCCACGCGATGGGTCTGATTCGGCGGACCCTGTGTTCCCAATCTTCCTCTTCCTACTCGACCCCTCAGCCCCTTCAGAGTTCTTCTTCCTGCCCTTGCTCAGCGTTACCGGCAACTTTCGCTTCCAGCATTGTGACAAGACTTCTGCCCGATCTGCACCCAGAAGAGACGCGTAGACGAGCTTGAACAACCTCCAATGAGGACGGATAGAGTCGAGGTATGGCGAGGAAGGGATCCCGCTCGATATCCTGAGTGCGGGATCGTTTGGATCGTTGGGGATGATTCCGGAAACGTAGATCGTGTTGGGTGAATCACGATGGAAGAGGAGAGAGTGAGACCAGGTGGTGAGGAGGATCATCGAGACAGCATAAGCGTCAAGTTCGACGATAACCTGTTACGAGATGAGCTTCAGATGAAGGAAGGAAGGAGACTGAACCGACCTGATAGATGAAGCTTTTCACATCGTTGAGGGCATCGTCGTCCGAGGAACTCATCATCACCTCACCCTCTCCGTCCAAGTCGATGACGATCCCTTGACCCTCGTCTGCGAGCCGGTAGATGGTGATGAGGAGACGCAACGTCAAGACGGCATCCCTCTTGTATTCCCACAGCACGAAAGGACGTTTGGTACCATATCGATCCATACCCTCACCCAACAGATCCGTCTTACCATGTTTATATTTCGGTCCGTTGTAATCAATCACCCATTCCCTTTTACTCACGACCTCCCCTTCCTTGTAAACCTCGGCGTTGTAAAGACAGCTTGCAAGGCTCCCCATGATCCCTTTGCACAACGGATAGTGAGTGTTCTCCTGCCCGACCGTATAATGTCCCATCAAGACGGGGAGACCCTCGAGGAGTTTGATGATATCGCCATCAAGGAGTGCATCCGGTTTGATCAACGAGCAGAGGACGGAATCCAATACGTCGAGCATCGAATCGGATGTTTGAATGGTGATGGCAGAAACATTTGAACCGGCTGGTCGATCGTTGAGTGCGGCGACGACGCTGGGCTTGATGACTTCCGGATCTATGATGGTCGTCTGTTTACTACCCGTCACCCGGTCATCCATCTGGAGATTGGGTATGGTGATACTGTTGAGAGCATCGAGTATTTTTACAGACCTGAGCGAGGTTGATGGCGAGGAGAGGTTGATGTTGGGAAGGATGTGATGAGCCATGACTGGGGAATGGAGCGAGAGGGTTGAACGGCGATCCTTAGGGTTATTTGTAGACTGCGAAACGAGAACAGAGATTGAAATGAAAGGATGTGTAAATGAGAAGAACACACGTCATTATCAATAACCCTACCTTCCGCGTTTCGGCGTTGTCCGCTATATACTCTCTTCTAGCATCACGCCTTCTACGCCTCATAGTCCTGACAGTAGCTCCGGCCTCCTCACGCCTTTACGCCCTGGTTGACTTCTCCAGCAGGTGGCGTAACGAGATGAGCGGCAGACAGTTGGGCTCAATTATGGTCCGCACCAAATGTCTCACGGATCAGTGATCAAGTACCAGGGAGACCGCGTCGAAGGTCCGGGGCACTGAACGTGGAGGGGATGAAGAGGAGGAAGAATACGGACCATGAGTTGTTATGGTGAACTTGTTCCCAGAACGATGACCAAGCTCCTGATCTCACGACATCGGTCCTGGGAGGGCGATGACGGATGCCCGGAGTGATGAGGGTGATGGTGGGGAGGGGTGGGAGGGGTGCGAGTCTGGACGGTCCTGGTATGGGCAGGAATCCGGATGGTACCAGTGGCGGTGGGACCCGAGGAAGAGGAGGTTGTGGATAAAGCGACCACGATCACGATCCTCACAGCGGACAAGGAGAAGGACAAGGTAACGGCGACGGGACTTGTGAGCAGAGTGAGTCGTCCCAAACACTTCACGATGCCGCAGTCTGACCCTTTGAATAACAAGTTCGAAACGTCCTAACGACGGACAACGAAGAAAAAGGACAAAGAACAAGGCGGCTTGAACGGCAAAGAGAAACGTGGACGGGGCCCTGAAACGTGCCCTGTTTCTTCGCTTGGCAATGGCTACAAGAGTCTATCCTCCTCCTCCACTTCCTCCCCAGCCCCGTTAGTTCAAAGACTCGTCTCTCTCCCCTCTCCGCGCACTCCATTGCCAAGTCAAGTCGTCTGCCAATAATCCAAACAGCAAAAAGGTGCCCGCCCGTCCCTTCTTGGCATCCGAGAAACGAGAATCGGGGAAGGGGTACGAGTTGGGGATATTGACTGGTTGCGTCCTCTCCGGCTTATCCAATTGACGAGGAATACAACCAATGAGGAAAGAGGACGAGAGCTATTCCGAGCGCGACGTGACGCGACGCCCAAATGAACGAGGAAAATGCAAGCTCTTCTTGACACCGTCATGGACCACGCCACACCACAAATCGCCACTCGACGAAATCAACGAGATTCGCTCGGGAGGATCTTCCAGGTTGATGATCGCTGGGTCGGAACCGTTGGCACCGAGGATTCGGTTGCGCCAGGTGTGTATACCGGCTACATCGGAGGGAGGAGAAGGAGACCAAGGGGATAAGGAAGGGGGAGAAGGTGAGGGATCGACTGGTTGGGATCCGGACGGGAATGTGGCGGGTTTGAGAGAGGTGTATGGGTGGTTCATCGGCGGCGTCGAGGCCAATGCATTTACGTATTGTCCCTGTCCGACCGCGACCTCCGTCCAGACTAAGGACGGTAAGAAGGCCGTCCGCATCTATACCTTTTTCCTCGATCTCGGCCACTCAACCGAGGAGGAGACCACCCATGATAGAGATCTGTCACAGATGCTTACCGGATCTGAAGAAGACGAAGACTCTTGAGTTGGAGGACGAGGATGGTGAGGAGGCTGAAGCCGACGGAGACCGTTGAAGATGAATGATAGGTGGACTGTTTGCTTGACTCTGCCTGTCCTGATTTTAGAGGGCCATCGCATGACTAGGCCATTGACTCGATCGGGTGGTTTTGGTATGGGGAAACAATTCATGACAGGACACGCTGTGCACATCACCATGCACAAATCTCATCCCTTGACATATACCTGACATGGATCAGCGAACTGAGTGCTGAATCAGTCCAACGGGTTTCTAACCCCGTGCCAAGCGCGCTGTTCTCGCCCCAGCAATCCTATCAATCCCGCCTACGCTGTAGTTCCCAAGATCACGTCCCACTCACCACATGTACGATCTCAACGGGGTGTTCATGTGATCGGACCGGATCCAGGCTGTAGACCAGGGCGAAAGGTTGATCCCTTTCAGGCGTGTATCCGGGAACAAATCCGTACTTGACCCCGGTGACGCAAAGGGTCCACCGAGCCTGGCTGGGGAGAGGAGATAGGCTGACACAAAGCTGACGGACATTCTCCTGGCGTTGGTCTGTCGCCCGAAGTTCGCGGCGGTCTTGATCCCCGTTGGCGAAGACGTCGAGTCGTAGGTCGTTGATGAGGTGATCGCCCGGTGGATCCGACCATACGAGCGTTGTTTTTAATATCGTTTCGGCAACAACGGGTAGATAAATGAGTACTTGTTCACCCTGCGACAGACCGCGGTGATAACCAAAGTTGTGATCCAGTCCGGTCCGGCGGAGAGCGGCGTCAAGGTTGGCGAATCCCCAACCCCACCTGGGTCCAGGTAAACCCTCGCCCTCGCCCGCAACCGTACCTGGACCGTTGGCAGCGTTGATCATAATGGCCTTGATCAATGAAGCTGCAGGATACTCCGTTGAGCAGGCCAGAATCATTTCGCGAACTACGGCGCAACAACCAGAGATTATCGGGCAGGCGAAGCTTGTCCCAGACATATAGCTCCAAGGGGATTCGTGATTTGAAGAGGCGCGGGAGCTTGCGACTCTGATCGCCGTGCCAGGGGCCATGAGATGAGGCGAGGTGAAGCGTTCTCTGGTGGGACCGGCAGATGAGAAAGGGGCGATGTCGGTCTTTGAGTAACACAGACCTTGAGGATTGGATGTCCCGTCTTGGTCTTGCCGCCGTCTTGACCTGCTTGCCCCAACGGTAATGGCGTTCTTCGCTGAGCCTAACGCCGCCACCCGGGGAGTCTCGTCATCCGAACCAGTGTTGCCTGCGGCATTGACGAAAAGTAAGTCTGGGTGTTCGCAAACGAGATGATCGATCGTGTTCGGTCTTCGGTATCACCGTAGGCAGGTTGGAATCCGCGAGCTGAGCCAAACGAGTTATTGACGATCCGCACGTTTTGATCCAGATACGGACTTTCGAAGATCCCTAGCTTGACCGGTGACCAGTTGCCGTCGCCGTCAATCAGGGATTGGATAACAAGCCGGGCGGCAGGAGCTATCCCAACTGACATCTCCGCCAACCTCATCGCATACTCCGCTGGCAACGATACATCCCGCCACAGCAGTCCCGTGTGACACTGTATCGGCCACTGACAAGCTGGGATCATGGGCGTTCTTCATGGTGAGTATGCGACCGGTGAAAGCGGGAGGAGTGTCGTCGTTTGATCCGGTGTCGAAGCCAGTGTCATTCACCGCGATGACCTGTCCGGCGCCCTTGAAGGTGCGGGGATTCCGCAAGACGCCCGAGGCACCTATATCTGCGTCCAGGCCCATCATCAGAAACGAATCTAATAAGCGCGACACTGGGCAAGGAATATGTATGCATTGGCAAGGGCAATTAAGAGGTGATACCGCAAGTCAATCATGACGACAAGCTGTAATCGCGAGGGGTTCAATAGGAAGATGGAGATGGCTTAAGACGAGACAAGATGTACTAACCTACTTTCGCCATGTTCATACATGGTCCGATCTCGCCCAGCACCACCACCGATCGGACTTCGTCTTCTTCGGTGATAGGTCGAATGGCATGAGGAAACGTCATGACTCTCAGCCCGAAGTAGGAGTTCACCTGGACCTCTCGTACGCCTTCTATCGCCCTGATCCTTTCTGCAACAGCCTTGCGTTCGTCGTTCCCCGGCGCGAAGAGCATCACCGCGAGCCTTTGCTCCTCGTCCTTTGGCATCGTCTTGATCGATGCTCGCATCTGAGGAGAGAGTTTGAAATCGGTGAGAAAGTAGTTTGCGCATTCGACGAAATCGATTTGTCGGATGAGCCCGAGATCATGGGCTTCGTATCGCGCTTCGTAGAGTGAATAACCGTCGGAATCTGTGAATGGCCACCGCCAAAATTGTCAGCTCACATGTCATATATCATGTGATCGATGGGTTGGCAGAGCTCGGAAGGGCTCGGATGCTTACCGGGAGCGTGTCCACCGATCAGCTTCATGCCCGCTTCTCTTAGAATCCTCTCTTTATCAAGATCGACCGAGATCGTGGTCCGGATGTAGATGTAGTTGGTATCGCCTGGATCGTACATTCTCTCCTCGGCATGAGGATCGGTTGAATTGTTGTTGATATAGATGGGTGGGAGAGACTCGCCACGGCGTTGGTCATCATCAACCTTGACGAGAGAAGCCGTAGGTTGTTGGACCTTGGGGACAGGCTTGATGAGTTGTACACCGAGATCAGGTTGGAGAGCATCGACCCTAGAAGAAGATGAGCTGCTGCTGCCCGATGTCTTCATCGAGAAGGACGAGATGTCATAAGTCGCAGGAATGAGTGAGCGAGTCGTGGTGAATGGGAGAGCGCGTGTTGGAGCGGAGAACATGATCGGGGGGCGAAGGGGTGGATGACCCGGTTTGACTATGGGTGAATGACGGGTCAAGAGTTGATGATGATGAGCGGTCTCAAGGTATCCAAGAGATTAGAGGAGACGTAGACGGGGGAAAGGGAGAGAAAAGAGGGGGAAACGTAAGGTGATCGGAGAAAGGAGGGGGATTATCTCATGTGGCGGCGAGAATAACGGCGTCCAGTTTTAAGTCTCAATTGCGTTCTTGAATGTCCATTCCAATGATCCATCCATTCCATCAAATCATCCTTCCATTGGGAGCCAGGCCACTGCTTGAGCCTTCCAGAGGCAAAACCTGTGACTCTGCCGCCGATCAACATGCTGATCTGCCCTTATGAGAGCATCTTGCCGTTATGACTCCATATACATGGCATCAAATGATTTGGATAGGGTAAAGGGCGGCAGCAGAGAGGGAATGATAGATGGGCTTGGTGCAGGTGAATTTGATCGGAAGGCAGACTGACGACGGATAACCAGAAAAATCAGATCCTCAATCCCAAATTCCGTCCTTGTCCCCAGGATACACTCAACCCTAGCTCAAACTCGGGCCATACTCGATTGGCTCGCTCTCGATCGACCTGGCTCGGCAGGTACGGGTTGGGCCGCCGGAGGCTGGGCGTCGGGCTCGGCGGCGGGAGGGTCTACGGGGACGGCTGAGAGCAGATTGCGCAATCCCTGTTCTTTCGAAAGATCGCCCTCGCCAAAACCTCTCTGTCACGTGGAAGGAGTGATGCACCTGTGAATCCTCGGTCGCTCCTCTGGATGGCACCACTGCTTGCCTAATCCGCTTGTGTGCCTTCCCATCGAGAGAGAATGATGCCACCTACTACTCGACACTCAAAGAATCACTCTGGACCAGGACCCTATCATCTTACCCTTCGGAACCAAGCGATCATGGACAATGTCACCATTACGGAAGCTGCACATATACCCTTCGAGCTAGTTCACTACTTCCTTTATCAGCATCCGAAGCCGACACATCCCCATCAACCGCTGAATGGCCGATCAACCAGAACATAACTTTCTCTCTACAACATCCCATCCGTCCCTCTTCGCATCCTGACTGGTCCTGGTCATCAGCAAATCAGAAACACTCATACTCTCGGCTCGCCATACCATGTAATAAGTCTCAAAGGTCTGTTGTCACGTCAACACCGGAAGGAGCTTGTCGCTGCCTTCCTGGCTTTCGGCTTCCTCTCGCCAATCAAACATACACCTCGCCCCAACTGGCGGTCCGCTTCGATCGAGGACGATGGTGGCCACTTCCACCGCTATCACCTTGCAGCCATCCGAAGACAAGGCGACCCACTTCGTATCACCAAAGACGCTATCCAAACGGGACAAGCACGCCTCGATACTCCTACCACCCTGCAGCTGAGGCGACAACAAGCTGCATACAGTCTCCTTGACCTGCTGGAGAGGCTGGTTGCAACCCCTGTTCGGCGTCAATATGTTCACCTTGATAATGCGGCAGTTGATCACTCATTCCACATCAACCATCATGCTCATCGGAGGCAGCACAAATCCCCTCGGTTCCTGTGACTGCCAAACGGATCCGATTGGATGGGATTGCTTGTGGAGTGGCCGTGGGATATGGGGAAGCTCGACTACCTCATCTCGACCGGAACGACTTCGACATCATCCCATCCTTCTTCATCAACTGTCTGGACCTCGAGGATACACCCACTTCCCTCAGCTTCACCTGGATGCCACCTTGAATGCAGGCGACGTCCCCATCGCTCCGACAAGCAGCCTTGGGAGAGGGGTAGGCTGCATACAGGGGAAAAGGCCCACAGCTGTCTTTTACACCTGCCGACATGTCGAGAGCCTGGTTCAGTCAAGGATTGGGGGTAGAGTGAATGGGGGAGCGTTTGATGGTGTACCTACCGACAGTTTATATGAGTTTGACTGATATGCATACTGAATTCACCCAAGATATGGCGGGAGAGGATCTTTTACAAATGGTGGTATGGCCATGAACAAATCTCATACTGTCTCGGGGTACAACACACCAAGTCCTTTCCTGCGCCTGCCAGCAAATATCTTCCACCTCCAAGGACACCCATTTCAGCTGAGCCATCGCTTTAGCTTCCTCAAGCTGGCTCTGCGATTCATCCCTTTGACTGGTCTGTCATCCGTTGTAGGCACTCCTCTCTTCGGTACCTTGCTTTGTCCTCGATGATGAATGCATGGTGCTCTTAAAGATGGCACAAGAGCTGTGGACGAGAAAGACACTCCGGATCATTGTCATGCAGGTGTGTTGTAAGCTTACGCAGGGGTAGTCTGACTCGGCTCATGAGCTCTTCTATCTCTGCAGAAGATTCCTTCCCTACATCCCTTGGTCCGTTAAGAAGGTCGTTTGAGGGTATCAAGGCATCTTGGATGGGACTGATATCCTCTTTGGAGAAGGTTGACTCAAGTGTCCTCTTCTGTTATCATATACCTAGGGTCAGCTGGGGTATGACATTGGTGAAAACAAACTCACGGGCTTGAAGGGGGACGTCAATGCCAGAAAATCCATATATGAAACCATATCGTGTCGGTCGGTCCTTCATATTTACCATCTGTGGGCTGGTAGTAACGGCAAAAGACATCGCTTAGCTTTGATCAAAGAAGGTCTCATCGATGATTGAGGGCCTCCCGCTTCAATCATGTAGAGCTGTTGAGGAGTTTGAGCGGAGAGAAATGATGAGCAAAGTCCAAAGTGGAGTAGCAGGAAAGTTTGACACACCGATCAAGATCAATGCTATAATGAATTATGCCTTGCCCATCTCTTTCCCAAATGTCGAGCCACCTTTGACCCACGGACGGTCGATGGTCTCCTCAACAGAAATGCACCCTTGACATCAGGAACAGGATGGTTCCACTTGTTGGGCCGCTTGACTCCAACTGCAAGATAATGTTGGCCTCTTATGAGAACTGTCTGAGAACGATATATCAACATATCGGCAACATAGACCTCAATCTTCACCATCGGCTCGGCCAACCCAGAGACCCATCTTTGGTGCATCTTTCTTCTTTCCTGAATGATGCTGCCCGTCATGTGATTGATGTCGCTTACAGATTTGGAGTGTGAAGTACGGATTGATGTCGTGGTAGCTTGAGGAATGAGAACGTTGGGTGCCATTTGTACCTGCAACACAGAGGTAATCACCACATTGCTGCCGGACATGGCAGGGTCAGCTATTCACCTGGTTTTGCATGAGGACTTTTGTCCAAGGCATTGGTGGTGGACTCGGACGACGACTGGAGCTGAATATTCCTTGATCATACCATACGATTGCCATGCATCGACCCTACGTGCCGGTTGGTTTGTCTGGTCCATCCCACTCAGCACCGACTCCTCTACCTCATGCAGAACCGCAGACATTGTTGACATTACCGATTCAAACTCAAGCCTCGCCACCGAGAAGCCTTGAAGCAGTCGGGTACGACCATCTCGAAAAGGACCAACCTCTCCGCCAGTTCGAGATTGCCCTCTTGCCATTCCGCACATTCTACCCCTCAACCCCAGCTTATGCTGTCTCGCTCGATGATTCTTCATCCTCCATTCACCCCATCTTCGTCATTTTTCGATCCGGCATCGCGTTCGACAAGGACCACCGTGACGCTCAAGCAGATCCTTCCCCTCCGGCCTTGATCGCCGGATTGACTCATCCCAATTACCGCCGCCACCCCCTCGATCTCTCATCCGCTAGGTGAGCGCGATCCCAGCTTGTTTCCCCGAATCCCACTCCACATACTCGAAACCAATCCCAGCTGACTCATCACGCCACCTCTCACTACCATACTTCTCCTCCCTCTTCGTACATATCCTGCCCACCGTCCAGCAAGTGGGAACACCAGTTGGTGGACAGCCTCGGACAGCCTTTGCCCTGAATCACTGCCACTCTTGATCGCCGAGGGACCACATTTCACCACGTTCTCTGCCTCCGCTCTCGGTCGTCTCAACCCTCATACCGACAACCTTTCCGACTCCTGTCATACCGAACCTGATACCTTCGCTGCGGGCTCAAGCCCCAAGACCCTTGTCGACCTCGTCCTCTCCCCACCCCAATGCCAATACATACTCAAACTCGCCCGACTCTTCTCCCCACCCCATCATACCGAGCTTGGCATAGTAAGCGGGAGCGATATCGTCTCTGCGTTGGAGCTTGAAGTCCGCTGCCTCACCGATCACCTGGCGGACCTTCAAGGCAGCATCGTACCGAGGTTTCATGGTCTTTGGTTGTCCCAATCGCCGGGTGGGCAATGGGCGATTTTGTTGCTTGAGAAGGTCGGGCTCGGTGGTAAGCAGATCAGAAGGTGGGAGGACTTGACCTGGAGCGAGTCGTCAGTCCTTCATGGCGAGTGTGGTTTTCCCAATCATTCCACCCGTTATCTTCAACCTACTTCGTCACTGCTACTTCGCTTCATGGAATGAGGGGAGGAAGATTCGTTCAGGTCCGTAGCAGAGGCAGCTGTGGCTTGGCCTGTGACTGTGCATCCTGGACGTATGGAAAACATCGGTCCTTGATCCCCCCACCTCTCCTCCACCTAGCTGGCCATAAGTTGACGAACAGCCATCACAGAGATCTCATCCGCAGAGCATATGCCGCCATACACTCCCGCGGAGTCGTCCATGGAGATCTCGAGACCCGACATATCTTCTTCGAGCCTCCAAGCTCTCTCATCCCCGGCTCCACTCCCACATCATCCACAGCTATGTCTACCGGCGGGAAATGTTCCACTCCCAACTCCCATACCCTATCCCTCACTTCTGCGCTCCCAAACTCGCACGTCACAATTGGTATGAGGGTCCGAATCATTGACTTTGATAGGGCGGAAATCGTCAACGTTGGGGAGGCCAAGGTTGGAGTGGAGAGGGAGGAAGAGGTATTGGAAAGGTTGCTGCGAAGGGGGGCCGGACCGGCGACTTGATTATGCGAGTAGATGAGCTAGAGTGGAGCCAAGAGGAATGACATTTGGACATTTGCCAACATTCTACTGTATATCTTCGACAACCGGTCTGCAGGGCGCAGGTAGCCTGAATATGCATCACGTGAAATACTCTCTTCCGCCTCTCGAATTGGACCAAGGAGAAGCAAACGGAAAAGGAGGCAATGAACCTGAATTCTTTGATTGTTGCGACTGTCCCATCATGTTTGGGTGAGGAACACGATCGTGATGGACCTACTCAGCTCTGTCCGCGGTGATAGCAGAGAAAGCGGTACAACAGGGGAGGGAAGTTCGGACATCTTTGGCGACATCTCAAGCTGAGATCGCGAAAACGACGGTGCCATGGGAGATCCTTGCTAAGCAAGACGTCGATCTATGAACAAGATCAGGTGTTGGTCTTTGAATCAACCTTGTACCTTCGAGTGATCCACATCATACCCTGTTTCACCCCTTGATAGTAGCAAAAGAAATCAACCTCAATATCCCAGCTCTCCCAGGATTGTTACAAGTGGGTGTGGAAAAGCGATGCATGAACTCGACTATTCCTAGCCGCAGTCTTATGCAACTCTGTAAAACGCGTCATCCGCGCCGCTCCATCCGGCGCGGGTACCTGATAGCATCCGCGCTGCTACCCTGAGAGCAGCCTACGACTCTCCCGGCGTAACATGGATGGAGCGTGGCAGATCATACGTCTCCAGTGTCACGTAGCATTGAGTGATGTGTCTCCTGCCCAGAGACGTGCATAACTACGTGGAGATGTGCCCAAATGTGCTTGTTGAGGTAGAGGGAGAACAAGAATTCATTATCGACCGCATCATCAACTCACGGGTTAGCGCTGATGGCGGAACGATTATCTTGTCCACTGGCAAGTAGCTAGGGATCACATAGGTCTGTTGGAGTTGCGATGGCGGGGAGATGTCGTCTGAAGAGGTCCGATAAAGTTGTCTCGTGTGCGTGGGGAATTCCCACTCGTACTGATCTGTGTCTGATATCCCAATTTGTCCCTTGGGTACCACAATGTCAATGGCAGCGTACGACTTTGATGATGGGATCTGGCCGTGGAGGGGGTCCAGGGGACAGTGATCGAGGAAGTTTGTTTGGCCCATCACCTCGTCCTAACAAGGTACCCACCCATCATTATGTAAACAGGTTTGTCCGACGACGAGTCACCGGGAGCCGCGTTTAACATTCATGATAACCCCAGTAGGCAGGAATCAGACTCTTGTCTAATTTGGAGAGATGGGACGGGTCCTCTGTGGGTGGTGTCAACAGCTGCCCAGCGTCAATTCCAGAGTCGGTCTCTCATCACTGCCACGTTTGTCGGTACGTGCTCCGTGAAGGGTTTTTGTGACTAATCTGCATATGGGAAGCTGCGCATGCCAGCAAAGCACATGCACAGGGTAGGCGAGCTACTCGTCTCGGCTCAAGCCACTTGCGAAGCCCCTGATCCGGGCCTGGACCGTTTGGGCATAATGCCAGGCGGCTAGAGCAGGGTCGGGTGGTTCGTTTTGCCCGTGGAATCTGGAAGGCGGGATAGCTTTGCCGTTCAGGCCACATCGCCATGGGTCGATGGGGTAGAAATAATGCACGTAAAATGTGTCGCCCTTTCCGTATTAGCGCGGGGTTTATACCAGGGCTCGATAGACACAAATTGCTTACCTTTCGATAGAACGACCAGCTAAGGGCGTCGTAGGCGCGATGCAGCCGCATGTCAAGGAGGAGACCGGCCTTTGGGCTAAACATCCCGTCGGGATTGCCATCAATCTGCTCGTACACCTGCGTCGATCAGTAGGTTTGAGTTGCTGGTGAGGGCGACCTCACATCGGGCCGGCTGTAAGGCACGATATGTGAAGCATGACAGTCCTGCCAGCGACTGCCACTGACAGGACAGTCAGAGTCTCGGGAGATGAGGTTCATCTTGAAGTCGGACTGCGCGTCATCAGCAGGAGAGATCAGAGGAAAGAGGGCGGTCAGACCTGATCTGAGACACTGCTTCCTTCTTGACCTGAAGCGGGAATGACTGAAGTATAGAAGGTGGGACCTCGCGTGAAATGCACGTCGCTGCTCTTACCTGTTACACTGAGACTGGCAATTCCAACAATGTGTTCGGGAGACGGACCTTGCTCGACATACTTGAACATTCCAGCGACAGGAGCACACTGAGAGTCGACGGGGTGCCCGTTCTCGGGCCAGACGATATGTCCTGGATATTGAGGGTCTGCTTCTACGAGCAAGGAGACGACGTAAGACACATATGACCAGGTGTTATCGCCGCAGGTCTCGAGGAAGTTGAGGGGGAATTTCGCTATGGTAGTATCGAGCACGGACTCGATGACGAGCCTGCCAGACCGTGGCCAAGCGCTGGCCGCGGTGTTGTACGTCCTTCTGCCGGGCATGAGGGGGTTACACGTTGAGGCGGGAATTTGGGAAAGATGTGAGACCGGACGAGGACAGTCGGTGTTTCGGACTTGCTACGTATGTCAGCTAAGTGTGGCACTTCATGGCCATGTCCTACGCCCAAGGAGTCGCGAGCAAGCCGAGAATATTCCGATATCACCGAATGCGAGACGGCTCCGAGGTCCGAGCGTTTGACGATGCCGAGCGATGGGGCTAGTCCGGCAGCGAACGGGGCAAGACAATAAACTCAAGGGGCACGAGAGCACGCCAGCCCAATGGCGTCATGGAACCTTCCAATTGGGCGCGACGCGTCGTACAACCCCAAAAAGTGTTTTAGGACTGAAGCTTGTACAGTGAAGCGCTTGTGGCCCAACAAGCCTCGCGTCCCACCTGAAGAGCAGCGGCGAGTTGGCGAAATTTCAGTTTGTGGTGGGTACGACCCGGTAAGTTTCAAGGGCACGGCGAACTGCGGCTCAGAGCTCTCTCACCACCCGATCCTATCGCTCCTTTGCATGATTGACCTTCTCCTGGACCATCTCGCGTTCTGAATCGGCATCGAGTACACATGACTAAGTCCATATCTGGTATGCCGCAGCTCCCAACGAAAACAGGAGTCGTTTCTTCCATTTATCCTCCGTTCACTCGATCCTTGTTTGAATCCTCTCCTCCCGCTTGGATGACCTTGCCCTCTTGACGGCATCATCCCACCACTCCGGACTGACCCCTAATAAACTTCTCAACGTCATCCGCTCATAGCCCAAATCCTTATAATCCTCTACGGCCATGGCCGAGTCGAAATCGATCAATTTGAGACGGCCGTCGGAAGGGTCTCGACCGACATGTCGAAGGTCATGATGCTTCACCGACGAGGCATGAAGTTTTTCGTAAAGGTTGATGATCTCTCGACTGTTGTCCTTCGATCTCAGCGATTTCCGCCCGGACCAAAGGGGGGGGGGGAAACTTACCGATCAGGACGATTTAGACCAGTCCAAGAGATCTCTGACGAGAATCCAACCAGACGATCAAGTATCATCGCCCAATACCTCCCTCGTCCATATTCGGTCGAAGCGACAAAGAGACCATGACAGTGAGGGACGACGACACCTTGAAGTGAAGCGAGCGGTCCATAGTAAAGCTCTGCTTCGTTGAGAACAGCTTGTTCCGGGTCGAAGCCTAGTTGACTCCCGTCCTCGTCCTCTTGCTCGAATGAGTTTGATTCGATCAAGACCAGCTTCAACACGACGTCCCTGCCGGGCGTGTTTCCGAGATCAGACGAGATGGCGGAGATGGAACTTCGAGGCTTGGCTCGGACACTGGTCAAACACTTGATGATGTCGTCCTCGTCCTCGCCCTCGCCCTTGGCTAGCGAAGTCTCACCCTTGGCTCCATCCATGACGACTGTGGTGTGATCCGGATCGTACTCGAATTGATCTTTGTCGACTCCCCAGATCTTTGCTTGGAATACCTTCCACACCTCCCATGACTCAGCTCCTCGGCCGATCGGCAATCTAGTAAGAGGGAAGAAGCGTTCGCCCCGGCGAGATCTTTTGGCTCAAACAGTAGATCAGGCCCAGAGATGGTCAGTCGTTTCGAGGGTTCAAGGTAATGCTGGAAGGAAAGGCGGGAGAGATCGATTCTGCCGCCCATCAAGGTGGACAAGGCCGGACGAGTTGGCGGGAGTGACTGAACGTGTCCATGAGCAGATGAAGATTGTTCAAGGTGAGGGGAAGGAGAAGAAAGCCTACCTCTGTTTCGGCAAAATCGTGTTTGAGATCCATGTCCAGGTTTCGATTCGCAGAGGAAGCTGGATGCAACGATCAAGGTTCCCGCCATCTCGAGGTCGGCTACCCCGAAGTTCGCGCGCCTGATAGGCTCCTGGAGCTGATGGACGAGGATAGGTCGGTATACGAGGAGCGGGAGCCGGGGTCGGAAGCCGCTCCGCTCGAGGGTTTGGACTGTCAAACATCTCGTTGGTGAGATGATCCGTCTTGATGGTCAAACCGAGGGAGTAGAGCGTGCTAAACAGGGTGGGTTGAGGCGATGCGTCGGTGATGAGACGATTGACTGCGCCCAAATTCGGGAGGATGACATTAGACATCGAGACGGTCAATCGATCATCCCGTCGGAACAGGATCGCCTCTTGCTTGGAATTAACCGAGAGTGTGTATCGATCCTGGCGTCCCGTAAACCGGTGTAGAACTATGGCAAGGCGTCAGTATAAGCTGGGATCGAAACCTCTCGGATCAAAACAGGTTGTTTGGCCTCACCTGACTGAAGATCTTCTTATTGTTCTCGTGGCCATCCAAAGGTGCAGAGAATAACCGTCCGTCACGAACTTCAAGGGTGAAACCTCCACGTCGACTGCCTGCCGAGTGAAGGAACGATATCTCCGTTCCACGCCAGGTCTTGTTTGGGCGGGGTTATGGTGACTCGGCTCTTATACGGGTGGTTTATTTAACCGAACTGCGGGCAAAACAGCCACGTGATATCTGGGTTCCGCTAGCAGCCTTACGTCATCAGGGGGGCCGAGGCTCAGTGTACAACCTGTATCACGTGACTAATTTGGCTCCTGTTTGCTGAATCACGTAAGTTAAGTGTTTCTCCGATTCTCTCTTCCTTTGCCTTGCCGTCTTTCCCTCGTCGTTGGACGACGACTGGGCTGATCGCTTGCCGCATCACTTAAATCTACCCTCGCGCTGTGATGTGACTTGACTTGACAGTTGATTCTCATCCCTTGTCAATCCATCCAATCACTGCTCTCACCGTTTTCCGGCACTTTTCACCACCCACCTTCCCTTCCGTCCAAACCCATCACACACCTTTCCCATTCAAGAACTCGACGATTGTGGAGGTCCATCTCGTCAATGATTCCAAACAAAGACATCGTCATCCTACATTTGTGTGTCTCGATATGCTCTACTCCCCTTGCAAGGAGGATTGACTGAACCGACCTAATAGCCAACGCCGGTCGCAACTTCACGACGTCACTTTTACAACCTTACCCCTGTTGAATCAAGATGAGATTGAAGAGGAAAGACTGGCTTCGAACGACAGTGGAGTGAGACCCTGTTGATGATGAGAGCCCTCATCGAGAACACGTCAGTCTATATCGGCGACATTCGATGGCTACCGTAGGAACATCGCGCAACCTCACTTCTCGCTCATGACTCCGATCATGGAGCTTCTACTGATGGCCCTGTGCACCTGGATACATCACTTGGCATCCCCCTTCCTTCTGCTATGACCTTACTTCCTTCTTCCTTCTCACTTCTTTCCCGTTTTCTTCCTCTCCATCCATCTCTGCATGTCTTCGCGTCTCGGTATGTCTCCGAGAAACACCCATATGCTTATGTCGAACACGAAGCCTGGTATGCACATCTCTCAAAGGGAGGAGACAGATTGGAAACTGGACCGTCGACCTCTTTGCTGATCACCGATGGGAATTCGAGATCGACGCGGAGCTCGACTGGGATGGCGAAGACCGCGAATGGGATCCGAGGACTACGGGTGGGATGCCGAAGATGACGCAAGGGATGGTGACGACGGAGATCAGCCCGGTCATCGCTTGTGGGACAACAACGACAACGAGGAGGACGTCGGAGAATACAATGTAGACATCGACGGTTATGATGGTGCGAGCGATGAGGAAGATGAGCAGCCGCCACTTAAGAGAAGGAGGACGGATGGTGTCCCGGAGGGAGGGGAAGGGAGAGCATGCATCGATGGCGCACATCTGCCAGATCCGGAGGAGGAAGTGCTAGACGACGTCCTTCTCCAGCGAATGGAAGCAAGATTGCTGTGGAGCTGGGCGAATCCTCAGCAGAGGCGTCAAATGGACAGTGTGAGCCTCACGCATTCGACTTCCTCTGTTTTTGCTGACTTGCGAGTATAGGAGGGTATCTTTCGCTGCCTATATAAGCTTATCTTCGAGATATCAGTGGATCGGCTTAAGGCATGCAGCCCCTGAAGAGGAGGACGGAACCAAGACCGCACGGCTTCCGATACAGTATGATGTTCCTTGTGAGCTGTTCTGCTCGCTGCAAGCAAAGGTAGCACTGTTAGTCCATCAGTGTCCGGACCGGATGCCGATAGCGGCGTCCAGCACATTGTACAAGATCCATCACTCTGTAACCGGGATCCCGAGGGCCATTCGACGGAGTCAGCCACATCATCCGCCGACTGTCCCACCACATGAGCCCAAACAGCCAAAGCACCATCTGCCGAGCTCAACAAGTCACCTGGAAGCCTTGCCGTCCGCCACAAGCTCGTCGCCGACAAGGTCTCGGAGATCATCAACAAGGAAACAACCGACCTTCTGCTCGAGCACTTTTCCGCGACATCTGCTGCACACGATTTGCGGCTGGCGAAAGTGTCCCGGAAGAACGAGAACTGCATCCAGAATATTCGCTTCGCCCATAAATGGGAGATCGAAAGATTGCTGGAGGAGGTACGGGTGCAGCAGGACGCTGACAATCATCAGTACGAGGCAGATCTCGGGGAGGGTCGGGCGGCAATCGAGAAGTGGAAGCTTCAAACGGAAGCTGCGAAAGAAGAATTGCGTCGGACGCAGGAGGGAACATTTGATAAGACTTGAGGTGCAGGGAAAGGCGAGTAAGGAAGACGAAAAGACGAGGGTGGGCGAGGTGGAAGCACTGGTGATGGAGAGGGATCGCCCGGTTTCGAACAGGACCGTACTGTCCGGCTTGACGATCTACAGAGAGTCACACTGGCGAGGAGCGTCAACAAGGAGCTGCTCAAGTTGTTCGAGGGGCGCGATGCGGAACTGCGAGTAGTCAGGCATAAGTTGGAATGAGGCATTACAGAAACGCGTTGAGGGGATCTTCAGAGGACGTGAAGAGCGGTCCAGTCTGTGCCCGTGAATGAACAATCTAACTAGGTGATAGGATGGAGTATGCCGATGTGTATGCAGGTCACGTATGCTGGCTACTTGACGATCTTTCCGCTGGATTGACGCACGATGCCGTGGTTGATGATCCATGGTCGATGATCATTAGGTCAGGCTTCCATAAGATGCACACATCCTCCAGGCACTGTTGGCGAGGTTGAATGATAAGCAGTCTCCGGAGCCAGAGATGAACGAAGTAGAACACCAAGTCTTGGGCGGAGATGCGGTTGTATGAGTTTTAGATCTGACGTGTCAGTAGGGTTCTTCATTGAGGGACTAATGGAGTTGTAATATTTCGAAGTAATGAACACCCAGGCAAATGCGGGGCTGGCACCTCAATTGGCTTCCGCTAGCCCCATCTTCTCGTACACCACTTCGTCTGCTATGTCCTTTACATCCCCATGGTGTGGATCAAGGTACCATCAGTAAGTGTTAAAACTTGATACGCTCGAATATCTTTGGTCGTACCCCGTTGGTCGTAGAATGTGCTCGACAGTTCTGGACATGGGTCATGCTGTATCCGAAGGCTTGATCCCGCGACTGGGCTCAGTTGCAGACGTGCGGAGTCTGATTGTTCGGGTATTCCGGCGTTATTGTATGGTGGCGTAGATCGTGGTTATGACGGGCTGGTCAAAACAATCTTCGTCAAAGTGCCGCTGGCCAAGGACCGGTCTTCTGGCCCACCGCCAATGAGCGACTTCAAAGCCGGAGAGTGAGGTCGCGATCGATGTGACATCAGGTACCATCATGTGAGAACAAGCTGAGAGATGCGCGTGTCCGGGACTGTGTATGCATCGAGAACCCTTGTATGCATCGAGAACCCTCTCGAAGAGAGAACAATAAGCCGGCGTACCCAGACATGACGCGAAGAGCCCAAAATTATCTTCCTTGACCGCGTCATTGGCTCCATCCAACCCATTCCCTCACCATCATCTCCCCACATCCCCCCTTCCCACCCAGATCCATGTGCTCGCCCGGACAATGCTCCAGCTTCAACCCGCCCTTCATATCGAGCTTCTTCAGTCCTATCCAGTCACTGTTGTACAATGGTTGATCGGACATGGGGATGACCCGTGTTTTGTTGTCGGGAGAATACGTCGCAAAGTGGGCCGACTGAGCTGGCGAGACGGTACCTGCGCACCACAATCTTCAGCTACATATCAAACACCGGCATCAATGCGTCAGACTCACGGTCCTCATCAAACATCACCGCCACCAAATTTTCCAATCCCGCCAATCCCCTCCCACCATCCCCCTCCTCATCGCCACCCAGATACTTCCCCTCAGCATTCAGATCCCGCAAGAACGTATTTGTCGCGAGGAACTCGTCCAGCCTTGACGAATCACGGAAGTAGGCCGCTTGGACGAGGTGAGTTTGCGCCCAGCCTCGGTAGATGCCGGATCGAGCGGCTCGTGCTGCTACGAGGCATGTGAGGGTGGGCGGGGTCGGACAGGGGATGAGGGCGGCGATGCCATAGTGCGGGGAGCCGAACTGGGATGGACCGAAGGCGTTCAGTTAGAAAGCAGACCTGGGAACCCAGGGAACTCACTGTGATGAGATTCCGGATGGGCGGGCCGGAACAATATTGCCCATAGTATCGTAGGAAGAGACCGCCTTGGGAGAAGCCCACTGCGTCGAACTGTTTTGACGTCCGCGCAACATCAGGAATTTGCAACCAGTGGTCTGATGCAGCCCGAGATGAAGGTACGCACGCCATTTGCTAGCTCTGGCACCGCCGAGATCTGCTCACATCCCATATCGCCTTGCTCCTCCGCATTGCCATACTATAGACGTATCAGCTCTGTAGGTGTACACGCCGGCGGACAAAGAGCTGCGCGCATAGGGTATACATGGGACCTCGGAGCTTTACTCACAAATCCTGCTCTCCGCTCGTCATCGAGACTTCCGTTGATTGGGATTTGCACCGAGTAGATGAATATGCCAGGGTGGATGGATTGGATGTGGTCGATGAAGGATTGGATGCCCTTCGAAAGGGCGGTATCACCTAGGCCATGCCTACATCAGATCAGCTCGAGTTACTGAACGAGGCAGCTTGCAGCCAGATGGAAAATGCAGAGGAGTCGAACGAACCAGATGAGAAGAGGTCGAGGATTGCGTGTCGCCTCGAAGGTCATAGGGAATGCGACTTGTTCCGTGGCCGCAGCTCGATGGTAGGCTATCGGGGTCGTAAGAAAGCTAAGGCTGAGGATGACAGTGAGTAGAAGCGGTAGAGTCCGCATAATGGGATTGAGTTGCAGGGGTAATGCAGGATTAATATAGGCCGGCGAGGATGAGTACTGTCTTCGGACAGCCCGGGGAACTCCAGCTCCCGCCACCGCCACAAGCTGAAAGTCCGGGAAAATTACCGGCCAAGCGGAGTGTACGTTTGCAGTGAGTCAAGAAGTGATTTATCCCTCAAACCAGCGTCCCCCGTCTCGGAGCCTCCACAGACGGCTAGGGGCGAATCACTTTCTCTGCGAATTTGCGACAACCCAAGCCGGTCTTCGTCGCACGATCCTTCATGTCCGCCCAAGCAGCAGCAGCCGCCTCGGCACCCGCGGTCTCCCGTTTTCAGGCATTCATGAACCACCCCGCCGGACCAAAGTGCGTCTTTCCCAACGTCCATCATGGCTATCAGCTGATTCACGTCTATCTCTCTTCCTTCCCCTTGCTCTTCTGTGTGATCTTCGACGCACCTCGCAGGACCATCTTCTTTTGGGCACCCATGGCGAAATGGGCCCTCGTCGCCGCAGGAGTCAAGGACCTCTCTCGACCCGCCGACAAGCTCAGTTTTAGTCAGAACGTCGCGCTCGCCGCGACCGGATTCATCTGGGTGAGTAACCGCCGTCGTTGAGGTCATGTCGTCTTTGTCGTCTACGGGGCAGGAGGGGATGACCTTGATGTCTGTCCGGTGGAGCTTAGAGGGAAGCAGTCGTCCCTACCTCTTCGGCTTCTCATCGGTCATTTCCGCTTCATATTCCCCATTCCTCCTGTTCAAGCCTCGAGGTTCCACTTCGATTCTCTCCCGTCTCCGTGCCGTACTCCTGCTCGCGCTAACGCGCTCGCCCCTTAGGTCCGCTACTCCTTCGTCATCACCCCCGTCAATTACTCCCTCGCCGCCGTAAACTTCTTCGTGGGATCCACAGGCGTCGCCCAACTCTATCGGATCTACGACTATCGACAAGGCAGTCCGATGAAGGCGAAGGTGGCTAGTATTGCGTCGGCGAAATAGGGGATTGTCTCGAGGGGATTGACGGAGGGATAATGTGTTGTAGTATATATCGAGCGGATGCACGTTATAGATGTCTTTTCATGCCAGGCTTCCCAGAAATTCATGACGGTGCGTGAGTCTAACTATGTATCCGGAAGATCGCTCTAAAATCTACCACATGCTAGCTGGGCGCATAAGTCTGTTGCATCCGCAAGGTCGCTCATATGTTGATACGCTAGAACGGTCCGCTCCAAGTCGCCTAGAGGACCTCCCACCTCTGCCTGCCCATACTGATCAAACGCACAAACAGCTGCTCCCTTCTCCCGACTCTCGTGAAATGCATCGTTGTCCCTTCGATCCGGTCCCCCGCAATCTGCTGCTCCACCGTCTTGAACCGAATCGTCAGGCCCAGACCCTCGACGTCCGCGCCGGACGCCCAACCGAGTGCCAAGCGCTGCATCGAGACATGTGCCTAGCGGTCCTTGTGTCAGTGACTGCTGCTTTAGACTGGCAGATCATCCGGAAGGAGGCGTACCTTCTTGAGCTCGACGATGTCATCTATGGCAAAGACAAAGCTCTCGTGCTTGCCGGAAAGCGGAACGAAGGCGATGTGCGGTTGAGCGAGACCGTCGGTATGAGGTTCCAGGATGATATGGCCAGAGGTCCCATCCAGCTTCGCAGGGTATGCTGATATTTCATCAGCCCCAGCTTCAGGTCCAAAAGAAGATACTTACATTCGAGACTTCCGTCGTCCTTCGTGTTTCCCCTATAAACCAGCTTATCGATCTTCGTCCCAATCTACTCACCACATCAGTCCATGCCATAAGCCAAAGTTAAGTACCCACCTGCTTCCTGGCCCCATCGACCGCGACATCCCCATGGAATCCTGCCATCTTCTTGCCAGCCTTCTGGAAGACGCTGAGGAAATGTGACTTGGTCTTGTGCTTGGCCACTGCAGTCGCTCCGGTCATCCCGCCATCATCTTTCGCCTCGAGCAGCTCCGCGTCATCCTCGGCGGTGACAGCAGCAGGTGTAGTGTCTTTGATCGCTTCCTGCGCAGTATCAGCGGAGGGTCCTCGATCATCGCAAAAGACAGACCTTCGGCGTTCCCTTGAGCGGAGGCGGCGGTGGTCGGGGGAGAGGTGTGTTCAGCGCCTCAGCCACCCGCAATAGGTGCAACGTCAATTGCTGATCGGTAGGCACACCACTCAGGATCGAGCTATTCTCATCAGTGCCAGCCTCTGGTTTTGGCGGTGAGGACTGACTTTCGCATGTCGAGCAGCTCTTCCCAATTCGGGAACCTCCGCTGGAATTCCTTGGCACCACGAATAAGCAGAGGCTGACCCCACATCCCCGCGCCAAGGAGGAACGTGGCGGACCGAGCGAAGATCCATGGTGGGACAAATGTGAAGAGGAGCATTGGGGGAACAAGGAAGGCGCCCGCTATCTTGTAGCGAGCATATCGGTCGGGATAAGGTGTTGGAGGCGATAGAGCACTGACCTCATCAGCTCGAATCGATTGATGGAAGGCTTAGACTCACTTCGTCATTCGCTCGATCAAGTCTGCAAAAGCTCCGAGCCCATCTTCCGTCGCCTTGGTCATCTTCGAAACCACCTCGTCCCTCTTCCGCTTCGCCTCGCGCTGAGCCAGCTTCTTCTTCTCCTTCTCGTCGAGTGGCTTGTCAGGGACAATCTTCTCTCCCCCGACCACAACGGCGGCGGACTCCAGGCCCTGCTCGCCTTCTTGCGTATGTTCGTTCTTGTCATCGTCGTCGCCATCGTCGGAAGATGCATGAGTCTGTTTCTCGCCAACTTTAGAGTTTCCGGCTTCTTTGCCTTTCTTTCGGCCGTCCTATAGATAGAGTCAGTAACCTGGCATTGCACTCTCGCAGCTGAGGGAAGCTGTAAGAAGCCCAAAGGATAGCTCACGAAGATCAGCCGAGTGGTGTATGCCTGCAAGATGGACGTCGCCTCGAAAGCCTGCTCCTCCGCCTGCTCCGCCTTGCTCCGATGTACCGCCTTACTCGAGGTGTTTCCAAGCAGACTCTCATCGCCCTTCTGGTTCGTCGGGTCTGTCGCGGAGGGTGGGGTGAACGGTGGTGGGGGTATCTAATCATCTCCAGTAAGCACAAGTCTGATCAGATGATGGATTCCGCTTACTGCCGGGAAGAAGTACCTTCTGTACTCTGGGAAACACACGACCGCAACGAAGAAGCTAACCACCCCCGCGACCGCATACCCAAAGATCCAGCAAGTAAAGTACGCAGCGCAGAACGCCCCCGTCCTCCGTCGTTCTTGGGGGGACCAAGACATGAGTCGCCCAACCTCTCGTGCACCGCGGATAGAAGAAGGACCGATGGCGGCGAACGTCCGCTCGAGGTTGGATTTGAGGACCTCGGAGTGGGAAGGGAGGTTTGGTAGTGTCGATGGGCGGAGGTCTGGCTCGGCGGGGGGGAGCTTCGAAGCGGGGTGGAGGACATGGGTGATTTGCTAGTTCCCGTCAGGGGGATCAATGCCGGGTGAGAGAACTGACAAACCGTGTCGAAGCGACGGAGCATGGTGTATAGCCGATCATCTTCCAGTCCAGTAATCACCGTCCCCTCCGGCGCCTCTCCCTTCAATTCCCTCTCCTCCCCCTTGGTCTTCTCGACCTCCCGAGCTACAGTGGCAGGGTGCTCATCTTTCGCGGCCTGCCTCTGCTCCTCGGGACTTGCGGCCGGATTAGTGGGGAGTGCTGTCGGTGCAGACTCGGAGGATGGGATATCTGGGTCCATCATCACTGTCGCTGGCTGAGCATTGACGTCCACATAGTGCTCGGCCTGGGATTCTTCTGATGCATAGGCAGGCGGGCCGGAAGCTGCGGATGCCGCAGCAGTCGTACCGGCAGATGTGGAGTGGTGGATGGAGCAGCCATTACTGCCATCGTCTACAGTGGTCGGGGTGGTACGGGTGTTTCCGGTGAGTGTAGCTGTGGAGGGCGCACTTGCAGCATTGGCTTGATGGACTGGAGCGGCGTTTGGACTGGGAACCACCGAGCTCGAGCCTATAGGGTGGCCCAGGTCGTAGGAGGCCATGGTGGATGACAGTCTGTGGAGGTAGCTTAATCCAGGAATGAGCAGAGGGCAGAGCCAGAGATAGGGATTATCACGTTTCCCTGAGGTGACGTCATAAAATCGCTCCCTTTGTTTTCTCTTCTCGGCAGCGCCATCGGACGTCCGTTTCAGCCTTCTGTCCTGTATTCCTCGTGTGTATGAGCAAATGCACAGCAGGAGATACAGCTGATCTGCCCGACCCTAGATGCACGCCTTAAAGGCATTTACTAAAGGCGGTGATCTCCTTCGGAGCTTCCGCCTTTATAGATCGTGTGAAACAAGTCTAGTCTCGAAAATTGTAAAGGCGCCACATCTCATCCATCAGTTTCCATCGTGATCGCTGAGCTGGAGCCCGCTTCGTCGGCGTGTTCGTGTTCAACCAATGACAATTCCGCACCTACTTCCAATCCTGATCCCCACCACCCAACCGTTCCTTTTCCAACATCTCATCAAACTCCCTCTGCTCCTTCGTCCTCTCACTCTCCGCCGGTGCCGCCGCCCCATCAATAGCCGGATGTTCCCCCGATCGAAGACGATTGACGTTCCTCAACCTCTCCCAAGCTCCTTTCGCCTCGTTCATCCCCCTCTGTCCACTAAACATGTTGACCTCCCCTACCATCGGATCACCCCGCATTCCCTTGACCCGATCTGCTTCGTCTTGCAGCTCCTGGTCGGATGAGTTATCGAATACTGCGGGACCGTTTGTGTGTGCCGGGGGAAAGGCGGTTGGCATGGAGTTGCGGGTGGGCGGAGGGGGTTCGTTGGGATCGCGCTCGAGGAATCGACCGACGTGGTTGAGGGATTGGTCCTGTACTGCTGATCTTGATTCCGCAGCGATCTCGGCGAACATCTGCAGCTTCCTATACAATCTGTGAGCGCATGTAAGCGTTCAGTGGGTGCGACCGACCGCGGAGCATCCTCCATCTTGCTATTCACCTCCATCGCCCCGGCAACCCCTCCGACGGTAAACCCAATGAACGACCCCACCATCCCCATAGTCCCTCCCACGAACAAGCGCATACCCAATCCAAATCGGGGATATCTCCGTCGCATAAAGAAGTAACTCCCCACGCCCAGTAACGACGATCCCACCTATCCCCATCCCCATGAGCTTGCATCGTACCCTTAGAGTGGGACCCACAAAAGCAGCGGTAGATACCAATCGATAGCTAGATTTCAAAAGATCGAGATCCTTTTGCGAAATCTCACCTGTAAAGGGTCAGTGGTGTTGCCAACGGGTGAGGAAGGGCGATCGAACCCGCTTCGATCCGTTTGTTCAAGAGCGCCTTGGTGGCTTGGATCTCGAACGGACTGGCTGGAATACGACCGGATGGACCGTATTCAGACATGGTGTTGCCGTTCAGCGTATCGCTCGACATGATAGTGGTGAGCGGGTTGACCGCTGGAAGGAATCTACCCGGGACCAATCGGCACGGAGGTCGGTATATCTCCGCGAACCTGCTAGTCCCTTTTTGCTATTTTGGCTTATGCCGAAGTGACCTGGATCGCCGGGGTATGGTGGAAAGGGTGAGGGGAAAGAGAAGGGGAGAATTACATAACTGGGATGAAGGATGGAGTGAATAGTCGTAAAGATGATGGGGGCTCAATCTGCTGTTCGTAGGAAGCTTTCCCAATCTTCGGGTAAAAGCTTGTTCTGGACCTCCCCCGAATGCAAGACTCTGCCAGAGGTGGTCATGCAAGACGGGGCGGAACAATACTACATCGACAGCGAAGTCCACTCCTCGACCGCATTAAGCACAAATCTCCTGATCTGCTTCCATCTCAACGCCTGAACCTGTTTTGAACCCTCCTACTCGCCTGCGCTCAGAACATCTCCTTCAGCTTCTGTGCGAACCCCTTCTTCGGCGCCAGTCCATCCTTATTCAGCATGTTCTCATCCATGCCCGTGCCGTGTCCAGTCGACGAGACGAGATTGTCATCGTTGGCGGAGCTGACACCCGCGTTGCCCTCTTGACCCAGGCGGTGCGGAGGCGTCGGATCGGAACCCGTCTTGTTAGTCGTGCTCATACCTTTCGCCTGGGCGACCGGGTTCTTCTCCAGGTTGCCCTCGCGCCCAGTCAGAGCCGTGTGCCCACCAGGACCGGTGGTGTTGCTCTGGTATCGACCATCAGTGTCGGCGTAGGCGCCGCTCCCGAGGCGATCGCGACCGGTGAAGTCCTTGTCAGAAGTGCCAAGCTAGAAATATAAGCAAGACACCACAGTCGATATTGGATGGCTCACTACGCCCATGACACCGCCCGAAGACTTGCCCTCGGCGCGAGTCGTGCTCTCTTGCATATCCGGGTAGGCGTCTTGCACGGGTCTGAAGAGGTATTAGGGTGGATGGATCGGGCTGTTGGAGCTACTCACGCGTTGCCAGCACGGGGCTTGTCTGTGTCAAAGCGATCCGTCCCAGCCGCACCGCCGGTAATAGGTCCCTGATCGGTAGTTCGCTCGTACATGGCACCGCCCTGGTTAAGCGAGCCAACCCTGTCGGTAACACCACCCCCGGCGCCGCCGGGCGCGTTGTCGCCGTACGTGTCGCGGATAGCGGACTGCAGCGGCCTAAGCGATTGAAACTCGAACAAGAGAAGAAGAGAAGAAACACTGACAGTCTCGCTCGCGCCAATGCCAGTCCCTGTCGCTTCCTGGTGATGGTGATGGTGGTGGTGGTGGCCGTGGTGAACCTCGCCCGCGGGAGCGGGAGGCGGTACACCACCGCCGGTCCCAGTCGAGCCCGGAAGGTGAGCGCCTGTGTCGGCATGGGGATCGCCGCCCTCGGTTTGACGTCCACTTGCACCAGCGGTACCGCCGACGAGGTCGTGTCCTGCGCTCCCGGTCACAGCAGGAGCTCCGCCGCTAGTGTCATGGTGGTGGTCCACCTTACCCCCCCGACCTATACCATCGGATCCCTCGAATCCAGAGGTCGCGGACTGGCCGTGGTCCTTGCCGTAGCCTGGGCCGGGGCCGGTGGCGGTAGAGTGCTCGAAAACCTCGCGGCCGGTCGTGCCAGCCTCTCCGCTGATGGATGGAATCAGCTGAGAGAGGGAGTGAGTAGAGACGGAAAGCCCACCTGTGAATAGTTGTTGCGCCAGACATATTTGTGATACCGATATGTAAGTTGAAAGTGAGAGAGAAGCTGATGATAACGGCGAGATAAGGCGGGAGAAATCAGGGCGGACAGGGTTGCTCCAGTACGTCATCGCTGTCGAATGCGCAATTGCACATTTGATTCCGGCTGAAATGATGTGGCAATGTGAGCTGAAACGTAGCGTCAACTGATAATACCGGAAAATATCGCTATTGACTTTTCTACGAATCCTTTGTTCACACAGTCAGCTTCAAGGCGTTTGGGCTCCAGGGAGACTCTCAGCATACCAGGACTTTGGCGAGTCCCTCGATTCTCGCCCCCACGCTCTTTATTGCCTACTCCGTCACTTCAGCTGTTTCCAGCATGTCGCCTGTCGCCGCCGCGCCGAAGCCAACGACTACACTGGCCCCTTCTCCCTTCGCTCCTGAGCTTCGAGCCCTAGCTACCGCTCCTTCCAACGTCGAGGCAAAAGCCGTTGCGGACTCCATCGCCTTGTCCTTAAAGAAAGCCCCTCGAAACTTAGACGCTATACAAGACGGTGCCATCATCGATGTGGTCCTCGCCTGGTCAAGCTCGACTTCTGGCTTCGAAAGAGAATCTGGCCCGGTCTTAGTCGAGCGGATATGTCGGTCTCTAGGAACAGGAGTTGAGGGGGTCTTCCTTCCCCTGGTTCCGGCCTTATTGACATTGGCGATGGACAAAGGCCAACCGGTCCGGAGCGCAGTGAACACCGTCATGAACTCTTTGATCAAGATCTGCCCGGCGGAGGCGTCGAGGATGGTCTTCGATACCCTGTGTAGGACACTTGATGAAGCGAAGGGATGGCGGACGAAAGTAGCGGCGTTGAAGGCGATGGAGGGGCTGGTCAAGCCTGGTGCTGAGGAGTGGGTCGCTATGGAGCTTGGGAGGATCATTCCTGTCATCGAGCATGCCATGCACGACACCAAGTCCGAGGTGAGTCTTGAAGGATCCAGCTTTGAAGTGTCTCGGTGCGGGGGGTGAAGCGGTCGGGTCGACGTGTGGAGAAGACCCGTTAAGGTGGTCGATCTTCGGTTCTCGCTGACTTTGCCAGGTCTCTTCTGCCGCCATCAAAGCCGCGACCACCCTTTGCGGAACTCTTCCTAATCCCGATGTACTTCAGCACATCTCCCTCCTCGTATCCGCCATGGCCTCCCCGGCAGCCGTCCCTGGTACCATCAAGGGTCTTTCCTCCACGACCTTTGTTGCCGAAGTCAACGCCCCGACTCTCGCAGTCCTCGTCCCCCTTCTGACCCGTGCACTGAAAGAGCGTTCAACCGACACGCAACGAATGACGTGCATCGTTATCGGCAATCTCGTCAAGCTCGTACGGGATCCAATGGTCGCAGCTCGATACCTGAGTGGACTAGTCGGTGGAGTACAGCAGCTTGCGGACGGAGCCGCATTCCCTGAGATCCGGGCTTTCGCCCAGACCGCTCTGGACATCCTCTTCGCTGCAGGCGCTTCGGCGACTGCCACTCCTCTTCCGCCCCGAGACATTCTCATGTCTGTCACCGAGGCTCTTACCATCATGGCGCCTCATCTCGATGTTCCCGGCTTCCCCTCTCGCCCATCTCTCCCTCTTTCCGCCTCTTTGCCATCTTCACCAGTTCTAGCTCACGCCATCGAATATCAAGCCAATGTGGTTGCCGATATCGTCGACTTGCGCCGCTGGGACGCTACCAATTGGGAGACAAAGGCCCTCGGATCTTTCATGAAGCTCTTGATGGGTGCGGAAGCTGGGATGAATGCGACTGAGGCTATTCGCAAATCTTTCATGGACATCGACCACCGAAAATTTGCGCCTCCCACCGAGGATGACGGTTCTGAGGGACCACTTCTCTGCGACATCCAGTTCTCCCTTGCGTACGGCGGCTTGCTTCTGCTCAATCATACCAACCTGAAGTTACGAAGAGGACGGCGATATGGTATATGTGCCGCTAACGGTGCAGGCAAGAGCACCTTGATGAAGGCGATCCGTGACGGCAAGGTAGGTTCATGGGAATCCACCCGCAGCGCTGACGTCTTCAGGTCGAGGGATTTCCACCGCAGGACGAGCTCCGCTGCATCATGGTCGAACACGCCCTACAAGGCGAGGACACCTCAATCTCCATCCTTGACTTCATTTCCGCCGACACGCAGCTCACCGGCAAGAAGCGGAAAGACATATCAGCCATGCTCCTGTCGGTCGGCTTCTCCGAAGAGAAGCAGAATGACCCTGTTGCCTCGCTCTCCGGAGGATGGAAAATGAAGCTGGAATTGGCTCGGGCAATGTTGATCGGTGCTGACATCCTGCTACTTGACGAGCCGACCAATCATCTGGATATCTCGACCGTCGCTTGGCTCGAGCAATATCTCTGCAGTCTCTCCGACGTGACTTGCATGATCGTCTCGCACGACTCGGGCTTCTTAGACAATGTCTGCACGGACATCATCCATTACGAGGAGAAGAAGCTGGCGTACTACCCGGGTAATCTGTCAAAGTTCGTCGAGAAAGTCCCGGCGGCAAAGTCATACTACACTCTCGCTGCGACGTCTATCAGGTGAGCCATGCTCGCGTCAAGGGGAGAATATGCTGACTCGTTCCAGATTCTCCTTCCCGCCACCCGGCTCACTCATAGGCGTCCGCTCGAACACCCGTGCGATCATGAAGCTCGCCGGCTGCACCTTTACCTATCCCGGTGCCTCCAAGCCCTCACTCAAGAACGTCTCCTGCTCTCTCTCCCTCTCGTCCCGCGTCGGTATTGTCGGTCCTAATGGTGCTGGCAAGTCGACCCTGATCAAGCTCTTGACCGGCGAGACGGTTCCACAAGAAGGCACCGTCACTAAGCATCCCGCATTGCGTGTAGGATATGTCGCTCAGCACGCTTTCCACCACATCAACCAGCATCTCACAAAGACCGCTGTCCAGTATATCCAATGGCGATATCAGGATGGCCACGATCGGGAGATGATGGAGAAGGCGACCCGTGTGTTGACTGATGAGGACAAGGAGATGATGGACCGGCCTATCGAGGGGAGAAACGGCGAATTGCGGAAGATCGAGTATATTCTCGGTCGACAAAAGCTGAAGAAAGGGTTCCAGTATGAGGTCAAGTTCAAGGGCATGGACCATCGATTCAACATATGGATACCCCGAGGAACCCTCATCGAGAAAGGCTTTACCAAGCTTCTCGGACAATTCGACGACATGGAATCGTCTCGAGAGGGCGCTGGGATGCGGGATACCTCGGCTATCGCTGTGCGACAGATGCTCGAGGCTGTCGGTCTCGATGGGGACATTGCGCAGTATAACGAGATGCAGGGCTTGTCGGGAGGACAAAAGGTCAAGGTCGTCATCGCTGCGTCCATGTTTAATCGGTAAATCGGCTCACATTCCCAATGGATTGCGCTTACGGTTGCAGACCGCAATGTCTCTTCCTTGACGAGCCGACCAACTTCTTGGACCGAGAAGCATTAGGCGGCCTCGCAGTAGCGATCAAAGAATGGGGCGGGGCAGTCTGCATCATCTCGCACTCTACCGAATTCGTTTCCGCCCTTTGCCCTGAGCTCTGGCATGTCGACCTGGGGGAACTCACTCATCGCGGCAAGGTCGCACTGGTGGAGGACGCTTTTGATGATCCGTCCCGACCTAGCTCGCGGTCTACGTCGAAGGCTGGTACACCACGAACGGGGACACCGGGACTTGCTAGCGGGGTTACGAGTGCCTCTACGAGCGCAGCGAACTCTGGTGCGGAGGATGCCGGCGACCATCTTGCCAAACTCGCCTTGAAGCCGAAGAAGAAGAAGAAGGTGAGTGTGGCGGTTCTGTTCTCGTTGGACATAAGTGCTGATGAAGAACAGATGACGAGGAACGAGCTGAAGGCGCAGGAAGAGCGAAGGCGGCTGCGCAAGCTCAACTGGCTCACATACGGAGGTTAGTCGAACCGCTTCCTTGTGATGGTAGTTGTGCTGATATGTCATTATCAGGCGAGCGAGAACCAGATACCGACGATGACTAGACCGATCACCCTTATGACTTAGACACTGCATTTCCCCTTGTATCATGATCTACCGCATTTTTGGCATTGACTGTTCCCACAATCCCTAGATGGTGTCCTCATTTAATCATCTCGCATGCAGCTTGCTGCAAAACCAACCGCGAGCGAGACTGGAACACGGAGTTGACTCGATCTCCGCACAAGTAGTATGCCTCCACGGGTTCTGCCCCGATTGTCCTACATAGCTTTGACAATCTCTCACTCCTTAATCGCGCCTCCTCCCCTTCACCATGTCAATTTTCAACTCCCTAGGCCATAACGCCTCCCGAATCATCAGTCCGTCGTCCCTGTTCGAAGTCTATGTCTCCCGCTAATCACCCGATTCAGTCGGGACGGCGGTAGGCGCATCCCTAGTCCAAGCATCCCTCTACGACGTTCCCGGCGGCTATCGCGCTGTCCTGTTCGATCGGTTTTCGGGTGTTAAGCCTCTCGTGCGTCCTGATGTAGGCCTGGGTAGAGATCGCTGATGTGATCAGGCGAGTGGGGAAGGCACACACTTCTTGATACCTTGGCTGCAGAAGGCGATATTGTACGATGTGCGGATTAAGCCGAGGGTGAGTCCCGATGTTATCGCAGGAGCCATTTCTTATGGTTGCGATCAGAATATCTCGACGACCACCGGATCGAAGGGTCAGTCGTTATTTTCGGAATGGAGGAGCAGCTGCTGATGGATCGCCCTCAGATATGCAGATGGTCTCCCTCACTCTGAGAGTCATGTCCCGGCCAGACATGAATGTCTTACCCAAGATCTACCAGAACCTTGGGCTTGAGTGAGTGACGTTCTTCCGCGGGATCAGCTGTCCAGCTCTATTGCGTGAGTAGCGTCACTGATGCAGGTATGTTACAGCTATGATGAGAGGGTGCTGCCGTCGATCGGGAATGAGGTTTTGAAGGCTACTGTGGCCCAATTCGATGGTCAGTCATAGTGATCTTCCGTTCGTTATCAGCAATGCTGATGCTAGGTTCAGCGTCGGAGTTGATCACAAATCGAGAGATTGTACACCCCATCGCCAGACCAAGGGGCTGCTGTTGACTTGCAATCTAGGTGTCAGCAAGAATCAGGGATGACTTGCTGAATCGGGCTAAGGAGTTCAATATCATGCTTGAGGATGTGTCCATCGTACGCCCTCTCTTCCACTATTAGTGTATGAACTGACTCTCACCCACCTTAGACCCACATGACGTATGTCTTCCTTAGTGATCTTCCGTCAGACTGCTAAGAGTATCAGTTTCGGCAAGGAGTTCACAACCGCCGTCGAACAGAAACAGATCGCTCAGCAAGATGCCGAACGAGCCAAGTTCGTTGTCGAGAAGGCTGAACAGGAACGACAGGCCGCGGTCATCCGTGCCGAGGGAGAGGCTGAAGCGGCAAATACCATTTCGGCAGCAATCAATAAGGCGGGCGATGCCTTTGTGCAGTTCAGGAAGATCGAGGCTAGTAGGGAGATTGGTGAGCTCCACCTCTCGTCAAGCACATCGGTCGGACGCAGTCACGACCGAGAGCATGGAAGAAGTCGAGCTGATCACTCGGTGGTAGCTACGTCGCTGTCGCAATCCCGAAACGTCAGCTACGTTCCCGCAGGATCCGGGAACCTACTTCTCCAAGTCCCTCCTCAGCAATGATGATCCTGGCACGGGTTTCAAAGTGGCACTTGAAAGTTCGGAAGACTCATGTCGGGATATTTACCCATGTGTATGCACTACATCATTCCTCGCACCCTACTGGGAGTATGAGCACACTGACGCACTACTCACGCATACAGATGATCCGCATTCCCGTGTATACGAGCAAATCTGGTAGTGTGTGGCCGTACGCAAAGTCAACGGGCCAAGTGGCGAATTCCGGACCAGATTTGTTTCCGGGCTGATCACCTCTCCGCGCCAGTCCTGTCTCTCACCGGTGACTAATCTACGATGTCTCTCCCCGGTCACTTATCTACGAGCCTCTCTTCCAGGTCCCTCCAAGTCCCGTGACCAGTGGTGTTGACCTCAGCACCCATATTCCCGGTTTCACCGCCTCAATCAATCGGGGCCTTGCCCTTTCCAAGCCAGCGACCAGTCCATCAGTCGAGTTCCGAATGCCTTGACGGTCGACACCCGAATGCCGCGATCGTATATGTTCGGAAGACAATGCTGGGGCCGAAGTCTTCCCTCACCGCATCTTCTTGCGGATTCCTAGCGTTATAAGGAACTCTAGACCTTTGAAATGTCTTGCGACTCAGCATCCTTCACAAGAGCGTACTCCCTGTCGTCCTTCTTCCGGGCCGGGTCAAGACCGCCGATCCTAACATCGTGGAAGCTACTCACAGGTGCGCTACCGAAGACCTCGCCCGTGTGGTGCTCCAAGCCTTCGTCCCAGACCCGGCCGTGCTCCCAGCAGCAGCTCGTCGCGCCACCGCCGCCGCCGCGCTGAGCGTACGGCACTCACAGCAATCACTCGTGCTGCAGCGCTTCACCCTCCCGTACGTCTGTTCCCACTTCTGGTTTCCAGCCTTCTCTCCACACAGCTGACAGCATGCAGCCGTGTCTCCCTGTCGCCGCCCAGATCCCCGCGTGTCCGCCGCCGCCGCCTTCCTCGTCGCTTCCTGCAGCGAAGCGCCACCGTACCGCGCTTCCCACGCCGTCGTCCTCGGGATCGTCGTCTACCGCCGTCTTCCCAGGTCTGTCTCACGGTCCAGATCTCCCCGGTCCATCAACCCAGTACGTCGGGATGTCTGCCTACTACTGAGACGCTTGCTGACACAAAGCTCACAGTGAGCAGCCGCAGCATGTCGTCAATGCCCCATGCCCACTCTACAATCTCCTCGTCTTGGACCCGTGGCTCGACTCTCACGTCTACGCACCAGGCCAGCACCATGACTGTCGAGTCTCGAGGTTCTTCAGGCTCGCAACCGAGAGGAACAACGTCGTCGGGACACTTGACCCGAGGCTGATCTCGGAGAAAAACAGGTGAGGTATCGGTTTTGGTGAGTAGATCTTCGCGACAGACAGGAAACTCTAGCTTATACGTCGAGTTCTGGATGAAGCATCGTCTCGATATGGGAACTTTGAGACATTGACTCGGTTCGGGAGTGTTTGTTTGCTTGAATATGCATGCTCGTACTTTGTATCATACCTCTATCCACTGTCTTGGTCTTGTGCTATTCTGCTGGACGGCAGGCGTACACAGAAGCGCTTGATAACATGAATATGCATTCTTCATCACTTGTCATCACTCCTCTATCCACATTGCAATTGACCCTCCGACCCATCACTCCTCCTTAGCCGCAGGCACCTCCAACTTGTCCTGCAAAGCCTCCTGCTTGATTTCAGGCGCCGCGTCGATGTCTTTACTTTCAGTGGCCTCGGTGCTGGCGGTCTCGGTAGCGGTAGCGGGCGTATCTGTCTTGGTCTCGTGCTCATCGGCGGGCGCATGGGTGGATGGAGCTTCGGTGTTGTCCCTGATCGAGCACTATCAGGACTGGTCAAGGCCATGAGGAGAGTGACATACCCCAATACCTTCTCCTCTTGCGGTTCCTCCTTCTCAGCAGCATCATCTGTCTCCTGAATCTCCATCAATACCCTAATACGCAGAACGGAGATGCGAAAGGAGCACCTACATTGACGGGCACAGGCTCAGCTCCCGCCGACCCGTCAGCCTCGGTCGCCCGGCCTAGCTTCGCGTTGGCGGTCTGAGCATCCGCGAAAGCGGTTTTGAACAGATTTGCATCTGCTCACATAAGCAACCCATCACTGTCCCTTGTCACGTCGATGACTCACTTTCCGAGTTCCCGAACCTGATTGCGAGTGTCTCCGCGGACGGCTCACCATCGGCATAATCGGCGTGTACATTCCACACCCAGGAGCGATCCGAGCCGACATTGGGGGACAGCTTCATCTCGGTGGTGACTACGATCACCTCAGTACTCGCTTGAGCCAAATCGTAGATGACATTGGCAATAAGGGGTCGTGGAACTCACTCAGGTGATTGGCGCAGACCTTCAACGTCTTATCCCTCCTCATCACCAGCCGGATCTTCTTGTTCTTCTTATGTGCGAGCAGGCGCACGTCGCCCGTCCCGCGCTCCTTCCATTCCAGCTCCGACTTTATGAAGCGGAACAGTTTCGCTCGCCTTGATGACGATCAGTTGATCCAAGCTTGCAGGCGGAACAAAACGTACATCTTGAAGAGGACATCCTCATCCTCCTCGTGAGTCTTCGCCTCGACCTGCTCGGTGAGCTTGATGACGGGCTCGAATTGGGGGTCATGGCCTTCCTCCTGCGCCTCCTGTGTGGTGGTACGGCATTCGAAAGACGAAGGAGCAAGGTAGGAGAAGATAGCGAGGGCATATAGTCAGCGTCCTTGAAAGGGCAACTCGATGTCCAATATCTGGAGTCAGAGAGACCTTGGCCGAAGAAGTTGACTGAGGAGCTGTTGACTGACCGGGTTCACTGCTTCGGATGCTTCGGCCATGTTTGATGATTCTGTTGAGAGTCTCAAGTCAGCTCCGGCGATAGAGCCTGGGACGACGTCCGGGGCTTGGGTGTTTTGACTGACTGAGCGTGGTGTAAGAAGTCGCCAACAGATTCGTCTCAGAATTTGGTCTGACGGAGAAGCGTCTGGAAAATGCTGATGCGAACACGCGTGGATGGGCGTCATGCTCCACCGAACTGTTGCAGGCCTATCTTGATATCTGTGATGCCTAGAGAAGATAGAAGCTCGTGCACGTTACTGCTGAACCGCCCCTTCCTTTCATGTACCGCTTTCGATCCTACCGCAGTCTCTCTCACATCTCCTCAAAACCCAGGTGAAAGTCCTCACCTGGCCTGCGCTGGCGTATTCCTCGGACTGTCTGACCCTCCAGCAACCGACTCCGCTTCTCGATGATCCTTCGACCATCCCTTTCTTCCTTTCTCCTCCCCGTTCTCCTCTCCTTCAGCCACCTGACCTTCGCTCACCGCATAGAGATCGATCCAGGAGGGAAAGAATGCTTCTTCGAGAATCTACAACCCCAAGATCGGGTAGGTCCCTGCGATCCCCTTGTTTCTCCTTTCTCAGCTGACTCCGAGGCGAGATGACGGTGACGTACGAAGTAGGAGAAAGCTCAGGCGGAGGCCATCTCGATGTCGACTTCTACGTATGTCATGCTAGTGAACGTTCCATTGCGGAGCTGATCAAGGCGGATCGAAAAAGGTGACAGAACCGCGCGGCGAGGTGATCTATACGAACTTCAAGGAACCTCAGGGGACTTTCTCGTTGGCGGCGGACCGGAGTGGACGGTATACGTACTGTTTCAGCAATGAGATGAGCTCGTATTCGCGGAAAGTGCTGAGGTACGTTGCATCCCTCCGTGCTTCCGCGATCCGCTTCTACCTCGTTTGTCCCTCTTCTGGTTCCCCCTTGTCTCTGTTCGACTAAAGGTAGAAAGCTCGCTGATCTGTGTAGCTTCAACGTCCACGGCGTCCTCTTCGTCGGCGACGACGAGCATATCGCACCTGTCGAACAAGAGATCCGGGATCTGAGCTCGGGATTGCAGATGGTCAAGGACGAGCAAGCGTATCTTGTGGTCAGGGAGAGGGTGCACCGAAATAGTACGTATCAATGCCTTCATCAACAAGGAGTAATCTGACGGTATATCTTCCCTCCCAGCTGCCGAATCCACGGTGAGTCTGGCTGCGGAAAGGTGCGGATCTCGCTGACCATGCTTGTCGTCCAGAACTCCCGAGTCAAGTGGTGGGCCATCGTCCAGACCGTCATTCTATTCTCGCTCTGCGCATGGAATGTGCATTACCTCAAGGGCTGGTTTGAGGTCAAGCGGGTGCTGTAGATAAGGATGATCAGGCAATGCATCGCAATTAAGGGAATGATCAAGCGACTCTTGTTGCGGGGATCTACCGGAACGTATCCCCTGCTCTATTACTCAGATCTCCACGCAGCAAACCATACCGCACCTCCACGCCTTCCACGTGGTACTCCATCTCGAGACTCCACTTGACGCCGGTGCCGAGCTCGGCGTGGAGGTACCGCGCATGGGAGGTACCGGATCTGGTGCCTGAATCCAGGTCACGGAAATGTCCATCTCCCGCTTCTGTTTCATACATGGAATATCCCCTTCAGCCTCCACCTGCCCTCCACTATAAAACCGCGAAATCAGAGGGACATAAAGGCCTCCCAGCGCTAATCTTCCTGTCATCTGCATCAGCCAACCGCACTCGACCTCACCAAACACTTCCTCAAGCGATCACTATGTCATCTCCCCAAATCACCCTCGCCGGCAAGCAGGTCGGCCAGATGGGGTGACTCGCTGTTCCTCTCTCGAGACGACAGTAGCTGACATGAACAGCTACGGCCTCATGCAGCTCACTTGGTCCGGCAAGATCCCATCCGAGGAGCAATCCCTCTCCGCAATGAAGTGAGTCATCTTCACACCTGCTGATACAGCCTGTTGACAATCTGCCAGAGCCGCTGCGGATGCCGGCGCGACCGCCTGGTCTACCGCGAGCTTCTACGGCAATGAAGCCCCTCGACTCGACAACATCCACCTGATCGCCAAGTTCTTCAAGAAGGTTCGTCCGCCCTTTCCCTTTATCGAGCCTAGCGAATTGACGAGTATGTCAGTACCCCGAGTACAAGGACAAGATCGTGCTTGTCGTCAAAGGTGGTAGTGACGAGAAGATCCGTCCCGTTGCCGAGTGTGTCTTGTCTCATCGTCTAGAGTGCTCGCTAATCCCGCTCAGTATCGATTTCGCCCGACAGGATCTGAAGAAGGTCAAGGAGATCCTTGGAGATAAGGAGATCGACGTGTTTAGCTATGCTCGACTCCCATCTGGGATCTCGAAAGAACAGGTGTTTAAGAACCTCGCGACGCTGAAGAAGGAGGGGTTGTTCAGGGAGGCGGGGGCGAGCGAGCTGTCCGCGTCAACTCTCGAGATCATGCACAAGGTCCGCCTCACTCCACCCCTCCTGTCCCATTTTGATACTGATGGCCCAGCAGATCATTCCTGTGGGTGTCGTCGAGATTGAAGTCTCGCTTTGGTCATTTGAGCAAGAGATACAAGACGTCATCGCTTGGTCCAAGAAGAACAAAGTCCCCGTGTTCTGCTACTCCCCCCTCGGACGAGGCTTCATCTCGCGAACCTACTCCAAACCCGAGGACATCCCGGATGGGGATTTCAAGAAGTACCTCCCCCGGTTTCAGGGAGAGGCGTTCTATGAGAACCTCAAGCTTGTGGATGCGCTCGATGGCTTGGCAAAGGAGAAGGGGATGAAGACGACGCAGTTGGCTCTCGCTTGGATCACCAGTCTCAGCCCCTACGTGAGTCGTTTTTCACCTAGTGAGAAAATAAGGAAGAGCTGATGTACTCCGGCAGAACATCCCAATTCCCGGCTCGTCGAATCCTGAGAGAGTGCGAGAGAATACCGAGAGCGCGAAGATCAAGCTTAGCGAGCACGACCTTGATGGGATCAATAAGATCCTCTCGACCTTCGAGCTCAAGGGCGGGCGATACATGGATGCGATGAGCGGGATGCAAGTGAGTTATGCCGTGACTAGCGCAGGGGCGAGCTGAATGGGTGCGGTGCCCAGATGAAATGAGCTGGTTCGCTAAACACAGGGAGGCTGGTGGCTGAGCATAGTGCCGTGGAGAGATGCCAGGGGAGTTAGTGCCGTGGAGAGATGCCAGGGGAGTTTTGATCGTCATCTATGCGACAGCCTGACCAATGCACCGCGTGATCAGACAGCCTCACCTGCCTACAGAAACTCTGCTTTACGGAAGAGGCACCCTTCATGGCCAGACGCCGAGTTTCGTGAGCCCGGTGACATATTCCGCGCACAAGGCCGAGGTCATGTTTCAAATGTGCGTGTCATGCCCGTGGACATGAGCCCGGTGCTGTTTCTGGGTCGAAATTCGATCTCACCCCGTACAAATACGCATGAAAAGGGGATCCTATTGAGGGCAAGGCGAACTGCTTCACCAGGTCGCCTTACACGTCGCCCACCGTTTCCTACAAGCCGACTACACGGTCCGAGATACCGTCCGATCCTCCGAACAGGGTGACCGAGTCCTCTCGCTACCCCCATTCAAGCCGTATACCGACAAAGGGTGACTGAGCTATATCGTGGTTGCCGATGTCATCAGTGATTACACCGAGACTGTGAAAGGCGTGGATGTCATCTGTCATCTTGATTCGTCCGTGGATATGTGGGCTTGAGTTCATCTAGGGCTTCAGAGGGTTCTGATGGATGTGCACAGGTCAAGCGAGCAACCTTGGGCAGTAATGAAGGTTCCGGCGGTCAAGGGGACTGAGGCAGTGCTGAGGGCAGCTGCGAAGACGCCGAGTGTGTCCACGCTCCTGGCTTTTGCTCATCGCGGAGCTTAGACACATCAGGTATCAAGCAAGTCATCGTGACTTTCATCCTTCGGTACGCCCACACCTTTACTCTGATGTCGATACCGCCGCGCTGATGCACTCTCCTGCGGCGATGTGCGATTGGCTCGTCCACTTCGATGGTCAGGTGTACGATGAGACCTCCTGGAACCCCATCACGGACCAACAAGCGGAGAATCTACACACCTTCCTCCCAGCCGTGTATTTCTTCTCTTCTCGTTCACCAGGTCAGAGCTTACAGCGGGTGGTTTAGGAGGAAGGGATACCTCGGTCCGCTTCGGTAGGCCCGCTTCCGAGGCATTCGGAATTGGCCGCTGTAGAGGTGCAGAAGGAGACTGGAAGCGGATTTCAAGCTCGCAATCCTCTGTCCACCGAGTACATGCTCCGCACCAATCGGGGTGAGTTCCCCACTGACGGCCCGAACTAGCCCTTCTCGGTCTGCTCGTATGCCGGCTGCCCCTTGAGTCATGGCAAGTCTTGGGGCTCATGGGTGGATTTCAAGGACAGTGGACACCCAGACCCCTCTTGTCAACCAAACCTCCACGTGGCATTGCCTCTTTGAGAGGGAGACGGCCAAATCCCGCCAAACAACATGTACAATATCGTCGATGTTCTTCTCCCTCAGTCCCGTCTCCCCTCTTGGAGATGAGCTGAGGGACCGCGACCGTCGAGTGAGGGACCACGCAGAGGTCAACTTCCAAGTGGCCTCCCGCGGTGCAGAGGGTCGATTCGGGGCCCGTCGTAGGCCGTGGGTGCATTCCCCACAATATCGTGATTGCACTATGATCTCGGCGTCAGAATACGACAATCAGCTACTGGTCGATCGGATCCAGCTTTTCTTCCCGCAGCTTTACGGTCGTATCGCCCTTGGTAGTCTGGGGAAATGTCCAAAGCGTGACTGGACCCAAGAACACGATGGACGGATTCAGTGCGGATAGGGAGTTGGGCATGACCTGTGAGTCTGGCGCTTGCGGCATTGATTGATGAACGCTAGGTAGGCCGCTGGATGAGACGATCCGGGATGCCGTGCGGTGTATTCTGGCGAATGAGTAAGTCAGGGCTGCTCACAGGCTAAGGATACTTCTTTCGGTCGATACCGCGGTACGATTGGTGAGCGATAGTGCTCGGGGGGGCATTGGTCGATGCAGACTAGTTCGGGAGCTGTATGAGATGATTCGGGTTGCCCTGGAGTTTGTCTTGACGTCTTGACGCATGAGAGGCGGACTGCTTGAGTTCAGCGTGCATGTATGGATCGATGAAACGCGGGAGGAGCCACACGAGGTTGACGTTACGTGGCATATGCTCTATGTATACAACAGCAATGTCCCTGTGCCAAGAATCATCTACTCTTCCACCCAAACCATCTTCCCCTTCTCGTCCTTCTCCTCTCTCCAACCCACCATCATCCCCTTCTCCCACCCCTTATCCACCTCCCCCCCAAGCCGACCAACACCTTCCTCCTCGATCCTCTCCCCAAGTCCACGTACCACCTCCAAACCGAGATCGTAGAACCCATCATCTGTACGTGGGTTGAACATCCCCATATGCGCTGAGATCTCGTCGGTGGCGATGGTGTTGCTCGAGGGGAAGAAGCGGGGGTAGAGCGGGTGGGTGGTTGGGGGGAGGATGGCGAATGTCCGGCTGACTAGCTCTTTCGGGGGTGAAGGTGGGAGGTGGGAGTAGAAGCTGATTGGGACCACATTAGCTAATTCAGATGCGGGATGTGGTGACAAACTTCCAGAATCGGACGTTGCGATCTCTGCTCAAACGATCCAGCGCGACTAATCGTCCCCGCATCCCCTCCTCGTCCCATAGGTTCCGCACGAACGTCATATGCTCATACCCAAATTTCCAGCCATTCATGAAATCCTCTCTTCGATAATACGCAGTCCCCACAGCTGCCGCACCAAGTGCCATCGCCCCGAAGCCATAGAGCGCCTTCGTCGAAGGCGCGGGAATCGCCCAAGATGATTTCGAGGGCGATTCAGTAGTGGTGGTGGAAGTCTCCTTGCCTTTGGCAGATGGTGGAGTGGATGCTCGACTATTCGAAGGCCGAGCTTCCGTCTGACCTTTCTTCCCGAAGACGCTAGCGCCGAGACCGACTGCGAAGGGGGAGAGCATGGTGACTGTGGAGGCGATTGAACGGGCTTGCTCGTAGTATGATGCAGCCTGAGTGAGGCTGTGTTTGAAGGTATGGGGATGTAAGCCGAGATAAGGGGTGTCGAATGCCACGAGAGCGACTATTCTTGGCCACATCGGGTCGGCTTCCCTCGTATTGGCGGCGACGTCTAGAGCCGCATCGGCGATGAGCAGTCCTCCCATCCTAATAACCGAGCCATCAGCTCATATCCCACGAGCAACACTTGTGTAGCGTAAAGGTGAGTCTCACGAATGCCCCATAAGCACAATCTTCGCTTTCCCAGCTCCAGCTCCGGACCCATGATCATTCTCCAGCTCCACGACCAGTATCGTCAGCCAGTCCACAAAGGCTAGCGTCGCCGCGTGCTGCTGAAATCAGTATGGAATTGCTGACACGGGAACGTAGAACGGACGAGCTCGCCTCGGGTTTGGTAGGCTGGGAAGACGCGGGACTCAAGTCGGAGGGAAGGATGAGTGGAGCGGAGGAGGTGGGAGACGCCTGGGAGGGAGCTGTCAGTACGAAAAAGGCGATACGAAAACAGGTCCAGCAGGTGGACGAACGGTCTGGGAAGGATTCGAAGGTGACTTCATTGCCCTTGAAGCTTCTATTGCATCAGCTGGCGAATGAGCCGAGAAAGTGTACGTTACCCATGAACCCAAACGAGCAGGAGGAGGTCCTTCGGCTCTTTCGTCATCTTGTCCAGATGACTTTGTTCAACAGTCGAAGCCGACCACCCGATTCACAACCAAAGTTACTTTGTCGATCAGAGCGATTACATAAGTTACCCTGCTTTTCAGCGGCCAAGGCACGGATCTCTTCGAGCCTCCTATTTTAGATTTCAAGTGCAACAGAGTCTCGAAGCAACCCCGTCCCGACAAGCAGTTCAGGGTTTTCACCATGTTCAAGATCACCCAACGCCCACCTGTCTCAGCCTTGGGCTTCGATGAGCCTCCTTCTACCCACCGTAAACACCCCGCCGAGCTCGATGGCATGGACCTCGATGATGACCTCGGTGAGGGGCCATCATCGTTGCGCCGGACAGTGGTGAGTCCCGGAGAGGTGATCACTAGCGCGAAAGACTACATGAGGTGAGCCAATTACATCTAGCTTATGTGCCCAGAAAGTTGACGGAGTTGAGATCAGGGGTCACGGGACATATGTCGAGGATGAACAAGTGGTCTCATCCGTGACTGGTACGATTGACCGGGTGAACAAGCTCATCTCGGTCAAGGCGCTGAAGTCGAGGTGAGCGTCAGGTTCTGGTGCATAGGGAATGAGCTGATGGATGTGTGGTACACAGGTACAACCCCGAGATCGGCGATCTCGTCATCGGCCGGATCGTCGAAGTGGGGCCTTTGCGATGGAGGGTCGAGGCGAATGCTAGGCAAGACGCGGTTCTCATGCTATCGAGCGTGAACCTCCCGGGTGGTGTGCAAGTGGGTCTCAGCAGTTGATGAAGGGAGATTTTAGACCTGATGGGAGGATAGAGGAGGAAGATCGAGTCGGATGCGCTGAAGATGCGGGATTTCCTCGCTGAGGGGGATGTGAGTGGACTTCCCACTGTTCATCCTTCCGGTCCAGATGAATCAGACAGCTGATGATCTCAGCTCCTCGTCGCCGAAGTGCAAGCATTGTTCCAGGACGGCGCCATGTCCCTGCATACCCGATCACTGAAGTACGGTAAGGTACGTACCCTACTCCCCGTTCACCGCCTCCATTCTTCCTTTCTCTTCCTCCTCCTCCTTGTTACTCCCTTCCCTCACCGCCTTCGCCCGCTCAAGCTACATTGCGCGAGCCGCTGACCTGGCTCCTTTCGGCCAGCTGCGCAACGGCCTCCTCCTCTCCCTCCCACCCCGCCTAATCCGGCGCCTCAAATCCCATTTCCACCATCTCCCCCCACCATGCGGTCCGTCGGGCGTCGACATCATCCTCGGCCTCAATGGATTTGTCTGGGTCAGTGCGGGTACCACCACCGAGCGGCGGGAAGGTGGAGAGGGGTTCGATGCGGAGGCGGTCTATAGTGATAAGAATGACGTGGGTCCATCGTTTGGCTCAACATCCACTCCGACTCGAGGTGGACTCGTACTGACGGGGAGGCACAGGAGATTGGGCCGGAGGTGAGGGTCGCGATTGGACGGGTCGCGAGTGTCATCACGGTACTGGCGGGACATGGGGTGCCATTGACGGATAGCTTGATTGCGGATGCGTATGCTTGCTTGGTCGCTTCTGGGGTGGAAGGACCGATCTCGAAGGAGGAAGGGGAGTGCTTGGTGGCGTCGGTGACGGGGGTGGACCCAGCACCGTTATAGCCCGCATGCACCGCTGGTCCTTGCTATCAACCCGTTTCTTGCGACGAAGTGGCCCAAGATTACGCGGTGCAAAAGGTCAATATGCTCGAGTCCATCTCGCGGTTATGATTTTTCTATGCGTGACAAGTCGTTGGTGCTATGCACAAATGCGCTCCTCCGACTTCCTTCTTCTTCCTCTCGGCTGCATTCCTCCTTGCGTCATTATGCCTCATGCTCTCCATACGCCAAACCGCCCTCACCCCGCACACCAGAGCCGGACGACCCCATCTGCGCCAGCACTCGCCAAGACCGGCAATTCCGGATGGCTAGCCACAGCACAAACGCCTTCATCCGCCCGCTTCCGATGTCCCAATAAGTCCTGGAGAGATGTCTTCCGCGAGAGGTCCCATAATCTGAGGGTACAGTCTGTCGACGCGGTGAAGACAGCCAGCGGGGAGAGTGGGGATATGGAAAGCGATGTGAGCGGAGAGGGGTGCGCTAGGATGGTGTGTGTGGGTTGGGATGAGGCTATGGCACGTCAGAGTGGGATCCGAGACTTTAGACGGAAACGTACAGGTCTTTGCGTCGTAAAATCGAAGGTGACCGTCCTCGTGGGCTGATAAGATCGCAGGTAACGTCGGATGACTCATGACCGAATTGACTTGGCCATCTGATCTCGTCAGTACAGGTGTCCTCAAACCTTGAATCTGAGGCTCACCTTCCGACGCCTCGCCAAACGACAGCACCTCCTCCACCGAATTCACATCATACAGCTTCACCAGCCCACTGCTCAAGCCCACCAAGACTTTCCCAAGATCCAAGCTGTACAGGCTCAAACAAGTCGGCACAACCCCGCCGCCAAAGTCGCCGAAACTAGACTGCAGACTCCAGTTGCTGTTCGACATTGTCCATATTTTCACAGTCCCATCAGCACTGGCACTGACGAGCCGTCCTTCCGTGGGTCGTTTGCCCGGTTGCACCGCCTCACGAGGCGGGAGCAGGCAGACGTCCCATACAGCTTCGGTGTGGCCTTCTAGGACTTGTAGGGCGAAGGAGGGATCGAATGGCGCATAGGAATCTTGGATGGGTGACGGGAGGCGCCACAGTCGGATGGTAGAGTCAAGTGAAGCGGAGAATATCGTGGACAGGCTCGTGGAGATGGCCAAGGCCGTGATGGAGGAAGTATGACCGCGTAATGTGAGAACGGGCTCAATATCTGTCGCACTGGGTCTGCAATCGTCAGCATGGATACCCAAAGAATGAAGTCGGCTGACTTCTGGCTCATGATGCTGGATGTCTCCATGCTCCAGACCTTCACTGTGTTGTCGTCTCCTCCAGTAGCCAGCGTTATACCATGACCCTGAGCGAAGGCAACGGCTCGGACTACGTCGAGGTGGCTCTTCAAACTTCGGCGAGAAGACCAGACCCTCTCGACATTGTCGTCAGGTTTGACCTCTTCGTCTTCAACGTTGAGTGTCAGATTGGCGAGCTGCTCCTCGTCTGATTGGTCGGAGGCTTTCAGTCTCTCATCCCGAGCCTATCCATTTAGCAACGTCACGTTAACTTTGCTCACCTTCTCTGCCTTCTCATTTGCGGCTCGCAGCTCTTCTCGCCAAGCGGCTTTGCTATCTGGCCGGTATATCGCTGTGAGGATCGGTTGTTCTGGTGCCTCGTTCTCCTGAGACTGTTCATCTGGTAGATTCATCGTCCGTACTGCCGGTGATGAGGGTGGTCGTGCAGTGGTATCTATACTCATCGGGTGGGACTTTGGTGCGTCTTGCGGTTCTGGTGCAACTGGTGATGGCTCTATCGGCTCCTCCTTGACTCCATTCGGCAAGGATTCGGAAGGAGTCTCGTGTTTGTTGAAGATGGATGGGACGGGTTGATCCGGCAATGCTTTGCGAGGTCGTAGTGATGCCGATGGATCCGGATGGGTCTCCTGCTCCTGTAACGAGCCGTTGTCGGCAACGGGAGAAGAAGGGTCGTTGACTGAAATAGGAGGACGCGGAGGAAGGGGATTCAGCGCGCCAGGAGAGGTGAGATAGGTGATTTCTTGCAAACATCTTGAGACTATCAGCTTCAATGCAGATGACTAGGAAACCCCACTGACTGCTTCAGATAATCTCGACTTCTCGCACGAGACTTCGGATCCCTGGGAGCTCCCCCAACGGTCTTCCACGCGCTTGTATCGGCCTCCTTGCGGGAGGACAAGATCGCTGCTTTGCTCATCGCGGTATGGATGCCATTCGGCTTTGGTCGTTCAGACGCTACCGCTCGATCAGGGCGGGAATGAGCTCTCGAGAGGCAGACATACCGCCCTCCTCGCTTCCCTCGCTCCCGCCTTCTTCCTTTTCGTCCCGAATTGATCTGTCCTCGTCTTGTAGAGCAACCAAGCGAGCTGGCGGAGGTGCGGCGGACCGACCAGCCGTACCGAAGTTCTTCGTCCTATGTGAACATCAGCATCACTCCCGAGAATATAGGTCTGGTGACAAACCTTTCTTGTCGAATGGCGAACTCTAGCATCTTCACTCTCCGCATAAGGTCCACCTTGAGGTTCTCAGCCGATCTCCTCTGACCTTCCAGTAATGCTATCCGCGCCTGCTCATCAGCTCTGATACCGGATCCATTACCCACCCTCATCTCCGCCCGCTCAATCTCCCACTCATTCCGATCCCGCTCCCATCTTCTCCACTCGCTCTGTAGGTAGTGAAGCACGCTCGCGAGGTTCATCTCCGCCCCCGGTCCACCTGCACTATTTGACTGCGCATCTGAAGATGTTCCCTGCTGTTGTGGCAGTTGGGGCTGGTTGGATGTCCCATTTTGGAGGAGCTGAGGAGGTTGTTGTTGAGATTGCTGGAAGGAGGAAGGGGGATAGCCTTGAGAGTATCCTCGAGAGGGATTCATACCCTCAGTGGGGCGAGGTGGGATATTTCGGCTGGATAGCAGCGTCAGCAGATATTTCAATGCTGTAGAACAACTTCACTTACATCATCTCGTCTAAGGAGCGGCGATCACGTCGATAGCTCCAGCGAGTCGACCGTGCAGGACTCGATGCAGGTCGACGCGATGGTACTGGAAGTAGCCCTACCGACTAACAGGGACGAGCTGGAATGAGGCAGACGCCTCACGAGGTAGAGCCGTATCTATAGAGTGGTGTACCAGCCCTTATATTCGCGAAGCTCGGCCTCCGAAACGCAATAAGCCCACACGACACCTCAATGCACTGGGCAAAATGCCACACTTCCAGGCGTTTCGGAGACATGTCTCCTCCCCCAAGAATTGGGTCCGGGAGATTTCCCTGCCAAGATTTGTTTCCGCGGGAAGATCAACAATTTCCATAGGCCGGAAGGTGTGACGTTGTCCCGCATATATTGGGCGAATCAAACTTCAAAAATGAGCGAATCTTGTATCTCGAGGCGAACCTCCCAAGTCTGGATAGCGCGATAATGAGCGCTCCACAGTATTACGAGCAGCAAGCGCCCACTGACGGTTCTCGTGGCTATCCTCCAAATGGCTACAACAATTTCAACACCAATAATCGCTACCCTGCCTACAACTCGAGTGGTCAATACTCCGCGGCCTGCCCAGCTGATATCCATAGCCCAATCATTCTTTATACTTTCCTCATTGGTCTGTTCGAGTCCCAAACCATCGCCTCCGCCATCGTACGCCTTCCATCTGCGACCACCGCAAACCCATGCTGATATTCGTAGGACGCCGGTGTATCGATCATCTTCGTGGGCCTCGACGAAGATCCCATGTGAGTCATGCTGCTATGGCTTTTCTTACTTGAGGCTGACATCTGGAAAGGGTTCTCGCAGAACGCAGTCCTGGATTGTTCGAGCACATCCGACAGGCGTACCCGGAAGTTGTCCACGGCGTTCCTCACAATACATGAGCGATCCTGCGCGTGGGAACCATGGGATATAGATCTGACGCGAAAGTCGATCCTTCGGGCAATCTCATTGGTTCAGTGTTGTGTCATGGGAGTCTATAATGCAATGCCCAGCACAAGTGCATAGTCCATCCCACCTCTCCCACGGAATGCCTGGTGACACCGGAGTGGTAGGGGAATGGATATCACCCGCCTAAAGCCCAGTCTTTCAAGCCGCCTTCTCAGCCTTGACATTCCCCTCCCTCTGCTCCTCCATATCCCCCTTCACCATCCCCGCCACACTCTTCAACTTCCCTTTGACCCCTTCCACACTCGGTAACGGTACAGCCACGATCGAGTCGGACGTTGCGCGCTTGTATTCCCATTGCGCTTTCTCGGCTTCGAGGTTTCCCTCGGTCTGGCGGGCTTGGTCGCCAGTCAAGTACCCCAGGGCACTATACCGCTTCTCGAGATCATGAAAGGCGGGGCAGGAGAAACATACGTGTTGGCTTTAGCGGTAAGCCCATCTACGGCAGCATCGACGATCTGGTGCTGCTTCGCCTGCTCTACTTCCTGTTGTCCGACTTTTCTGGAGCGAAGTACCGGCTTCGGTCCATGAGGAGGAACCGAGAGCTTCAGGAAGGACGGAACCGATTGCCTATGCAGAGTCGTATTCAGCGTTACGCACAAGATGATCTTGCGAAGTCTGGGCTCAGAGGTACAAGGACAATGACAAGTGGGAGTCGACTGAAAGGCCAGCTCAAAGTACGTGTCCCGCTTCGCACTCCATCGTTCCTCAAGTACGCGCTAACCTCAGCCAGGTGGCTGAAGGCACTTCTCCTTCGAGGGCTCCTTGGATTCTGGCATACTGTTTGGCTCTTGTTGAATCGGCGGTCTAGGCCTTTGAATTGTGGTATCGGAAGGAAGCAATTTGTCTGAAACGTCGTGTGGCGCAAGAAGGGTACACGCGGGTTTCACATCGCGCTACCAAACTCCTGGCACCTGGACCTGTCTGCGAAGACGAGGCCGTTGAGAACATCAACAAGGTCCGAATTTCGCTCCTTGCAGGACCTGAAGACTAGCTTGTTTTCGTCGTAACGGTGCAGATTCTTACGAAAGCGGTTAAAGCCGAAACGGAGAATCGGGTGCCTCGACGATCCCTGATCGCCCATCCGGGTCAAAGGCGGTGCTGCGCCTCCCATCGGAAGAAGACCCTCGAGGACGTAACGCTTTCGAGAACGCCTCCCGTGTCATTTTCTCCGCTCGGGATCCTTTTTCAATCTAAGCTCGCAGAACGCCACATAGCGCTTTTCGAAACGTTGCGGTAAAGCCTGGTGGACCAGGAGCTTTTTTCGTTTATGTTGGAGCGGGAGCGTTTGAGACTTTGTGATCGCTCGTTTGATCGTCCATCGTCGCTCGTCTCTGTGGAGCGTGCTCGTACTCGCTTGGAAGGACGTTGGAAGGAGGAAGGGTCTGAAGGCAGGCACGAGTGCGAGATCTGCCTCGGGCGCCGGGATACCATCGCAGCGGCGATATTTCCGACAACCTCGTAGACCCTTGGCAATTGTGTCCCTCTCAACCATTCTTCGACACATGATACACGAAGTCGACGGAATCACCCGTTATAACCCCTCCTTGTAACCCCGAGAGGACCTATAGACACATTGGGTTCCCGAACATCCCATCAAATCTTCTTCTGCCGGATCAGCCGAACTCGACGTCAGCCGGAACTGTTCTGCTCAACTGCTTGGAAGGCGGAGCGAGGTTGACTGGATTGACCTCGTGAGTCTACCTATCCGTCGGAATTCGAACCGGTCGTGGGATCCGCAGCAGGGAGCTTTGGGACGGCTTGTGTGGATCCTTTGATCATTCTCATTTGGTGCCCCTGGCTTCTTGCCGGCGGACTGGGTGTCCTTGGCGGGCTGAGAACGAAGCATCTCACTCGTGGATGACTACCCGTTTCTTGGCACGGGGCTCGACGTTACAACCTCGCCCTGCTCATGTGAGCCCCGTAACCTCGGCAAGGGTTCAATTGATGGGAGATCACCGGAGTTGATGATCGTCGCTTCGCCCCATCGCTTCGTCGCCCGTCCTTCCATCTTCTATTCCCTTCCCCGTTTCCTTCGTTCACCTAAAAAGGGGCCTTCGCTGACCGGACCCTCCGTTTATCTTTTTATCGTTTAATGGGATCTCCCGGCCCTTTCCCCCTTAATCCACCTTCGATGATCCCGCCTTGGCATATTTCGGTATCGCAACTCGACACTGAACGACCGCTCGCTCTCGATTCCAAACGATCTTGGCGCCTTTGGCTTCCCACGCGTCGCTCGCGGACTCCCCATCTCCCTCGCCTATGTCCCTTCGATTGCCTTTCACCCTTCACGACGATCCATCACGCTTTATCCTTGTGTCTCAATGGCATACCAATCTACTCCGTCCCCTCACTCATCTCTCCCTGATTCCCCGTACACCGATACGATTCTCTCCACGTCGACTCATTCAGAAGAAGCCTTACCGCCAATCATAACGACGCCAGAGGAGTATTCGCCGGCCCCTCTGGGGCGGCCAAACATGATGAAGGTCGCTACCGACCAATCCGATCCTCATTCTCCCTCAGACTCTTCCGCTAAGCCCCGGTCAAACCTCCTCAGCTCCGATTCAAGAGCCCATCTTCAGCCCCAGTCCCTTTTCCGGCCAAACCAGGCCAGACGGAGACAGTCTCGTTTCGACCCGATGATAAGGGAGGAGGAGAACGTCGACGAGGAGGCATATGGTGAACTCGGCTCTCGACATCCGTTGCGCCGAGTGAAGGAGGAAGAGCAGGAGAGAGTGGAGGGTATCAGCCTTCCTGGGATCAAAGCACTCTTTGGGGTCGCAGCGGGTATGTTTTCATACCCCTAACCAGACGTCTCTCTAACTGCAGCAGACCGCCCTCCGACTCCTTCTTCCTCCATCCCAGGTTCATTATTCCAATCCCCCTCGATTCCCTCGCTCATCTCACCATCTCCCTCAACTTCTCCCTCCACCGGACGAACCTCTCGCTACTCATCCCTCGCTTCCTCCTCCGAGTCCCACTCCATTTCAGGCTGGTGGGCACCGGAATTTGGCAGCAGCTCGTCATTACGTGGCGCGCCTGCATTTCGCGCCAACTCTTTTCCCACACTGCCATTCGTTGATGAGCATGACGATAAGCGTCGACGATCCGACGGTCCACCAGCACTGCGCGACGCCGAAGAGTCGGCACGGCTAAAGTTGCAGGCGCAAAGCCGTAGCGCCTCCTTCCCTTCGACCGGATCAAATACCGGATCTCCTGGACGCGGTCTGCGACCACTCCCTTCCGCTGGTCCTTCTACAGCAATGACCGCTATAGCGTCGCAGTCGTGCCAGTCGATGTCGGGCCCATCTGGCTCGGGAATGGCAGCCGACTACGCACGTCGCCGTTCTACCGCATCGCGGAGCGCGTCTTTAGTAGGAGGTCAGCTCGCACAGTCATTTGCCGACCTCTCTGCGAACGAACGAATTCCGACGCTCCGAGATACAGGCCATGTACATGCAGATCCTCCAGATCGGCGGCCTTCGATGTTTCCACCTCCAACTATCGAAGGCTTGCCCCGTTTTCAAGGTTTCCAAGCTTTCCCGATCCTCCGAGACTCGTTGGATGTACCTCAACCCGGACATCCTGCCCGATTAGGTCGACCATCCCTCACTCGACCATCTACCCCGGAAACTGCCAGACCCGTCCTCCGGCGATCATCGCTCACCGAGATCATTATGGCAAAGAGTGGGGATGACGTTGCTATGGCCAGTGGCCGCTTCCATCCGGTTCAAGAAGGTGGCTTTCCCATGGACCGACCATCCCTTTCGGAGCAAATCAACATCACCGGCTGGCCTGTGCGTCGAGCTTCGACCGATTCGGTCGTCAGCGTTCCCGGAATCAATCTCAATTCCGATAGCGAGGACGCTGGTCCCCCACCTACATCACTGGGACGGAAAGGTCCAACGGAGGCGAGAAATCTGGGACTTGAGGATGGTGATGTCGATATGAAAGGTGATCCCTCGATGAGGGGGATGGAGATGCTGGCGGAGTTCGCACAGCGGGTTGCCGAGGAGGAGCGAAAGGGAAGGACATCTGAGGAACGAGATCCCAGTCCGGGCAAAGGGGGAGTCGGTCCCAAGTACACCTGCGCGTATTGCGCAAAGACCTTCTCCCGACCGAGTTCTCTCCGGATACACACGTATTCCCGTGAGCAGCACTTCAGCCTATTCACCTTCTCTCGCTGACGAGACCAGATACTGGCGAGCGACCATTCGTGTGCAAAGAGCCGTCATGCCGTCGCCGTTTCTCGGTGCAATCCAACCTCAAACGGCACGCCAAGGTACATCAACTGGGCGCATCCGGTTTGGGCGGAGCTGCAATGCAAGGTGTCGGTGCAGCACGAGGCCACATGCATCCCCCACCCTCAAGTTACGGGTATCATCCATATCAACGGCATCCGGGGAATCATGGGGGTGCAGTGCGGAAGCATGAGAATTGGGATCCGGAAGAAGATGAGTTGGACGAGGATGAGTTGGATGACGAGGACGAAGAAGAGTGAATGACTAGGTTTATCGATGGACAATCGAGTGATGAACTTTCAATTGGGCAGAGTAGATGCCAAGTTGCTGTTGTTGGCCTTTGAACCCTTCCGCAGCGGTCTGCAGAACAAGCCGGAGGAGTGTGCCTAGGACTAAGGAAAGCCGAGCCGCCGCCACGTTCAGTCTGTTTTTGGTTTTGTCCCCCCCAACTTTTGGCGGGCGTCGTACGAGCAAGATCGAGTCTTCCTCCTTTCCTCGATGATTCCAATTTTTCGCTCTCCACAACTGAGCATCGCTCGACCTCCATGTCGACCATCATCACTGAACTCGTAGACCTCGTCACATTCCTGGCTCAACCTAAAGTCCTCATGATACAATGGTTTCTCGTCCCCGCTATGGTCGTCCTCATAAACGTATTTCAACAACTCGTATGTCCCGCCTTCATCGTGCATCGAGCCGGACATGGTCTGATCACGCGCAGTACTGGCCGCGAGACAAGTCGCTCCCACCTATGGTGTTCCATTACTTCCCGTGGGTGGGCAGCACTGTCAGCTATGGGATGGACCCATACAAGTTCCTGTTTGCGTGTCGCGAGAAGGTGGGCTTGTCTCGATGCTTTTATCGGGGATTGAGCTGATTGGATGGTAGTATGGCGACGTGTTTACATTCATCATGTTGGGTCGGAGGATGACGGTCGCGCTTGGACCCAAGGGGAATAACTTGTCTTTGGGTGGGAAATTGAGTCAGGTCTCAGCGGAGGAGGCGTACACGGTACGTCCACGCCTCAAGCTGAAATTGGGGTATCCCTGACAGCCGATGGTCGCAGCATTTGACGACCCCGGTGTTCGGCAAGGGCGTGGTGTACGATTGTCCAAACGATATTCTCATGCAGGAGAAGAAGTTTGTGAGTGCCTCAAGCCTCGTATGGCGAGGGGTCTGACTGATGCGGGTGCTTAGATCAAGCACGGTCTGAGCACCGAAGCCCTACAATCCTACACTCCCATGATCTACCGCGAGGCAGAACACTTCTTCGAACATGAGCTCCACCTGACTCCCACCTCCCTTGGTCCAAAGACAATCGAGATCCTCCCAAACATGTCGGAACTCATCACCCTCACCGCTTCGCGTACCCTACAAGGAGAAGAAGTCCGCCAAGCCCTGAACAAAGGCTTTGCGAGGAATATCGAGGACCTTGACCGGGGTTTCACACCGCTCAATTTCTTGTTCCCCAACTTGCCTTTGCCGAGTTATAGGAAGAGGGATAAGGCACAGAGGGAGATGAGCAATTTCTACTTGGACATCATGAAGAAGAGGGCGGAGGGCGCCCATACCGTGGAGTAATACAGTAGCCATGTGGACACATCTGATGTGGTGGGTAGGGCCAGTTCGACATGATCACTGCGCTGCAGGGGAGCGTGTACCGCGATGGCACCCCGGTGACCGATCGAGATGTCGCTCATATGATGATCGCCATCCTCATGGCTGGACAACACACTTCATCGGCCACGAGCTCATGGACGCTGCTTCACCTTGCGGACCGACCAGACATCGTGTCAGTTCTTTTGTGGCTCTTCGGGCGAAATTTGGCTAATCGACGGATCGGCATAGCGAGCAATTATATGACGAGCAGAAGAAAGTGTTCGGCAGAGAAGATGGGACATTTGGCGAGGTCACAAATGAGAGCATTAAGCAGATGCCTTTGCTGGACTCTGTTATTCGAGAAACGCTTCGCATGGTCAGTGTCTATACTGCATTCGCCAGGACGAGCTCACGTCGGTTCTAGCACGCTCCAATCCAGTGAGCGTCCGCTACTGCCCTCGAGAGCTTCACTAATCCGCCTTAGTTCCATCTATCGCAAGGTAATATCACCTATCCCAGTCCCACCAAGCCTTTCATCACCATCTGGATCCGACTCTCCTTACGTCATTCCCCAAGGCCACTTCCTTGTCGCTGCTCCCGGTGTTTCGGCGATGGACCCACTCATCTGGTCAGAGTCGAAGACTTGGAACCCTATGCGATGGCTTGACGAGAAGGGAATCGCGGCGTTCGCGAAAGAGCAATACTCTGGCTCCACGAGTGAGCAGATCGACTACGGATTCGGCCAGATGAGCAAGGGGACCGAGTCGCCCTATCAGCCGTTTGGGGCCGGACGACATAGGTGAGGACGGAACGATGTGTCGGCGAATGCCAACTGATGGGGTCTGACGCAGATGTGTGGGGGAGTCATTCGCGTACCTTCAGATCTCGGTGATTGTATCGTACATTGTGCGAAACTTTACGATGAAGCTGGACACTCCTGCGTTCCCTTCGACAAATTACCAAGTGAGGGCGGGTTTCGAATCTGTGAAGATTATGCTGATCATCGGGAAAGACGTTGATTGTGCTCCCAGCACACGGGTACATGAGCTTCACGCGGCGCAAGCAGTTTTCATAGACTTTGCAGGAGCGGGCTTGGTCGGGTTAATCGGAGGACTAGCTAGAGCTACCGTATGTGACATAACATGGATACCCTATGCCATCCTTGGTGTTCGATCGATCAGGGCAAAGATGATGTAAAATGCCAGCGCATGAATTCTAGTTCACCGTCATCGATTCGATTTACCCTGAGGCTAGAGGCTACCCCCATGTACGATACCGCATCAGCACTCTACCTTTTTACGCTAAACTCACTTTATATATCACAGTCACCAACCCGTTAGACCATCATGTCATACCTTACCCGTGTCCCCCGCGCTCTCGTCCAGATCCGCGGTTACGCCGACAAATCAGCGATGGAGCAGGCTGGTGATGCTTTGAAGAAGGTCGGTCAGGCTTTCAAGGTGAGTCGAGCTTCTCCTTCCATCACACCTCACTGCACTCCCATATACATGCTCTGTCGTCCGCTGCATCTCTCTGTGATTGGGTAATGCTAGGGTGATGCTGATGGGACGGTGTCGTAGAGCGGCGGCGCGGTCGGCAAGGAGTTCAATGCGGATGGTAAGGCTGGAAGTACCGCTCAGGCTGGTGAGTCCCCCCCTCACCATGCCCCACAAAATCACGAATGAGGCGGTGACTTGCACTGATGAGTCCGGTAGTTGGAGGACCATTCTCCAAGGATGGAGCTGTCGGCAAGCAGTGAGTTCTCTTTTCCCCCACACGTCCATCAGTCCGCCAACGGATTCCGTCAAGTCTGAGGCTGAGAACCCACGCAGGTTCACCGATTCCGGCGCTGTTGGTGGGAACGTCGAGAAGGCTGCTACGGACACGAAGAAGGCCGGACAGGAGACCAAGGATAGCAAGTAGGCGTCATGGCGGCTGCTCGTGCGTCATGGAGCATGAGAGCTGTTATGAACGAATATGGCATTGATCGGTCTTGAGATCATATATTGCATGTGTATGCGAATTCCAACCTTTGCTTCGAATCTAGTTCTCTGTTATCGGACCCACGGGACGTAGCGTCCGGGCGTACAAGCCGCCAGATCCTGCTTGTACCGTTTTGGTTTTCTGCGTTCCCATCAGCGCCTACTCAGCAATCTGGAAAGCGATCGCTTACCGTTTCTCAACGAGACCTGACAAGACGAATCCCCAAGTCAGCGTTGCAGGACGATCAGCTCATGTGGACTCACCAAAGACAATCACGTCGGCCATACCCTGCCCCATAATCGCCACCAACGTGAACGCCTCGATCATCCGTCCCTACGAATTCGAGACTGCATAATATGCAAATCGGAAGCTGACAATACTTCAGCTCTGACCAGCAATGAGGGCCACCTCATTGCTGGCTATATCTTACCTCGTGACCATGCAGATGAGCAGATGCTACTGGGATCAGCATTGCCACACCCGGCTTTAGGCTGCAGGACTCACAGCCAGAGGGAACCTGAGGAGGAACAGTGACGTCCGCCGATTCATAAAGCTCGCCATACTCTTCAGTGACGATAACGCGACGTACGAGGGACACAGCTTACCACCAAAGTGCAGTCGCTATGATGTATCCAGCTGGATCGCACGTTGAGCCGGTGAGAGGTGTTCCCGTCAAGGCCATAGCTGCAGGTCCTATGGCGCTCAAGCTGCTTCCGTTAGTTTGGATCCTTTCAAGCCAGTACCAGAAGAATCACGCAATCATCCCGTCCGCAGCCAACAGGCTGATCACACATCGTCCTCAGTCTCTTCGCTCCGCCTCTCGTCTTGGTCCCACTTTCCGTGGCACTTTGGATGACGAAGGTGACCACTCCGAGGATGCTGAAGCTCGAGATGATGATCGCGAGGATCGCTCCGACGAGCTCTTTCGCTTTCGTCATTTTCGATAGGCATTCCGGACTGCGCAATCAAGCATGAATCTTGGGATGCCGGGGTCGCGCGAAGCCGAGAAACGAGAAACCAGCCACGAGAGATCAGCCCGGCACGATCAGCCTCCTCAGGTTCGGCGCCACGCGCGTCAGATCAACATGCCACCTTCGTCGATCTCTTGGATGCATGTAATGGCGTATCAGCAATTACTCAGGCTGAGGACGAAGACGTTTGTCGCGCGGAAATGTAGTTTCCGTTCCGCCAAGATCGGGTCGTAACGTATGCCGTTGAAGTAGGTCAAGTTGAGCAGAGCATCGGATTTGCGATAGCCTTGGAAGCTGTCATAGAATCCTTGGGCGCGCTTCTCGAAGTACTGCTGTTCCCTGCTCGTCAGCGAGGTGGCTCCTCAACCACTTACATTACCCTGACCGCCCTGGGTAAATTGAGCGAGAAGCCGAAAAGGGTAGTAAAGGAGCGCACCTCGGATGCATTTCGCCAAGCTCGTCAACGTACAGCGGAGAGGCGAAGACTGGGTCTATCAGCTGTTGACAGCTTCATTGTGAAACGGCCTGCAATCGAACAATCCTTGAAAGACATCGGTGATGCTACTAGAAGTTCAGCGTTGAACGATCGAATATGGAGATCTGCGTACTTCACTCCCAAGCGATTAGCTATCCGGATCGACCATCTGCCAGGCGTCAGTACAGCGGGGCGGCCACGATAAGCATGCAAACCCCGTTTCGTAGTGCAGCAAGTGAAGCTCTTCCACCTTTGGTGATGTCGCCGGCTGAAATCGCTCCTTGATCATCCTATGCGCGCTCTATTAGGGACGCTCCGATTGCGGCGTTCAACTTACTCTGCCACATTTTAGCGAGTAACCGGAAGGGAGAGAAATCGCTGACCTGTGGGACTTTCGTCAAAGTCGATGTAAATACATGCTATCGCCGGGAACTCGACGACATTCCAAAACAGGTATTTCTACTCGTTTCAGGGCTGTGTTCTCCTAGCGGTCAGGAGGGAGGAGAAACCTACTCCATAGGGTTCTGTGAGTGTGCTCAGCGCGCGTGGGATAGACAGCGCGAGTTGACGTACTAGGATCCCAAGTGAGACACTCAAGTAGAGGATGGATGAGAAGGGGTTTCTCGAGCCGGCTCGCTTGGAGGTATGAGATGGTCACGCCGATATCTTGTCCGCCTTTCCATGGCCTTTGGACGTGTCAGCCGAAAGACGTGACCATTTATGTTTGGAGACTTACCCGATGGAGACGGCCGGATCGAACTTCGGCATGTTGGTGGCCTATCTCCCCTTGCTCGGTCGTTCTCCTCAATAACAAGATTGGCCTACGGGTGGTGAAAGCTTCAAACGTCAGGATTGCGAGATATGAGACACCCAGAAGAATCCACGGGATCTCTGCATGTTTTGTATCAGCACGCAACAGCACGAACGTGCGTTCTGCGGTGTCTCCCGAAAAGGACCTCGACAGGAAGTTGTGTATGTTGATGGCGACGGTGTGTAACGCTTGGCCCGGCCTCGTGCCGGTCGCGAAGGCAGACATGTCACGCTGTCAGGCAAATCTCGGAACGCAAAGCGACTTTATTCATCTCCTTGACTGCTTGCCTACAGTGCTCAGAAACGGGTGGAGAGAGAAAAAGGATGGATTGAGCATCGGCAGAAACCCCACTTGAAACCAGTCACGTGTACTCTTCACAACCATCCTAGTTTCTCAGTGCTGTTCCTCCGCATCTGACCCACTCCTTTCGCCCTCCTGCTCAAACCTCACGTCCCCGCCGTCACTATGGCGTCCACCATCCTCCCCCTCGAGCTAGTCGACCGGTGTATCGGTTCCTCCATCTGGGTACTCATGAAGAACGAGCGGGAATATACCGGGACGTTAATGGGGTTCGACGATTATGTCAGTGAGTAGCCAACAGGACCCTCATCTTTGCCTTCGCCTGCTGTATGAAGCGGTAACGGACCTTGAGCTGACAGTTTTGGCAGATATGGTATTGAAGGATGTGAAGGAGTAGTGCGTAGCCATATCCTCTCTTGAAGCTGGCGTTACGCCGGCCTCTCGCCTGACTCCGTTTTCGCTCCGACGAGGTTGACTTGTATCCCTAAGCTGATGGATGGCGTACAGTGCGGTCACACCATCAGGAATAGAGGAGACCGAGCTAGGGCAGACATTGTTAAATGGGAATAATATCGCCATGGTCAGTCCATCATCCTCGAGATTCTCGCAGGAGCTGATGATGCCCAGTTGATACCTGGAGGAAAGGGACCCAAAGCATAGCGCGAAGCTGTATACCGCCATGATGCAGTGATACCCATCTGTGCTAACCTGAGTGCTGACCAAGATATCTGACTTGAACCAATCTGACAACCGTTTCAGCTGTCTAGATGTATGACAAGATAGCATCGCTACAGTTCAGATTATACGCTTGTTCTTCTATACACTCAACCCATTTATACAAGACCCAAAGCCCCGAAATTGTCATCTAGACTGTCCGTCTCCCCATCCTCGCCAACGACTCTAACCTCCCCATCAACTCTCCTCGCCTCAGGCTTCCCAGGCGCGACCTCAACCAGTTCTCGTCTGGCGAGCTTCATAGCCCTAATCCGCTCGAGCTGAGTATCCCGCTGTGCCCGCCAGTCCTCCTCGTCCTTCTCCAATATCACCGAGCTGCGGTGCACAGGCGGCGGCGGTGGTCCAGGCTCATAATGGATGAATTCCAATCGTACGCCAGCCTCCGCACAGACGTCCCGTATAGGAGCGTGAGAACGCGTCGTCGACATCCGATGGGTGTAGATGACGTTCAGTGTTCCATCAAAGACGAACTCCCCGCCGAGCTGGAGGAAGTGTCCGGGGTTACGGAGGGGCATGACGGTCGCTCGTTTTAGGGTTTGAATGGTTGACTCGAGTGGCGTTTGGACGAGGTAATCGCCTTTGTCTTCGTCGGGTCCGGCGTTGCCCGTTTTCCGTGTCAGGCCGAGAGCGCGGTACACGGCGAGTGAGGGGTCGGTGTACATTTTGAAGGGACATCGGAAGGCTTTGTCTGGGCGAGGTCAGCGAAGCCCACGGCGCAGATAAGGGATGGCCTACTTCGGTAGGCGCTGAGCATCTTGTCGGAACCGTTCCCGATGATGACAAGATCGACATCCGCTTCTTCGAGCGCATCGAGCGATACCTCGGCAAGGATCGAATTCATATACTGGGCACATAAAGGGCAGAACCCTGCCATCCTCATCAGCTCTGCTCATATTGGTGCGATGAGGACTGACAATGCCGGATGAAGATAACGATCGTCCGTCTCTGCCTCACGAGATCCCCAAACCTGACCTTCTCCCCATCCTCGTCGATGACCTCCAACAGACTCGCCTCGAACAGATCCCGTACATGCGGCGGCGTATCCACGTCGAACGCCGCGTCCTCCGCCGCCTTCCTCACTTTCTTTTCCTTGCGCGATTCTCTTGTTTTCCGGGCAGCCGCCGCTCGTTCGGAGGACTCAATTTCGTCTAGGACGGACCAGGAGCCGCAGGCTGATGCTGAGCCTGATGAGCAGGATAAAGGGGAGGCGTGGGATGAGAATGAGGGTCGGGAGTAGACTTGGCTCGAGTATGGGGTACGTATGGACATGGTGGAGCTACTTTCGGTGGGGCCTGAGGAGGTGGACGAGGAAGAAGCCTTGCGCGTGGAAGGAGGCGAGATGGCGTGGATGGCGCCGAATTCTGTGGAAGGCGCTTCGACGGCCAGAGTGTACTGTCCCGGCGGTGTTGATGGGAACGGCTTGTCCCTCTTGTAGGATGTCACCGGGAGGAAGGTGCTGTGACTAGTGGTCGACCAAGATAGGTTCTCGAGTGACTCGGTGACCTTTGGAGGAAGTTTCCGGCTAAACTTGCGTGGTGGGTCGACGATTGATGGCGAGCGCGGTACCGAAGCGAGTGACGTGGGTGATGATGCGAGGGTGGAGATGGAGTGTGAGCGGTGGGAGTTCCAAAACTCATGGTCGGGTAGCGCGTCGAGTGGTGTCGGTGCTGGGCGAGAAAAGTCGGGGGCGGTTGGGTGAGACATGGCGTAGGTATTACTGTATCCGGTCACGGGAGAGAAATCTGATGGGACTAAGAAGTACCTGCACAACTGGTTGAAGGTGTTATATTATATATGAGGATGAAGTGTAGGCGATCAGTGATGGAATGGGGAAGGGCGATCGAACCTGGCTGCGGGAACGTAATATAGTGATTGGGATCACAACCGGGCAGGTAGGAAGGACCACCTATGACGGACAAGGCAAGATCGAATTTCTCGGGCCTCTCCGACCAATTTAGCGCGAATCTCCCTCTCCTCGTCCCATACCACGCCCCCGAGACAGCACGACAGGCGGCGAAAGTGACACCACCTTGTTCAAGGACTTGTTTCGGAAAGAGGCGTTTTTGAATGTCTCCGATATTTCATCACGGGTACCTGGGATCGGTTACGGCTTAATGCCCGAAGCTGGAGACTTTTGCTGGAATCTGCTTACAGGTCAATAATCCGGTTGCCTTTGCGCGTCTTAGTTCAGGGCGTGACTGATTTTGATGTTCTGTGACAGATCATATATATTGCACTAGCGCTCTCTTGATCTCCGATCAAAGGTCTACGAAATCGGGTACAAAACCCCATTATGCGGCACGTTCAACATAGTACACGACAAAAGAACACCTTCTGGGCTTCTTTGACTAAACATGTATACTGTGGTGAAAGGGGTCAATCCGACCAATCCGGTCGTTCCCATTCGCCAAGCTTGAACTCCGATCCAATTGCCAAATTCCTGTTGTCCCCGTCAGTCCATTCAGCCGTAAGGGTCGACTCACTCGAGTAGCTGCGACATGACCAACGAGAACGTGATTCTCTTCCCCTGCGAATGATGTATGAGCCCAGCAGTGCGCATCTGTGAGAGTCCAAACAAGAATCTTGCAAGCCCTGGCAAGGTCCGCGCCCATCCCTCTCAGTCGGGTCGATCTCGCCTCATCCCCTGAACGTAGAGCAAATTTATAGCATGTTCGGGCTGTGACATGCCATACAAGAGGAGCGAGAATGTCGTAGCCATCTAATGGGGTCAGCGGACGTACTTCATAAAGAGAACTGACCGAGATCAAAATCTCCGCTGTTGTACGCAAGCTCGGTCGCCTCGACCACTTTGCTAGCCGCTTCGATCGACTTGTTCAGACTCTCAGCTTCGGCGCCAGGAGGAGCATCGACCTCCTCTTTCGCGTGAAGCAGCATCAATGTCCTGTTCATGTCAGGATGATTCACGAATTTGGGGAATCAAGTACCCGTGGAGCGCCATCCACGCTTGGTTCAGCGGGCCGAGCTTCACGCCTGTTTTCGGATTAAGTGCAGGTGCAATGGGACGCAGGGTGGCCATGTAGGATCGGGTAATGCGGATCAGGTGGGACGTGCGCTCAGGCGTGGCGATAGATAACGGAAGATCAAATAGGCTGGCTCAAGTGAGCTTGTCCCGAAGGTGTGAGGCAGAAAGCGTACCGTGTGGCTCGATGCATCAAGCAGAGGGCTTTCATCTGCGCACAGAAGGCCGTGTCTTGCGCGCCGGAGTGAGCACAGCCATCAAGGAGTTCCGCGACGCTGCGATCGTCACGTAGAGCTTCAGGCTGGAAAGGGTTTAGCAGAGCGCTAGACAATACTCACGTTATCGTAGTCGTCCCGCGGCCACGGTGTGGTGATCTCGTCATCAGCGAGAGCTGCTCCGTCATCAGCAAGAATCCAGCTCGAGGAGCATTGATAAACAACAGGAAGGCAAATTCCACCCTGCGACGGTCCAATCAGTGAAGTAGAAGGGGTATCATGAAGACCAACCGATGCTGCTCGCCTTGTCTCGCAAGAAGACTGTCCAGCTGATCTCGTCGTTAGCTTCACATCGGAAAGCTTTGACCACCGACAATAGCAGTATCCTCTCTCCGAGCTCCTTTCCATCCTGCGGTGGCTCGGTCAAACATCCCTTACGCCTGATCTCCCTCAACTTTGTCTCCCTTTCCACCCTTTCTGTTCTCCCTGAACTGGCCTCCACTAGTCTTCCTCCGACTCCTCCGAGCTTCCCTAAGCCGGCAGCCCAAGACGTCGCAGTCGCGCTGCTGGCCGTGCCCCATCCCTCGAGAAACCGGGCACCCAGGTAGCTGCTCAAGCCACGTATACAAGACGCCGCAACGATATCGATGATGCGAGCATCTGCGGTAGATAGAGCCATGAAGGTGTGCTTACGGGCAGGGGCGGAAAGGTGGGAAATGATTTGGTCGGAGCGAAGGCGGGCGGAGAGTGAGGTAGACGGAGACAGGGGGAGGAGGTACGGGATGAGGGAAAGGACCAGGGCTGGGTGAGGGGGAGATTCAGACCGGGAGGAAAGTCGAAAGAGAAGTGTAGTCGGAGAGATGGCGTGATGCAGGTATGGAATGGATGGTGGACCGACATATAGTTGTAACCTATTCGGATCAGTAACTCCTTAGCTAAACAACTCACAAATGTCCCACGATCTTCTCACCTAGCCCCTCGCCGCCTTCCACAGCCTTGATAATCTCCGAGGCGATTGCACTCGCCGACATGCCCTCCCAGGGCCATTCGCCATTCACGACCGGTGTACTGCCGTCCTCGGCAGCGGCGTCAGCAAGCGTCATAAGACCAGGCTCTCCGGGCGACGGAGGCTCGAAGCCGGTCAAGGTGAATCCGACATTCGGTGGCACGCCGTAAAATTGCCAGTCCGAGTCGTTTGTAGTTGCGGTATCTGCAGGGGAGATGTAGAACCCCTGTCCGTTATCCACCTCGCCTGTTTTGCTCGGATTGTCCAGGCGCTTCTCCAACTCCACCAGTCGATCCTCAAGGACTCGGACCCGACTCCGCTGTTTCTTCTGTGCATACACACATTCCCCACCCGCTCTTAAACACGCCAAACATTTCGGCATCTCGGCGGTACACTTGAGCTTCCGGCGCTTGCAAAACTCGCAAGCTCCACCTCGAGCTAGCATGTTAGCTCGACTCGTAGCTTTGCGTTTCGGCGCCGGTGAGGACTCCCCGGAGGCTGTGGGATTGGCCAGGGTAGGCTCGATGTGCATCTCACCGTGTTCACCGAAGAGCTGGTCGAGCGCGGACTCGGTGTCCTCGGGTTGCGTGGGATCAGGCAGATGGTCGAGGTATGACGAGTTCTCGGTATAGTCTCCTGTCCCCGTCGGACCATCCCCCACGCGTACCACATCGCTCTCCTCGTGCAGTCGTCCCAAAAAGTTACCGTTCTGATCGTAATCTGGTGTAGGGCGAAGAATCCCGTCTTGGGCAGGATGACCGCGAGGTATGGGCGCGATGGCGTTCATGTCGAAGTGGGGGTCGAAGCCGGGTGGAGGAGGGGACATCAAGGCGAACGGTGCGATACTGACTCTACTGTGTTTATTTCGAGGTGGAAGGGGACTGGGTAGGGAGACAGTCAGATTTGACTTCTGCTAGGGGGGACCCAATGCATTGACCAGCGCTGGAACGTGCTTTGATGATGGGCGGCAGCTAATGTTCAGTCAGTCTTCGGTGGCACGAAGGGGACGAAGCCTACATCTCAACGCCCAGCAGCTTGCCCTCCCAGGTTTGGTCTCCACAACCTTCTCGGCTTGTATTGTTGTTGAATTGAGGGTGGGCGTGATATATTGCAAAGTGACGAAGCGGAGAAGGGTGGCCATGTCCTCGTTTGATGAGTTGCCGGAGATGGCGATCTGGCTCCGCCCATCGCACAATTACGGAATATCTCGATATTTATCAGGAGTTTGTCCGGAGCGGTAGGTCGAACGACGATCTCTCTAAAGATAGATAGACTTAACAGAACATGCCATCAGGCTCGAACACAAATAATCGATAGCGTCTACTTGCTCTCAGGTAAGACGTCCCGCGCAATGAGCCGCACGACATCTGGCCATCCGACACGCGCTCTCGTGCGTCGGGCATCATCGACCGATGGCGGACTCCCCTCCTCCACCGTCATCTCCATAGGTGGCGGATTCGTTGCATTCGCCGTCACCGTCCTCACCCTCCTTACCATCGCAAGGGTTATCCGACTAGCGAGAGAGGCTCGCCGAGAGCGTTCAAGTGGTCAGGGCACAACCTTCCGGCAGCTGTGGAATCGAGAAGGCGGTTTCTGGGGGTTCATCACAGGATTGGGAGGAGAGAGTGCAGCGGGAGGAGCGGGTTTTGTGGATCTGGGAAGACATAGGAGATGGGAGGAGATGTTGTTGCGAGAACGATGGATGTTGGCGAGGATGAATGAGGAAGAGGGGGATGTTGGGGAGATACCGAGGATGTCGGAGGTCGGTGTAAGGGAGAAGGGAGCGATGTTAGAGGAGAGTGATTTTCAAGTGAGTTTCATCGCGGTGACCTGGTCTGATAGTTTCAGCCGTTGGCCGTGACGACTTCTATTCGACCTGATTCCAGTCCAAATCCTACTACCGATTCGAGCACTCCGACCGACCCGACTCTGAATCTATCATTGCTCATCCTCTTTCCGTCACCCTTCGACGAGACGACCGAAGACTACGCCGAACTCCCCGAGCTCGTCATTGGAACCACCACTGTTATCCCCATTCTGAGACATACGGAACCTCCCGCTCCCATCGAAGGCAAATCGACTGAGGACTATGAGAAGGATGTCATCGAAACGGATGTTGCCCATCTGGAGTACGCTGCACCCGTCGTATCAGAATTGCGGAGAGCGACCTGGAAGAAGACCGATTCGGGATGGGTGGTCGAGGGGTTTGAGGCTATCTAGCGCATAGTGATGTATCTTGGGTTTCATCCGGTCCTTCAGGGGTCGGCATTACATTTGCTACTGTACGGAGTCTCCATTACCCTACATTCTCGAAATCGTTATGAGGTGTTTTCTCCATCCAGCTTAAATAGACGTAGCCATGAACCGACGCTTTCCTGTGATCAGGATCCATATTGCCACCAACGTGCGGAAGCAAATCTCACGTGCTAGTTAGTTCAGTCCAAAGATCCAAACGTCGGAGTCCGACTCCGACACCCACCATCAACCTCAAACCAGGTTGCGGGATTTGGGCCTTCTCAGACTTCTCCAGCGCACGGGGGGGCAAGTCAAGTCGCCACGCAACCAAGCATTCATCTCCTGCCGGTATCGAGCACGCTCTGCCCGCCCATCATGAATTTCTCCCGCTTCCCTCGAACCAACATGTTCGACTTTCGCCGCGACCAAACCCCACGAGATCCAGCTCCGATGACAGATTCAGACGAACTCGCTCGGCTCCCTTCGCCTGGTCCTTCGGCTCCAGCACCACCCGTGCTTACGAGGCCGCGAGCTGGAGCTGGTATGCTAGATCCCGTTGAGGATATGGCGACGCAGGGCACATCGACGGATAGCCTTACGCTTGGGCAAGTGAAGGCACATACAGCTGCTCAGCCCAAGCAGAAGGTAATTATTGATACAATGAGGCGGTCAAGGCTGACGAACGTGCCTCCCAGGTTCAGCAGTTTGATTACCGGTACGACGATACGGATACGATGCTCTCTGAGCTCGAGGAGTTCTATCCATATGTCGAGATGACACACGTTGCGAAGAATCCCGAACTCTTCAAGGGGACTTTCCGAGGAGGTGAATAGGGGCATAAGTCATGCGAGTGATACGCTAATGTCCTGATAGAATGGACGGAAGCAAGTTTGCAAACCAGGAAGGAGTACATCGAGGTGCAGCTGGAGTACCTCGAATCGCCAGTCCACGACATCCGCAGGGGGGCTCATGGAAGACTGCTGTACCTATTGCAAGGTTGGTACCACCTCGCACTTCCGATCCACAGCTGAGCAAAGACCGCAGGCTCGTTTGCCGAAACGAACTCGCCAGAAATGCAACTTCACTGGATAATCGAGAACGCCAAGGCGATACGTGCGGTAGATGGGGTAGCGAGTCTGGTTTTGAGCCTGAGAGATGCCACCAGGAGGTACAACGCTGCGGTGTGAGTGAGATACCCAATCGAGCGGGAGTTCATGCATTGTCAGGGATACTACCGCAGAGAAACCCATCTCATCGACGAATGGTTCTGGGCCCGCGATGAGCTCTGTGGACCCGTATGACGATCGGTCGGCTGAGCTCATGGACCTCCTGGGGATGCTCTATTTCGTCATTGAAGTGTTCCGGACGGACGAGACTTTCGGAGAGGAGCTCAGTGAGTCGGGCAATGGTGAATACCGCTGATACGTCCTAGTGGCAATGTCCCCGCCTCTGCCCGTGGTGATCTTCCAGATGGTCTCGGGACTGAAAGATAAGCTGCCAAAGGGGTATCCCGTGAAAAAGGTAGGTCAGTCATAATGGTAGAGCTGAAAATAGGTCCTGCTGCTTCTCTGGAAAACCCTACTCGCTTGTCTGGGAGGGATGAAGGAGGTCAGCAAAGCCAAAGCCCTTTCCCGGGAACTGGCAGGTCTACCAGCTTCCGCCAAGAGTAAGTCTTCGTGTGATGTATTTCGCTCACCGGCAGATTACACCAAAGCTTCTCCCGTTGACATTGCCACATTCCGGCGGGATACATCCACGAAATACCCCACATTCGCCCCGCCATCTTCCGTCAGCGTTTCAGTTTCGAACGAAAAACTCGCGGAATCGGTGAAGCCCATTCCAGCGCGTCCAGACTATCACTCCACCGAAATCCCATCTCCCGTGCTACCGGCCATTCCTCGAGCCCAACTTCCGTCACAGCAGACCAACTCCTTGCCTCTTCCCGGGACTCCTGCACCGTCACCTCCGCAATCGCCATTACAAAAGCCAAAGAAGCAGCAGTTCCAGACCGATCCATCTCGACCTTTCGTCTTCCCTTACTCCCGCACTGCGGCAGGGGCACCGGCCAGCCTCGTTCCCTTCGCCATCGCGGAAGCGGATAAACTTTACCAACGGCATGCTTACGTCTCGCTAGGTTTGTACCAGCTGTGGGAAGCGCGGGAAGATTGCATGCGGGAGGAGCGAGGATTGGGGAGATCAGGTCTGATCGGGTTTCAGAACTCGTCAGCGGAAGAGGAAGAGGATGAAGCGGCTGAGGAGGCCTTGCGGCGAGATTGGCGATACGAAGAGTTGGAAATGGAATGCTTGGCACAAGGGGACAAGGACGGAGCAAAGGTCGCCCGTGAGGAACGAGCTGCTTCACGAAGACTGCATCGGGTCGAGATCATCTACGTGAGCAACCATGGCTGAAAGTGGCTGATGACCAGCGGACCACCCTGCCGATCATGCAGAGCTGCGTCATTGTTTTGCTCAAGCTCCTGCTTGCCACAGTAACCGGTCCAGGTGTGCAGAATGCCAATCTGCAGAATGGATTACCGCCAGCATTGACCTCGCCCACGCAGGAACAGCCTCGTGAGTGCTCGTCCTGGACTGCGCTGATAAGTCAGCGGCCGAGAATGCTCCGCCGCCTACAAGAGAGGAAGTAGACATTGCCCGACATCGAGAGATCACGTCAAAAGCCGTGTCGGCGATACTTCTGCTCATGCTCAAGTGGTTCAAGGCTTCCCGTACGTCAAAAAAGTGCAAATCAGGCTGATCCGCAGATGTTCTGAAATACCACTACTTTGCGCAGTTGTTGTTCGACTCCAATTGCCTCCTGCTTGTACTCAAGATGTTTGGGCTGTCAGACGTCTATACCCTCGTGCGCACGAAGAACGAATGCGAGGATTGGAAGTTCGTGACCTACACCCCCTCTGCGTTAAAACCGCTGACGAAGTTCAGCTTCTTCCGATACTGCCATTTGAATTGCTCGGAATCGCCGAATCGGCCAGAGGACACCATGCTGCGCCCGCCGAAACCCGCCCCTCGCTCAGTGAGCCCTCGCCCAAAACATGGCTCTGAGGGCGAGGTCGAGATCATCAGCGATTATTCGTGGCGGAATTTCTTTTCCTCAATCAACTTTCTGAAAATACTTGAGAAGATGACGAAACATCGATCGCATCGGACATACATGCTTAATCAGTACAAAAGCTCCGTGAGTCGTCAAACAATCTTGCGGTCCCCAGCTGAGGTCCGCGAAGCAAATATTGAAGCGGATGTTGCGGATCAACCACCCGATGCTACAGCTCCAGGTGCTGAAGCTCATCAAGAGCCAAATGCCTTGGTGTGGGCGGAAGTGGCGCCAAAGTAAGCCGAGGAGGATCTGCAAAATGCTGACATCTTAGCGAACATGAAGGTGATCACCTCGATCTACCTCAATTGCCGTCCGGATCTACGGGATGAATGGCTCGCCGGGACCGATCAGGACAACGAGCTGGAGGATGCGCTGGTACGTTGTGATTCTCTGATAAGGCGTCGGCCGATCGTCGTAGCCGCAAGAATACGCTCTCCGCTCGCTCATCCAATTCTACAACAAAACGCACTGCTCCGCTCACTTTGCGGCTCTCCCCTCGCCCGAGCCCGCGCACAGGCGGACCGATTCCACTTCCGCAGTCATCCTCGAAGATCCAGCACTTCATTCTCACGCTCCTCATCTATCACCCCACCGCTCTGGCTCCTCTAATGACTCAGATGTCTTCCCGCCCCGCTCCACACTCCCGTACTACCCCGATGGAATGATCGAATTCTGGTCACACGAGTACGACGAGCTCGTCGGCGATATTTATGGAGATGATGATGACGAGGAGAGGGCGGCGCCTGGACCGGCGGAGAGGGGTGGCGTGGTGTGGAATCGGTTTGATGAGGTCATGCGGGCGAAATCCGCGCAGGAAGAGGATGAGATCAGTGATTCGGAGAGTGTGGTCAGTGTGTGTCGGCTGGGTGAGGAGGCTAGGTTGGATGAGCCGGGTATGGGTATGGGAGAGGAGGGCGCATTGGCGAGACAGCACAGGAGACAGAGTGGGGATGAGAATACTTGGGAGGTGGGTCGATTCGTATCTGCCATTGAAAGATGTTGACGGGCGATTACAGCATATGTCTCCGACGACGCTGTCCCTCCTTCCTCGTTCGCCTGCTCTGAGACGAAGATCCTCGTCAGGCGGGAGTCCTTTACGACCTATCGTCCCTCCTGGATACTCGCATTCTTCCCCGTTCGAAGATGAGGATGGTGAGGTGGAACTGCGCGGACCGATGCCGATCGAGCGGGAGACGGCGGACGAGAGGGAACGGAGCTTTGGGGCGGTCGATGAGGTCGAGTACGCCTATGGAGAATGAGGCTTGACGATTCGCAAGACGATTAATTGACATTACTGGATATATACCATGCATGGGATCATTACCTCGTCCTAAGACGCTACGACCGGCAATTTTTCCTCGAGCGGTGGGAACAAGAACCCTCTGCCCTTCCATCGAATACCAGCCTCTTCCAACCCCTTCTTGATGCTCTGCGCATCCACCTCTGCTGGCCAAACAGCGTCTTCCCATCCTCGCTTCTCCTCTGCTACGCCCAGCCGGTCCAGCAGCTCTGTAGCTTTGCTCGGCATGATCGGCTGTAAAAGGATCCCGCTGATGCGTAGCGCAGAGAAGGCGTACACGATCGGTCCTGTGGGATTGTCCATCTGCCATGGCTCGGAGATCGTGAACATCTTGTTCATCTGCTCTCATCAGCCATGACTGCAAGTCAAAAACGCGCGTCACGAACAGCTGCAATGAGCTCGAGTATCACTTCACAGCCTCGTACGACATCATACTTCTTCATCCGACGTTCCAGCTCTTCCCGCAGACCGCCGAGCTGCTCATCGAGCTTCGGATCCCGCATCGACTCGTCCAAGGTGGATATCTTGCCCCTCATCCTATGCGACGAAATACGAGAGACGAGGTTGCCGATCTGGGCATTGAGGACGGAATATGTCGAGCGAAGCTGTTCGTCCGAATAATCTAAACTCTCATCAGACCCGGCCATGCGGAATCAGGGATGACACCAACCTGAATCGACGGGCAAGCTACCGCCGGCGCGCATGAGATACCACCTGACCCCGTCGACGCCGTATTCCTTCATCACCTCCACGGGGTCTACGACAGTTCCCTTCGATTTCGACATCTTGCTTCGGCCCATGGTCCAGTGAGCATGTACGAGGATGCGAGAGGGTGGTTCGAGGCCAGCAGCCATGAGTAATGCTGGCCAGTGGATCGCATGGAATCTAGCCAGATCAGCTGATGTAGCCAAATGATAGGTCGGGCGAACTTGACGATATCTTTCCCAACAACGTGAACATCTGCTGGCCATCCATTCAATGAGGCGGGATAACCGAGGACGGTAATGTAGTTGATCAGCGCGTCAACCCAGACGTAGATCGTCTGTTCGGGATCGCCAGGTACAGGTACACCCCATTTGACGCGAGACTTTGGGCGGGAGATGGACAGTTCCTCAGCAGTCTCGATCTGCGCGGCGATGTAAGTCCGCATGCTAGCCGAGTAGACCGCTGCCTATCATCAGCCAGGCTTCTGACTTGATACTCACATTCATCCCTGCTGATCCACGCAAGTAAACGATCGCGATACCGAGGCAATCGGAACTTCCAATTATCCTCTTCCTCCCACACCACTTCGTTCCCCGATTCAAGCGCAACGGTTCTTCCGTCATCGAGCTGTTTGATCTGAGAGGCCGAGTAGAAGGATTCATCCGACACGGAGTACCAGCCCGAATGTGTGCCTTTATAGATGTCGTCAGAAGCTACCAGACTATTCTGACATCTGGTCAGCTGCGATACTGGGAGGTATGGGGATGAGCCGAACCCAGAAATGCTCGACCGCGGTATGATGACGGGATTCGGAAGTCCGGATGAAGTCGGTAAACGAAATACTGGCCAACTGAGCGAGATCCTGACACAGCTCAGCGCAACCGCATGGAGCAGTCTGGATTCAACTTACTCGGAATTTCTGACTGACACCGGCGCAGAACTCCTTCTCTCCAATACCCATAGCCTTCGCAGCTTGCTGGATCTTCAATCCATGCTCGTCAGTTCCGGTTGTGAAGATGACCTCGCGGTCCGGACGTCGTAATCTCGAGAAGCGGGCGAGGACGTCGGTGAGGAGGAGAGAGTGGAGATGTCCGATGTGAGGAGCTGCCTTCCGTCAGCTGGCTAGAAGGGTAAGGACAAGCGTACAAGCATTGACGTAGAAGATTGGTGTGGTGACGAAGAAGGGTTTCGGTGGGTGAGTGGAAGTGGAGTCTAAAGGTGTGAAGAGGGATGTTGGCGATCCAAATGTAGAGCTAGAGGAGGAGCTCGAGGCGGTACTTTGATATCGGATCTGGTAGAAAGATACCACTTTGCGAGAGGGAAGTTTGCGAGGTGGACATCGTGATGGTGAAGACCGCCAGCGAGGAGTTGGAAGAACCAGAAGGGTCAACCTCATCAGAGGCAGTCAGAGTCTCTCCTCCTCGTAGAGAATTTGGGATGTAGAGACCCTATGCCGGCGGTAGTTTGTCGAGATGGAAAGGTCAAGACAAAGTGGACAACCGGAGACTCACCTTCATCTTTCCGGCGGAGAGATTACTATTTGGTTCCGTCTATCCGGGAGGTGGAAATAGATTTGATGTTCCCGCCAATGGTTCTGCGAGTGGACGCGTCTCTTGACCCACTTCATCTTTCCAACATCAGCCACCTCCCTTTACCTTTTTCCACCAACGGCTCACGAGGGAGAAGCTCGTCATAGGGCCTCGTCACGTGTCGAGCTGCGTCATTGCGGAGATTGATAGTATACCTTGCTCAAAATGGTATGTCTCTCATGTAGCTCCCTCTTGTTCATCGCACTGACTTTGACCTGTTCCTTCTTGTTGATGTCACCTCTTTACAGTCTATGGTGAGCTCATGTCTCTCCTGCTCACACGTTGCAAACTGGTGGCAGCGCTGACAGCATCGTCCTCCCGCCAGGTCAATATCCGGAATATCGAGCTCGTGAACAACCCAGCGAAGTTTGACGATGGCTATCATTTCCGGATCAAGTTTGAGGCTATCGCACCGCTCGCAGAGGGTCAGTGCAGGCAATCTGCGCCCCAGTAGCAATCCTTGCTGGCGGACTCGTGGCGAAAGCTTGCTGACGAAGCTTCGCAGACCTCGAATGGCGATTGATCTATGTTGGTTCCGCGAAATCGGAGGAGTATGACCAGGAGCTGGATTCATGTATGGGTGAGTTGGCTCATCCTGCCCTCTATAGTCCCCTCACAGAGTCCACATGCCCCACTATCTCACTCCCTTTGAATTCCTGCACCTCTCCAAATAAGAGCTTACCCAGCACTGCAAGACCTCGCTAACGCTCGGTCTCGGCAGTTGGCCCCATTCCCGCCGGTATCAACGCCTTCGACTTCACCGCCCCTGCTCCCGCCCACAACCTCCTCCCTTCCATCGAGCCCGACGAGATCCTCGGCGTCACAGTCATCATCATCACCGCATCCTATCGCGACAAGGAGTTTGTCAGGGTCGGGTATTATTTGAATACGTATCATGAGGAGGAGGAGTATGGGGAGAACCCGCCGAGTATTGTGGAATGGGAGAAGTTGTGGAGGAATGTGTTGATTGAGAAACCAAAGGTTACGAGGTGGGTCTTCTGCTCTGAACCACACCGGCTCGGCAAGAGAGATCATCTGGCCGAGCTCTGGGTGGGTGATGAGCAGGGTTGACTGGACGCAGATTTCAGAACCCGTGGGACTCGAATCCCATGCCCTCACCGTTCGACGCCCCGGAATCCGCATCGGCGATGGACAGCCTACAACCAGGCTCATCGTACATGCTCGATAACGCTCCGCTCCCTCCGCCGGTCCAAAAAGCGCCGCCGACAATAGGGAATGGGAATAGACATGGTGGGATGGAGGTGGATCAGCCGATAGTCACATAGCGCGACGAGACGGGGGATGAGGCGAGGGGCGGGAAAGTGTGGGGTCATGGACGATCTATGTACTATGTATACATGTCATCCGCCGGACTCGATGAGCTTTTTTATCATGGCGTATGATGATTCCATGTCTGTGTGGCTGTTGGCGTTTTGGGCACACCTACGCTACGCACTCTTCCCCGCATCCTCCTTCAAGCTAACAATACGATTCAAAACCACCCGATCCCCCTCCTTCCCTCCCGGCTTGACTCCCTCACCTTCATCCAAGCAACCCAGCCTACTCTCCCTGTCCAACGCGAAATACGCCAATCGCATCCCTTGGAACCTCACATTCTCCATCCCCACCAACTGCTCCGCCGTAGCCACCGGCTCGTCCTCGCTCGCCGCTTCCGACCCCTTGACCACCGCGTGCGGACTGGAATCCGCTGCTTCCGCTTTCGCCTTCTTCAGCCGTTCCTCTGATTCCTTCCTGGCATCTACAATCGCCTTCTTCGCTAGATCGTAGAACGCCCGCTCGATGAACGCGCCTTTGAATACCTCCAGCGAGTTGGGATTCACGTCCGACTCAAAATCGCTAGGTGGCGGATCGGACTTGAACAACGGGTGGAAAGACCGGACCTCGTCAATGGTCACCACATCCGAGGCGTTCACCCATTGAATGTAAGCCTTCGCCTTCTTCACCTTTGGGTCGTCCACTAGACGGGCCCGGATCTCGTTGACCCGACCAGAGGTAGGATCTTTTGTGAAGGAGACACATTCGATCGGGAAGGGGGCTTTGAACAGTCCCACCGTTTTCCCGGGGGCCAGCCGGAAATAATCTGGCGAATCGACTTCTCGGAAATCGTCGGCGTCGATGTAAAGTACCCGGGAGAAAGAAGTCGCGACGACGCCCATCGCAGGGATTTTAGGGTGAAGCGGGACCAACACAGGTACGCGGTAATCTTCCGGAACGTGCTCTATGACCACTCGTATGGGGTTGAGCACCATCATAAGTCGCGGTGCCGAGTCCTCCAAATATCCTCGGATGACCGACTCGAACTTTTTGATCTCAGTCGTCGAAGGGATGTTCGTCACGCCGAGCTCGCTGACGAAGGCCAGCAAGGCACCAGGTGGGATTCCCCGTCGGCGGAGCGCGATGATGGTGTACAATCGTGGATCGTCCCAGTCTTTCACGACACCCTTTTGGACGAGTCGGGCGATCTTTCGTTTTGATAGGAATGTGCCTTGCAGGTTGAGACGGGCAAACTCGTATTGACGGGGTTTGTAGACGGTCAAGGCGTCGCATAGCCATTCGTAGGATTCTCGTGCTGGAACGAATTCGATTGTGCACAGGGAGTGGCTATAGATGTCTGTTGAGATTGTTTTCAAGAGGGGTGAGCTTACGAGATGTTTTCGAAGGAATCGCAGAGACAGTGTGTAAAGTCGTAAGTCGGATATATCTCTTCGAGTCATCAGCGATAATAAGGCGGGTACACCAATCAGACCCACTCCATTTATCTCCTGTTCGATGATGAGGCGCGTACTTCACTCGGTATGCTACAGTATCCCACATATAAGGATTTCCGCTATCCAGATCCATCTTCATCCGCAGGCAAGCTACTCGTTCGGGGTACTCTCCGTTCTTCATCCGATCAAACTCGACGAGGGATTCGGATATTGGTCGGTCTCGATGTACACAGGGAATGGGATTTCCATGTCCCCCTCCGCGATCTTCTTTGATCTTCTCGGCTAACCTACACTTAGCCGATGGCGACAGCAAGGGCGATAGACATACCGTCACATGTACAGACGTATCCTTTCCCCCGCCGTATCAGCTCTACAGCGAGCTCATGTAGACGGTCAAAGTTGTCGCTTGAATAGCTGATCTTCCAAGGCTCGAATCCTAGCCATCGCACTGTCTCGAGTATCGACTGGAAGAATCGGCCTTCTTCAGCTTCGGGATTGGTATCATCATATCTGCACGGCGATCAGCATAAATAATTGCAGACGACGCAAACAAACCGTAAGTAGGTACGTCCACCATGATGTTTCGCATACCCGAAGTCAACCATCACGGCCTTCAAGTGCCCTGCGCATCATCAGCATCACACTGACTGCTAGACGTTGTGCTCACCAACATGCAAGAAGCCATTCGGCTCGGGAGGGAACCGGGTATAAACCATCCCCTTTGTCCACTTCAGATGCTCCTCCTTCAGCCGCGCCTCGACCTGCGGATTATCCCCCGGCTTATGAAACTCCGATAATAACCCCTCGCGGAAGATGTTGGTAGGAAGAGGAGGGGATGTGGAGCTGGATGCTTCGGCCGATGACGAGATGGGCGGGGCTTTGGCCTGATTTTGGGGTTTCGAGGCGGACGAAGCTGCTTCTGCACGGACTTTGGCGGCAGCATCTTTCGTGCCGAACGTTTCGGTGAAGATGGTCTCGAGGGAGCCTTTGACCTCAACAGGGTTCGCCCACCTAGAAGGAGTCAGAAGCAGCATGACTTTCAAAGGAGTGTTGGCACGGAGCTCACTTGAGATCCGAAGCGCTGTTCTTGATCCCACCAAGTAACGGTCCCAAGCTCATCCAACTCTCTGGCGGTGATGGGAGGAAGCCGATGTACGACCTCAACAGGTGTGGTAGATCCGCTGGTGAGATCTCGACGCCTTGCAATCCAAATCAGTGAGTGAAAGGAGGCTCTATCGCTATCTGACGTACCAACCCCGCAAGCTCGGTCAAAAGCCTCCTCATCCACTGGCGCCTCATCCGTGCTCCCCTCCAGAAATTTCACAGCAGCTATGGCGATATCAATCAGACCCGCATTTTCAACCGGAAACCATCTTACCAGCTACCTGATCCGGTGTCCGTAAATCTCCTTTACCTATCTTCTCCACGATATAGCCCTTTTGCCTCCCACCTAGCTTGGTTCGAGCTGTGCTGAGCTTCACTAGCGCTGCAGCTTGCTTCTCGTCACGTGTCTTGCCATCGAGATGGTACTCGTCAATCAACGACTTGAGCGCGGCACCAGATTTGGGTTGACGGACGAGCTCGGTAGCGGAATTTTGTGCTAAGCCGAGTGAGGTGAAGAGATTGATCAGAGAAGCGTTCTCGGGAGCACCGGGATCGAATTTGGGCGGCATAATGGGTGCTGAGCCCATTGGTTTGAGGCAGTCAGGTCCGATGGGTGTAGGGTGTTTTTGTTATAGTCAATGATTCCAGCTCTCGCACCACGTGGCCACTTTTTCTCATTCTCCCCTACATCTTACGGGACCTCTTCCTTCCTGTTTCCTTTCTTCCGATTCGCGCCTACCTTTCCCCCGAAAATACGGAATCGTTCAGTTTAACCTTCGAGCCGAAGGCATGATGTCCTTTGCAGCTTGAGACAAGACCCTTTCATCCTATCCTCTAGCTCATCCGCTATCGCCATGCCTACCCGTGTCTCCTCACCCGATCCTCCTCAAGAAACGCAGTACGTCTCCCAATCCGGCGACTCCCAAAACCTCTGGGAGGCAGACTGCATCCTCGACGAAAGAGGGCCAGCCGCCACCGGCTCATATCTCGTCAAATGGAAGGGTACCGATCCGGATACTGGGGAGATCTACAAACCGACATGGGAGAAGAAGAGTGGGTGTACGCCTGATCTGATCCGTGACTGGAAGAAGTTGAAGAAGGCGGATCCATCGGTGGTGGGGAAAGGGACGAAGGAGATAAAGCGGGTGGAGACGAGGTCGAGCAAGCGGAAGAGGGCAAATGGGAGTGCTGGGATGAAGAAGAGGACGAGATTGCGTAGAAAGTCTGAAACAGGTGGGTATGCTCTCGTACCCACCGTGATGGAGGTTCTTATCGATGTAGCCTTAGGAGGAGCCAAGCCCGTAGTGGCCGAGTCGAGCTCGAGTGTCCGGACAAGATCGACAATGACTCCTCCTCCCCGACCCAAACCGTCTGAAGTTCCGGTTATCCTCAAATTCACGCAGCCCGGACCTACTCGTATCGCGCGACAGACGAGATCCAGCCTGGCTCGCGCAGAGAGCACAGATCTCCCTCCTCCGAGGACCCCATCTCGTGCTGTCTCCGAGTCGCCTTCGGGTGGAAGGACCAAGCTGGTGGAGGTGGAGATTCCGATTGCTCGTCGGCAGAGCCCGGTCTCTATCAGGCAGCCGACGGTGGAGAAGGCGGACATGGAGGGAGCCGAAATGGTCACACCAATGGATCAGGCCGTGCTGGACGATGTGGACATACCCCCTGATACCTCATTAATCGAGGAAACAACGGCAGCGCTCGACTCGTTCATGCAGGGTATCGAAGGGGCGCACCGTTCAACGGGAAAGGAAATTGTAGCAGGAGATGGTGACCTTAATGGTGGTCAGCTCGGGGGTCTCGGGGGCGAGGGACAAGCGGACGAGGCTCCAGCGCCCACCGATACTGTCGAAGATGGCGCTCTCGAGCTCGAAATCTCAAAAAACCTCAAGACAGATATACTGCTGGCTCAGACCGAGTCTCAGGACGAAATCGCTGGCACGAAAGACGGGAGAGCTCATACAACCCCGCTACAGAGGAAGACGATCAACATATCCGTCAGTATTCCAGCTCAGGACGGACCTGGACCAACGACGACCAAGAACATGCAGAACGGGTCGAAATCATCGAAGCTTGGTTCTGTCCCTCAACCATCGCCCTCTGTCTTCCGCCCGTTCCTCCCGACACCAGAGGAGACATTTCACACCCAAACTGAGTCTAGCATACCCTTCTCGCAGCTGGATCCGATCGTCGACTATTCGAGCCCAGCTGGACCCGCAGCGAACGGTCCACATGCGATCCAGATCAGCGCGGAAGAGGTGGTACCGGATGGATCGCCGATCGAAGCGGTCATGGTCGATCATGACACGAAAGAGGAGCTTCAAGACAGTATCCCTCCGAGAGTGGTCAAGAGAATCATCGACGGAGAAGAAGTATATGTTGTTTGGTCAGAGAGCACGGAGGACGAGAAAGGGGCGAGCCAGAGAGAGGAGTCGCCGAAAAGGGAGGATGTCCAGCTGGATCGTCAGCATGTTTGGGAGGACGAGGATCTGGCGATGCTGACAGCGGGATCGGTGAGTCTTCTCCGTATGCGACCGAAGCCCTACTGATGATCCAGCAGGATGGCGAAGCATTGCTTGTCATACCGCAGGATAGACAGGTGATGCACACGGGCGAGACAGTCGAGGAAACATCCGGTGGTGAGCATCTCATCGCGGTCAAGATCTCGCCCTGACCCTCTTGAATAGGCATAGCAAGCTCAGACGACGCAAATCCCCGAAACCCCGCCCTCGCAGCGCGACTTCGAGAGCGGGATCACGCGATCGAGGACTTGACAGTCCGTTTATTTCGAGCCGACGCTTCCCTCGATTCCCTGACGACCGACCTCAACTTCTATAGAAGCGAGTACATGGAAGCTCGGGACCGTGTAATTGCTGGGAATCAGCGGGCCGCCCAACTCGAGGAGCAGGTCGAGATCCTCCGCGGCCAACTCCAGCTCGGCTTGAAACAGCGGGACTTGCACTTTGGCGCTGTCAAAGCTCAGAGCGCAGCGGAGACGGATCGATATCGGGTGCAGAACAAGCTACTTCTTGAACAAGCGAGGCTTACAGACGATGCCGTGCGGCGAAAAGCGGCACAATACATTCCGTTGAAGAAGGACAACGACCGGCTGAAAGAGAACTTGTATGAAGAGGAGACGAAAGTCGCCAAGCTCCAGAGACGGAATGAGGAGCTTGTAGACCAGGTCGATTTGCTGCGTGCTCGACAGATGGGAGTGTTTGGAGACGAGGACGACTCGTCAGGAACGGAAGGGGATAGCTCCTCTCCGCTTGGGCACAGAGATCCCGCGCAACTCGGCTACAGCGTTCGACCTGCCGGCGTGGCGAGCTCTAGCGAGGTGTTTTCGTCGTTGCAAATCCTACCAGAGGTATCGCAAGTTGCGGAGGATATCGGATTCCAGGTGATGCAGGAGATGGAGCCAGGGTCAACGGTGCTCGGCAAAGCGGAGAGCCAGGAGAGCTTGGTTGAAGGTGGGTCTGGAGTGCGATGCAAATGGCGTCAGGAAGGTGTGCAGTGCGCTGTGATTCTCGACACGTTTCAGGTAAGCCTTCGTCCTCGTTATACCCGGAATGGCGCTTATTCAGGTAGCAGGATGTCGCGCAGCACAGCTCAGACCATTCGGCAGGACGGGTCGACACGATGGGGGAGACGATCCCCACGCAATGAGTTAATCAGAGGAGTATCGCATATTTTCCGTGATATGTACCATGCATCGACGGCAGTCCGTTCTGAAAGTCAACGGAATATCACTCGGCAATCATTCTCCGCAATTTGCTTCCGCCGTAAAGCCAGTCGGGCGCCCGTCGTTCCGCGTGGCTTGTCCCCTTCCCTGAATTTCTACCCTTTTGACGCGATTCATTGCTTCACCATTGATTTTTGGGTTTGGGTGCAATCGCATACAACCTCAATCTCATCTCACCGCAACAGCCTTCCGAGGACTTCATCCATGCCGAGCTCGTGACTACTTGTAGTACCTCGTTACGATCAAATCCCTCACCCAACCGTTCCTCCCTTCAATCCAATCCTGAGCTCGTGACTATTCCCGACACCCTATGGCTCAAACAATATCAAACCCCGCTCGAGGCGGAGGACGAGCGTCGCTAGGCGGTGGCGCAGGGCGAGGCGGTATCCCAGGAGCCGGCGCTCGACGACTGAAAAACACAGCTAGGAAGAGTACAGGTGGGAAGGCACCTCGGCATAGCGGCGGTCAGTGGATCAAACGGCCCTTATCCCAAGCCGTTCAGGCTTTGATGCAATGGACTCTCTTGCTCATCCAACTACAGGAATAGGACAACAACCCCCTCAACCTGGCGCGCCAAAGAAACCACATCGATTCCGACCTGGAACAGTCGCGTTGCGGGAGATTCGGAAGTATCAGAAATCGACTGACCTCTTACTCGCCAAACTCCCTTTCTCCAGAGTCGTGCGTTCTCCCCCCCCCCCCTCCATCCCTCCACTCTTTCCCCTTCATTGGCCTACTAGCGATACTGAAATTCGGCGCGGAACAGGTCCGAGAAGTGGCATACGATATGGCATCGATCGATGCGGGTGATTTACGATGGCAGAGCTCTGCGTTATTGGCGTTGCAGGAGGCGGCGGAGGCGTACCTCGTTCACCTCTTCGAGGACGCGTGAGCCATCCCTTGCGGTGTGAGAAGGTGTGCTGATGGGGGCGAAGGAACTTGTGCGCGGTGCATGCCAAACGGGTGACGATTATGCAGAAGGATATCCAGTTGGCGAGGCGGATACGGGGGCCTTGGGCGGGATTAGGATGAGGGTGGGGCTGGGTTGTTATGATGATTGGTATTGGAGGGGCAGGAGGAGACGATCTTGGGGTAGACGGGGATACCGTTGTATGTCATGATGTTATGTATCTCACGTTAGTAACGCACTGGGCAAATTTGCACTTCCAACGCTTTCTGGTTGATGGGGCATAGTATCGAATGTGCATGATGGATGTCAACAGCTCGTCAGCTCTACCTCTCTACCAATCTACACGTCAACCACTACCGCCTCGACTCCTCCCGCCATCTCGAGCAGTATTTACCTAGCGTGACTCCCGCTTACCCCATTCCATTCGCCCTCACCGCCTTCGTCTCCACCCACCCTCTCCTCTCAAAACACGCAAACACCATATCATACCCATCAAACTCGTACCCGATCCTATCCTTCCGCTCGAACCCTCCTCCCAGTAGATCCGAGCCAAACGCCTCCCAAGCTATCCGTTCCGTCTCGCTACTCATCCCTCCCTCGTTTGCAGGTGTCGATACGAAGAGCGTGATTGACAGACGGTTCGGCTCGAAGATTCCGACAACGTTGCGGATCAGACTCGTCAAGTCCGGTCTGGAGGAGGGGGAGGACGCGGTAGTGGGGAGAGGGACGTTGCATTCGAAAGAAGCGTAGGACCAGCCTTCTTCGGGCGTGACGTGGATCGTGAAGTATCCTCCTCCGGGTTGGTTGGATGAGGACGAGGGCATGCCGGTCCCAATCACGGCGTTTGCAGAGTACCCACATGGCTCGAAGCCGAAACTGTCCAGCGCGCTTTCAGAAGCGGGAAAGAGCTTGTCGACGCCGAGCTCGGTGGAGATGGACGTCCCCATCTCGTGTCCCGTTCCGGTACCTGGGTGGAAGAACCGCTGGCGAGATGATGGGGAGAGGTGGGACATGAGAATCTCGAGGGTGGAGTCTTGGTATAGGGCTGATGGGGGAGCGGTAGGGGATAGGGATAAGGAAAGATTGAAAGGCGTGACGAGGGATGCGTCGGAGGGGAGTAGGGGTTGGGAGTTTGGGGAGGTGAGGTAGAGGAGCCAGTGATCTCGGTTCATCGGGCCGACGGTGTATGCGGAGCCGGCGGAGCCTATTAGATCAGCCTTAGACGGAAAGCAGCACGTTTGAGCACTCGACTAACCAAAAACGCTATCAAGGAATAGAACCTCGTCCCGCCAATCTCGATGTGGCCCACTCTGTCTTTCGGGGAAAAAGAAGGATTTGCGAGAGTAGAAACACCTGTAAACGGATACATCAGCTCCATACTGACACTAGCTCATCTGGACACACCGCCAGACAGTAGTGAAGCCGCAATATGCTCGAGCTATCTCAATAATCCGGTGCAAGCCCAGTAGATTGAGCGTCGTACCGCATGTCTTGAGGATAAGCAGGTGAGGGCCCACAAACAAGCTCGACTCGCTGCGCCGATCACATGAGTGTTCTCTCCCTGGAACTTAGCGGAAGCGATAACTCACCTCAGGAGGTACGCGTCCAGCTCCTCCCCCTCGACCACACTAAGCACCTTACATTTCACTGTATCCAGCATCTCCTCCCAGACCTCCCTCCCAACCCGCCTGAGCCCTCGCCACTGCCTCTGAACTCCAGCCGGGCGGGATCTCGGGCGAGCACGAGTGCTCGACTCGGGTACGTCGGGTAAGGCATCGAGTGAAGGGGCGAACCATACTTCGAGAAGCTTTTCGGGGCCTTCAAAGGGGCCCGAGTCGAGCTGAGCCTCGGGTTCGGGCGTGGGGATGGTGAGTCGGGCCGGGACTGTCATGCTCGGGAGAAGTTTTGACACTGTCACCGCATGCAAAGGTTCTGTGGATTCAAGCGGCGGTAGTGCTATATCTCGGTCGAAGAAAAGATAGGTTCAAATTCTTGGAAGCGTTTCGGCGGATCACGTGATCCTTCTGGGCGCAGGAGCTTGTTGTGTCAAATATGGATGCTACGCAGGAACGTACTTGTGAAATTCGATGAAGGATGAGAAGCCGTCCCGTAGCTGAGGGAAGATATGCAAACACTCTTCCATCTTGGCGCCGCAATGATTCGCATCAGAGGCAAAGACTAGCGTTTGGCGGCGATGGCCGAGCATCAGCTAAGTAAAGAAACGTCCACCGAAACCACAATCTTTCCGATACTTGCTTTCGTTCTGTATCACCTCGGACGTTCGATGACTTTCTCAACTCTATCCCACCATGTCAATCAAGACCATCGCCTTCCTCAACCCCGGTGCAATGGGCGCCTCCCTCGCCCGGGCCCTACACATCCGCCAACCCTGCCTGACCCTGCTCACCTCCCTCCCTCTCCGCCCGCTCCCCCGCAACACTCGACCGCGCCGCCTCCTCCGTCCCCCTCCCCGAACTAGTTGATCGATCCGACGTCATCATCTCCATCCTTCCCCCATCCGCAGCGGTCACACTAGTACACGACGTCCTCGGTGCGCTCCCACATCGGACATCCCCTACTCCACCCGTGTATATCGACGCCAATGCCATCTCACCCGGTACGGTCTCCGAGATCTCCATCCTCCTTCGCCCGCATAGGGTCCCCGTTCATGGATGGTGGTGTTCTCGGACTCCCAGCGACAGACATCCGACCCGAAGATCTACTTGTCCTCGGCGAAGGGAGTGGGAAGGGCATATGAAGGAGGTGGTGAGAGTGTTGACTGGAGGTGGGGAAGGAAAGGGATTGAGGATTGAGATTCTGGAGGGAGCTGGGGAAGGGGCGTCCAGTGCGTTGAAGATGTGTTGAGGGGGGATCAATAAGGGGACTACCGGGTTGGCATCGTTGATCCTGGGTGAGCGCTTCATCATCCTTCTTCCGCAGCATCCAATTCTCCGGCTTCTCATCCTCTCCCATGACCACGACCTCTGTTTTGATGATTCGGCCGTCTGGTAGCTTGCACATGCCGCCCACTCTCCAGCCACCGCCGACGCCCTCCTCCGCGAATTCTCCCTGTCCAAACCCGCCGCACTCGAGGGCTTCACCCGTTCCTTCCCAGACATGATCGGAAAGGCATACCGCGTGTGTCTTCTCTCTTCGCCCCGGTTTGACCCCCACACATGTGCTGAGCTCCGCAGTGGATCGGCGAGATGCAAGAAATTTCCACTTTCATCGACACTTCTCTCTCCTCGCTTCCGAAGACGACGCCGGAGGATGCCAGAAAGGTGGCGGACACGTATCAGGGCCTGGCAGGGGTGTTTCAGCGGATAGCGGATGATGCGTGGGCGCGGGCTTCGGATGGGGACAGGGAGTCGGAGAGAGGTAATGATGGGGAGGTAGGATTTCTGTTGGATTTCGCGGAGAAGGGGAAGACGGCTGTGGTGGAGGTCAAGGAGAGTCGGTCGTGAGGCGAGCAGGGTGGGTTTGAGCTCTTCCGTTAGACTAACACTGAAGCGTACAGTGAGAGCAGAACCGGGATTAGCCATGGACAATAGTTGATACATGGCAATGGTGCCGTCGTGCGTACCTAAGGAAGTATCTAGCGTCACCGCGCGTCTCCCATCTCGACTTCCACTTCGCGCGACTTTGACTGCCGCTGGATCTCCGCCCATCGCCCCGTCTTGAGTGACGTGTTCTCCCGCTGAAGCCTTTCGATCAAGCCGGACATCTTCGCCATTTGGTGAGCTTGCGATTCGGTCAGCCGTCGGAGGTAGGTCATCTCCTTCGCCTCCTATTGATCCATCAGTAAGAGGTACGCACAGGTGAACGCGGGGAGAAACTTACCTCCTGATGGATGACCTTCGATCGAGCTCTGAACCCCCTCTGCGCGATCCGGTTTTGTAGACGCCGGCGATCTCGCCGATTCCCAGTTCCACTCTGATCGAATTGAGCCAACTCCTCGAGTTCATCCTCATCCAGATCCGGAGGATGCTGGTCGCCAGGCGAGAAGGTCATGTTCTGTCTATGCTTGGACGCCTTCGTGCTGGATTCGGGGTAATCGCCATCGGACATCCGGCGCGGCTTCTGGTCTTGATCATCGAAGGCGTCCATGACGCCGACGGAGAAGCTGGATGATGGTGATATGGATCGGAGCGGGGAAGCGGGGTATTCATGCTGTCAGATACTGCTCAGAGACTGATCCATCCTGAGAGGCTTACCGAGCGGGGCGCCTTGATAGTTTGTATAGGCTGGGCGGTGAGCCAGTCGGGGTTGATGGCAGGCGGAGCGTCAAGACCAAAGGTCTCCGGAACACGCAACGGACCGCCAAAGGTTCCGAGGAGATCGGGTTGGAGGGGTTGTGATGATTGTTGACTGGGCAAGGAAGTCTGCTAACGCGTGTGAGACCACGAGCAGTCGGGGCCGAGTGGGGACTCACTCAAACCGAGGGAGAAACTCGGGTCTTGCGGGTATGAAGATGGATTCCACAAGGGATCGGGCATGGGGGATGCATCGAACAGCTGGCCGTAGATGAGGTTGCCTTTGTTGTTCTCCATCGTCAAAGGCTCCTCGGCGTACGCATTTCTACTGTGATTGCCGAAATCAGGAAATCCGGGCGAGTGGGACTGTGCAGCATTCGTCTCCAACAGTGTTATGGGAGACTCTTGCGAATCCAAAGAGGAGGGTCCACGGGATTGGGTGTATAAGGAGGGTGTGCCAGCGGGGGAAGCGTCGGAAGGGTCGATTGGGGGCAGGATTTGGAAAAGGGTCCTCTGGTGATATTTTGATTGAAGCTGAGCATAGCTTAGAGGAATATGTCCGAGTGGGCACGATTCCATAGCTGTTTTTAACTCGGTGGCGAGGCGGTATCTGAGAGGTGATGGGAGTCACGAGGCGAGGACGGACGTTCTCAGGTGATGTCTGCTGTTTTTCTTCGTTTGGCGAGCTACGATGGCATTGTATGGTGTGTAGGTTCGATCAACTGTTCAAGTCACGGGAAAATCCGACGACGTAGCAGTGCGATGCGAAATTCTCCCCTAGAACAGGGAAGGACGAAGGTGTCATGCACTTCCAGGATTCCAGCAAACGTCTCAGGGACAAGCCGATTCCAGAGAAAGACTCAGGCACGTGAGCTTTGCGTTTTCACCTTCTCTCGTCTTCTCCTTGCTCGGCATGACCTTCTAAGGAAGGTGGGTCTCGGCTTCGAACCGGAGTGCGCAGGTACGAAGTTAGGCCATTCGGGGGAATCCGGCGGAAGGTCGACCGAGGACCCCCACTTTGTCAAACGAGAAGCGGAGCTGCAGCGGCGTATGTCGCCGTCGAGTCAGCATACTGCGGTGACCAGCCGAGCCACCGATTGTCTTGACAACGGTATCGACTGATCCCAAGTCGCCATTAACCGTGTGCAGTAGCTCTTGAGGCCGATCAAAGATGCATGGTTATGGCGCCCTGTGCCCGGTGTACTCACTCTCGACCAGTATAATCGAGACAAGGGATCCCGTTCGAGTCATTGTGCCTTTGTCAGATTAGCTTTCGGTCTTTCGGTCCCTCCGATGGACGATGCGGGGCGCATGCTCATGCATGGGATTTAGCTATGAAAGTCCACGTATTTTAAATGGGGACCACCATTATCAATGAGTGGGGACTCCACGTAAAGCTTTTCGGATTTCAGCTTTCAGCTAAACTCTCTGGCCAAACGATGCGAGAAAAACCTTCCTCTCGTTGATTCTGGGGTCCGCGATTCCATTTTCGTCTCCGCGAGCGATTGTCAGGCTCAGTCACTTCCTTATCACCCATTCTTTCCGCCTCGTAGTCTGAGGCGTTCGGAATGTCGGGAACACTCATTTCCTCCCTCGTATGGGTTCCAAGAGGTCGTGCCGCCCTTAAACCCAAGAAATATGCGCTCGACGAGGAGGAGCTTGAAAGAGTGGGAAAGCTGGGAGGACCGGGAGTGCTCGAGCAGCTGAGAGAGGAGATGGAGGGAATCGATATGGGTGAAGGGGAGTGGAGTGAGTGAGTAAAGGTTGGCATGTATCTGTCATATCCTGCCGCAATCTTGATGGGCAGGATGTGTCGGTGTCAAGTCAAACTGATCATACCATAGTGTGGGCGAGCAAGATGATGGGGCTTCTGGCTCTGGCTCTGATTCAGGCTCAGGCTCCGAAGCTGGTCTGAATGAGGACGAAGATGTCGATATGAGGGAGGACGGCTCAAAGAGCTCGGTACTCCGAGATCCGAACGACATGTCTGCTTTCAAGCTGGATAAGTATGATGAGGAAGAGTCAGCCGGAATTGGTGCGTCGTCCTCGTCCAGGCATGCGTCACGCCTGCTCTGCAATCTGGCTAGAGCTAATGCATTCGATTAGCCATGGGCGCTTTCGCCAATGTCAAAGGCTTGACCTTCTACCGGGATAACTATGAAGACCCATACATCACATTGAAAGAAGTCCGATCGAATCCTTGTCTTAATGATCCTTACTGAGCCTTGATGTAGAACGACGACGAGCTCGAACGGGAAGAGCTCACTCTCCTTCCAACCGACAATATGCTCATCACCGCTCGAACCACATCCGACCTTTCCACTCTCGACTTTCACGTCTACGACGAGCCCAACGAGAACCTCTATGTCCATCACGACCTCATGCTCCCATCTTTCCCCCTTTGTGTCGAATGGCTCGACTTCGCCGGTCCATCCAAAGCTGGTGGGAGCTTTGTCGCAGTCGGGAGTTTCGACCGCAGCATCGAGATTTGGGATGCGGACCTTGTGGATGGGTTGTATCCGCACGCTATACTTGGCCCGAGCCCCTCACTCGAGAAACCCGAAGCGCAACCGCTTGGCACAGGCAAGAAGAAGCGGAAACAACTGGTCCAACCGACTTCAAATGCTCAGCATCATGTTCAGCCGGTCCTCTCCCTCAGCTGGACACCGAATCACCGGCATCTTCTGTTGTCTGGCTCGGCGGATGCGACCATCAAGCTGTGGGATCTGACAAACGAGAGTCCCATGCCTGCTGTGCGGAGCTGGGACAACGTGCATGGCGAGGAGAAGGTTCAGGCGGTCGAGTGGAACAAGAGTGGTGCAAGGGGTTTGGATAAGGCGGTATTGAGTGCCGGCTGGGATCGGGTCGTCAAGGTCTGGGATTCGAGGTCGGTCGAAGCAGGCATTGGGGTAGCGGTTGGAAGTGATGTCGAATGTGTTCGATGGGATCCATGGGAGCCAACGTCATTTTACGTGAGTCAGCCGTCCGCAGCCGTGATAGCTTGAAATGCTGATTCTTGCGGTAGGTCTCGCTGGAGAACGGACTTATCCTCGCCTACGACTCCCGTACCCTGCATACTTCTCGGTCGAAGAAGACATCCCTCTCCACGACTCAACCCAAATACACCCTTTCAGCGCACGACGGTGCAGCATCAGCCTTTGATGTAAACCCTCATATCCGCGGATGTCTGGTTACAGGCGGAATGGACAAGATGGTCAAGGTGTGGAATGTGCAGGGTGAGGAGACAGAGGGTGTGGCGGGACGAAAGCGCGAGATCAGTCTCGTCACAAGCCGAGACTTAAGCTTGGTATGGCTGCCTTCATCATTAGTGTCCAACGCTGACGTATATCGCAGGGCAAGGTGTTCACGACTCGCTGGTCACCAGATCCAGAAACACCGCTCACAGTAGCTGCGGCAGGCTCAAAGGCCACAGTGCAAATATGGGATGTCGCGTCAAATCCCGGTGCTCGGAAAGCATTTGGCGAGCGATTACGACGACATGGCAAGGAGTTGGGAGAGATGAAGCAAGGAGGCGGGATCGTCGGGGTGGAGGATGAGGATGAGGAGGATGAGGATTAAGCTGGCTTAGGCTTTTGGCTTTTATCCGGTCGATCTGTCGAAGGGATCTCCGAGGGGATCTCGCGTGTGCATACTCCGAGGAGATTTCACATTTGCATAGGGCGTTTCACACCTCCCAATTGGGGGCTGCCAAGTGTACCGTTTCCTCATACGGCTAATGACGGAAAGATAAATACCGCGCGGTATACAACGGAGCGGAGGATATGGTTTGAGCAAGCCAAAGAAAAATACTACTCCCGGGTCCAACATCATGCCAGTATAACCGGACGAAAAGAAACCTGAAACGCGTTTCGTTGTCCTCCCCTGGGGATTATACCCTAATGAACCCATTAACCCCCCGGAGATGATCATGCATGATCACTCCTCCTCGATCTCTCTTGTTCTGGATAAACAACTCGAGTAGAGTATGGTGGTCCTCGGAAGTCCGGGACGGTGAATCTGTTCAGGACGTGTAAGAAGGTTTGCGCCTTTCATACGGAACCAGGGCATCCAGAAGCCGAAGCGCAAACCGTTACATGAGAAAACAACCTTCCCCTGTCGATCTTTCCGGTCCACGGGACGACGTTGGGGAAAGTTCGCTCAGGACTAGACAAAAGGGATACCGAGAGGCGACACGAAGGACGTGGAGGAAACGAGGGCAAAGGACGGCCTAATTCGCCTCGCTGTTTCGGCCTTCTTCCTTCAACAATTAGTCTCTTGCCCTACTGCGCCGGGTTGCGAGACGCGCATTGAAGAATCGTCAGGCGCGATTGCCCATACAGGCGAGGTTTAAGGCGGACTGTAGGTCTCTGTGCATGTTGAGAGAGATTATTGCGGACACCGGAACTCTAGCTGATCCATTTTGATTTTAGGCTTTCGACCTGGTTGTCCATTGTTACTCCCCATCCATCAACCGCCCGATACCTGCACCGTATCTTCAGACGCTCGTACAGCTCGAGCGGTACATTGAACAGTGGGGAAACGGCCCCGCTCGGCTCTTGCTTTGCTCGACAATCCTCGACCTCTTCTCGATCCCCTTTCCCGCACTACCCTTCCGGACCGGATCACACCGTGAACTTCATCCAGCTTTGCTACCCTCATCGTGGCTGGTGGCCTATTGGAGGGCGACTCGTGGGCCTAGGCTTCGTTTGAAGAGCTGGGAGAGGTCGGAGTCTATTACTTACTCGGACTCGATCCATCCTCGGCCGCCCAGTCATCCTATATGCCCAAGCCAATCACGCCACAAACTCGCAACTCGTAATGTCCACTACGAACTCCCACCTCATGAAGACGACTCGGAGAGGTCGGCCCTTCGTCAAGGTGTGTGATCATAGTCCCATTTTGTTCGACCTCGCTAAACCCTCGTAGGACACACACGACCTCTTCGCTACCCTCACAATCTCCCTTTCCCTCGATACGCATCGCAACTTCTTCAAAGTCTACCCTTACAGCTTCACAACGTGAGACAACGTGACTCTATGAGGTTGTCGCTGACGTCAATCAGAGACGAAGCAGCCGCCAACCTCTCAAACCTCAAATTCTCCCAATCGAACCGCTCCGCCGACCCCAAAGACCCCTCACGCATCGTCACAACCACCACAACTACAACCTTCTCCATGTCTCGCGAGATGGCCAAGGGCATCTGCCAGCATTTCATGGAAGCAGCACTCATTGAAAATGCCACCGACCTCTCCTCCCTGGCCTTCAAGGAACGAGGCATCTATCAGATCACGGCCAAAGGTCTCCATGTACTCGAGCGCTTCATCACCAAAAACGGGATCACCGCACCGCATACGATGCGACTGTTCGCTCAGCAGCCAATATGCATGAAGCTCCTCCACATGGAGAGAAGAAGTGCCGATGACGAGATGGTCACCAGCAAAGGTGTCGTCGAGGTTCTCTGGCGGAGATTGGTCGGGCGAGATCCGAATGTCTCACGCTTGAGCGACGATGAGTTGGTCGCCCAGAAGAGCATGCGATGGTACAATGTCAAGGGGAGTTCCAATCCCGCCGACGAAGTCGATCGGTCGATCGGTATAGTCCTGCGCGAAATACCAATCCCATCTTCATCTGACAAGCCCGGCGTCGAGTATCAATTCCCAGCTTGGTCGGTCATCGACTGGATGTGCCAGTTCTCCACATGTATGGGACCGGACGAGGCGGCAGATCTTGGCGCTCATTTCGTACGATACGGCCTGATCTCGTTGGTCAGCGATAAGGGCAGGGTCAAGGAGGGGAACATCATTGCGACTGTCCATTCAGGTGGTACTGGGAGTGCTGCTGGTGAGGTGATGGTGAGGTGATGCTGCAAGGATCTTGCTCATATGTTCAGCAAGAAGCAGAATTCCGCGCAACCGAGAAGGCAATCTATAAGATCACCAAAGACGGGATCCGGGCTGCTCGATGGGACCAGGGATGGCTGAAGTCGAGCTCGGGAGCTTCCGCTTCCCAGCACAGCCTTGACACCGCACACGATTCACTGTCCCCCAACAATGCCCGGCCTCGCCGCTCGAATTCTATCGATGAATCATCCGGATCCGCAATGACCGCCGTCACCCCAAGCGGCCTCAGTCGCAAGCCCAGTATGAAGGAGCGACCCAATTTCGACTTCTCAGACACAATCGACAAGGATGTTCGTTCCAAAGATAGTCATACAGCAAGACTGAAACACATTCTGGACGAGCCGTCTCTTCGGAGCTTGTTCCGCGAATTTCTTCGCGTCAACTTTTGCGAGGAGAATCTCAGCTTTTGGGTCGATATGCAAGATTTCAAGCGGAGATTCAATACGACTAGCTCCGCGATTGCGACTCCCGGTATGGGGAAGACGCAAAGAACGGCAGGACAGCAGGTGATGGAGAAGCATCAGCAGGATCTCATCGCCATGGCCTTTGTCATATACAACAGTAAGCGTCATCGTTTCGAAGCTCGGATGGTCCTGACGTGTCCAGCCTACCTCGCGCCTCACTCGCTATGCGAGCTGAACATCGATCATAGCTTGCGGAACGAGCTCATCTCTTACATGACCCAGATCTCCTCTGAAAATGAGGTGGGCGCCAAAGGCCATATTGAGCCAGAGACCGGTAGCACGCTCCATGCTAGCCAGCTGCAAACAACGGTCAAGTTGTACGAGCGTATTCAGACATACATTTTCCGCCTCATAGCGACCGATTCCGTTCCGAAGGTTGGTGATCACCTGTATATTGCCCAGCTCCCGCTGACATGCATCCCGAATAGTTCTGCAAGACCGAGAGAGTACGCGCAATCATCTACCTCTGCGAAACTCTTTTTGATGCCCCTTCCTTCAGTTCCTAGACTACATGCGCTCCGATATGGGCGAAAAATCCTCGGACAAAGACATTTCCGACCTCCGAGTGCAACTCGGGGAACTTTCGGTGGTCGATGGTAGTCCGGATTTGGAAGATCGACATCCGAGTCCGACAAGAGCGTATCTCACCATTTCTCAGGTAAGCACATTCTCATCGGTCTCATCTCGGTGCTCATGCGGGGTGTAGGCCGCAAACGAAAAGCAGGCGAACTTGCGACAGAAACAGCTGGAAAAAGTCCGGAGTCGCGGTTGAGTATTCTTGGGCTCGGGAAGTGGGCCAATCCCGACAGCATTATGCTTTACCTCACATTCGCGACCATCGTGGGGCATGGCCCGAGTCGACACGGCTTTCGCGCCATCGCTCGCTCCACAAAAAGGGATGACGCTGCGGGGTCTGAAGTTGATGATGATGGAACGTGAATGGGATATTGTGAGATGCATGACATGCTGATGCGTCTCACTGACAATCTCCCTGTCCTTAAGCCTACTCTAGCCGATCCGCAACCATCTGCAAGATGTCCTGCGTGGACTTGCCAATGTTGCTCAGGTCCTTCGCGACCGGCTGCCACACCGGCCCATGTCTCGGCGCCGCTGCCACACACTTCTCGATGACAGCTGCCTGCCGTTCCTGATTTGACCATAAGCTGAGATCCATCATCCAGCTAGGAGACTAACCAGCTCGCCATGCTGCCGCTCAAACTTCAGCCACCAACCCCACGCATCTCCCCAATCCGCATCCGCGGTTATGGCATTCTGCATCCACTGTCGCGTCTTCTCGATTTTTCGCTCCCCCCAGAACAGTCGGGCGACAGCGATAATCACAGCAGGGTGCTCGCCAGCCTTCTTAAGCGCGTCGACGGATCGGCCTTTCCGTTGTTGAGGAGCTTCCATATAGATTGCCATTGACCAAAGTATGGGAGAGGTTGAACATTCTTGCATCGCTGAAAGGATGTTAGCGTTCGGAAGGAAAACAATGCAGGACATACCCCTAGAAAGCAAGCTCTTTGCCTGCTGCGACCCTCCAGTCCTCTCTTCCATCTTTATGCTCTCTGCCCATGACTCCTCATTCTTGGCATTGAATAATCTGGCTCTCTCCAGTAAAGACCGGGCTTTGATTGTGACTCCCGCCTTCTCCTCGAGCCGTGCGGAAAGTATCCAAAGGGGTATCGATTTCGGACATGACTTGCACCCCTGAGCATAGGCGTTCCGGGCCTTGGCAGTCTCGCCTCGGCTGTCGAAGATCTGGCCTCGGATGAGGTGGAGTTTGTCGAATCGAGGATATTTGGCGATGGCTTCCTCCAGAGTCTTCAGTGCTTCGTCAAGCATGCCAATTTGTCGTTCGAGCACCGCGGACTTCATCCAGATCTGAATGTCTTCATCAGCGAGAATCTAGATCAAAAAAGGATCGACCCACTCTCTCGGTGTCTGCCTGAGCTCGTGCCTTCTGCAAAACCTGCATGGCCACACTGGGTTGATCCGTCTCTGCAGCAAGCTTGGCCGCTGCGAGGAAGATCGACTCGGAATCCTCGTTCTTCTCGAAAGCAGAAGCGAGAATGGCCTGTGCTCCCGAGACATCGCCGCCGACCCACTTCTCCTTCGCGGCCATGAGCCAGAGAACCTCTGCGTGAGGGCAATGCTCGACGCCTTTGGCGAGGATATCCTGCATGGCTTGTCTGGTGAACGTCAGCTTTTCCATCAACGGGAGACATGAATGTATCCTACTGAGTGCCGTGCGCTTTCTCAAACTCCGCGGCTCTCCGCCAAACTGATTGCGATGTCGGAAAGGTTTCCAGGAGTACCACGAAGCAAGCTCTGGAAACCTCGTAGAAGCCGCCTTTCTCCGCCCTGTCCGCGTCCTCCAGCCAAACATTTCGCCGATCCTCCTCTTCCACCTCTAAATGGATCGTTGCTTTCACGATCGCCTGTGCTGTCAAAGGACTACCCTCAGCTTCGCATCGCTCCGCCTCTTGCAACCATTGCTCCCGGGACAGTATAACCTGGTTCCGTTTGAGCGAAGCCACCGCGCCAGCTGCCCCGCCCATGAGCTTGTCGATCGATGCTGCCAGTTTGCGATTGCGTTCGGCCCGCTCTGAGTCGTCCTCCATCTTCACCTCGATGGCGGCTGTCGGAACCTGCTCCACGAGGCGACTGGCAGCTATCCAAATCTCGTGCGAGGTCGGTATGCGGGCTCGTGCAGAGTTCAGCACTTTCTTGGCGGTCTCAGGTGTCTCCAGTCGTGCCAGAGTAAGCCACAACTCGACAGAGTTGGGGATGACCTCGACTGCACGTGTCAGGAGAATACGGGCGTCTTCAGGATCATCCTCGAGGTTGACGGTATCTTTCCATAATCGGACAGAATTAGGCACGAACTCGAGTGCTGCTCTTCGCATCAGCTGGAGCAAAGACAGCATCAAGAAGGCTTACCTTTCCGTAAGACTCGCTTCTTCGCGTTGACGTCCGTTTCCAAGGAGGCCGCCTTGAGCCATATTTTGACGGACTGCGGTACGTGCTGAACAGCCTTTCCTAGAATGATCTTGGAGTTCTCTGGTGTCTACCAGGCAGACCGTAAGCAAGGTACGATACCGGACGGCCGAACGGCTCACGTTAAGTTCTGCCGCATGGAACCATACATCCTCGCTGTTTGGGCATTTCTCGCATCCTTCTGCAATGATCTTCCTCGCTTGCACCATCTTCTTCGCATGGACTGAATCAACGTTGTCAGCTCGTAATACGATGTCCAGAATTCAAGAGTCTCACCCTCAAGGGATGCCGCAGCTATCCATCCTGGAGCGTGCTTGGGATTACTGAGAATCAGATTCTGAAGCAGCTGCCGAGCTTGCTTGATGTCGCTACACACGTGATCAGCCGATTTGCCAGCCATTCTTGCGATACTCACCCGATCTGAGCATCCGTCTGCAAAATTTGGCTATTCAAAGCGGTCATATACCCTCGAGGATCCACGCTAGTCGAGGAGCCATTCGCAGCGTCTTTCGATGCCTTGTCGAAATCAGCGGGGAGACGAATGTTTGATGGTTGGAACGTACCTGATCAAGTCGCAACGAGAGCACCTTGTCTCTTGCGTTTCCTATCGAGATGAAATCCGTCATGATACCATCAGCTGGCGTTTGGTAGCCGCCATTCTGGAGTACAACCGCCCTGTCAGCCTTCCAAGCTTCTGGTTATTTTTGCCAAGCTCACCTCCTGCTGAGCAGCGTCCAGCTCTCCGAGCAGCTGATTCCGGTTCGCCACGTCCGCCAGCACAGTGTCGCTAACCGCATAACTCCTACCATTTTGATTCTCCTCTAATCGCAGGTTATGCTTCCGTCGCTTTCCTGTCAGATTCCCCGCCTCGGGAATGGCCGTCCAATCTGCGTCACTCAGAGAGGACAGGGATCGCTTCAGGTCGGCAAACTGGGTCTGAATCTTCGGATTGAGTGCTCGTTCTTTCGCTGCAGCCTCAGCTTCTGCAGTTTCTCTAAAAAAAGTCTCGAGGTCAGCGGGACGCGAATCGAGCGGATGCACACACCTCCGAGCTCTCCGCCTAGCATCCATTCGCTCGTCTACGCTCTCCCATATGCGATCTGCTTCCTCGTCGTCCGCCTCATATACCGTCCCAGCGAAGATGTTCCGTTCGTCCTCCGGATCTTGCAGAGCATCAGGATCGGGTACATCCTCTCCTCGCTTGGCCATCGCCTCCCTAAGCCATCAGGTCAGAGGAAACTAGAGAGATCAGAGGAAGAGCATACGCTATAGTCTCTGCGCTTGGTCCTTCTCGAGCTGGACCGATGTCTGATCGCGTAGTGAAGCCGGACGCCCTGTAACAATCCTCTCAGTCTCATCCAGAACCTCCAGTAGAGGCCCTGCTCACCCTCGTCCGAGACCCGCTACGTAGGACGACGGAGCGGCCATCTGTTAGGTCATCTCGTCAGTCCCACCGTCGAAGATGTCAAGAGGATGGACTTCCTTGTAAGAAGTTATAACGAGATTCTTTAGGCACATGGCGAACAGTGCCCACATTCGACATGATTGGGAGGTGTCTTGAAGAGATAGGAGGCCGAGCCAAAGGAAAAAGTGACGAAACACAGGTTAGAATGGTCCGAAAACGGGATTCGAGATTGTAGGTGGCATTTCGGGAAGCGGGGTACGCGAATAGGGGATTGACTTCCGCTCCCCGGGTGCTCCCAGAATGGATTGACCCACGAAAAACCCACAACAAGACATGTGTGACTCCAGAAATGATAATATCTAGCGGTGGCGAACACTAGACTGGTTCTCGCTGCGCGTGGTCGAGCCTCCGCCGAGCCTGGATGTAAAAGCGACGCTGCCGAAGCCGCTCGGCACGCAGCGGATCAACATCTCGACATGTATCCCTGGATCTCTCATAGCCTTGAGGAGGTCAAAGCTCTGTAAAGATCGCTTGTATACTGAATGAGAGGAATCGATTTTCGATGATTCACGAGGCGATGATGGGTCCGCGATCGCTCCTCCCTCCCTGACACAATCAGAGCGGGCTTCGAGGCTCCTTGGGCGTATACGGCCCGCGATAGCGATGCCTGCCCTGCCTTCACCATCACCAAAGCTCAATCGAAACCCGCCCACCAGCATGTCTCAATTATCAGCGCCTAAGGATGTGTTAACATTTGGCGCTGCGATTGTGATGTCTCAATATCTGGCGATCTGGAGGCCTACATCGACCACCTTGCACCGGACCACACGACATGGTGCCCGAGCGCTACTTCCGGGAGACAAAAGTGCAATGCGACTAGCAATTCCCTTCGAGATATTCCCACCGCCGGTCTTTTGCCTCGTCGATCATCAAGAAATCCGAGGACTTCCCCAAGATGGTACCGGAATCGGGCCTCGAACACATCTATGGCGAGCTGGCCGCGAAATTGACCCAGGTATGGGAGGTGAGGGGGAAACCGAGTACCGCAAAGGAAACGATCATAGGTGAGCTGGCATTGTATATTCCGAGAATTGCTGACCGTCTTAGGCCTGATCAAGGCTGCTGTCTAACCTCAATACAATCTCGGGGCTGCCTGGTACCGCTGACGAAGACTCCTTTACACGGCTCGCGCCATGTCGGGGGGATCTCGAGCTGTTTCCCTTGCCGCCCCATGCAAGGATCAAGGATTCCGAAATTCGAAGTACGCCAGAGTGTATGACCACAACGCCTCTGCAATCAAGTATGGCGACTTCCGATTTATGTCGCTCAAATAGGAATCAGGAAACAAGGATATCGCGCTCATCCCAAAGCAACCCCATGACAAGAACCGCAAGAATATCGGGAAAGAGATCCCGGTACTGCCCAATCCCGTCGCAGCTCGGCACGGCAGTGTGGCCAATGCACCGGCGGCTGAGGTGACGGCCTACTGGAAGATCCACAGGCTTGCTATGAACGCGTCCGTTCAGTTCGACGCAAAGACCTGAAGCTCAGGCAGGTCCCGAAGGAATAAGAAAGGGAAACGAAGGGTCGGAGAAGGTTTAGATCAGCGAGGCGATGTAGCAGATTCCTCTCACAGGGAAGGTATGTTCGAACCCTCAGCTGGTGAGCGGCTCTGATGCCACGCTCCTTACGGGAGTGTATGGTCGGTCCTGCCCTGGCCACTCTGCTCCGGTCCGCGACGATCGTGTCATCTAGCAAAGGAGCTCCGATCAAGCTAGCCTTCTACTTCACATCCCCCTCCTCCTTCGCCCCCCACCTTGGTTCCCTGCTCCAAATGCTAATCCCGGCCTCTTCCCCCCAACCCCTTGGTGGCCCCCCGCCCCCCATTATGGGCTCTTTCTTTGGGGAGGCCACCCCGGCGGGCGCCTGAGACCATTCCACAGCGTGACCACGCGTCTATTACCGTACGGCGAAGCACATCAGTTTGTTCCTTGCTCGAGTCAGGAGCGTCAATACGCCAAGGATGAATGCTATATGGTCAGATGCCGTACGTTCGTGCCATGCGTAGCCCATCTTCTGCGACAGGCTGAGACCCATAGGAGTTTTCGAATAGTACTCGGTCTTGCTTCAGCTTAAACGAAAGTGCCAGGCGAGGTAGTACCGTCTGTGACGTCTTTGCGGATGCTATGGACCTGTTGTCAGGTTGACTTCCTTCTAAAGAAGCCCCGAGCAACGACGTGAACTCATTATCTCACTTGTCTATCTTACATCGGATCGGGAACGACTCCGAACCGCTAATCCTGAACATCCATTCAACGGGAAGCGATGAAAGTCGAGTGCAGGCTCCTACATGTGGATTGGCCGTCCCGCGCAGAAAGTAGCTCGCTCTATCTTCTCCTCCGTCTGCTTGACCCGTCTCCGTGATTGCTTCGGACCACGATCTGGTCTTGCACTCCGCCGAGACTTTCCCCCGAGACATGCGCTGTCAGGCCTCCCAGGCAGCCCATATCGCGTCCTCATCGTTGTCACGAGTGGTAGCTGGCTACTTTCAAGTAATACCAGGAAGGCCCAATCAGATTAGAACATGATACCCATTGCCGCTCGAGCACGTGATGGTTATAGCACATGGTGGCGTCGGTCAAAGCCGGATGAGCTCGGCGCCTCCCCTTCCCCCGTGGAGGAGCAATCCGCTATCTTCCGGCGCTAACTCGAATCTCCAAGGCGGTGCAGCAGCGTTTCGTGTACTTCCAACGAGCCTACGGAGAGAACCTTACAGGGTCTTCCCGCCATTTCCCATGCATAGCTTAGCCCGGCAGCGAGGAATGAGCATAAAAAGACGCAACGCCTAACACCGTGCCGTGCGACGAAACCTGGAATCGATGACCTATGATTTGATCGGTTCCTGCCGCTACCAGGTTCGTTTGCGGAGGAATCACAAGGAATCACAAGCATCCTCGTGAGACATGGCCGCGCAGCTTCTCATTCCTGGCCGAGAGCGGCTCGGGAGTCCAGGACGGCCGTATGGCGCATGATAAGGTCGGAGTGTCAGGGGACGGGCTCGAATGGCTCATACTCAACATTATTTATATCGACTCGACTACATGTTCAGGTGGCAAACGTGCCGTCTCCAATCACTATCCGACTGGCCTGCAGCGTCCTCCTCGGGCTATGCGGCGTGATCGTGCTTGGTATCTCGGTGCATGTGGAGAATTCGGTGGGCATGCCATCTTGAATCTGGTTTCGCCGGTCCGACTGCTGAGACTGGACAGACCCGCGCATTCGGTTTCAAAGAGTTCTACCTTCACTTATGACGCCTTTGTCGGCGCCTTCACCCTCGTGGCCGAACTCGTCTTCGTCGCTGTAGATTTGCCGTACCCAGCTCGACCATCGTGACGCTGGCTGGTGAAGCGGGGCTCACACTCGTGCTCATGATGTTCTGGCTTGGTGAGTCTGTCCTCGAGTGCAGCGTGTACCCCGCTGAGCGATCCGGTCAAATTCAGCCTCGGGTATCAGCACAACCGTATTCACCGAGGGAGACAGGTGTCCCTCTGCCGACACCTCGAAGACCTCTTCAACCAGCCAGAGCTCCAAGGTCTCGATCCAGATGCCCTCGGTGCGTGATCCGCCTCTTCCAAGTCAACACCATTTAGCTGACTCCATTTTTCTCTGGTAGCTATCGCGAAGAAGATCCTCCAATCCGCCTGCTCCGAGATCCACGCCGAGCTCGCCTTCATCTGGATCGGCTTCATCGTGACGCTCGCCATCGTCGGCTACACGATTGTCCTAGCCATGCGTGGACGAGCTCATGGCAACCGAGCGGTGAATCCACCTCCATTCGGATGACTCTTCCACGTTCGCTCGCTGACTAGACGTCACCAGATCTGGCGCTCGAGCTTCAGGAAGGTCGACCAGGCGGTCGACCGCTGATCCGTTCCGCGATCCTGTTGGTACTCTCCAAGGGCTGTCTGTCGGTGTCGCCAACGACGACGAGGACCCGGATCGCAAGCCTTGACGAGCGGGAGGTGACCTGTCAGGCGGTAGCAAGTGTTTGGAGTGGTCGGGTCCGGTGCGGGAAGACTGAGTGTGACTATATAGAGTAGATAGTGCCCGTGTCGTCTTGTACTAGCTCTCTGGTCTGTGTTTCGAACGTAGTACAGTTTCGATTAGCAGACTAATGGCCTCGCAAATGAAATTCCGTCCGTTTGTTCCCCGAAACGATGGGGAGGAGTAACGTCCATGCAGGGGCTCGTACGGGTTCGTACGGGTTGGAGCATACGGAGAGCGGCGAGACGAGCAGTGTGGCGTCGCGATCATTAGAGTCAAGAGCGACGGTAGAACAGCGGTATATATCGTGTTTGAACGAGCAGATGTGGGCCTACCGAAACAAGACATTCGATGACAAGCCTAACGATTTCGTAATTTTCGTTAACTTACGACAAGCCGATCGTTCCTGGGTTTCGCTGTCACCGTCATCGTCCTAGCCCTTCACGGAAACCAAGGTCTCCGTGATGGGAGATGCGGTCGAGACATCAGTGTCCCGCCGCCTGGCTTCGGTGAAGAACATTGTCATCGTCCTCTCCGGCAAAGGTATGCTGGGCAAGCTTCAGGACTCCTTTGACGGCTGACTCACCTTGTTAGGCGGCGTCGGCAAATCCTCCTCCTCTGTCCAACTCGCCCTCTCCCTCCTCGCTCTCAACCCTACAAACCGTGTAGGACTACTCGACCTTGACCTCACCGGTCCCTCTCTACCTCGTATGGTCGGGCTCGACCTCCCGACCGCCTCCGTCCACCAGTCTTCGGCGGGCTGGGTGCCGGTCTACGTAGATCAGGGTCGTCGGTTGGGCCTCATGAGCATTGGGTTCCTGTTGAAGGATCGAGGGGATAGTGTAGTTTGGCGAGGACCGAAGAAGGATGGGATGATTCGGCAGTTCTTGTCGGAGGTCCGATGGGGAGAACTGGATTATCTGGTTATAGACACACCGCCTGGTCTGTCATTCCTCTCTTCTCTTAGGCTCAAGGTCATATTGACAAAAACGTAGGAACGTCCGACGAACACATCTCCCTCCTCACCCACCTCCATCCGCTCTTCACCCCCACTTTATCCCGCCCGACAACCCCCACCTCCATCCTCATCACGACCCCCCAAACAACCGCACTAAACGATACCATCAAATCCCTTTCCTTCACCAAGAAGCTCTCCCTCCCCGTCATCGGTCTCGTAGAGAATATGGCCGGGTATGTCTGTCCGTGTTGCGGCGAGATAAGCGATACGTTCGGCCGAGGAGGCGGGGAGAGCATGGCGAAGCAGAATAGGATTGGCTTCTTGGGGAGGGTACCCATCGACACGGTACTGGTGGGATTGCTGGACGCGGTCTCCAAAGGGGAGGTCGTAGCGACCGGGTTGGTGGATGGGATGGAGCAGACGGGGATCGCTGGAAAGAAGGAGGAGGCGGTGTCGTTCCCATTGCTCGAACGATATTTGGCGACGACATCCTCGAAGGTGTGGACGGGAATAGCGGAGGGCGTCGTGGCAGCTATCGAGAAGCGGAGATCTGGCTTCAGCGAAACGCTTCAGGCGAACGGTACCGCTTAGATCTGTATCATCTAGTATTGTAATCATCTAGCATGTATGGCAAGCTTCGCATCATCGTCTCGGCTCTGTGATACATTGGTGACTGCGATACGGTTTTGATAGTGGCTGAAGAAGCCTGTGCATGCGGCGGGATATCGACCATTCTCCGATGGAGACCTGGGCGGAGTGCAATATCAGAGCAAAAGCTTATCTGGAGACGAAGCACATTCAGGCAGAGCAAGAAATCCATCAGCAAAACGTAACGGTAACGGTCCCAAGAAATCCGGTCATCCTGCCAAGCCATCAGCCTTACTTCACCAGATCATCATGACCACTCACGTCCCATCCAACCCCCATCCACGACCAAGCATTCCCCCGAGACATAATCGCTCGCCCTACTGGCCAAAAACACGATAGCCCCCTCAAAATCGTCAGGCGTACCCCATCGTCCAGCCGGGATTCGCTCGAGAATCTGTCGCGAGCGTACGGGATCGGCGATGAGCGCCTCGTTCATCTACGAACATCTCAGCAATGTTCTCCGGTAGAGTGGAGATGGGACGCACGTCCGTGGAGATGTAGCCTGGAGCGATACCGTTGACGTTCACACCCTTCCCTGACCAGCCGTTCGAATATGCCTTGATCTGTCGCCGACTCTGTTAGTAGCTGAACGAGAGGGGTCCAGGGACAAGCGAACGATGCCCTGAACGCCATGCTTCGCTGCAGCGTAGGCGACGACGTTGACACCACCCTGGAAAGCGACGAGGGAGGAGATGTTGATAATCTTGCCGTTGCCTCGTGGGTTGCCTGCGACGCCGCCGGAAGGGACGGGCTCGCCTGCGACTCCACCGCGGGACTCCAGCATATGTCGGCCTGAAAGCGCTTCAGCAAGCATCACGCAGGATTGAAGAAGACGAGCGACTGACCAGCGTCTCGGGTGATGGCGAAGACGGTATTCAGATTCACCTGCAACACCTCCTCCCAATCCTCATCCGGGAACTTCTCCACCGGGTGCCGTCTCTGGATCCCACCTGTCCATTCACCCCAGATCAGTTCACCACCTGTCTCCTAAGTAAACCGACCCACCACAATTGATAACGATATCCAAAGTCCTCCCCATCTCCCCAACAACCCTCGGCACCAATCCCGCCACATCCTTCTTATCCGCCAAATTACAAACCACAATATCCACCTTCCCGCCTTTACCCTCCCACCCGCCGGTTCTCTCGACGAGGTCCTTGGTGATGGTGTTGGTGTTGTTGCGTTGGACGAGGATGAGGTCGGCGCCGGCTTTGGACAGGGCAAGGGCCATACGTGCCCCAATCCCCCGGGTGCCGCCGGTTATCCTGCGCCTGTCAGTACAAGGTCGGGGCGGGTATAAAAGGAGGAACGGACAGGGCGGTCTTACCTTCGAGGCTGAAGAGTTGCTCGATGTATGACATGTTGGATGAAATTGTAGGGGTCAGGGAATCGAAAGAGACTGGGGTCAACGAAATAGACCCGGGTCAAGTGAAGAAGGTGATCGGCCCGGTCAGCCGAACCTGCCTGCGTTTTCCCATAATTGATAAATCACGACTCCGCGCATGGGAGAGGCCCAGTCTCCGCCTGAGCTTTGGATGGAAGCATATGGTACGGCCGTTCAGACGAAAGCGCTGGTTTAAGCCTGAAATCACGCTCCGTCGCCAGCCAGTCGTGATATTGACGTGTGCCCCAATCCTCGCCAAGTGGCATAGTGAAATTCCCCTTGCATTCCGCGCTATAGCTACAACCAAGTGTACAACCCAAAAGGGTAAGAGTAACAGGAGCGGGTGACTAAACTAATCACTAAACTGGTCACTATACTGGTCACTATACTGACTACAACAACAGTTACTGAGCGAAGCTGAACTGAACGGCGAACTTTGATGTTGTACTGGTCCGGTATGTGTCGCCCGATCCCCTTCTCCAACGACTCCGGATTACGCCAGAACGAGTGCGCTCAAAGCAGCAGCAGCGACCAGACCGAGCAAGAACAATATCGATGTGACCGATGGTGACGCTGGCGCGAAGGAGGGACCGGATCCCGATGTCATGGTGTTTGGCGCGGTGTACACTGCCACTCCGACAGATCCGCAGATCTTCAGTGCCGCAGCATCTGCTTGAGAGACGAACAGCTATACCTCATCGTCAGCGATTGGCAAATTGTGTCATTGGGTAATTCACGTATGGCATTCCTCCATACCCGGAGGCGGAGTAGGAGACGGAGATGGTGCCGTCCGTCCCGACGGAAAATGGTTGGCATGAAAGTATGCTTCAATGTTTATAAGCGGCTGAGCTTAGGTGGAAGGGATGCGCGGCTCACTCAATGACGTTGGATTGCGATGGCCAGCCAGGGTTGGGTACGCCGAATGACTCATTCTGACTCGGACTACCCCGCTAAGATTCCCATCAGCTCAGATTCTCCCGGAGACACGGAGACATACGTTGGTAAGAACAGCGAGCAGAGGACCTTTGCGGATCACGACATCTGTCGGGGAAGATGCAAGGATCTTTGAAGTGGAGTTGAGGAAGCTTTTCCCTTCGAATAGTATGTTGTTTGAGATGACCGCATGTCGGATGCCGTTCAGTTTAGATATACGGTTGTACGTGGAAGTGTTGGCGTAGTTGGACGGCCAAAGGGCTTGTCGATTGTAAGGATGACCGGAACCTTCGCTGAACTCTTGTTCTTGTCCACTAGATCGTCGTCAGTGTCGGCCAGAGAAGGATGCACCGAGAGCTCACTAGTATACGATGGGGATACCATCGAAATTGAATTGCGCAATAACGGCGTTGTAAGCGAGCTGAGGGTCGACCGTAGCATTCGCCAGAGGTAGGTCATGATTCTCGATGAAGTCGCCAAGGACGCTGGGGTCCTATTTCAGGGATGATGTCACGACCTATTACTAGGGAACGTACCGGGAAAGCTTTGAGAACCTGTCCCGCGATGTCGACAAACGATGACATGTTTCCGCTCGGAGCACGCTCGGAGCACGCTCGGAGCACCGAAGGCGTTGACGATACCGTAATACAGAGGGTAACCAAGGACAGCATCCATCCACTTCTGCGTCTGATAGCTTGGGGCGAAGCTGAATCGCCGTCAACATTCTCATTTGCGACAGATGGGGAAGCTCACCCAATGTTGCTACCATACACCTCGCCGATGCAGAATACTCTGCGGGCACCGCAGAATCCAGGCCAGAATGCCCCAGGGATTTGCTTGGCAGCTGTGGCTTAAGCCTCAGTACACTCTGTGTCGCATTAGAATTGGCTGACCGTCAATCCGCAGACCAGCGATCGAGTATGTCTGGGTGAGATTCGCGATCCAGCTTTGAAGGGTCGAGACGACCGTAGGGTTCTCGGTATTCACATCCATCAAAGGGAGCTTGTCATCGCCCAACCAGCTTCGACAGGTCAGCTGCGAAGCCTCATACCTGCCTATGGACGCGCGCACCAGTATTCCACCGACGTCGTGTTGCTAAAGTCGATCCAACACTGGGGATGAAACTCTGCAGGGTCGGTCCACCTTGATCCATCTGCTTGAAGGGCAGTCGTGCTCAGGGACGTGTTGACGCTCAGCGAGGGGACGTTATTGATCACGACATCCACCATCAGGTACCTGCGGATCTCTCAGCTCAACATCAATAACATAGGGAGTGCACTGACATTCCTCTCTGGTGCAAGGCATTGCTAAGGGCTTTCAGGCCATCGGACGAACCGAATCGAGGGTTCAGTGTGAGCGGGTCATGGACCCAGTATCCATGATAGGCGTAATTGTAGGGTGTGTATACGTCGACATTTTCTGGGCAGTGTAAGGAACATGTCTGATGAAAAACATGTCTGATGAAACGAGACATAAAACTCACGGCTGACAGGCGATATCCAAATGGCGTCGAATCCCATACCCTGGATATAATCGAGCTTGTCGATAATCGACAGCCATGTCCCGCAGCAGCACCTTTTCGTTGTCAGCGAAACGGTGGAGATCCCGACACAACTCACGATTGCAGAGCAGGATCGCATGTCGAGGGCAAGGGCGACGTTCGAGCGGGAGCGGTAGCGGAAGGAGGGGCGAAACGATCAGTGATCAGCCTGCGACGGGTCAGTGGGCTAAATTTATAGAGGGAAGGCCATACTGGTATATCGATTTGCCCTTCCATTGATTTGCATTGGCTGCATGGATGAGCTGGAGGGTGGCGAGGAGAGCGAGGACGAATGTGATGGAGGATGATCGAAGCATGTTGTTAGTCGTGTTGAGAGGGGTCGTGTGACGAATGAATGAGTGTGATGTAAAAGAGGGTGATTGATTATAGGAATAGTACTGAGAGAACTAGCAGGCGTCGATGTCCAGCATCACCGTTTCCGATGGGGAACGATGTTGCAAGCGGGGTATTGACGGGTTCGGTGCACGGATCCCGTTGATGGCGGAGGACACGGGACCAGGTTGGGCCTGGCGTGTGGTCTAGGTCCGGTTTCAAAGCCTTCCGACTGGCGAGGATCGTGTTCTGATACAGCGTCTGCTTTTTCCTTGTTGACTTGTTGCTTTTGCGGGAGTTGGGGTGGCTTGAGTATCAGATTATACGGCTATGGAGGAATAGAAAGGGGATGCTATGGGAACAGTGAAGGGGAGAAGAGCGACAGTGAGGGGGATTCCAGCAACACGTCTGGGAGGCTCGTCATGGCTGAAGCATCAACACAAGATCCTAGCAAGTACTCCTCGGAGAGTGCCATGCGGTCGTTCAAGCCGAACCGCGACCAGGCGGACCAGCCGACACCGCCAGACGCGTCACCCCATCCAGATCTAGCGTGAGAGTCTCGTGATCTCGAAAATTCCTTGCCATCAGGTAGGCATGACCCCGCACAGTCGGCCCCGGCTTTGGCCCATGTCAAAGACCGTGATCAAGGAGGATAAAACGCATCGGTAGCACAAAACATTCGGCCGGAAATTAACATCCGGTCACTGACGTGGCTATTGATAAAGCGGGAATAACAGGCACGAGCCTTATCGATCTATCAGCGAGGAGATAGCTGGCTGCCATCGACAAGATTTTTACCGCCGGACCAGTCTCCACTCATCGAAAGTCCGGAAAAGACATTAGATCGACGAAGTGGATTCTGCTCATCCCCGCTTCCACGTCCGTTGCAGCAGTCTTCAATAATGAGGACTTGGCCGTGACACGACCGATCAGCCAGCTTACCAGATGCCCGCTCGGGATGCAAATACTTCGCCATACCACGCTACGTCTTTGACGTCTCCGGTGTCTTTACCGCGAGCGTCCTTGCTTCCGATCCATGGTCATCCTCCCCCGGTCGACGTAGTCTCGCCATCCTCATTCAGATCTTCCATCCATACTTCGTCCTTCCAGAACACAGCAAGTAGTCCTCCAAAGACCCCACCTTCGGCTCCTCCTGACCTAGATGCGGCGGGCAAGACCTCGAAAGTAGACGCCGGCCGGCGGCAGCATGACGCTGCTGTGCAGGAGAATGCTGCAGGTTCGAGCAACTGGCTGGCGAAGAGTAGGAAGCGAAGTCAAGACCTGAGCGATGCGTGAGTGATTCTCAATCCGCAACACTAGCAGCAATCCCGTCACATGCTTGCGTAGTCCGCATTCCTAACTTTGCCTGACTGACAAATCGGCAGCAGACGTGACTTTGGAGGTTCCCCAACGATGTCCCTCTCCACCTCGTCCAAGGCGATCCGCGACTCCTCCAACCGCCTGGCCTCGCTCTCCTTCACCAGCCGACCTCGTCGCGAATCGTCAACCTCAGCCTCCGGGAGCTCGGGCAGCGAATTGTATCAATCCGCCTTCTCGCCTGTAACCTTGGCTCGCTTCCAGTCTCCTCTCGCAAACCACCGGCCTTCGCATTACAGTCACCTTACAGGCTTAATCGGTGGGGACGCCATCCCGCCGCCGAGAGGGATCATACCAGGTTCAATGGGGAATGTAGGACGGTCAGCTTTGAGTATGATGATGGACCTTGAAGGGGAGAAGCGGAGAGGCCAAGAACCGAGGGACGAGGAATCTGCGATTCACACCACGATTCCCGAAGCGGATGAGACGAGTCCTGTACCGACGTCGGGAGAAGATCGCCCGGAGTCCAGCTACTCTTCTGAGAACGATTCTGGAGAAGCAATTCCGGTGCCGCGGGAAAGATTCCTGGCAGACCACGATGGAGACATTGGAGGCGAGCATGTCGACTCTTCCTGGCCATCCGAGGCACGTTTCGTACCTCAGAGCCCGCAGGGCGAGATAGAGCGGTCAACGGAGCAAACGCCTTTGCTAAGGGCAAGGACTAGCAGGAAGCCAAAATCTATCGATATGCGCTCCAGGTGGAAGGCCCTCAAGCAAGGCGCGAGGAAGATCACCGCTGGAGACGTTGTCAGGCGTCTGGTCGAGGATCCGATAATGACCTTGCCATCAGTGATTCTCGGAGCTCTGCTGAACGTCCTCGACGGCGTAAGCTATGGAATGATCCTGTACTTGAGTCCCTCTGAACATTGCTGTCGGGGGCCTGACGCGTCTTCAGCTTTCCAGCAAACCCGGTGTTCCAGGATTTCGGCTCACTAGGCGTCTCCATGTTCTTCATGTCGTTTGTTCCATAACATACCCTCGGCTGGTGAAGCGGAAGCTAAGGAGTTGTTAGGTGCATCGTATCCCAATTGACCTTCTCTCTTGGCGGAAGCATATTTCCAGGCGGCAACGGCTCGATGATGATTGAGGCGGTGCCTTTCTTCCACATCCTGATCAATACTATCGAAGGGGAGATCGGAGACGATGTGAGTGACCCAGCCGATTACTATCATCCGACTGACAGGGATCGACAGCCATCCTCGATCATTGCTACTACAATGGTCGCTTTTGCGATCAGTTCGGTTTTGACAGGCACGTACTAGAGATTCAGTTACTTATCTAAAGACTAACGACGTGCAGGCATCGTATTCTTCGCCCTCGGCGCCTTCAAGCTCGGCTCTTTCATTGGTTATTTCCCTCGCCATATCCTTGTTGGGTTCGTTTGATTCTTGTCTGCCATCTCTACGCCGCTGAGTGATCCTAGGTGTATCGGGGGAGTAGGCGCATTCCTCATCGTCACCGGCCTCGAAGTTTCGCGCGGTCTGAAAGAAGAAGGATTCGCGTACAATCTTGCCACCCTTAACCTTTTCTTCGACTCACCACATGCCATCCTCCGCTGGACGATCCCGCTGGCCCTTGCCGCCTTTCTTCGAATCATTACTCATTTCTTCCATCACCAGCTGATCTTCCCGGCATACTTCTTCGCTATACCCGTCATCTTTTACATCGCTGTAGCCATTGGTCGGTGGGACATCGAATACCTGAGGACACAGGGGTGGTTATTCGATGTAGGAAAGAGCTCCCTGGCTTGGTGGAAGTTCTACACGTACTTCGTGGGTACTGCTCCGTCGGAGAGGGTGTAGCAATACTGATCGCAATCAGGATTTCAAGCTCACAAGTTGGAGGGCGCTATGGGCAGCGATGCCGACCCAGTTGGCCCTGGTCTTTTTCGGGATCCTGCACGTTCCCTTGAACGTGGGTGAAATCATGACGTCTCATCAGAATACCTCTGATTTTGTGCAGGTTCCCGCTCTCGGTGTGACCCTTCGCGAAGACAACGTCAAACTCGACAGAGAACTGGTCGGACATGGCGTATCGAATCTTGCGGCGGGTCTCGTCGGTACTGTCAGCTCAAACTTTCGCGATGTTGATCGCTCTGATACTGGATTGACAGGTGCCAAACTACCTCACTTACGTCAATACTGTCCTATGTGAGCTAGCTCGTCAACCGCACAGTCTCTGACGACGGCAGTCTACCGAGTCGGCGGTGGATCAAGATTGTCCGGCATCATGCTGACATTCGCAACCGCTGCGATAATGTTTGTCGGCCCCACTACCATCAGCTATCTCCGTAAGCGATTTATCAGATCCAGTCCGAGTGCCTTACGTGCTCGGCAGCTGTCATGGTTGTTGGCGCGCTCATCTTCGTTCTGGGCATCGATCTGACCATCGAGGCGGTATGGGATACACGGCATCGCGTAAACAGGCTTGAGTACATCACTATCTGGGCTATCGCAATCGGGATGACCGTGTAAGTCTTCAGATCTGCGGGCCACTCTTCAGCTAAATTCCCGCAGATGGGACTTCGTTATAGGCCTCTTGTTCGGGATCATCCTCGCTTGCGTCTTCTTCGTGGTCCAAAACTCGCGACGCAGAGCGATAAGAACAGTCTTTACCGGCGCGACTGCGAAGTCGACGGTGCGGCGGCCAAGATCCCAGCGGGCATTCATCCAGCAAGTCGGGTCGCAGACCTATGTCATGAAGTTGCAGGGCTTTCGTATGACACCCGCCTGCTAGACTGATCCGTAGCTGACTTGAACTTCAGTCTTCTTCGGTACGATCTCGGCAGTCGAGGACCAGATTCGGAAGCTGCTCGATTTGGCAAAATGGCAGGACAGCCCTATTCGCTTTCTCATCATCGATTTCACCATGGTGCACGGCCTAGACTTCTCGTCTGCGGAAGCATTCGTTCGCGTCCAACGGTTGATCGCCGCTAAGGACGTATTACTTATCCTTTGCGGCGCTGCGCCGACAGGATTGGTCGGGACGGCTCTACAGGCTGTAGACCTTTGGGCAGATCGGGAGGGTACTGCTGTGAAGGTATTTGTCGGACTGAACGATGCGCTAGAATGGACCGAGAACGCTTATCTGTGAGTGGAAGGTCTGTTACACTGGGAAGAAAATGAGCCGAGACGAGACAGTACTGCCTTTTACGACAATCACAGAGCCGACGCTGCGAAAGAGGCGGCGAAGGGCGTCGACTTTCCAAAGGTCGCCAAACCGCCTTTCTCACTTGCCGAGTCATTCCAGAACAGTCCGAGGCGATCGCATCTGGCGAAAGCAGGAGACGATACTCTTCATGGCGGTGCGTACTTGGCATCTAAGCTCGGTCTCAGCCCTGACTTGAAAGCAGGCTCAGGGGAAGACGAGGCATCAATGTCGGAAGATGACCTCATCCAGCCCATACCGATCCTACAGCAGACCTTTGGAGCGTATTGCGATGAGCCTGTCGATTTCTTCCGAGCGCTCGCACCGTTCTTCACCGAACGGATCGTCCCTTCCGGCACAACTCTCTGGAAGCAAAGAGACCGTGCTGATGGGCTCTACGTCATCGAGTCCGGCTCACTGCGCGCAACATACAGCTATGATGACCACCGAGAATTGATCCAGGAGACAATGGTGGCTTTGACTATTGCTGGGGATCTCAGTACGCTCAGCGATACGAGGCGGAATGCGACCGTAGTTGCTGAGAGGGATTCGGTTCTGTGGAAGATGGATATGGAGGGTTTAGAGAGGTTGGAGAAGGAGAAGCAGGATGTGGCGCAGCGATTCGTTCGGAACGTCCTCAAGGGTGAGCGAACATCCCAGTCAAGGGTCGAGTGGATTCTGACGAACGTCGGACAATAGCGGTAGCCGAGGAGCAGGATGTTCTGTCCAGTCACCTAATTGCGGTTTTATCTTGATGAGGAATATGGGCCATTGGGTGCAGATCGATAAAGACTAGACACATATGCATGGCACAGCGACGTGAATAGAGAATATCGGAAGTCTTGAACCAAGGACCGGGTTTGCTCGATAAGACTGATTTGAAGTAGATGGTGATTTCTCGCAGGGATAGCGTTGACGACCTTGTAATGACTTGTTTATCTCAACCACGGCTCGCGACGGGGTCTCTTCTTACTCGAAGACCCGCAGTCTCCCCCAATCGTCCGAACGATCGTGGCCTTCGCCTTGTATGACCACGCGACACGGAATACTCCAGAGCGGATGCTGAGCTCCGGCCTGGACCCTATTTCAGTTCCTTGACCTCGCCTGGTTGCCCCTCGGAGTGGCTCATGGCGAGTCTCATTAGACGGCCTGCTGTGTCGCGTGTCGCAAACTACGAAATGGAGGTTGGGGTAAAGGACGTGTCTTTCAAGCCTTGAGCTCACACTCAGCTCTAAGCACACGAATCACTGATATGCGGTCAGGGCGAGGAATAGGATGCTCACGGCCACGACTCGCGACCGTCTGCTTGTACCACCCTTGATCCCGTCGTACCTCCACTCCAAGCCGAACAATGAGATTCCTTCGCCAGCCAATGGATGAGAACCAATCAAACAACCGTCGCGGTATGGCATGACGGCTCTACGCCTCCCGGGATGGCGTTGATCGACAGGGATAGTAGCGCGACGCCTCGGCACGGGGAGATCCTTCTTTCAAAAAACCCCATCCTTCGGCATGTGTAAGCAGGCGCAGGGTCAAATGCGTTGTCGAATCGAGGGGGAAGCTGTCGCGCTTCGCTGGGGAACAACGACCGCTGAGGCACGCGGCGTGACAGAGCCGATCTACAGCTGGAATCATGGGATCTACGCGCGGTCTCTTGGTCAGATTCATCTGACGCTTGTCGACCCGGGCTTTCCGGAAAGGTACAAAGCTCAGATCTGTATACGACAAGTCCCATACGACCTGTGCCTCGAGGACCGACCCATCGTCCCGTTTGCGAGACTTCACGTTCACGTCAAATCTTCTTCACCGAAGTCTGTTCGATATCAGGAACATTCCTATGCCGGCAGTGGCTGGATTTCCTTTAGACCGCTTTTGCTTGTCCAACAAGGTTTTAACGTTGATTCGTCTCGGCTCACCGGGTCGTCTGTAAAGGGAAATCTTTGGCCATCGGGAACAATTTTGTACGGGTCCCTTTTAAATCCCCTCCGATCGACCACCTGGCCAGAGGAACAGGGTCCATCGGAACGGCAGATTCCCTTCTGGGTTACGCGACCATCCGGAGGTACGCTTGCCTAGGTCCTCTAGGTCCCAGGGGGTATTTTCGCCGGCATAGGTGTGAAGTCTCTTCCGGGACCTGTAGAAATCGCGTTTTGATCCTCGGGAAACGCCCATTTGCCCAAAGTAGTGTCCAAGGACGTGCGTCCTCCCTTGTCAGCGGCTAACCCTCCTTATCCCCCCCTCCTCGAAACATCATTTTCTACACCACACCTTATTGCTGTTATCCAACTCCACCACTTGGCTTGACCTGTAGAACGAGCGCCGTACCGCCGCCACCATCAATCTATTCGTCACGTACAACTCGGAGTTCGGCGCAGGGAAGGACAAGTGGAATTGGACGACCGGACCAAAGGAACGGCTTGCTGGGTCATATCCGAACATAGGGAACGGCGTCGAGGACGGAAGTCGCGATTGGAATCAAGTCGCTTGGGCGAGCCTTATCGAGCGGAGAATAGCGAAGAAGCGAGAGAGATTGAAGGCGGAAGAAGGACGGATCGACACGATGCAGCACGGACATTACCAACAACAAGGGGGCTACGATGACCGGGATGACGGCCGGGATCGACGCGACGAGGTGAGCTTTACCGTCTTACTCCTGCTCTGCATCCCTGTTCAAAGCTTTTCTACTGGGGAAATCAGAACGGAGATGTCTAGAGCCAAGCAGGTGGCATCAGCGGAGGCTAGAGTTCGGATCAAACCGCAAGGGACTCGCTTGAACTCGCAGGGTTTCGACCTTCCCCAGTCTGTCACCCATCAAACGATGCTAGGGGATCAGAGCGAGCGTAAGGACGGGGATCGCTCGATCACTAGCCCCCAAAAACCGACCTCGCGGTAGGGGCGTCCTTTGGCCCCCCTTTACTTCCGCCACCTTGTGCACGGGATGAACAGCCTGTCATCGTTTCGAGATTGGCTTCGCTCTCCTTCACTCCCTACTCGAGCTTTCCTCGTTTCTCATAACCCATCTCCTCCTTCATCGGGACACCGTGTACCACCTCGTTGATCCCTGTCCACGATACCTTGAATCGCGAGCATCATGTACTCTGGAATGGCTGCAGGACTGATGCTAACTCTCCATCAGTATAACTACTCCCAACCCCAACCCGAATCCCCACCCACCTCAGCCTCTCCATTCGCCTTCGCTCCACCCCCTCTCTCCTCCATCCCCGGTCCAGGATCCTCCCGACCGGCCATGCCAATGCATCACTCCGAATCGGCAGTGCAGCCGAATCAATTCAACTACTACCAGCAGAAGCCCACCGTCACGCACCATAACACCTGCCCATCATACGCTGCTTCGGCGTCGATGGGCTATCGCTCCTTTTCCAACGACAGCCAGACGCAGAAGGCTTCCCCGCAGCAGCCATCCCTCAGCCGACAACCTAGTCTCAACATGATGACGAATGGTCCGAACGGGATGAACTATCAGCAAGGTCCGTCGACCTTCCAGCGGCAGGTGTCGCACGGGTATGGCGCGCCGTCTCAGCAACAATCCTATCAGCGGCAAAACCTATACCCAACGCAGTCGTACTACAATGGCCAGTCCTACACCCAACCCGCTTCAGTGGAAATGCCGCGATCCCTATCCTACCCATCAAATTACACCCAGCTCCCCTACCCAGCCTATGACCAGGCCATGTCAACGCCATCCTCCCTCTCGCACCAACACCCACCGTCGCTCGATCGGCACAATACCACTTCGGTCATTGGCGAGAGCATGGCGGGAATGGACTTGAGTCGACAAGGTCCAAGCTTGGGATACTCGTTCGCGAACCGCCTCCCGTTGACCGAGAGGCCGTTCAAGTGCGACGAGTGTGTCCAGAGCTTCGTGAGTTCATCTTAAGTAGTTCCCATGGCTGTAGCTGAGCATCGCAGAACCGTAACCACGACTTGAAGCGGCATAAGCGAATCCACCTCAGCGTCAAGCCGTTCGGGTGCGAGAAGTGTGGCAAGACGTGAGTCCGGGCGTCACCACCTGCATTCCTCCTGCTGACGTCGTGCCCAGATTCTCCCGGAAGGATGCTCTGCGACGGCATTGGCTCGTCAAAGGCTGTCGAGGGGAGGACGGTGCCACCGCCGCTATCAGTGAGATCTTCACCTCTCCTCTGATCATCAGAGCTAATCATGACCTCCCCAGCTCCCATGTTCCCGCTCAACACCTCTCAGCCACCCACGCTCTCCCCTCCGACCCCAACGACCCACATCTCCCCCATCCACGGTGACTACGACCCCCCCTCCTCCTTCTCCCAACCCTCCGCCCCTCCACCACTCAGCACCCTCCCCTCCCGTACCGCCTCAAACCACAGCAGTCAGATCATCCTCACCCCCGACGAGATGGCCGCTCAACAGCAACAACAACTCCGCGACGTCATCTCCCCTCCACTCGAGGAACCACTCGTCATGGATTCCATGCTCTCCGCCGAGGCTCGACCGGGAAGTATCGTTTCAGACAGTTACTTTGAGGGTGTCGTCGGGCTCAAACAGGATGGGACCGCACTTATCGATAAGAATTTGACGACCTCGTCTAGTCCTTATAATCCATATCCAAACTCCCCTTCGACATCGATGCATCAGCCTCATCACCCCTATCGCCGGCCTTCGACCATGACCTCGCCCAGCCGGGGTATGGGTGTTCAAGGACAAGGGTCATCCCCGACGATGCAGTACACCTCTCATCGTGCTTTCTCCCCGCCCGGCCACGACCGCAAACCGATCTTCGCGATGCCGTTTACGCCGCAACAGCAGGCCAACGGGGCTTACGCCCTGCAACAGCAGGATGGGATGCTCGCACTCCCCATGGACCAGGGGATCAAGATGGAGAAGCAGGCGAGTGTAGGCGCAGACGATCCTACCACCTGGCAAAGATGGTGAGCACCACCTTGCTTTTTTAAAATCACCAGCTGATACCGAGAGCAGGCATCGACCGTCGTTCCCGTTCCCGCCACCTCCAGGGGTGAATTACAATTTCGACTCCTCCAGTCCCGCAGACGCACAGTACGCTTGATCAGCCGACATCGCACCGCTGTAAATACGGATTCCCCGTCGATAGGATATCTGGTGACGAGAACGAAAGAATTTACCCCGTTATTCCCCTCGTGTAATCTCCCACTCTTGCTTTGGTATTTGTAGATGCTTTTGGGATCTGGATGTTTCTTATGCAACACGCTGCAACTCTTACATCTCATGTCTTCCCAAGTCTCGTCGAATCCCAACGCATTAGTATTCCCAATTGCCCTCTTTCTCGCCTTCTCGACACCAGCCCATCACGTCCGTAATCATTCCTGCTGCCCTGAGGAAGATACCCCCCTTCCGCCTTGTCGATGCCAGAAAAAGAGTCCCGCGCAGAGTGGGCACCGATGAATCCGCCTGCTGGGGTATTGCCATACACGCGGAATGATGCAGCAAGCGGAATCAATTTAGGCGTATGCGAATCTGTCGAAATTCAACGAATGATCTCCTGAGAAAAGGGGGAGCCTACCTAGAGCATACAAGTTCGACTCCACAAGACTGAGCCAAGGGTTCCGCGTCGTCTCGTCTGTCGGATCAGAGATGACCCCTCCCCGTACTGTTCTTCGGGGTAGTTCTCGGCGCTGTTGGTATGGGATTACAAGACATGAGGAGTTCTGGGTTTAGGTTGGGTCGATCGCGGGCGATGGTGGTGTGGAGGAGGACGAGGAGGTAGCTGTGAAGGATTACTCGGCGGTATGGTGGGGAGAGGGCGCAGAGATAGGCTGGGAGGAACATGGAGGATGTCAGGCCGTGAATCTGGTCCACCGGAGACTCTTAGCATGTAATGAAGACGGTTGAAGGTGGGACCTACGAGGAAAAGTCGACTTTTGGCGGATGACCGGTGCGACCTGTGGCGCAGGCGATCAGAGTGGTAAGAGCCGCCAGCTCCTCGACCTTCATCTCCCATCCATTCTCGCCGTCTCCAAGTTCCGCATCGCTCAGACTCCATCCCCTTGCAAGTTTTAGCAAGCTTGCACCACATTCACCCTCGAGAGCCGACATCATTCGATGGCGGGGGAGGAGAGGGAAGGATCGGCGCGGGCCAGTCCGATGGGAACAGTCGATCGAGGGATCTCGGTTTTTTGCACAGCTGTTGATACCAATCTACCACCGGGCTTGTTGCAGCACTCGCACCTCGGGTATCGTACTGCGCAGAGCGGATAGCTTACCCTTCGGCAAGGACGACTCGATCATGGAATTCTAGACCGAAGCCAACGTGGATTTACGGGTGCGATACACCTCCGACTAGGCGGACGAGCATTTGTGTCGGGGCTTTGCACTGTGCACGTCAGCCATAGCCTCACCAAACAAAGCAGGAGGTGTGGACTTACGGCCCGTGCGGAGAAGACGTTTTTCTCGATAGCACCCCATCGGACCGAGGCGGTCGATCTCCTCATGGAAGAACGCAAGGTATCGCGAGTACGATCTATCCCTTGCTTCAGCCCAACGTCGGACAGAGCTTGTTGGGCATAGATTTACCCGTCGAAACCGAAGTACGCCGGAACATACCAATTCTCCCTCGTGATCTTCTCCGGTACCCGCCCCATGTCAACCTTCCGATCTGGTCCGCTCGGATCGAGACTATCGTGCTGAGCGCTATCGGTCTTCCATGTATCCTCGAGTGATTGCGGTGGCGCACCGAGGGCGTACCGAGTCAATGCGGAGTGCGGGAAGTGATTATGTGCGACTATACTCCGTCAGTCGGGTCAGTATCGAAAGGGAGGGTGAGTGGACATCGAGCTTTCCGAAAAAAATGTCAGAGGTACGATCATTGGTCTCGAGGATCCGCCGGACCGTGGTGGCTCTCGGGAGTGATCCCGGGCTAGCGGAAGTACTGTGATGAACCGGCGGTGAAAGCGGGGAAGTTCTTGGCGATGGGTGGGATGGGGGAGTGGGTCGTCGACATCATGCGCCAGGAGAAGGAGGCTATGAAAGGTGAGATGCGGGGGAAGTACATTTGGAGAGTGAGGAAACATTGTGGGCGGAAGGACCCGGTTATATCAGAGGGCGGGATGTAACATGACAAAGCCGAGCCCGTTTGAGCCGCCGAGTGAATCTCGCTGTGATCAGCTGCTATATCCTCGATCCAACTCGGCTTCACGACGCTTGGCGAAGGGACGGAGATGGTACAACCTACTTGTTCGCCGGAAAGACCGGAGATCATCGCTGGTGATACCTTCGGGCATGCCTGACATGCCGAGCATATCATCTCTTTTGTGGGGCGGCCCCATACCAGTTCTGCAGATATTCCAACCTAATCAACGACTTGGTGAAACAAGATGCTGTTGAATTCATGGATCATGAGGTGTTACTGCATACGGCCACGGATCCTGAATCCCTAACAAACCAGAATCACTTCTTGTTCACGGTACTGTTCAGCACGTCGTCCTCCGCCACTACAACTCGTCAGCGCCTAACATATCCAGGCCCAAGCCAGCTCACCGTTGAGAAGCAAGCTTTTCGCGTCAAGCATGAGCTTGTTCCCGCTCTGCGACAGGGTTGTCGCGATCTCCCGCGCCGCCTCGAGTCTCCTCAACTGCAAGAACCCCTTGTTGGTCCTCACCGCCTCGCCAATGAGCTCCGCACTCCTCGCTTCACCCTGAGCACGGACGATGATACTCTGCTTCTCCTGGATGGCCTGGTCTACGAGGAACGCGGCGCGCTGAGCGATTTGCTGAGCGACCTGCTTGGCCTCAACGGCGTGGGTGAACTCGGGAGAGAAGGCGACGTGGGTGATGGACACATCATCGAGGATAAGGTTGAATCGCCGAGCACGACGGGTGAGGTTCTCGCGGACTAGACGGGAAACCATCTCTCGCTGAGTGATGAGTTGAGAAGCGTTGAATTGGGCAACGACGGATTTGAGGACTTCGTTGACGATGGAGGGCAGTACACGCTCGTCGTAGTCGGTCCCGAGCTGGCGGTAGCTACGCTTGTCAGCGGGGACTTTCAAGTGGCCGATCAACTTGCATAGTGGGCAGATCATTAACCGATGGCCGAGACAGCACACGGCAGGTGATATTGACCTGTGTGTAAGGAGTCGTCAGTCATGGGTCTGGCTGCCAAACTGATGACACTGAGACCATCTGCAAATCTTTCGTCCCGGTGAGCGAGGCGATATTCCGCGGCTTCGCTCGGACATCGTAGATGACAGGTGTCTCAAGCCAAGGGAGCTGCACGGCGATCAACTCAAAGTTGAAATATCATTTGAGCAGGCACGCACCATCAAATGTGTGCCCTCTGGGTAGATGTCGGGTCGGATCCCATGTAGCCTCGAGTACTTGATCGCCCGATGTCCACCATCAACTATTACTCCCATCAGCACCCATGTCCGGCTGCATCGGCTCTCTGGACTTACCGTTGAACAAGCTGTAGTTGATAGCAAGCCCTCCCACAGCCAATATCCCGATCAGTCCTCCACCGGTCATGAAACCCTTTGCACCTCCCGGTATATTGTTGAACGGGTTCTGTCCACCTCCGCCGCCGCTCGTCGCTTGCATCCGCGCTCGATTCAGCTGCTGCGCGAGGCGCGCGAAAGCTTCTCCTCCCGATCGATTCATGGTGATACACAAACAGGGAATCAGGGAGATTGAACAGGATGAGCGGGAAAGGAGATGGAGTGGTGGGAAAGAGATCGAAGCTCGCTCATCGTTTGCCGAGATCACGTGATTATGCTTCTGAGTCTCGTCTGAATTGAATCATCCTTCCTATGTCCTTTGACTCACCTTATGGTCCTAAGGAGAACGAGCTGTGTGTCTCCTCACCGGCTACGAACAGTGCTTAGATCCTTCGTAGACATGCCAGCCACCGTACCGCTCTCCCAAGCCAACCCCAATACCCGACATCTCCATACCATCCCCCTCCCTGGTGGTATACCAGACACCCACCGCGAGCATTCGGAAGCAACGACCACCATCCTCGTCCCGAAAGATGCAGGAGCTTTCCTGAACCCGGTGCAAGGATTTAATAGGGATTTGAGCGTTGCGGTCATACGTGCATGGAATGAGCTGCGAAAGGAAGAGCTAGAGGGGAGGTGGAGAGCTAAAGGGAACACTAGGAAGCGGAAGGAACAGAAGAAGACCAAGCAAGAGAGAGACAGTGAGCCGTCCTCCTCATCCACGAGTTATCCAGCTAAAGACCATAGCTGGTGAAGCGGTCGCTGAGAATGGAGATGCTCAACCTGAAGAGCCGGTAGCAGGACCATCTAATGAGGTATGCGACCTCATCAATGCTACCATTTGCTGGTGAAAATCTTGCGATGCTGTGCTGATCCCGCTAAGTCGAAGTTCCGAGCGCCGAAGATCACCATCCTCGAAGCCCTCTCTGCGACCGGTCTCCGCTCGATCCGATATGCCAAGGAGATCCCTGACGTGAAGTGGGCCCGATCAGCCTTTGCTTCTCGAACCCATGCGTCGGCACTCTCGCTGACTGCTCATTAGGACCGTTCTGGCAAATGATCTATCACCATCGGCATGCGAGGCCATGCGGATGAACGTGGCGTACAATGGTGTCGGTGAAACCCCAGCCTCTAGCGAACCTCCAAATCCCGCCGACGACGAAAACGACCAGAACGTAGAGCAAGAGGCCGATGAAAAGGCGGAAGTCAACCCCGAAGAATGCACCTTGAGCGGATATGACGGCCCTGCTCGAGAGCTTGGTCGGCGGCCTGGGTGTAAGGGAAAGGTGAGGGTGACCGAGGGTGACGCATGGTGAGTCGTCTTCACATCCTGGACCTGAACAAGTTGACTATGTCTGAGTCTTCGTTGACTGTAAGCATTCAGTACTTTGATGTATCAACACCGAGAACCGCGCAAGCGAGTCGAGGTCGTGGATCTCGATCCATATGGAACGGCTGCACCGTTCATCGACGCAGCACTGGGCTGTATCGCTGATGGGGGTGAGTGGACAGCTTTGGCGTCCAGGTTACGCGACTCATCGCGAATGTCAGGTCTCCTTTGCGTCACCTGCACCGACTTAGCCGTCCTTGCCGGATCACAATACCCTGAAAAGGCGTGAGGGATTTTGCCAGTGCTCGGATCCACGCTGAAAGGTCTTCCGCAGCTTTTCGAATTACGGGGGCTCATCGGTCAACGCAGAGTATTGCCACGAAGTTGGTCTTCGTCTCGTTCTCAATACTCTCAGCACAACAGCAGCTCGATATGGACGATATATAACTCCCCTGCTCTGTCTGTCCATCGACTTCTACGTCAGGCTGTATGTACGTGTCAAGAGCGGACCACAACAGGTCAAGAGCGCTGCAAGGTAAGTGCTCTCATCGCGAGACGAAGCTGGCTCACGGTATGTAGCAATACTGGCATCGCGTATGTCTGCGGCTACTGTCAGACTCCAGCATTGCAGCCTTTCGGACGGATGTTCGACAAACCTACTGCATCGAATCCGGAACGCTCCACGCAAACCTTCAAATCGGCGCCAGGAACAGCCAAAGGCGAATCTTGTGAGCATTGTGGCTCGACTACCCATGTGAGCCGCGCGGTCTCAAGCTTTGGCCCGCCATTGACCATTCTTGCAGGTGGGTGGCCCCATGTGGCTTGGCCCGATCCAAGAGAGTGCCTTTGCAAACCGAGTGTTGGATAGCATCGACGGGCAGCAGGGAGAATATAAGACATGGACGAGGATGCACGGGATGTTGACTGTTGCTCAAGAGGTGTGTTCACTGCGTCAAGGACTTCCCTGACGCGATGACAGGAGCTACCGGATCCATTTTACTTCACATGTAATAGGATTTGCGGGTTCTTCCATACCACCTCGATTTCTGCGTTGCAGGCTGTGTACGTCGCAGCCTCAATGTATCGATCCCGATTGACGCAGATTTCGGTAGGTGTGCTTTGTTGAATGGGGGTTACAAAATCTCAAGATCTCATGCTGGTCCGGGAACGATAAAGACCGACGCGCCGAGGAGCTTCATCTTCGATATGGTCCGCGAGCATGTGAAATCCAATCCAGTGCGGATGGACAAGATCGCCGAGCGCAGCCCTACGCGAGGAATGCTTGCCAAGGAACAAGTGTCCGTCTTCCGGAAGCCCTCCGGACCACTCGCTGACGGCCGACCAGTCACGAGGTCGACTTCACTCCGCACGCCGGTGCATCCAAGTTCGCGAAGGGCGATAAGGTGGTATACTATCAGGCGAACCCCTTGCCGAACTGGGGGCCTGGGTCCAGAGCGAAGAGTCTGAAGACCACCTCGGCGATCAGTGTGGCAAAAGAGGCAGGAAAACGTGAAGTGGCGGGAGAGATGGACGGGCCTCGAAAGAAGGTCAAGGTGGATAGTGAGGATGGCATCGAGGAGGATGTGGCGATGAATGGATAGGTGTTCATTGGCGGTAGACACCCCTCAATGCCTGCGTCATGCTATACGCGAGCAGCTTGACTTGGTGAAACCCTTCCTTTCTAGGAAGACCCACTGTGATGGGACGAAACGGATTCTTCGAGAGGATGAGCCCTCAGGACCCGCCTTGAGCACTGTCCTCTGTTCATGACATCTTCACTGAAACGGTTCAGCCCTTTCCGTGCGGGAGACGTGAGCCGCTTATCACCTCCTTTCTTCCGAGAATCTCGATTCTCGGTTTCTTCGGTTTTGGAGATTGTCTGACATATACGCGTAATCCCTTCTCGATCTCGACGCACCGTTTCCGCAAGATTGATCGTACCACAATATCAACAGCACTCATGTCGAGTGCTGTCGAGTGCTGTTTCCACTCTACCCGTATTCCCATTAGCTTACGACAAGCGACCAGTATAAGCTCGTCGCGTTGCCTACACAATCTCTGACGATCATTGGGACGTTCATAAGCCGCCCGTCATTGATCTTGAGTCTGGACTTTTCCCATACTCCGCACTAGCCACTGAAGATTGCGAACACAAGCGACGGAACACGACCTTAAGATATGCCACCAGACGAGCCGATGATGCTTTCTCCAGCCACACATACTGGAAGGGAACATCTCAGAATATCAGATGGAGGAAGGTCCGATCGAGGAGCATTATCTTCTACTCACCCATCCGGAGCCTACTTTGTTCCCTAGTTCTGTACCGCGAAATGTGATCAAAAAGCATCGCGAGATTTGCTCAGATCGTCGGGAGGATGGAGCAGAGAGCGTGAGGGAGTTGATGAAAAAGAACGAGGAGCTGTGGCGTGACTGGAATGCGCTGTGGAAAAGGCTAGGGGAGGGTGAACAGACAGGGTCTGATGATGTGCAGGATGAGGACATCCCATTCCTGCTGCTTCACCTCTTCAGAGCATAAGGGGTATAATCACAGACCAGCTCACGATGTCCTAAAGCCGAGCCTCAGGTATGCAGGGTGAAAATGCATAGCTTGGAACCGGTCACCTCACTGACAGTCCTCGATAACGCTGACCCGCTGTGAGGTGTCATCGAGCTCGAGATACATCGCTGGTCATGAACGCTATCGTCGTGTTTCACCTACCTCAGAGATTCCAGTCTGTTTACAGGCATGAGACTTGACGGCAGATGAGTGTCACCTGTAAATGAGATTCTGCTCATCGACCAGATCCGTCGATCCGCCACAAATAGTCCACCGCCAAGACTGCAAATTTTGCCGGTCCCATGGGCAATGCTGACTCGATCCTCGGGAAAAGGCAAGCTATCAGCCGAAGATCCTAAACGAGTACCTGAAGGAGGCTAAGGAAACAGTGAAGAGCCTCTTCCCGTGAGTACGGGAAACCGCGATTGGGATCGGGATATTGACTGATAGAAAAAATAAGCACGGACATTCTGGCAAAATGCGAAATCAGCAAACTTTCCTGAAAAAAACACCAGAAAGTCTTCCAGCATTGTGACCGAAGATCATCTCAACACATGTATTGGGTGTGGCAAAGACGGGCAGGAGTCGTTCGGAAGCTGATGCAGGAGAATGACGATTCTAGACCAAGTGGTGGCAGGAGTCGTACAATGAGGTAACTCTCTTCACGACTAATATGCCGTATTGGATCATGAACGCTATACGGTGACATGAATATGGGACTCCGAAAACGACGAGGCAGAAATGTGTCATAAGCAACCGCTGTCTAATTGAGCAGATGAGAGGTATCAAGGATGGACCGACCTGAAATGGAAGTTAAACCTGCCATGATTTCCGCTCCTCCCATAGTAGCTTCATTAGGTCTCGTCAATCACAATCACAGGTTTCCTTTCTTTAGAGTTCCTGTTTTGAGTCGTAAGCTTAGCCGTCTGCGACAGCGAGTAAGAAATACCCTACACATAATGCCTTCTGGTAGGATTTTTACCTCCGCAACACAACCTTCATGTCGACTCTTTGAGCGCTCAGGCGGAAGTCGCGAGCACCAAAGTGGATGCAGGATCAATACGCGAACGATCGCCAATGAACTGATTTTGCACTGGACGCGTAAGTTCGAGGCTGTATCTTTCGAAAACTTCAAGCTTTTCGCAGCGAGAATGTGTATGCCATTGGCCGGGAACCAGAGCGCCTCGAGGTAAGGGAATCTTCGGAAGACTGCTTGCTGGGGAGGATTACTCGTCCACGCTGTCGGGCTGTGACCGACGAACACAGTCACAACGAAAAATCCACACCTGTACATGCCCTATTGACGCAGACCCGAACCCGGGAGACGTATCCAAGCCTACGGATGGGATTGACTTTCTGCTCCGCCAAGGGCGATAGCAATGCAGCAGTCCGGGAGGAAGCGTGAGAATCTGTGGGAATGGATATGGGCATCCGCGTGACCTAAGACAGGTGTATGACCTACCGCGGCAACTGCATTTTCTTCTGTAACGTTCGGCAGGCGCCAGATTTGGGTTGTGTTGATAGGATTCTGCATACCGATCGATCGCTAAGCCGTTGTGCGATTCATCGATCGAGCATTTTACCCGAGGGTGGCAAATAGAGCGCCACGGGAGCTGACCGTTTATTCTCTGAGCTTTCATTGTAATAAAGCTTCTCTTGGTACTTCCTTTGAATCTCGGGCAGAAGCCTTGCGTTTGAGCTACAATTGGTCCCCATTAAAAGACGCTTGTTTGCCACGCACCTTACATTTCACTTCGTCACCCTCGTCACAACGCTCAGATCATTGTGATACCTTCCCACATCATGGCCAGTAGCCCTAGAACCCAAAGTGGAAGCACACGTGCCTCGGAGACTCAAGGCGAGCTCGAGACTCGAAACAGCTCGTCGTATCCCGCCAAATCCACCGCGGGAGTCAACATCACATGCCACGCCGGCAGTACTCCGTCCAATTTGGCCCACACCCAGTTCTCGGCTGCTCCGTCCAAGCAGTCGACATTTTCCCAGACGCAGTGCTCAAGCGTTGCTAGGGGTTCCAAGCCCAACGGTAGATCTCAGGATGAGGGAGAGCAGCCGCCAAGACCGATGAAAGATGTGCCACCTGGATCCAGGCCGACCAAGTCGTCACTGCCGAGGGGTGTGAATCAACCGGTCAAATCACTGGGGCAAGCCAAGACAAACTTGTCATCCATACCGTCTACGTCGTCCAAGAACGCGGAAATCTCGTCTAGGCCTTCATCGAGTTTGTCTTCCGATACGTACGTATCGAGCAGGTCTACCAACAGCTCCGAGACGGCGACCCCAGATCGGTTGCCGTGATGCTTGAGTCCACTGCGTGCCCCGTGTTTGTGCGACTTGTTCAGCATAGTAGAGATGAATAATGCACCGAGAGACTGTCTGTCTGTGACCCGTTCCGCGTCTGACTATTTTCTCGCAGCATCTATATTTAAAAGCTGTCGACCAGTAATGTCTGTCCACCATAAAAAATTGAGGACCACTTCACCAGGTGGAGACCACACTTCGTGTGCAAGATACCTGGGATCGGTAGCACCACTACGAGCGAGCTACTGATTCAGCTACTCACGTAAACCTTCGGATAGATGAACGCCAATCAGTGCCAGAGGAGATTGCCACTAGAAGCCTCTGCCTCCCACCGGTTCTCCCGAAAACCTACGTCCTGGGTCTTGGTACGACACCACGATTGATTGCACATTTTTCTCACGAAAGGAACATTCGCCACTCAGTCTATCGTTACCACCTCTGGCTGTATTTCACAGATCATGCAATCCCTGCAGCAATATGGTTTCCAATGTTGAGCCAGAAGCGGGACTCACGATTCAGTCGGAACGAGAGACGTGCGACTTACACCAGCTCAGATCTAGTCTGCACGGATGTTCTTTTCGCCTCGAAGGTATGGTCAAGTTTCGTTCGGTCACCGAAGAGTCCGGTGTAAAAGTCGAAGAGTCGTGGCGGTTCGTCCGCCAGCGGAAGGGTACACTTCTTGAGTATGGGAACAGGGAACTGTCTGCAACTATTCACGATAGAGCCGAGGCTAGGCTCGATTCTTCGCTTCTGCTGCTGAAGGAGATCTCCGAGCTATCCTTTGACGAGGAAAGACTGTGTAGCGAGTTTGCCGAGCTTCTACAGGAATCGTGCTGCTTCTCGCCGAAGGTGAAGTCAGCACCAGACCGATCTGTGCTTGCTAGCTCATCCATGCCTCGCGGACTGGAGACCAAGCGCGCGTCCAAGACGTATGAGGAATCCGCACCGTCCGGGCCACCAGAGACGTGTACATCAGGGTGGGAGCCGATGGCGTCCTCTTCATACAATCCAGATCGGAGGCCCGTCAGGGCATGCAACGCCGCCTGAGCGCCTCGCATCCTTCGTCTCGACACAAGACAGCCACCAGCTCAACCGCCTTCGGAATTCCGTACGTCTTCGCAACGTATGTCTCGGGCTTGCACGACTTTTACGCCGGGGAAGTCAAAACAGCTGTAACGATACCATTCCCTTGATAGCGGCGTAGAGACGCATCGTCAAAAGCGAGTGGTCGACCATATACGCGGCGATTCATTGGAGGGATACATGCTTTGCTCCTTCATTGTCTCCATCGTCGCAAGTGGGTTCAGGATTGGATGCTTCGGAAAGAAGGAGTTGCACACAAATCATGTATTGCTCAGCCGCAAAATCACCATGGCGTAGCGCACTTCGGCGCCTGAACCGTATAGGATCTGCATGATGAGCCTAATTCACCTACTAGATTGCGGAAATCCGCATGAAAGCAGTGTTCCGATAGACCGCCACTGAGGCAGACGACTTTTCTCCGCTCCCCTGATGACGTAGATCTTTCTGTCACCTCCCTTGAGGTCTTGGAAGGCGGTTGAATTAGAAGTCTCGCATGAGAGAGCTTTCGCCACCCCTTCTTGAATCTACATTCCTCGCGAAATCATCAACATCATTCATACATCGGTATCTTTGCGGACAATGGCTTCGACTGTCACATCTGGGGGGTCACATACGAATCCACACAGAAACATGTCGTGTAGCTTGCTCAAGCTCGAACCAAGCTTGAAATGGTGTAGAGTCACATTGGACGACAAGAACAAACAACCTCGCGTCGATGTCAAGACATTCAACCCAGAATTCCGACCAGTTCAAAATTGTCTGCGAGATTCTACCTGGCTTGCAGCACGACGACACGGACATATATTGGTCAGCGACCGGGCATTTCGATTCATGCCATCTGCACAGTGATCTGGGAGAGGTCGCCGAGGTGATGGACAGAATAGGTGCTTTATCTTATGACTTCGACGAGAAATACGCCGTGTTCGTGGGCAAGTCCAAGCAAAGGACTGCAGGAGAGAAATGTACGTCTAGCCATCTGACGCGAGCGAAGCTGATTAAGACTACAGCTGGTTCTTCATTGTTGAGCTCGTGGCGTCGGCTTCCTAAACTTGCGTCTTCGAGGAAGAAACAATCTAGAGTACCGGATCCCTCATCCTCATCAGGAGTTCAACACCTTCTCCCCCCCACGGACAGGCAGCCTGGAGGACCCTATTCAGGGAGTCCCTCTTCCTACCAGCGTTCCGGGTCATTCACGGGGCCATCCATCGCACCGCGACTTTCTACCTTGTCACCCTCAACTTGGTTCAGGGGGGCTCCTTCCTCAAACAAGAAGCCGGAGAGATCTTGAAGGCACTAGGAAGCAGCACTACGGTTTTGCTACAAGTCGGTGGAAAGGCGATGCATGAACTCGACTGACCTAGCCGCCGCCTTGTGCGACTCTGTACAAGGCGTCATCCGTTCTGCTCCACCCCGTGCCGGTACCTGATAGCACCCGCACTGCTACTCTGAGAGTAGCCGGCGACTCTCTCGGCCACGTAATTCAAACGACGTTGAGGGCTTGATGAACAGAAAATCCGTCTTGTACACTCGAGTCAACTACCTTCATGCAATTTTCAGGGACAAATTCGAAGCCTCTTTGAGCGAGAATGAGCCACAGCCCCTAGCAGCAAAAGGTGAGTCTCACCAGCCAAGACTCGCGAAGCTGACGGACAGCAAAGATGATGCTTCAATTTCAAGTCTGTCGAGCGGGATGGAAGGACTTACGGTATCAAGGGACCCCATGTCAAATCCGACACCACGGCTACGTGAGGCGCCCGCTTCACCCGGGGTCGTACAAGCCGTCCTCTTCTTGAAGGGAGTCTGTGAGTACAATCACGCCAGCCCGCTACAACACAGCGCGCCACCATTCTTCTGACTTGTACAGAGGACAGTCTTTGGCTCAGCCGCTGCCGTACCGACCTCCGAGTTCAATGACGCAAGATAATTATGGGTCATCCCAGGAACAGCCTATTCAACCGTTCAACCGTCGCAGCCAAACGATCCGACATCAACAGCCTACCGGTCTCCCATGCCATACTGGAAACAGCCTTCAGCTCAGCCGTTGCAGTCCCGTGATTCGGCATATTGGCCTACCCGTCTTTCCCGTCATACTGGGGAAAGCCTTCGGCTCAGCCCTCCCCGCCGACCAATCCCTTGGCGTCCAATCGCCCGGCGTCCGATCCCGTCCTCCGGATCTCCCTCTTGGTTCCGAGCTTTGTCGGGATCGAACAAGACTTCAAGCTCTAACAAGCATCAAGGGAGGAGTTGTGACACCGTCATGGACCACGCCACACCACAAATCGCCACTCGACGAAATCAACGAGATTCGTCGAAATGCCGCCGACTCGCTCTGGGTACTTAAGGTAACTCGTAGACGTATCTTGCCCTTAACCGCTATTATGTAGTCTCGCCTTGACTCGTATGCAACCTTGCCAGCCATGTTAGACCACCCTTCCCCTGTATCCCATGACAAGTTGACGATTCCGCATGTTGGATACCGGTGTGAAGTTATATCATTGAAACGAGAGCTATCCTGCGCGGCACTAGGCCCTGCTGCTTCCGGGGAGTTGCTTCATATATTGAATCATCCATACCCCACAATCTCATCCTTCGGTAGATTGCCATACTCCGTTGGTGGAGGACCATATTGAAGCACCTGGATGATGAATTCGAGACAAAGGACGATGGTCTCGTACATCGCCTTGCTCAAAGCCAGCGTCAACACGTTCTGTATATGACTATCCGTGAACGTGTTTCCACAATCGCAACGCGAACAAGGGGTGAACAACAGGCAGTATATATGTCCTTCATCTGATTTCGTGATAACACTAGATATCCCGCTCGGAACGGGACATCTCGCATCATTGATTCTGCCACTTGCCACCCAGATCATGCGCGGATCCCACGTGTCAGTTTTGAGGTGCCTACTGATTTGATTACACAACGATCACTCACACTCTTTTACCTAGTAGGGTGAAGCCCACCGTCAGCGAGTGAGGACACTTATGTTCAGTGACCGAGAAGTGCTGACCACCGAAATGCACAGTGGTCGCTGACACGACCTATTATGACCTGTTGGAGGTCTCAGTGGATGCGGATGAGGTGGAGATAAAGAGGGCGTACAAGCGGAAGGTTCGTCTGGTCCATCTTGATTCGGGCGATTGACTTACCTCGGAATGAAATGTCAGGCTATGCAGCACCATCCGGTAAGATCGGAACCGATGTGGTCCGACGAGGGAGCTGATGGTAACGCCTTCCGCTTCGCTTGAACAGGACAAGGTGAGCGTCCAAGTTGTATCATGTATATCCCAAGCTAACGCCTTCAGAACCCTGACGATCCTCTCGCGCACGAGACTTTCCAGAGGATCGGCCAAGCGTCCGTCTTACCGCTTCTTCAGCCTATCATACTCATCGATCCTCTGAACCAGCTACGAAACCCTCTCTAATCCGAATGACGTCTGTTCTCCTCGTGCATTCCCCTATCTCTTCTGATCAATACTTAGCGAGCGGTATACGATGAATATGGCCCCACCGGACCCGCACGATGGCATGGTGGATTCGACGGGGACATGGACGACCTCTTCGCGTCCATGTTTGGCGGCTCCGGTTTCGACGGGATGGACGGGATGGGCGGAGCTAGTTTCTCATTCGACTCGGCTGGACCGGGACCATCTCGACCCAAGCCCAGACGAGGGAAGGATACGACTGTGCCGTATGAGATTAGTCTGGAGGAGGCGTATAAGGGGAAGAGAGTGGTGATGATGCTTGAGCGGGATCGGATATGTTCGGCTTGCAAAGGGTGGGTCTGGACTCTCTTTTGCCTAGAATGATGGCTGGAATGATGGGGATGAGATAGATCTGGTGGGAGACATGGGAGGAAGCCGAGCACTTGTGCGCATTGCACGGGGAAGAGATCGGTCATCGAGGACCGTCATGTACGTCCGCTCCTTGGCAGCTAAAATGTCGCTGATGAGGCCAGCTTGGACCGGGTCTGGTGGGCAAGATGCGGGTGACTTGTCCGGAATGCAATGGAGAGGGAGTGAAATTACGGGATAAGGAGCGGTATGTATTGCATCTTGTAGTGCGTGGGTAGCGGAATGATCGGGTGCAGGTGTAAGAAGTGTAGAGGAAAGAAGGTCGTCACGGAGAAGAAGCGGGTCGAGTTCCGGGTAGAGCCCGGTACAGAGGACGGTGAGCGGATAGCCTTGCGCGGAGAGGCGGATCAGGCGGTACGTCTAATCATCCTAGACCCGCGTGCCTTTCATTGACGCTATATAGCCCGACATACCTCCCGGCGATGTGATCCTCCATATCCGGTATAAAGATCACGCCATCTTTGGACCCCATTTCACGGACCCCGCCAACCTGATGACAACAACCACGATCCGATTATCCGAAGCCCTCCTTGGCTTCAATCGTATTCTGTTCACCCACCTTGATGGCCGAGGTATCCGCGTTGACTCGAAGCGGGGCGAGCGGATCATCCAGCCTGGAAGCCAATGTGTGATCAAGGGAGAAGGGATGCCGAAGAGGGGAAAGAATGGGGAGAAGGGCGATCTATGGGTCATATTTGAGATTGAAATGCCTAGCGCGAGCTGGGCGGCGAGGCAGGATCCGAACGTCAGTGAACATCACAGGAAAATGTCGTCTGGGCTGATGCACACATTCTAGCGACCGAGCGTGGACCTCCCTCCACCTCTGCCGGATATGGACCCGCTGCCAGACGTGGTGGACGTGCGATATCTATTCCACTTCGATAAGGGATCATGAACCACACTCTACATCGCCTCTCAACATCCACTTGTACAAAATCTCTAGTCATAACTTGCATGCATAGTCTATCCAGTCGAATGAACCCTTGTCGCCCCCTTTCCGCGCTTCTTGCCTCTTCCAGCTTCCTGACTCGCATCCGCCTTTCTCTTCTTCCCCATTTGACCTCCCCCTTGTCGATCCTGCGCAACGCCCGCATCCTCCTCGACTATCTCAATCCCCTTCGTCGCCTCATCATCCACCTTGGTAGCCCCATTGTCGACCTCCTCAGCATCCTCCCCCTTTCTATTTCCTCGGGTCCGCCGCCGCGTCGCCAGGACATACTGACAAGCGACCCCCCATCCCGCCTCCAATCCCAGTGGTTTCGTGGAAAGCGTGATCTCCAGATACGGATTATGCGTCATCTTCGGCCTGCGAGGCAACCTCTGTCAGCCGCGGTCCTCTTGTATACATGTTGACGACGACCACGGACTTTGTCTTCCCCTCCAACACCCTCGTCAGATCCCCCCCATCATCACTACTTCTCGCGGTGGTAGGAACCGGTGAAAGACCGCTCTCGGTATACTGCCATATCCCGGTCGCCCTGTTCTTCCCCTTCCCACTCTTAGAGGCCTCGAGTTGTGAGATATATCGCCGCTTGGTGATCTCGACGACGGAGATGAGCTTGGGCGTAGTCAAGAGACAGGGGGTCAAGGTCGAGCTTGATGCTTTCGAGGGGGTATCTGCGGAAGTGGCGGAAGGAGATGGAGGATAGGTGTGAAGTATGAGTGGTCGACCTGGATTGGTCTGATGAGGGGTGAGAAGTCGCCTGTATTGGGAGGGAGAACGGACCTGAAGGAAGGAGAGGGCGAAGCGGACGTAGGATGCGATTGAGCCGGCGGAAGTGATTCGCATGCGGTGAGCATCGCTCGGCTTCGACGAGGCCAAATCCGGCTTCTCGTCAGTTGTGACTGCCATGACCGCGTGCGATGCAGGCAGACGGCGTGACAGAGGGGGATGTCGAAACAGAATATCAGGGACATAGAGGTCCTCCACATTGTAAATAGGCCCGCCACCTTCAGGATGTTGCGAGTCCACGCCTACATAAGATAGCTTGTTCGCCGCGTGCTCATCCGCCCAGCGTCCGAAATATTGCTCGCTTCTCCAAAGAAGGTGTTTCTAGCGCCTCAAAACCTCTCGATTGATCTAGACCATGTCCGTCGACCAGATCAACCCTGGTCAAGCAATTTATGCGCAGGACGAGGTAGGTCCAGCCGTTGATGGTGCCGCCGAAGCTGATGCGTTGGTCAGAATGGACGGCCTTTCATCATTGTCCGGTATGTCCTGCTCGGTATCAGACTTGATTGAGCTGACACAGCGGGGAACAGAGAGCAGGGAAAGAAGGTTCGGACACATGGTCTAGAGGCAATACGGGTACGTCCAAACGCTTTATCGCTGTCAAGTACTCCAGCTGATGTCGAGACCAGAGTCATATCCTTGCAGCTCGAGCGGGTGAGCCGGGCTTCTTCGTGTCTCGCAGCAGGGCCATGCTAAAGGGGTTGAATCGGGCCTGGCTGATCAGTCACCAACATCATCAAATCTTCCCTCGGTCCTCGAGGTATGCCATCAATCCTTTTTACACGCAAGTCTCGCCTGATGCGCAATATCTAGGTCTCGATAAAATCCTGATCTCTCCAGACGGCGACATCCAGGTCACCAATGATGGCGCTACCATCCTAGGACAGATGGAGGTGGAACATCAGATCGCGAAGCTACTCGTTGAGGTGTGCTCGTCGCCCCAGAACGAAGCGGCATAAGCTAAGGTGAGATAGGTGTCGAAATCACAGGATGATGAGGTTGGAGATGGAACGACCGGAGTTGTTGGTGAGTCGCAGTCTGGATTGCTGGATATCTAGCTCCCTTGTCCATCGCTTGCACTGACTGAGCTGTCGCAGTGCTTGCCGGTGCCCTGCTTTCATCCGCACTCTCTTTACTGGACCGAGGAATACACCCGATCCGGATCGCGGACGGCTACGAGAAAGCATGCGAGGTAGCGATCCAAGAGCTGGATAGGGTAGCAGATAGGGTCAGTAGTCATTCTCTGCTACCCCAGCACTCATGCTGCGTTCGGGAGCACGGCTGATGTCGATCTAGATTGAGTTCAGCAAGGACGATGTGAGTAATCTACTCAAGACGGCCAAAACGAGTCTCGGAAGCAAGATGTGCGTGTCTCATTCTCGCCAAGGCTGCATGCTGATTTTAATACAGTGTCTCTATCGCCCACGATAAGTTTGCAAATATCGCCGTCGACGCAGTTCTCTCCGTTGCCGACCTCACTCGCCGGGATGTCGACTTTGAGCTTATCAAGGTGGACGGCAAAGTCGGTGGTTCCCTCGAGGACACTTCGCTCGTCAAGGGTGTCGTGGTCGACAAGGACATGTCACATCCTCAGATGCCTACCGTGGTGCGAGATGCTAAGCTCGCCATTCTCACCTGCCCCTTTGAGCCGCCTCGACCAAAGACGAAACACAAGCTGGATATCGAGAGCGTCGAGGAGTACAAGAAGTTGAGGGAGTACGAGAAGGAGAAGTTCCTGGATATGATCAAGATGTACGTCTCACCATCGAGTCCGGCTGATCGGTTAGGGTGAAGAATACTGGAGCAAACTTGGTCATCTGCCAGTGGGGGTTCGACGACGAGGCAAATCACCTCCTTATGCAAAACGACCTGCCTGCCGTCCGATGGGTCGGAGGACCAGAGATCGAGGTGAATCGGGCCTGCATTTGACCGAGGTCAGGCTGATGGCATTGTAGCTGATTGCTATCGCGACCAATGGCCGAATAGTGCCACGCTTCGAGGATCTCACAGCGGACAAGCTTGGTCGCGCTGGTCTCGTGAGGGAGATAACATTCGGGACGACAAAAGAGAAGATGCTGGTCATCGAAGAGTGTGCAAACACTCGTGCTGTAACGATCTTTGTGCGAGGAAGCAATAAAATGGTCAGCATCGCCGTCCCGTCTTGACCATATCTGCGTTTCCGAGCGGACATTCACCGGCTGACGGAATCCAGATCATCGACGAGGCGAAACGTGCACTGCACGATGCCCTGTGCGTGGTCCGAAATCTGGTCAAGGATAATCGAGTCGTGTATGGGGGAGGAGCAGCGGAAATCTGCGCGTCCGTCGCGGTGGCCAAGAAAGCCGATGAGGTAAGAGGGATCAGGTCAAATCAACGCGCGAATTGCTAACTTTAACCCTCAGATTCCTACAATAGAGCAATACGCCATGAGAGCCTTCGCTGTTGCTCTCGATGCGATTCCTCTCGCTCTCGCCGAGAACTCAGGCCTGTCACCAATAGACACGCTGGCAGACGTGAAGAGCCGGCAGGTGACCGAGGGGAATCCGCGGTTAGGCATTGACTGCATGGGGCGTGGTGAAAATGGTGCGTATGGGCTGATTTCCTCCAGACCTTTGCTGAAATAAGATGGTATAGACATGAAGGCACAACATGTATATGACCCGTTGATAGCCAAGCGACAACAATTCCTGCTTGCTACACAGGTGGTGCGGATGATCCTGCGGGTGGACGACGTGATAGGTGAGCTGTACCTCCCAGTGTGCACGGATTTCAGCAGGAATACTCTGCTGGGAAGCATGAGCTGACAGTCGAGGATAGATGCATCGGCCTTCAAAGACGAGGCCTGAGCAGTCAATCATGCATATCTATACCCGTGCTTCTTCACTGCTAGTTTCTCTACTCCGAATACCCCCGAAATGTTCGGACGGCTTGTCCGGCCCGGATTCTATTAACCGCATCTTCCACGGACCAGAGTCGCGTTAAAGGAGCTCCGTCTTTGCGCTCAACCGTCAAATTCCCTCTCATCCCCGCTGAATGGCTTCTTGTTGTACTCAGCTCTTGACAAGCACATGTCACTAGCGTTGTGTTGACTTTTCGCCTAAAGCACGACCATCTGCCCTTTTTCGCTACTTTCACCTGCCGAGGCTTGCCAAAGTCAACCGTCTTCTTTCGAAATTCGAGCTCATCCCGACCCATTGCCAACTCGACTCGTACACATCACAAAAGCTCTTTCACCATGTCCGCTCCTGGTTCCACCGAATTGGAACCCCCTTCCACCGACCTCATCACCCTGACCCGACATATCCTTTCGCAACAGCATGAGCTAGGCGAGCGAGCTTCGGGGGATCTCACCATGCTACTCATTGGCATCCAGGTGAGCTTGATCAATCTCAGATGAGACGGCGGAGATTGACTGGTATGCTTTTGCCCCGGATCACATCTACCATTCCACCTTGTTCTGGTTCTCCTCCCCCTCTCCGCAATGTTCATTCGCCTACCCTACCCCTCACACGACTCGCTCCGCTCGCAGGTTACATCCAAATACATCGCCTCCAACGTCCGTAAGGCCCGACTGATCAACCTCGTCGGTCTCGCCGGCGCCGCCAACAAATCCGGCGAGGACCAGAAGAAACTCGACGTGCTCTCCAACGATATCATGGTCAATGCGCTTCGAGCTTCGGGGAAGTGTAGCGTTATGGTCAGTGAGGAGGTGGATGAGGCTATCATCGTGGGTGGAGGGACTGGCACTTAGTGAGTCGACGCGTCCCAGATGATTTGAGTGGGAGCTTCGGGGGGCTGATGGATGGGGTTTGCAGTTGCGTGGTGTTTGACCCGCTGGATGGGTCGAGTAACATCGATGCTGGTGTGAATGTGGGTACGATCTTCGGTGTGTATAAGATCGTGAGTGGCCCGACTGGTGGAGAGGGAGAAATGCTGATGAGGTGTGGCGAAATAGAAGGACGGATCGACGGGCTCGGTGGATGATGTGCTTCGTCCGGGGAAGGAGATGGTCGCGGCTGGCTACACCATGTGCGTTCAGTTTTCCCTGGGGCTATGAAAGCTACTCTGAGGTCATCAAACTAACATGTGGATCCAGGTATGGCTCTTCGTGCAATTTGGTTCTTTCTACCGGGCAAGGCGTACATGGCTTCACGCTGGACGAGGTGAGGCGATCGCCCACTCACGCTGAAAGCCATCATACTGAAGCTTGTCTTGTCTCGCTAGGCCCTCGGCGAGTTCATCCTCACTCACCCCGACATCACCATCCCCAAACGCGGCAAGATCTACTCCTTCAACGAGGGGAACAGCATGCACTTCTACCCACCCTCCCTGTCATACCTGGAATCGATCAAGTACCCGAAGAATGGCAAGCCTTACTCGGCGAGATACATCGGGTCTATGGTCGCGGATGTGCATCGGACGTTGCTGTATGGCGGGATCTTCGGGTATCCCGATGACAAGAAGAGCAAGGACGGTGGGTTGTATGGATGAGTCGAATGAGCCAGACTGATGTGGTGGCAGGCAAGTTGAGGATGCTGTATGAGGCTTTCCCAATGGCTTATCTGACCGAGCACGCAAGTGTCTGCCTTTTGAGGTGATTGGTCAGCTGATGGGTATCACAGGCGGGCGGTCTAGCGACCACCGGTACTCGGCGCATTTTGGACGTTCAGCCTAAATCCATACATGGTCGCTGTCCCGTCTTCCTGGGTAGTAAAGAGGATGTGGAGGACTTGATGAAGTGCTATACGGCGTATGATGGCGAGAAGCGGTGGTAGTGTCCCTTGGCTATGCATACTGAGACCCAGACTACCTTTTGCCTTTTGGTTTTGAGCTATGCATTGGGAAAACGCTGCCACTAGCGAGTTTTGGAAGGAACTCGCCGGAAAACCATCCGTCGATCACTTGAGATGGCGTCCAGCAAAATTCCTTTATGCGGCCATCCGACGGTCCATATCTATAATGTTGACGTTTTCTTGAATCGCATTACCCGATGGGAAAGTCTGATCTGGGACTTGGCGTGTGGGTCCGACGCGGGTGTAATGAGATCCGATGTCTTTGGGTGGCCGGCTGATGAAGGCTTGTCCTGACGATCTTTTTCAGCTTTGACAATCATCTAGGTAGATCCAGCGACTCCGGCTTTCATGCAAGGCCCTCAAAACAGCTCCAGCACAGGCTATCAAGCGACGGAACATCGCCATCAAGTACGAAGCCGGTACCACAAGATTCGGAATACATCATGATCCCTCGGTCGGCCTCTGCGGTATTCGCCATGTCCATACTCGCCAGCATCCCCTCCCTCGCACAAATCGTCGTCACAGCATCCCTTACCACCACAGCTGGCGCCTCCAAGATGACCTCCCCTACACTCAAACTCGCTCGCTCATGGTCCGGGACCGACTTCCTCACAAATTTCGGTACGAACCCCCCATCATCCGCTGATGCAATCTGACGGGTCGATAGACTTCTTCACCGACGCCGACCCGACTGGCGGATATGTCAAGTAGGTTGCCGAACTCAGAGTAGAAGAAAGCGAGCTGAAGTGACCAGCTACGTTTCGCAACCCGATGCGACAAACCTCGGCCTCGTCTCGGTCATGTCGGATAACTCATTCTGATGCGTACGGACGCGGAGACTCAGGCGAGTGGACGGGGACGGAACAGTGTTCGCATCAGCAGTAAGGAGAAGATTGCCGATGTACGTGTCTCGTCCCGTGATCTGAGAGCAGCGCTGATGGGAATAGGGGGCGTACATTGTCGATATCAATCACATGCCTGTCGGATGTGGCACGGTGAGTCCACCAAGGAAGTGAACCAGGAGCACTCGTTGACGGTCGTGCAGTGGCCAGCGTTTTGGACGACCACAGATTCCGGCTGGCCCGTAGGCGGTGAGATCGACATCATCGAAGGCGCCAATGCGCTCCCCACAGAATCCGCGGCGGCATGGAACGCCACCGTCTCAGCAGGCATGACCACTCCTCTCGCCGGCTACCCACTAGTTCAGGACGTCGCGTCCCTGCATACTTCCAGTGCATGTCAGTTGCCGGGTGATACGTACATGACGGGTACGATCGGATCGACTACGTGCGATGCGTACATCAGTGGGAATACAGGTTGTGGAGTCGAGTTGGGAGGGAACACGACGTATGGGGTGGATAGCTTCGGGAGTGGGGTGAATGAGAATGGAGGTGGATACTATGCGATGTGGCGGGATCTTGAGAGGTGAGTGGGCTTTCACCTGGGGAGCGAGATTGGTAGAGCTGATGGGGAACAGGTCGGGAGGGGTGTACGTGTACTATTGGCCGAGAGGAGCTCCCAATATCCCGGACGACGTGAAGGTGAGCAGAAATCAACATGTGGTTGAAATGTTGACCCCAAGCAGAACGCCAATACCAGCACGACCAACGGCCTCAATTGGGGTCAACCCGGTGCCAACCTGTCCGTCCCCAGCTGCCGATCCGACTTCAACAACCACGTCATCGTCTTCGACCTCACCTTCTGCGGCGACTAGTGAGTGGCCGCCAACTTTTCCTTGGCCCATCTCCTTACGGTTTATGGATATAGCGTCGGGGCGCCGCTGACCTTCGCAGTGCCGGCGGGACCTACACCCAATCCGGCTGTCCCATGACTTGCTCCTCCTTCGTCCAATCCACCCCTAGCGCATTCGCCGAGGCATACTGGTCCATCAATTCACTCCGAGTCTACACAGCCTCCGGAAAACCAGCGGTCAGCAAACATTTCTCAACAGGCGCGATCATCGGGATCGTCGTTGGTCTGGCGGGCGCGTTCATACTCGTCGGTCTCCTGTTTTGGCGATACCGCACTCGTCGAGCTGCCAGGTGAGCGCTTGCATTCCGGTCTTGGAACGATGAGCGAGCTGATGGGGGAACAGGAGAAGGGCAGCAGCGGAAACGGGCGAATTCGAGCAAGAAGAAGCCCCCGAGAACACCGGCTGGGCGGGAATGGGCTCCAATTCCAACTCCAACTCCGACCTCGTGGACACCCTCGCCGTCCCAGCTTCATCAGGCAAGAAAGCCTCCTTCTCCACCAACGCTTCTTCCCATCAGTCATTCGTCACCCGCCCCTCCCCACGCGGATCCATCGCCATCATCCCAAGCAATAAATCGTCATTCAGCATGCCACCGCCTACTTCGTCTACCCGCGCCTCTTTCGCCGCGCTCGCACCTCCCGCGCACGTCCCATTCGCCATCCAACCCGTAACTGAGACTGAGCCGGCCCCTGAAGTTGGCAGCGGGAGGAGGGGGAGTACTGTGAATGATAAGAAGACATCGGTGTTGATCGCCACGAATAAGCCGAGGACGGGACGGACGGTGTTGAAAGCGGGTCAAACGGCGAGGCATTATCTGGATGGGGAGACTAGGGCGGGGGCGTATCATGAGGAAGCGGAAGGTGGGGTGCAGGCGAGGAAGCAGAGCGTGGTTGCGTCGACCAGCTGGGTCGGATAGGCGGGTTCAATCACGCAGAGAGCAAGGACGACGAGGGGGAGTCGCTTGGCGGATGAGGTCTGCAATCACCATCTCAGGATTCTGCGCTTTCTCGAGGGACAATGGACTTCATTCAGTATCGCATCCTAGACTGTTTTCCTTCTCATCTACAAATCATCCATATCGTTGTCCTCATCTCCTTCCTGGATCATCTGAGCGATCTCCCTATCCCTCTCCCTCGCATCCGCAGCCGAGTCAAGCTCTAGACACAACAGTCAATTCTGTTGCCAAGTCCCACGTTGCACTCACCTTTGCGATGTGCGCCAGGCGGATACCGCATCGCCCTGACCGTCTCATTGTACATTTGTGTACAATGCTGGACCCGCTTATGAAACTGATTCTGCGGCTCGTCCGTCTCGTACATATCCCGTGCCACCCGACTCTGCATGTACCCTCCCGCATGGTCGATACTAGCGTCGATAACCCCATCCTTGATCGCTTTGGCAACGATGTACTCCGTGTCCTCCTCGGAATGGAGGTGGAGCTTGATGCTGACGTCGGCGAGCGAGATACGGGAGTAAGCCAGGGTGATGGTCCGAAGAGCGGCTTTGATGACGAAATGTCGGAGTCGGAGGATGAGGAAGTGGGTGTTATCGGCGGAAAAGGTGGATTCGTGGGCGGAACACGCTGTTTGGAAGGCTGTGACGTCGCCCACTCGAACAGCTGAACAGACTCCTCAGCGCATTGAGTGGAGAGCGACGGGCAGAACTCACCCTGTACGATCTGGAAGTATGGGACGAGCGCTTGTCGAAGCACTGGACGGCGGAACATCGCTCGATCCGGGATCACACCGGTGAGAAGCACCACGATGATATAGTATTTGTGAATCTGTTCAAATCAGACTCCATCTTCACTAGTGTGCCAGGGCAACGTACGATCTGCACGAACCCCGGCGCGAGCTCATCTTTCGGTGCCCGTCGGATCGCGCCCTGCAGATATGTCCTGGCCTGAGCATAGTTCAGCTGTACCGCCCGCAGTCGCCCTGCATAGAAAAGCCATCGGACGGATTGCGCTTGGTTCACTGAGCCTTGGAACGAAGACTTGGCGATGAGCTTGTCGGCTTGGTCGTATTGATGTCGAGCGAGGTAGGAGCGGAGGAGGAGGTTGATGCTTGTGACCTAGCCCGTCAAGTCAGCCTGTAGTACGTTCACAATGTAAGAAAACTTGGCGTCCCTCGAGCGTCTCATCCTTGCGAAGAGAAGCGGTCTGACGGGTAGCCAGCAGCATCCTGCTCCGGATCAGCGCGTCAGCACGGCCTATCGGAGTTATCACAGACTCACGGTTGAAGCTCCGAAAGCCTTCCTTGCAGCTCATACGCCCTCGCCAAGTAGAAGTACACCTTCGCAGCAAGCTGATCCATACTCCGTCGTCCGTACGTCCCAACCATCTCGGCCGTCTCCATCGCGAACTCCCCAGCCTGGGTCCATTCCCATATCAGCTTTGGCCGATCTCCTTCGCCGGGGAAGATGACATACCTCCTGGACCTTCCCGGCATCCAGGTTGGCGAGGATGAGCAGGAGTCGTAGGTAGACGATACATTCAGGCAGGAGATCCTGGTCGATCGGATCGATTGGCGGGGTGGATTTCTTGCTCGAGGGAGTTGCAGCGGGATCGGGAGTTGGGATTGGGTCAACATCCATCTCCGAAGCCGCTGCATCGGGTAGGGATTGGAAAATGTTGGACGCAATGAGTATCTGGCCCGTCTTGGCTGAAAAAAACACCGTTCTATCAGCGGTATACTTGGAGGAAGGGGTGTAACCGACAGCCTTTTGGGAAAGCTTGATCTAGGACCTTCTTGATCGCCGATTTGGTCAACTTCTTTCGCAGGGTTGTGAGTGTGCGTAGGACACGGATGATGAAGCGGGATTCGATGTTGGTGACACCCTTCCCGATGAGGGTGAGGTTATTGAGGATCACTTGGGAATGTCATGATCAGCGATTCATCAATGAGAGGAGGTGAAGGAACGGACCATCTTTGACGGTGAGGACCGGCTCGACTGGTTTCTCGGCCTCGCCATCCGGTTTCTTTTCGTCTCCGTTCACCTTGATGTCCTTCTCTGGCTCTTTGGCTGGTGGATCGGACATGTTGGATAGGGATGCACCGGTAGAAGATGGAAGATTAGAGATTTGACCAGTGGAAAAGAACAAGCGACGCGCAAGCTGGAGAGCGAAAATGTGGCACCGTTTCAGTCCAAATTGATGCCTCGATATCAAGTAGTCATGTCTGATCCATGTTGAACTTCACTGTGCAATGCTCTCCCTCAAGCCCTCGCAGCGAAACCTCCGGGCCCACACTCCAGTCATTCGCCTGACGTGCTCAAAGCTCCCCCTTTATTTTCGCCCCTGTCTTCTCCTCCATCATCTGCACAAACGCATCCACACCCTCAGCCGCCTGTCCAGCCGCATCCTTGGCCGCACCGGTCGCCTGCCCGGCAGCGCTCTTGGCCGACTCCACCGCTTCACCGGCATAATCTTGTGCGGCGTCCACGGCATCACCCGCCATGTCCTGCGCGGCACCGTATGCTTCCCCGATCTTCTGAGCGGCGAAAGAAGACAGGATGTTTCCCTTGATCTTCAGCTCGTCAAGCTTCTTCGGTGCAAGCGAGGGGGATGCAAGCAGGCCGGCGATCCTGCCAACGGTCAGCGGGCCTCGATGATGCACAATGGCCAGTGCCCACCTTCCTTGCTCCTTGGTGAGCCATGACTCGCTCTTCTCCATCATCCGCTCCATCGCCTTGACGTAGTATTCGGCAGTCTCATTGGTCTTCGCATCTATCCCGGTCAGGGAGCTAAGTGCTTGTCTAGCCTTGTCAAGAACGGCTGGCCGATCCGGAAGGCCCGCGGCGAGGAAGTTCTGAGCGAGAGTGTCGAGGGTGAGGACCTTGCCAGCGGTGGCGGAAAGCAGACCGGTAACGGTTCGGTGTGTCCCACATTGCTCGTTCAGGAACTGGCTATGATCAGCAGGCTAGCCAAAACCCAGATCGTCTGGCATACATCGATGAACTGGTCCTCGGTCCTGCCGGTGCTGTACAGAATCGGCTCCTTCGAACCCTTGGGGAAGAATTTGATCGTCGGGAAGCTGCGGACGTCGTAGCGGGCGGCTATCGGCTTGTTGTCGGCTGCGTCCGCGTCCATCTGCGCGACGACACAATCGGACTCGGGCGCGAAAGCCTTGGCGACCTTCTCATAGGCGGGTTTCATGTTCTGGTTTCCGCGTCAGCAGGACCCCGAGTTTGATAACAGATGCCGCAAACCTTGCAGTGACCACACTGGCGTATTTTTGTCAGCACATCTCAGACGGTGTGGGAAGAGCTTACCCATGGAGCAGTAAAGGCAACGAGCACATTCTTGTCCCCGTCGACCACATCATCAAAGTTCTTCGCGTCAAGCTGGAGAGCCGCCGGCGGTGGCGGAGGCTTGATCTTGCTCTTGACGCCAGACTCCTTGGCAACACTGGCTCACAAAGAACCATCAGAGTGGATTCTTCGATGATAGAGACATACAAGTTCGCCAATGTATCGAGATCCCGTCCGCCTTGGTAATCAACAGGTTCGACCGATCCAGCGGGGAACCACTTCAGCGCTGCTCCCGTCAGCTTCGGGTCACGTACATGCCGAGAAACTGCTTACTTGGGAAGCCGGAAACACCAAAACGTTGTCCGAGCTCACGGCCGACACCATCGGCGTCGGTCTTGGCAATCACCACTTTATCCTGGAAGCAGGCTCAGCGCCTAGGGATGGATTGACATGTGGGGAACGGACGGATGGGAATGAGTCGGCGAGTTGCTCGTATACGGGTGCGACTGGAATCGATCAGTATGGAAGTAGGGGGGCAGTAAGATGCCATACGGCTCTTGCAGTGTCCACACCATCTTTGCTGATTCAGCAATCTCCTCCGTTACTTTGGCTAGGCTTACGGTGCGAAGCTGAAAGGACATATCAGCTTCTGAACAGTATACATGACGGTGATGACGTACAACTCGACCAAAGCAGGTTTACTCCCTCCAACGATCTGCATGCTTGGTAAGCTCTTTGCACCACAACCAGGGACAACAATGAGCACCTTGTCGAAATTGTCGGCATCAAGATCGATGACGCTACTCGCGACGACAAGGGAGAGGAATGCTAGGAGAGCTGATGAGAATGACAAGGAGAACTTCATGATGGGTGAAAAATCCTTTGAACGATTGACAAAAGGTGTAGGGAAGAGAGAGATTTCGGAGAAGAAAGTTGGCTGGGGAAAAGCTCCACGTCATTTCGACGGCCGTGGGTGAAAAGGATCTCCGTAGCTGTGCGATTTTCATCAACAGATTTCGACTTCCTCTTTCTCAAAGTCCCTCACAGATGCCCTTTTCAGCGAATGTGTCTAGCCAAAGACTCGGCCGATGGGCCGCGTTGATCTGATGCGATTAGGGAAGCTGATCGGCGAGTTGACATCCTTTCAAGACCCGAACCGTCCCGTGTCGTCATGCTTCTCTCACTCTGCCGATTTGTCTGGTTTCCACGAGAAGCTAAACCCCATCAACCACCATGTCCATCTCGCTGATCTCATCCGTCGATCTCTGACCACCCACCTGCTGATCACTATCGTAAGCTGATCCATGCCAGCACCCATTCGAACTGTTGGACTCCACTACCACCTCCTCTACCCGCTGATCTCCTTCATCCTCCTCGCCATACCCTCCTTCACGACCGCCGACAGTATCTGGTACCTCAGCACCAGCACTTCCACAGAGATCGTGCGTCCTCCCTCTCCCCACATGACTAGACTAATGACAGGAAGGTACGCTTCGCTGCCCAAGACTAGTACGTCCCCCCTCCGAGCGCGCTGATCGTCGGCTAGCTGCGGCTACAACGTCTCCAACGCCATCATCACTCACAAGCTAGGCTGCATCTACAGGGGTAACTCATACCAAATCCCAGATGACTACTTCGGGTTCCCCATCCGGCTGACGTATCGAATAACCTTTCCCGAGTAGCCGTAACTTCGGTAGTCGGTCCGTCATACCTACCCCCTCATCCCTCCACTGATCAGCTTAGCGTTCGCACTGGTAACTGCCGGAGCGGTCCATCACGCCTACACTATCAAATACTCCTTCCGCGTGACCCCGGAACCGGGAGTGAATGAACTCTACTCCTTCGTCCAAATCCACTTCATCTCCGTCATCGTCATCTTCCTGTAAGTCCCGCCCATTTACCTCATCAAGCTGTCTGTCCTCCTTGACTCGCTTTTTGGGTCACGCAGTGCTGATTCGCCAGATTCACATGGATCGCATTCATCGCCCAAGCGACCGTGATAGGGCACGCGACGTCCCAATCGGGCGATTCGAGTACCGAGAATGGTGTAGCCATCACTTGGGGTCAGAGTCCGTGGTTGGTCCTAGCTGCGGCGATCGTAAATATAGGCTGGGGGATTGAGGCGGTCAGGTGGAGGGCGGCTTTGGTCAAGTAATTGCGAAAATGGAAAGGACGGGGCGATTACTGGGAAAAAAAGAATGAGGGATGATGGTGCGAGGTGGACGCAGATGGGCTGCTCGATATCGTAGTCTTGGGCGCGCCAATTTTCCTGGGGCGAAGAAGTAGCAGGTGGACGCGTGCGTGTATTGCGTTAGACATGAATGGCATTGATGGCTGATGATCAGCATCTTCTCGATGTAGTTCAAAGCTCTTCGGAATGCACCGCGCATCGACTTTGGTGTACACACTACTGTCCATCGCAGACACCAGGAGCTATCACCTCCCTAGCAAGAACAGAGACAAAGAAACGTAGAATCCGATACAACATCCTCACTAATCCAGCCGACAACGATAACCAACCCAACTAACTCGCTCTCCGCTTCTGATCTCCTCACATGGCGTGCGCCTCTTCAACTTGCAGCGTCGCGATTCCATCCATAAGATCGCCGTCAAACATCTTCGGCACCGGCTTCCGTCGACCCCTCGCTTGGGGTTGAGGGCTCCTCGACAACTCTGCAGTCGGTGTGTCACTGAGCAAGACGGTCCCCTTCGAACTCCAGGATGTCTGTGAATCATCGCTTAATCCCATTCCCAGCCCTGCAGGAGATTCTGGTGGGAAATAGCTTGATGGTGTTTCCAGTCCTCTAATTCGAGTAGCGGAGGTGGGAGTGGTGGGTCCGGCACTCGATTCGCGGGAATGGACCGATCTGGCGGATAGGGGTGGGAAGTAGCTGTCCCTCATTGAGACGACAGGTGTAACTTGATTGGAGATACGTCGTAGGCCAGCCAGAGTCTTCCCGGCGACCCGGGAGAGGCGGCCAGTCGGAGTTACCGGGGAGCTGTCCGGGCCAGATGTCGAGGATGACATGGATGTTGATCGAGATGGACCGGCGGATGGATTGTAGGCGTAATTGTTGGGAGTAGGTCGAGGAGCGGTAGGGTGGAGGGTGAACCCAGTTGGGGTGTAGACATGGCTAGGAAAATGGCTGGGTCGAGGGCCTTCTGCGCCTGGAAACGTCGTAGCTGCGAATTCGTCAGCCTAATTCACGACGTATACTTCGAGGAAACGCACGAGTATAGACACCACTTGTGCTCCGCTTCGCATCCGCACCATTTCTGACCTTGTAAGGATCCCGATCGAAACCCCTAGACTTCCGTCCAAATCGTACTGTGTCCGTAGTGGGCGAGACGATAGGATTGGGACTCTCGATTTCGGATGAGGAGCCGGATGAGAGGCTAGGTGTGTCGTCGCTCGGCTGCACGAGAGGCTGGTCCACCGGAAGGAGGTAGAGTGATGAATTGCGCTCGGCCGGCATCGGCGGGGCAGTCGATCGAAGGCGGGAGCGAGGAGGGACGGCGGGTGAGGGCATGTCGGAAACGGGCTCCTCGTAAGTCTAAGGATTCGGTGATGTAAGCAAGGTAAGGAACATGGAGCACGAGGTCGATAATCAAGAGAAAGGAAGAAGGGGATCTGGAACTGGAGCGACGACGTAGTGGCCGTGGGTCCCGGTGGCAGTAATTACTGCGCCCGGCCCGATTACCGCTGACCGTCGATGACGAGTGGCGAGTCACCGACGACTCGCAATGAGTGCGGCGCTGTGGACTCGTAGGGATGTGAAGAGATGCGGGATAGAGAGTAATGAGATTATCGAAATGCCAGCTGGCTGCCATCCCAGCCATTCGATGCCGCTCCACCAATAATAGCACGGGAAAGGATGAGAAAGACAAAAAAACCCACCTTTGACCAGATCTCTGACCTCATCCCCAGCCCCTTCAATGCCTTCTCAAGCAGCTTGCTTTCCTCGCCTGGCATAGTCGACCCCAGAACGATTGCACTGGTCAATCGATTGCGCTCCTTTTGATCCCGTTGGACCCTTGCTTTAGTCGTGTGATGCGCCGAGACGAATAGTTCCTCCCAGATATCGATGTGAGCTTGAGTATCGAAGAAAGCGTATTGCGGGATATTGAAGCACGAGGCCGAGGCTGGCGGGTAACTGTGTCTGGCGGGAAAGGTGACGGAGGTATTGTATGGGGAATTACTCCCGTCCGCTGGTAGGTAGAGGGACGACTCTCGGGGAGCGACGTTCGGTGGGCTTGAGTATACGCTGCGAGGCCGAGGACGACGAGTACGAGTTTGGCGCCGTAATGTTGGGATTGGCGGTGTTGGCTGCGATTCGTTGGATTGAGTGAACACGGGACGACGGGAGAGGGTCATGTTTGATTTAGCCGGGTTTGGGAAGTTTGGGTTCGGCCACGTGCAGTGGCTGGTGCCCTGAACTATATGTCGCTCTCAATTCATGTATGACAGCCAAAAGTCGAGATGGGAATCCTCGTCGCATACATATACACGCGACTCATCGAGCGGCGTGTGCTCAATCGTACTAGCTGAACCCCCGACCCTCGATAACGCGGTGATTGCCCCAAGCAACCCAAAAACGGGGTCGCGGACTTCATCATCGCCGCTAAATTCCTCCCACGCACAAACAAGCTTTCGTGAAATCGGCTACGAAGGCCACAAAAAAACAAGGGTGGTATACGTAAGTCAAAATTTCCTCGATCACTCAGGGAAATCTTGTTTTGGGGCGATGACAAACTTGACTGCTTGTTCCGTCGGAAATGGTCGTGATCGGCGAGTGGCGCCGTTCGAAAACAGGACCGGGCAAGACAACTGCCGCAGCACCGGAATCTCCGGGTTGTCGTTTCGAATAGCATCCCAGGTTGCCTTTGCGGATTCTGATAACGGCCTTCAGTGAACGAGTTGTACTGTGTGAAGTTCCTGGAACGACGACTCTAATATCCTGAAGAGCGCTTTTGTATCTGATCGAACGTGGATATCCCAAAACACTTCGGATGCAGTCGGACAGTAGAATGAAGACGCAATCACCGGAACGAGATTGTTCCCGCAGAGACTCTACGTGTTGAGAGGATAGGAACAGCCAGGAAGTAGGGAGCTCAAATGGGGTTCTGAGCAAAGCGCCAATAAACGTACGATTGCCGGTTTGGATAGCATATTCAGCTCGTAAGCTACGACAATCGACAGCGTTCGTGCCTCGGTATACCACCAGTAACCTCGGAACTAGATCACACCGATAATACACGATTCAAGCTGTACAACCAATTCACCATCACTTTTAAAAGTGAGAAGGGAACGGGAACCTCGTGTCTTCGTCAGTCCCAACGCTCGCCCCTCTCGATCCCTTAGCAAAACGGCGGACCCATTTGTACTGCCTGTCCCACTTCTTGGCCAGCTCTTGGGCTTGCTCCATCTTGCCGCAATCATCGGTGTGGCCATCATTCAGCTCCGCAAGAGGGGTATTGGTCAGAATATCAACTGTCCTCATCAAGCTTCGGACTTTGACATTCTCCGACGCATTGTCCATTCTCCTCTCGACTTCTTGCCATGCGGTGTGTGAGGAGTTGAGCCGGGAATAGTCAGATATGATGGAGCCATTCACGTTCGTGGCTGCCTGGAAGAACTCGCAAGTGTCGATCAACCAGCATGGCGTTCCCGCATCGAAATCTTGCGTCTCGGTCCTATTCGTCCTGTGCGACGGCTCAGACATACTCGAAATGGCGGTGAGGAGACAAGAAAGCGGGATTGACCTGGGGCGGTTCTCCGCTCTTTATTAAAATTGTGACCTCTGCGACGGAAGGCTGGAATACAAAGGTGACAGCTTCTTGGCTCTGGCGTGATCGAGTACAACTTCTCCGTAAGGAAGGTGTCGCCGTCGCCAGCTGACGGCTGTTCGTGTCACGCTAGCAACGGATATGGCTTCCTTCCATTCAGCATGAGAGAGTCCAAGTCCGCGTGCGTCAGACGGATGCCTTCGCCAGCTGCAGGCTGTTTTGACCCCGCAAAGGAGACGGCTTCTTGGCTATCGGACGTGATAGAGCACGAATCCGCCTTCATAAAGCAATGCCTTCGGCAGCGGAAGGCTGTTCAGACCACGCAAGGAAAGGAGACGGCTTCGTGCCTTCCTAGGTGATCGAGTTCGTATTCGACTCGGCCAGCTGAAGCTGCTCAGACCGCGTTAGCAAGGAGAAGTATTGAACAGGGACTGATGACTATGGACAGATGCAAGTCGGAATATGCATTACTGCTAACCCAGGTGACTACTTGATTTATAGATCAGAAGCTAGTCCGGTGTACCGGATCTGTTGGCCTCACTGAGCTCTCTTCGTACGTCCGAGATTGACGAGGGGGTGTTAGGGTTCCCTTGAGAGGAGGTAGATTGCCGAAGCCGCCGTTCGGAGGTGGATAGCCCCGCCAGTCGGATAATGGGACGTACCCCGGGTCGACGTGGGAGCGATGCCCGTCTCGAGGAGGAACGGGATGATGGTCCCGATCGGATGTCATTCCGTTGGAGCGGGAAGGGAAGACGCCAAAAGAAGGATGATGCAAGGATGGGTTGCGTGGTGGATCCCAAGATGGTGGGGTAGTGTGGTGAGTGAAAGATGGTACAACAGCCGCTGCCCGAGGAGGATAGTACCCTGGTTCCATTTGGCGACGCGGCCATTCGGGCGGTCGAGTGTCGTATTGAGACTGATCCGAGTTCGAGCGGAAGCGATCCAGGTCTGGCCGATCAGACGACCCACCAGACAATCGACGCCCATATCTTTCCGTTTGCCAAGATGAGACAGGTAAAGTCGCAGCTGATCGAGGCGATGCTCTGCTCACGCCACCCTCAGCATCTCTCTCAGAGACCGTACCATCGGATGCCGCGTCGACATCAGGTCCTCTCGAGCCGCTTCGCAGACCATCATTCCCGTCGTCATTGAGTAAAGCGGAGATACGCATACCGCCGGGCCGCGAGATCGCCTTGACAGGTGATACGAACAAAGCTGAGGTCGAAAGCCCATTTGGAGGTGCAGGTGTGAGAGGTGGAGGAGCGAGATGTGGGCTGGGCGGGAACAAGCCGAGTCGCGGCTCGGTGTAGTGATAGTCATGAGCCGAGGTCTGCGACAGATAGACATCGTAGATCGAACGGGCATCTAGCGCAGACTTGGTATACACGGGCATCTGATTGGAATTAGCAAAATACTTCCGGGTCCAGTATCACTCACACTTCTTTCATCCGACCGGATCTGCCCGCTTGGTAAGTCCGCGCCACCCGCCGGCATCACCTCGTCCAGCTTCATGTCTCCCCGATGCGCATCGAAGAAGTTCAAGACCTGTCGCTCGGATTTGCCACCCAACTGCATTGCGATGGCTTTGACATTGGTCCCATGAACCGCAACGAGGTCGCGGAATTTCCGCTTCTCCTCCACGGACCAGTAAGAATTCGTGGCGGTTCGCCGTGCAGGCCTCTCGGCAGCTGACGGGTCGGGAGTGGGATCATTCGGATCGATGACCTTTCGACGTTTCCCGGCACGTTTCACCGGAGGAAGGAGCTCAGTTCCAGTCTCACCATCAGGTCGCTGCTGATAGCTCGTGTATTCCATAGGCGAGTCAGGTAACGAAGATTGGGCCGCGAGCGCGGCTTCTGGTCCGGCGACGGAGCTTACGCGAGGCCGTTTCGGCGCCTTCATTGTCATCCTCATCTTAGCCTTGCTCGCCGTCGGGGCCTCGCTGCCATCGCGGGAAGGACCGGGACTCGAATCCGGGTCATCCTCGTCGCCCTTGCGCCTTCGTCCAGGTGCACCATCGATCGGAGTTCCTGGCATCAGTCGAGCTCTTCGAGCACTAGGTACGGCGCCGAACGTGTCGTCTCGCTGTGCTCGGGCAGGCGTTATTGCGCTTCTCGGACCTTGCGCTGCCGTTGCCGGATCGACTGTCGGCTTTTGCCGATCGAGATTTGCCAGTAGTGCCGAGCTCTTTCCACTCTTCTTGATGGGAATTGCCTTCCTCTTCTTGTCACCTCGTCTCGATGCAAGCATACCTTTGTAATCGATCGTCCGTTTCGTGCGATAGTAGTAGAGCACGCAATCGGATGCGGATTTGGGAGACAGCCCATCGGCGATACGACCAAACTGCTTCGGATAGGCTAGGTATCGGCGCATAAAGTTTGCTCGTTCCTCCTCAGTCCAGATGGGTTCCGCAGTGCCAGCGAAATCATAGAACGCCACGGGATCGGATACAAGGTCGTTGTCATCGTCAAAGCGAAGCTTCCTCTCCTCACCGATCAGCATGTCAGGAACGACAGCGGTAGTCTTGCTCGCTCTGAAATTGGGATCTTTTGCGGCGGTGTCGGCGAGACCAGCGAGGATTTCTTGAAACTCAGCTTCGGTGGTGACAACGTCCCCTATTCCCCGACGTCGGTTTCCCCGAGAACCGAAGAGGTCTTCACCGGGCGTGGCCGGGGGAAGCGGGCCAGGCGTGATGATGGGAATAGCACCAGGCGTAGCGAAGAGATCCGCAGGCGGTGGTCCCCGCTTCTCCATGATCTGGTCGAGAAAGGTGCAGTGCTCCTTCCACTCTTCGTCGAGCTCACGGTACTCATCTCGGAGACGTTGAATCTTGTCCTGCGCTTCAATAGTCTCGCGCTTGATGACCATGGCCACAAGGTTGGCGACAAGCTTCTCCTGCCTGTTGAGCGGCCAGGTGACTTCTCGAAGTCGCTTATCGCGCTGCCTCGGGCTCGTCTCAAGCGGGATGCGAGAGCTTTCAGCTGGCGCGGCTGCATTGTTCCACTCTATGACAGCCTCGAGATCCAGCGTCCTGGCATGATTCTGGGACGCCTTGATCGCAGCAACCAGATTGTCGTGCTTCGTAGCCTCTCGAACACCTTCAGACACCTCGGATCTTGTCTCCTCCGCATCACCGGTCCTCAGTCCGCCTTCTGTCTCCGCGTCTGTGCTCTCGTGCAACGAGTCCATCGTCGGCATCGGATCCTTACGGGGGAACTTGTCACCAGTAGGCGAAGACAGGCTCCCGTTAGCAGCGGGAAGGATGATGGACCGGCGCTCGGCAATAGTAACGCGTCGTGACGGCACAGGATGCAAACGCTGAGCCTGAAAGTCGACAGAAAGGTTGTCGTCGTTCAGCGAGACGATATTGTTGGACTGGATATCGCTCTTCGTCTGGTCCATGTGTATGAGCGGGGATGTCGGGCGGGGAGTAAGCTCAAGCTAAAATTCACGATCAGCTGACACATAATCGGAGTCTCGGATGTTTGCTTACGTCGATCACTATCTCCACGTCCCCTGAGTCCCTCCGCGCCCCGTTGGCAGGAGTGGTGGCAGACTCGGACGGAGATGTGGGAGTTACTGGTGTAGGTGGTGAAGAGTCTGGGTTTGAATAGACATTCTCGACGGAGTTTGCGGGCGCTCCCGAAACCCGCGAGTCAAGCGTATTCTGCACAGCTCCCTTATGATGAGCACGTCCAGCGGAAGAAGGCGGCGGGTGAGGGTCCCTGGTCGTATCTGTCTGTTGGCTGAGAGTCTCGTCACCAATGTTCCTGCCCTGTGCCGTTCCGACTCCCGGAAATTGCTGGAACGATGCAGCATCGCGATTATCCGGGAAGCGAGTTTCGTCTCCATTCTGCGCACTGTTCTGAGCTACATCGACGGACGCATCTCGACCCGATGCCGATACCGCCGTCGCCAGTGGGCCGAATGATCGCTCGTGAATCTGAGTGTCGTGAAGATCCATAGATAGCCAAAGAGCAGATTTGTGCGGCTTGAGGTCTGATCCGGGTGGAGGGAATGTCGGAGTAGCTGGACGTAAAAGCGCTGAAGGAGAAGCGGTATTCAGATCATCTAAGGGTGGTGGAAAACCCGGCGTATCTAGTCTCGAACTCGTCATCGGAGGTGCGTCCGGCGATTCCGCTCGTGAGACGATCCTGACGTTCAGATTGGGATCCTTGCGGTCCAATACAGGCGGTGGGTCAAGCGGTGTGAGTGGTCGATCGTCGACTTCTTTCCGTTTCTCCCGCATGCTTTCCTCCTGAAGGCTTTGAGGACTGCCTTCTGTCCCTGAAGGCGGAGGTCGATCTTGGTCGGCCAACGATTCAAGTCGCCTTTGATCAACAGGAGACGACACACTTCTCCGCCTGCCGCGTGGCATCCGCCCATCGCTCAAGTCAGCCGCGCGGTCCCATGTCGTCGGTGTGCGCTGCCTCGATCGTTTTTGCGGTGAAGTCGAATGCCGAGCCCATCTCCATGCTGCTTCGTGATTTGGCCGTCCCCATTCCGGTGACGACCATCGATCCCGCTTTGGCGGTCGGTCGTCCTGATGAAGTCGCAGATCCGTCTCAACCCGTTTGACTGGCGAAATCACTTCGCCCTCCTCAAGATCGGCTTCCATTTCCGGCGTCTTTTGCGGTAGATTGACGGTTGATCTTGGTACTGTTGCTGGAATATTGTTTTCATCTCGCGCACGACGGAGTTCAACCGGACTAGACGATCCCCGCATAGACCGCGGTGCTCGTGGTACAAACGGTGGCTTCGACAGTCCAGGCCGATTGTCGGGTCGCTCGAAAGCACGGCTGATATCGCGACCCGCGAAGCCATTTCGATCGTCGCGTGTGGAGGATGACAAGCCGCTGACGGATCGAGGGCCGGATGGGATGCGGGATAAGGATGGAAAGCACGGCGGTGTTTGCGATATGAAGGGGCGTGGCCCCTTCGGTGCAGATGGAGGAGAACGCGATCGGTCCTGAGGGAAGCGGGGAGGGAACTGTCGTGTAGGCGAGGGGCCTCCGAATGATTGACTAATCAAGAGGCTACCAGTCAAGTGTGGTTAAGGCGACTCCATGCTGAAGCTTACGGATTGCGTGGCGGTTCATCCCGAAATCGGTCATCCCCCCTGTCAATCCATCTTCTGTCCCCTGCATCCCAACGATCCCTGTCGGGAGGTCTATCTCGAATAGATGCCGAGCCAAAGGGAGGATGTCGTCTAGGAGGAGGTATTCCCGGCGCCTGACCACCGCTAATATTCCCTCGCCATATCCCGTCTAGGCTAGAGTAATTTCGCTCCTCAAACTCCCTTTGCCTTTCTCCGCCCCAATCCCGGTCGCGTTCACGATCGAAACTCCGTCGAGGCGGTGACGGAGTATGACGTCGAGGGCCAGAGGGCGGACGATATCTATTTACACGGAGCGGATCTCGAGGCCAGAGGGGATTGGAGTAGGATTTTATATTCGGCGGCTGTAGAATTTGCCGAGTGATTATGCGAAAAGGCGGCCGAAATCGAGGATAGTGAGTGAGCGAGAACACCGTCAGCGACACTTCGATCAACATCTGCGGTATGAGAAGCGGAACTAGACCCACCTCGGACGGTCTACCGTATCCATTCGATCTATCATCCCAATCCCTCCCACGCTCATATTCACCCTCCCATCTCGATGGTCCCGCCCGCTGAGAGGGTCCAGAACCGTTCATCGACGGCCTCTTTCGCAGATATGACGGTCCGAGGCGCGAAGGCCCTGCATCTGTATACATTTCAAGCCGGATTGACGGCGAGGAGACGAGAAAGGATATCGGACAATGGAGTCCAGCTGTCGATTATTACTATTCCGACTTCGGATTGATTGATGATGGGTCATCGAGCCGGTTCAAGCATGTTCAGGAGGCGATTTTTACGAGGACGTGAGGGGGAATGCCCGAGGACTAGGATGGGGGAATGAAGAAGAGGTCGGCGTGGATCGATGAGGTAATGACCCAGATGGACGGTTCAGCTTGTGCCATATAGAATTGAATTCATTGGATCTCCGAAATCCCGAGGTTGGGCCCTTGATTTCCCTTCGTTCGATTTCATTACGTCATTGTTTGTTTGGCTGGCAGGCAGTCTGGAATGCTTGTTGCCACCGAACTCCGATATTCCACCATCAACCAAGCATCTTTGTGATACGCCTCGCATCGTCTCAGTTATCTAGAATCCTTCTCCACCATGGCGAACCTCGTCGAAGGCATTGCTCATACCATTCAGGTTCGTCCGCTAGGTTCCATACGAGATCACCGCTCATTCGAACTTTCTAGGGCCTCTTCCAGAGCGTCTTCGCCGTCTTTCAAGCCTTCTTCAACGTCATCTACTCGCTCGTATCAGGTCTCGTCTCCCTCGTCTGGGGCGTTCTGGAGAGCATCGCACAGTTTGTCGGGGCTTCAGTCCATTTTGTAGCTTGTGAGCGGTCTCGCCTCTCCTCCTCCTTGGACAGCACACCGCAGAATCAAGCTGATTACAATCTTCGCAGCCAACATCCTAGTCCTCGGCCTCGTCCTTCTGGCTTTCATTCTTTACCGCGACCGCAACCGGAGGGGCACACTAGGCAACAAGATCAAGAAGAAGGCGCAGTGATCTGACGGACAAGGAGGTGGGGACCGGACGGACGTCGACCGTAGCTTCGAAGGGGTGCGAAAGAGGCTGGAAGGCGGAGGGCCAGCTGAGCGCGGTGCCCTCAGTAACAAATAAAATCCATAGGGTCGGGTGTTTGCCATGCAATTCATGCAGTTCGCGCGTCGCTATGCATACCGCGCAATGAATTGGTCATGCGAGCTTTCGGAAAGTGAGACTGATCCGACCCTTCTTGACAGCGGGCTCTTTGGGTATCTCATGCTGATAGATTGGCTACCGTGAGCTCACCCCTAGATGACATTCCGTCGCTCACCTTCCAAAACTCCTGTGTCCGTCCTTTGCCATAATAAGCAAGACCTCCCCATTCGAGAAATGATTACTCACCTTGCATCACGACCAGACTCCCATTTCCGAGCCTATTCGTCCTGTCATCCACTGCATGCCACAATCAAACCAGTACTTACACCCATTTAATATTCTTCCGCCCTTTCATTTCCCCCTCCACATCCTTCCCCATCTCACCCTTCTTAGCGCGACTCGGGACTCTCGGCGACATGATGAATGTTCGTTCCGCCCCTAAGCTTACACTCGCTATAACCAGATTATTTAAATTATCCGAGTGACGCCTGCTACATCAGCTTCATCGGCTGAACCAGTGTCATACACACCCAATGTATACGGACCCATCATCATACCGATTTAGCATGACATGGTTGAACCTCACTCCCAGGTCGGTTTCCAGCTTCTCACGCATTCGCTCGAGAGGTGTAGGGAAGGGGTGGTTCATGATGATTGTCGAGCCGGAGTAGGAGAGCGTGGCGTTGGGAGCTGTGGAGTAGGCGGCGATGGAGCGGGATTGCGGGAAGGTCCGACCGTACAGCTTGAGCATGGGCTGGTCTGTTACCGTCAGCAATGCCAGGTCAGGATATCTAGCTCACACCCTACATCACCGATACATCAGCTCGGACAACGCAACTGAGCTGTAAGAAGTAGTAGCTCACATGTATCAAGTCCTAGCATCTCATCGTACCACTCATCCGCTGAATCGCTCGAGATGAACTGCTCACATCAGCCTTGGCCATTGCAAGCGAGGTAAGAGAGCCACATCAGGCTGATAGAACACGTCCCCGCCATATCCAATCCCCTCGACCCGGTATCGATCGACAAAAGTCGGTAACGAGACCTGCTGGAACTCATCTGTTGGTCCGGCATGCAGCTTCCGTTTACTACCTTTGTTGGTAGGAGGCGGGGAGAGAGAAGAAGAGGAGGCCTGGAATTTGACGGGCATTGTCGGCGACGATGTGCGAGGTTTCAGATCCATTCGCCCAAATCCACTTGGTGCTTGATCTCCGGCTCTGAGGGTTTCCAACGGAAGGAGTCTGATTTGAAATCGTATTTCTTTGGCTTTCTCCGAAACCGTCTGACCGCGTTCCTGGACCAGACTGAAACAGTCAGCTTCTTCTTTTATTTACCCTTTCCGCCATACACGAGATCCCAAGCTTCCGGAGAGGCTTCCGGCTCGAATATTGCCACTTCTCAGACGCTGAAAAGCCGCTCGGATGCCGAATTGCGCATATCCTGACCCGACCCCATGCCAGCGAAACCAGTTGATCTCAACAGAGCAACTAGGCTATACATCGTCCCCTCACTCTGGGTCGGTTCTCCCCCGATCCTGAGCGAGCGTTGGGCGTGCGCGAGGTCACAAGCGGTGTATATACCATCCTGGTTCGAAGACCCCTCGCTTGTGTTTGGAAAGGGTAAAAGGTCGGGGTCATCACTGGCACCTAAGCCAACCAAGCAGGTTGATTATTCGGTTCAAGCTCAGTTAGGTCGAGATCGAGTGGTTACGATTGAGACTTCTTTTTGTGGCCGTGAGACGCAAATCATCAGTGCGTGCCGTAAGCTACCCCCGCATACTTGAATTTCATCCGCCAGAGAGTTTGAATCCATATCCTGTTTCTGCTGCATTGCTCACCCGTAATATGGCAGCGCCCCCATCTTCGAGCGCATCTTCATCCCTGCCCTCATCCTCATCCTCATCCTCATCCTCGTCTTTGTCTCAGTCAACCTCATGCACCCCACCCACCGAAGATCGCCTCGCCACTCCTCGTCGAATCACGCTAGCGAACATCCCCTCCCCTCTCCTGACCCTACCCCCCGTAGCAGCCCTCATTGGCGCCACCATCGGCATGTCCCGCGGTGGGTCCCGCGCCCGACTCCGTTTCCTCGCGGAGAACGCACATCGTCAACCTCGTACTGTCCAGGGATGGGTAGGTCCAACTCTCCTTCACTAAACTCAGCTGACTGGGTGGGAGATAGTATTTTTACCAGAAGACGAGGAATTATAGGGTCATTCTAGCGGCATCTCGGACGGGTGGGAAATACGGACTGGCCCTGGGAGGCGCGACGGCGGTCTACGTGCTCGTGGATGAGAGTGTGGGGTGGATGAGGGAGGAGTACTTTGGGGTCTCGGGGGAGGCTCGTCAATCCGAGAGAGAGAGAGGAGAGGAGGACGAGGACGAGGATGAGGTGTTGATTAGGAAGAGGGTTAGTTGGCGGAGAGGGAGTGTGAGGCCGGAGGATGGGGCTGTTGCTGGTGGTTTACTGGGAGCGGGAGTGGGAATCGGTTGTGGGCCCATGCACAGTGGAACTTCTGGACGGTCATAGCTGATGAAGTAGATCGACTGCCGCGGACCCTCTTCGTCAGATCTATGATCATAGGAACCGTTCTCGGGGGGATCACGTCCGCTCTTCAAGTGGTGCAAGCCAAGATCGGGCGGTTACGTGAGGAAGAAATGCGGAGAGCGAAAGCGGCGGAGAAGGAGGAGGCCGTCTTAGGGAGACCAACGCCTGAGCCTGAAGAAGCAGAGAGCCTGAGCGAGAGGGGCAAGAAGTGGTGGAGTGTTCTGAGCTCATGGTTCCCCGGACTGGGCGGATGAGTCGGATCATGCTATGCACATACATATGGATACAGGATGTGGTCTCGCCAGGCTATATTACAGCGGGAATCGTCTAGTCGTTCAGATAGCGGATTGGTCAGGTGGTGATGGCTGTTGCAGGCGTCGAGGTATCCAGACATACGTCCCCTATCTCTGCTCACGTTGTCAGCCCGCGCTTTCTGAAACCGGATACCCCGACGAGGCAGTGGGAACATCGCAGTCGACGCACCGCTATTCCATCTCGCGACGATGTCACTCTCATACAGGTCGCCGTCCTTCCTCCCTTTCGCCGTCGCCGATCCCTGTCCTCCTGACTGCGCCGCGCGCTTCGGCTGCTGCCAGGACCTATTGCGGCCAGACTGACCCTACCTCATCAGCTCGTCTCCCCAGTATGGTACGCCAAGCCGACCTTCGACTTCCTCGCCCGGCCACTACTCCTTTCCGTCCCTCCCGGCTCCTCAATCACCTCCCCTCCACTGTCCTCAACCTTACCCATATCCCCCTCAACCCCACCCTCAGCCTCGACTGACTCCCTCTCCTCCTCTTCATCCTCCACCGCCTCGTCCGGCACCTCGAAATGGTTGTCCGAGCCAGAAGACGTGGCTTCGTCCACGTCCATTTTGTTCCCGGTGGGCATGGCGAGAGGGTGGAGAGGGGGTTTGGCGGTTGAGGTCGGGGAGGCGGGGAGGTCGGAGGAGGAGTCTATGGGTCGGAGAGGGGTACTGTGCTTCGAGGAGGGTGGGGTGAGGTCGACCATGATCTGTTGCTGACTTCGAAGCTGGGATTGGTGAATTGAAAGGAATGGAGCGAGAGACATCGATGTAAGGAGAGGCAAGGCACGTCACGTGACTTGGCTTGTTAAGCGCGAATGAAGTGATGAAAGCCAGCGAGACGTTTCCTAATGATCAAAGCCCTATAGTACAGCCCATCAGGAGCGTACACACGACGGCACGTTTGTAGTGTGTGGACAGCAGCTTTGTGTGCTCGAAGCTGCTTGGCCATCATGTCATCCGACCAAATACCTTACATCAGAGTCTACCACACCTACCTCCCCTCCCCCCTCCCTTCCTCCCCATCCTTCCACCTACAGCTCACCCGACTGAAAGACACTCTGATGATCTGGATCGGGACCGGCGGTCCTTCCGACTCGATTCTTGCAGGAATGGACGAAGCCGCTGGACCGGACGAGAAGCGATTAGCAGGTGATTGGGCGGTGGCTATGCCTAGTCGAGGGGTGAGTGTTCCCGGGACTGCGCCTCAGCTATCTAGAGAGTCCCAGATGTCGAGGCGGTCTGGCTGACGGGATGACGTATGTAGCACATACCGGCGACGAGGACGGCGGTTTTTAGGTCCGGAGCGAGTGATCTGGCTCTGCCAATGGCTCAGCGATTGGGTGAGCTATGCGACCAATCCTCCCAACGATGCTCGAGCTCCTCTGGTATGGTTGAGGAGGTCTTACCAGCTGTCACACGTAAGATTCAACTTGCGAGCTGACCCGGTCTTATTCTAGCTCGACGCTTCCCACCCAATCAGATCCATTTGTCCCTCTCCCTCCCACCTACGTTGACATCACAAGCCGGACCCTCCCTCGACCCATTCGCGAGCAAGGTCCTGCTGGTGCTGGAGAAGAAGCTCATCTCCTGGCTAGGGGAATTGCTCGCTCAGCAGGGAGCCTCGGCCGAGTAATATGATTGTTCGTGGACGAAGTGTAGGTATACCATGCATGTACACACCCTCTCGAGACGCTTGCGAGTCGTCCATGAGTTAGGAGTCGTGCCATGCAATTTCGGAGAGGCTGTGTAATGTGAGACGAGCGGACTCTGACAGAAACGGGAGTACATCGCGTCACTCTACTCCCGATCATCGGCGGCTGACTTTTTAGCCCCGTTTGGGTTTCATTCATCCCATTCACCTTTCCTTTCATCCCACTCTTCATTTCTTCACTCAAGACAATATTGAATCGTCGACATGGCCGACGCCGACCCCGCTACAGGCGAGACGACTACCACCATCACCGCGACGACCCACCTGACCCTCCCATCCCACCCCACACCGCTCACCTACGACCAACTAAACCCGAAATCCCGTGCGACCGAATTCCTCGGACCCATCGGGACCGCGGGCGTCACCGTCGTCGCCACCTTCACAGCCTACTTCCTCTTCTACGCATGTAACGAGGCGACTGGATGTCCGCCTACGAGTCTGAACGATTGGGGGAAGATGTGGGACAGCTTGGGTGATTGGCCGAGTTCGGCGGGGAAATTGTGGGAGTGGAAGGCTATGGGTGTTTATATGGTCTGGTATGCGTTTTGCGTCGGGTGTTGGGCGATTTTACCCGGTGAGAAGGTAGAGGGGAATCTATTGCGGGATGGGAGAAGGAACACCTACTGGATGAGTGGCGCGTCTCCTTTCTACCTCTATCACGGCAGATGCTCATCAGACCAGGCTTCTACACACTGTTGCTCAGCCTCGGAATCACTGTTGGTATCCTTCTGCAGCCAGGCGGGATCGAGCGCTTCACATGGCTGTACGATCATTGGGTTCCCCTCGTATCCGCGTCGCTGGCGATGGCGACCTTCCAAGCGTTCTGGGTCTACCTGTACAGCTTCCGGTCCGGCGAGCTCCTAGCCCTCGGCGGCAATTCCGGGGTCTTCATCTATGACGTGAGCCTTCAGCTTTATTCGTATTCAGGTAGATGCTGAAGCTGGTGCAGTGGTTCCTCGGTCGACCCCTTAACCCCACATTTCCTGGCTTCCCCTCGTTCGATATCAAGACCTTCAACGAGGTCCGACCCGGAATGATCCTCTGGGTCCTGCTCAATATCTCCTGCGCGTGCGAGCAGTACGTCCGGAATGGCAAGGTGTTCGATAGCATGTGGCTGGTTTTGGTGTTCGAATTCCTCTATACCGCGGATGCGCTCTTCCAGGAAGTGAGCGGTCTTTTCCCTCTTGATCATCCGTGTCGGTGCCTCAGACACTGACTCTTTCGCAAGTCCTCTATCCTCAACCAAATCGACATCACGCGAGACGGCTTCGGCTACATGCTGTCATTTGGCGACCTCACCTACGTCCCGTTCACATACGGTCTACAAGCTCGATATCTCGCTTTCCACCCTGTCGCCCTCGGACCCGTTTGGACAGGATTGATCGTCGCCCTGGAGGCATTGGGACTGTATATCTTCAGGGATAGTAACAGTGAAAAGGGGGAGTTTAGGAACGGGAAAAACAAGAAGAGTCAGCATCACCATCCCTATTCGCTTTGCGATGTACAGCGCTGATCGAGGACGTGCGCAGATTTAACGTTCATGGAGACGGAGAGCGGGAGCAAGCTCCTCACTTCTGGATGGTGGGGTCGTTCGCGTCATCCTGTATGTCACCTGCGCCCTCTGCGGATAATCTCTGACAATCGCAGAACTACTTTGGCGACCTGATCATGGCGTCGGTCATCTGCTCAAGTAGTGGTCTAAAGCTGACGCTAACTCGCAGCTGGGCATGGTGCCTCCCCACCGGCTTCTCGAGCCCACTCACCTACTTCTACCCAGTCTACTTCACCGTCCTCCTCCTCCATCGACGTTATAGGGATGACGAGGCGTGTAGGGAGAAGTATGGGAAGGACTGGGATAAGGTGTGTTGTAAGGAGCTGCCAGTCCAGTGTGGAGCTGATGAGAGGTAGTATTGTGAGTTGGTCAAGTGGAAGATCGTACCATATGTGGTGAGTTACGCAGCGTTCCCGCTATCCGCCAGGTCGAGTGTCGACACTGATTATTGGCGATCTAGTACTGAGCAGCACGAGTGTCAATGTGCAAGAAGGGGAGCAATTTGCTCACGAACGCGATCTCCCGCTAGAAAGAGAGTTCCAGCAATATATCTATACACGAATCCATGAGATCCGTGATTCCCAACACCGCTATGATGACGTGACGGATATTGTATCCATGACCATGCTATCATACAAGTCCCGGCTTCTCACCCCTGATACCCGTCACCTGGCACATCCTGTGGCTGCTGGGGCATCTGCTCAGGGATGGCCTGGACGGGAGGGTCTTTGTGTTCGGAGCGAATCTCGATGGCGCCTTCGGGCTTGGGCCTGCGCACGCATCAGCAACTGTCACCTTTTCCGCAAACAAAGTACTTACTCGACCATGGTGACTGCATCAGGAAGGTTCTTCGACGGTCCTTGGCGGCCTTCGGGATCGAACGGCTTCATTCTGTGACCACCCCATCAGGGCTATCCACTCCACAAAGGGGAGATTGCTCACATCTTGACCTTGATACCGAGCACACCCTGACGGAGAAGGACGTGCCTCACTGCGTAGTCCACGAAATCGCGAGCCGGCTGACCAGAGTGAATCATGAACCCATCGGTGAACTTCATGGATTTGGCACGGGCGGCACGGAGTTTTCCGGAGACGACGACTTCGCATCCTTTGGCACCGGACTCCATCACAAAGCGGAGGACACCGTAGCACGCGCTGTACAGGGTCCATCAGCATCCCATCACGAAGCCCGGAGGTATGCCGAGGTGATGCATTATACATGGAGAGAGGACTGACCGACGCATAGCAAGCCCACCAAGGAGCTTGTACCTCAATGACTCGGCCTGAGCCACAGCGCTCAACCCGCGGAACTGCACCTTCTCGGCATAAAGCTCAAGGCTCCCCTCGGAGAACTTGAATCGCTTCTCGACGAGAGCCTTGAGTTCGCGAATCCGACGTCCTTTGTCGCCGAGGACTTCTTGGGTGTGCGTCGCGCGGATGATGATCTCGGTTCGGGCGTGGGTCACGCGCACCTCGCAGCCGGAGTATCCTTCTTCGGCGAGCTCGCGGGTGCTGCGGAAGGGGAAGGGGAGAGGGGCCGTGGACAGAGGGTGGCGGGGAAAGGCAGAAGGAGGAAGAGTAAGATGGAAGACGCGCAGGGAGGGGGAAGACGAGAACATGGGGTGGACGGCCCGAGGTGGATGAGAAGGAGAGGGAGGGAGGAGGATGTCAGCATTTATTCCAAGAGCGGTTTCCCAACTCACAAGAATTCGCCAAGCTCAGCCTGAAAGACACCGTCCGCGACAAACTTCCTCTTCTTGCTGATCTGAGCGGTGGCGGCCATTGTGATGTGGTTGTGGAAGTGTAGCTGCCGGAGATTGCAGTCGATACAGAAGTAGAGGTCCGATCGGCAATTTCGGGAGAATTGACCCTGGTGCGGGGAATTAGCGATGTGGCTGTACGCGTGCGGAGTCTTTTATTGGGAATACTAGCCTTGTCCTGTCCGATTGATGGTATTGCAACCAACAGCCGCAGCGATGAGGATCACTGCGCGACGGCTTCGGCCGGACGCACTGCTTGACTCCTTCCTGGGTTTGCTGGACATCAAGCTTGGTGCGTCTCCCCCGTCCTTCTTACCTCGTGAGGTATTGACAATATCGACAGGTGCCGAGATCATCCTGCTCTTCGGGGTATATTCCCCTCGTTTATATAGCAGGACGACGCTGACGACTTCTAGCTGATCAACAAAGTCGCCGGTCTCTACGGTCTAATCACCATCATCATCGGCGGTTCCTTCCCCCAACTCCTCTTCTACATCTACTCCACCGCTACCCTGTACGCATTCCTCTGGGCTCTCCGTATCGTCAAATCAGTGCGCCCCATCCACCTCACCGCCCTTTATTCACCTGCTAATAGGTGTATAGGAAGCGACGAGCTCGACCCTCCTAGTAGCCCACTTCTTCCTGCTCGATCACCTCATTCAATCCCTCTTCCACTACGTCTTCTACCGACATTACTGGTACATCGAGCCTCACGATGGGCGACGAGTATCGAATTCTCGAGCACAGCAGGATCTGATTGATCTGGCTATGTCGAGAGGGGAGATCTTGCAGCCGAACGAGGCAGATAGGGAGGGGCTCGGGGAGTTGAGAGCGGCGTTGGCGGGTGATATATGGCGGACAGAAAAGGTTTTCGCAGTCTGGCTCCTCGTCTTCGGCTTTTTCCTCAAAGTACGCGCACCTGCCTTCCTGAGTGAGCGGAGTTGACGGTGGATAGGTGTACTTCATCCTCATCCTCTACTCCTACGCCGCCCACCTCCGATCTTCCACATACCACGCCCTCCCCCTTACTTCCCGATTCAAAGCCACGCAGATTGCCCACCCGACGACAGAGGATGACCTGCAAGCGGAGATGGAGCATGCGGAGCTGGATGAGGGGGCGGCGAATGGGGATGCGGGAAAGGGGAATGTGCTGGTCGGGGAACAGGGGAAGAAGGGGCAGGAGGCTAGGGAAGGGGAGGAGGAATTTAGCTGGGATTAGAATGATGGCATCTTCGCATACTGCAAGCTGTGGCATCCTTTGCGCTTGTCGTTCGCTGCTCTTAGAGATTTTGCAGGGATCGGAGTGACAAGCAGACTCTAACACGTGGCAAAGTTGCGCTTGATACTTCATCTTATATAGGAGACCATTCAGTCTACTCCAGATCCCACTCATATTATCTGAGTCGGTCCCCTTCCCACCCCAGCTCGTAAAGAAGCTCTCGAGTCGCCTCAATGAAGCTTGTCAATAAGCATGTTGAGAAGGACGGTTCGGTATGTCCCCACATAAGCTCATCGTCCCTGGAATTCTCCACCTGCCTCACCAACGCTGTATTATCAGCTCGACCGCCCCGATCTTCGGCTGCGATGTGCCGCTGGAGCTGATCACCCTTTAGGGCTATGTCACCCTTCGTCCAGAAGACGATGAGGACATGTGGCATGTCTACAACCTCATTTCCGAGGCACGTCCCGTCTCATCTCACAATCTGTCGGTTCCCTGACGTAGATGATATCAGGCCGACGAAGTCCGAGCTCTCGCCCTGCGGCGCGTCCAAACTGTATCATCAACCGGCTCATCCGACTCCTACCGAGTCCGCGTCAACCTCACTCTCTCAGTCACGAAGGTCCTTCTTCTCTCGCCCCCTTGGCATCTGAGCTGACATGATGGTGTGGACAGACAAGCTTCTCACCAGCCGCTTCGAGCAGCTCGGGGACTGGAGCTGGGGAGAAGAAGGAGCCGACTGCGAGTCTGCAGATCTCGGGGAAGGTGGTCAATGAGAATGATTATGTGCGATTGGGGGCGTTCCATACGCTCGATCTCGAAGGTTGTTTGGCCCTGTCGTATTCCTCCACGCTGTCGTTGTATCGCTGGAGCCAAGGAAGGACGCTAAGCTGATTGTCATTTCATCAGCCAACCGAGATTTCCGCCTCACGAAAGCTACGGGATGGGATTCGGTCGCGCTCGAGCGGGTTGCGGAGAGTACGAAGGAGGGTCGAGGTGCTGAGCTGGGAGCTGTGGTTTGCGGAGAAGGTACGTCAGCGGGCCTTCTGTCCTTGGCCAGCTAGCTTTCGCCAGCGAGCTTATTCCTTGGATATATCGGACGCTGACGCTTCGTCCCCAGGGACCGCTGCTATCTGCTTGCTGTCTGAGCACATGACAGTCGTGCGACAACGGATAGACGTGTCAATACCGCGCAAGCGGAAAGGCGGGACGTCCGGGCATGAGAAGGTCAGCTAGCTCTTTGCTGTGTCACCTCTGTTAGAGGTGATCAGCTGGCATCTTGGGCTGACAGTCGGATTTTAGGCGATGGAGAATTTCTTCTCAACAGTTTATCAGGCGGTGTTGCGGTTGATACCGTATCAAAGCCTCAAAGCCATAGTGCTGGCCAGTCCAGGCTTCACGAAGGATTCGGTGGGTCGCCTTCGACGTAACCGTGGAGATTGACGGCTAACGCTTGATACAGCTATACGACTATATCTTTCAGCAAGCGACATTGACGACCAATAAACTTCTCCTGAATTCTCGGCAAAAATGGATCAAGGTCCATTCCAATACACCGCATGTACACAGTCTGGTCGAGGCGATGAGAGCGCCGGAGGTCGCGAAGATGCTGCAAGGGGCGAAGTTTGCAAGAGAGGGTGTAGGGCTCGACAAGTCAGCTTCAGCTCACCGACCAACAGGCCTCACTGTAATTTGCGGGGTGCAAAGCTGATGTCATGGCAGATTCCACAAGATGCTGGCGACGGACGAGCTTCGAGCCTGGTATGGACCGGGACATGTAGCTCTCGCCGTCGACCGAGGAGCTGTCGGTACACTACTTATCTCGGATGATCTTTTCCGGTGAGGATTTAGACTGCTTGGTCGCGCCGATACTCAAAGAAGGTATAGCTCTAGCGATCCGGCCGTACGAAATCGATATGTCGAGATGGTCGAGGTGGTCCGCGCCCGAGGGGGAGAATCGCTCATCTTCTCATCGATGCACGAGAGCGGTCAGCAGCTGAATCTGCTCACCGGCATCGCGGCCATCTTGACGTATCCCCTGGATGTGGAGATTGTGGAGATGGAAGAGAGGGAAGAGAAAGAGCGGCAGGCTAAGGAGAATGGGGTTGGACACGTAGATGGCGAGGAAGAGGAGAGATGAGGGGATCTGCATGCATCTGAGAGAGAAGAGTCTGCTCGCTTCGAGATTCATCAGATGAAGACCGAAACTTACGGTATATATACATTCGGAACCGCGGCTTAACATCCGGAGTCAGTACGAGACATTCTGTACCTAAACGGTTGGACCAGCCGGTAAATCGTGTCCCAAAAAGCCGCCCCCAGGTGTTACACTGAAGCGCGAAATGCGTGGATGATCCGAGGCATAAGTCTTTTGCTGCCCAGGCCTTTTTGAATCGGTGAATGAAGCATGCATACCAAGAGCTGTTGTGGAAGGTCAGAAATCGGTTCAATAACTCAAACGGGCTGCTGGTAGGCAGTGCAGACAGCTGGCCCGAGTTCGAATCGCCCAGGCTGCTGCCTGTTTTGGCTCCCCATAGAACTGGAATTTGTTGGCCTTCAGAGAAATCCACGTCAGGCTACCCCACAAAATCGGTTCCCAGTCTGGTATCGGGTGCCGTCGGAGGCGGTCCGTAAAAGTCAACCGGTGAATACGCTGATTCTGACGTCGTCCAAAGGGTTCGTTCATGAACGATTGGAACCCTCTCTCTTTCGATACCGTTTGATACATTCAGCCTAAATCCAGCAAGACTATGTCCGTCACCACCCGTAACGCTTTCCGGCAACAGGTACGCTCTGGTCCTCAGCCTCGTCACAAAGCTGATGTCACTTGCACTCCCGCAGATCCGCCCTTCATTGGCGCGGACCTTCGCTTCGACCCCCGCAGCTTATGCTGGGTCTCTCAAGGACCGAATGGCCGAGATCATCCCCAAGGAGATCGAAAACGTGAAAGCTGTCCGAGCTGCTCATGGCGGGAAGAGCTTTGGGGAGGTCACCGTTGATCAGGCTTATGGCGGGATGCGGGGTATCAAGGTGAGCAGTTCCGCCTCCGCTCAATAACCTGTGTAAGGTACAAAGAGGGTGAGGCCATCCTGATCGTGCATTCAGGGATTGATTTGGGAAGGGTCCGTACTCGACGCCGACGAGGGTATCCGTTTCCGCAACCTCACCATCCCAGAATGCCAGGAGAAACTGCCCTCCGCAGAGGGTGGAACTGAACCCCTCCCCGAGGGTCTTTTCTGGCTGCTCCTTACTGGCGAGCTCCCGACTGCCGAGCAGGTCAAGGGATTGAGTCAGGAATGGGCCGCTAGGGCGGAGATCCCGAAGTTTTTGGAGGAGTTGATTGATCGGTGTCCCAATACCTTGCACCCAATGAGCCAGTTCAGCTTGGCCGTTACTGCGGTGAGCTGCATCACCTTACTCCAGCTGTTTCGAGCAGTTGCGATCCCTTGTAGGTGCACTCGGCGAAGCTGACTTCACCTGTCCGTAGCTCAACCACGACTCCGCCTTCGCCAAAGCCTATAGCGACGGCGTACACAAGCGCGAGTACTGGAAGACCACATTCGACGACTCCATGGACCTCGTCGCCAAGCTCCCCGTCATTGCCGGTCGGATCTTCCGTAACGTCTACGGTGACGGGAAGCTCCCGCCCATCGACGCGAACAAGGATTATTCAGCCAACCTCGCTTCTCTCCTCGGTTACGGCGACAATGCCGACTTTGTTGAGCTCATGAGGCTCTATCTCACGATTCATTCGGACCACGAGGGCGGGAATGTTTCGGTGAGTAGAGGACAGCGAGATCTACCGGCAGTATGCTGATGAGTTGTTTAGGCACACACCGGTCATCTCGTAGGATCAGCTCTGTCTGACCCCTTCCTTTCCTACGCTGCTGCTCTCAACGGTCTTGCCGGTCCCCTTCACGGGTATGCTTTCTTCTCGTGACTCCAGCAATGAAGTGATGATGGATGCAAGTCTTGCCAACCAGGAAGTACTCCGATGGGTCCAAGAGATGCAATCCCAGATTGGTGAGACCGTATCAGATGAGAAGGTTGCCGAATATGTCTGGTCGACCCTCAAATCCGGCCAGGTCGTCCCGGGCTATGGACACGCCGTGTTGCGAAAGACAGTAAGTTTGACCATCGGAGCAAAGTAGACAATCTATATGGCTTCCGTGGCGTCGCGGCTTCTTGCTGATTGCTGTATGCGATGTAGGACCCCCGGTACATGGCCCAACGCGAGTTCGCGCTAAAACACCTCCCCGATGACCCGCTCTTCAAGCTCGTTGCCCAGATTTACAAGATTGTACCAAACATCCTTCTCGAGGCTGGCAAAGCGAAGAGTGAGTGACCAAGCCCGACCCGATAGCTTTCATAGCTACCGGACAGTCTTTCGTCCTGCTCACAGACGCTCGTAGACCCTTGGCCTAACGTCGATGCCCACTCTGGTGTCCTCCTCACCTAGTAAGTCAACTTGCATGCAACAAATCCAGCACTGACTCTGCCTTAGCTACGGCCTCCACCAGCAGGACTTCTATACCGTCCTCTTCGGTGTCTCTCGCGCATTCGGTGTTGTGTCGCAGCTCATCTGGGACCGGGCCCTCGGAGTGCGTCAGCTTTTGTCATTCTTCTCATCAAGTCTGACATATTCATATTTCCGCAGATGCCTCTCGAGAGACCTAAGTCTGTGAGTTTCCCTCTTTATCTGCTTGAACCAGGTGCTAACGTTGTCGCAGTACTCGACCGCAGCGATCAAGAAGATGTTCGACGGCAAGTAGGCGGTTCTCCTCGGATGTTGGCATCGGTGTCTCAGTATCAGCTTTCACGAAGGGCAGAATGTCGATATCAGTACTTGGCATGGATGAATCATATAGATGCACATCGTAGAGCTCATCCATCAACCCATACATCTCCCAAAATATCCCATTCCCGTCCAATACTCCCGCCTGACCCCTCCTCATCCATGATCAGTACTCTCATCCCGCCGAGCTCCGCCATCCCCTCTTGTAGCGCTATAAATCGCAGCTGGAATTCGTGCACCGCTTCCCACCTCCGAGGAGGAGTGGGTGGATCCGCATATGTTGTTCCGGTATCCTCTTGTACTACCCGGAAGTCGACAGGCTCGAGAAGGGTAAGGGAGACTCCGAGATGCGCTACTTCGCCCATGAGCATCGCCTGCGATGGCAGACGCTTGGCGTGGCGAGTTGGCTCTTTGGTGAGGAACGGTCGATGTGGGAAAACCGAGGAGGATACAACCGGAGCTGGTGGCGCGAGTGCAGGGATGAAGAGCGGTGTGATGGGTGAAGTGATGCTCTGAGTTGCAGCGTGTCGTAGCTGGGTCGAGACGGGGGTCATGGGTCGCGAAGTTGGCCCAGCTGCAGGCGTAGATGGGGACAGTGGGGAGAAAGGGCGTGAGCTGGCTGGAGAGAGTGGTGCGGCGGATCGTGTGGGTGTGGAGAGCGCGAATGTGGGAGGTGGGACTTCGGGACGAGGCGGTGGAAAGGTGAGGTACTGGATGCCCAGCTTCGACGGTCTTGGTGGGATTGCGGTATCGATCTCCACCTCGTCGTCGATGGGCGTAGCGTCTCGGATACCCAGCCTGAGCTTGATGATGAACTCGTTCTCCACTTCCAGTCCATCCCTCTGCACCTCCGTCGCAGTGAGGTCGAATTCCCATCGGGCATCCTCTTCCTCGACCTTCGCAGATAAGGCCGGCGGTACGCGAGGAGTTTCTGCCCTTCTGACCCCACCTGCCGGACTAGGCGGGGCGGCTGAGATCGTCCTGGTAGGCACCGCCAGCGCTTTCGGTGCAATTGCAGCGACCGGGACTCGGCGATTCAGCGTAGACGTCTGCAATCGACCTGGATGTCGATACGGTCCCGAGAACCAAGCTACGTCGAGTCTCCCGAGCGGTAGTATCGTCCCCCCAAGGTGGATGGGCGGGAAGACGCTCTTCGGAAGATCTGCGATCGGGGAAGGTGCCGGGGAGAGAACAAAAAGGTACTGCCTCGTATCACTCGGCATAAGCGTGTTTGTGATGAGTGCACCAATGGGGCGTGAAACGAGCCCGTGGACCGCTTCGAGCTGGACCCGGTCGAATAGGATGCCTTCTGTGGACACGTTCTGGACTAGGACTTCGAGCGAGACTTCGGTCCGGCGGATGGGATCGAGTGAGGTATTTGGGTCTTGTGAGATTTGGATGCGGGTCTTGATAGCTAGCGGGGCGTTCACCTGCTCTCATTAGCAAGACCTAACGGTAGAAGGGTTGACCAACGTTGAACTTGAGGAAACGCTGGAACGTCCTCCTCCCGTCCAATGTCTCCCAAGCGACCGAGCATATCAGAACATGCAGTCCCAACTCCTTCATCTCAGATGCCACCTCCATATCCACCATCTCCGCAATGCCAAGTGCCGAAAGCTTCCCCACGTCTTCCACCGCTTCACCACCGGAAGTGCTTGTCTTCTCACCGACCTCTTTCTTGGCATGAACGACCTCCCCTAATCTGTACCTTCCCCCCGGACTTTGGATCTCAATCATCATCTTCACACCCAACACCTCCCCACCATCGTGACGGGTGTTGGTGAGTCGAGCATGGAGGGAGAGGGTCGAGCCGAGGGAGATGAGGCCGAAGGGAGAGGGGTAATTGTGCGTCGGCGATAGGGAGAACCTCGGGGGTGGATTCGGAGTAGGAAAGGCGGTCGAGGGAACAGGTTTAGGGTCTAGAGGGGCTTCGCCTTGATCACAGATGAGGGTGTGTGGGGTGAGTCGTAGGCTGAGGATGGTCAGAAGATGCTGAGGGTGTGGTGTGACGAGAGCTTACATGGAGAGGCTGAGAGGTGGGACGTCCATCGCAGCGTGCAGTGTCGGGTCATGTTCAGCAGGCCAGGACGATTGTCTTTTCCCGTGAACAGGATCAAGGCACGTTCGCTTCGATCAAGAGGTCGACTTGGCAGATTTGGTATCAATAGTATGAATGAGTCGCGAGACAAAAGCAAAACATTCCACACACCGCCACGGTAACACGGCATAGTAGAACATGACATGTGGTATCAAACAATTTGGTAACCTCCCCTCAAATCTAAAAAAAGGTATCCTTCTACCACATATTCGCACATCGAGTACGTCTTCGCCTCAAGCCTCCCTCTTCGCCCGACTCTGCTTAGCCAATTCCCTTGCCTGCCTCTCAAGAACCGCATAGGCCTCCTCGATATCCTCGCTGCGACTTGCGGTCTCGCGCCGACTCGATGAGGCATTGATGACCAGCGTCCCGTCTAGTGTGAGGATTGACGCGCCGGAGGTGATCGCTACGGTGCGCAGTGCAGCGCGAAGAGCAGAGGTCTCAATTTTGCTCGCCTCGAGTGACTACAACAAAAAACGTCAGCGGGGTCCACGCAAACCACAGCGTGCAAGAGCTAGACGTGGCATTGACCCGACTCACCAGGGCAAACTCACGCAGCTGATACTCAGCCTCGTCCAGCCTTCTTCGTGTCGGCTCGAGCGCGGCTGCGTCGGATCCGAGCTTCTTGATGTGCTCTTCGCGGCGACGCCGGAATGCTTGCTGAGCGCGACGATTCTGCTCGGCCCGACTCTCGTTCTTCCTGCGACCATATCAGCAAATGTCCTTGCGCCATGATCGATACCGGCCAAGCCGACGACGCGTAGAGGCAAAACTCACGAATCAACCGCGGCCTTCTCACCCTTTGCACCAGCTCCGTCCGCGCTCTTGGCGCCCTCATCTTCCCCTTCGCCCTGTCCAACAAGCTGCGGGTCCAGCAACGCAACCGTTGTCCCTTCCGTCGATGGCAGCTCCCCCGGCAATCCCATTTCCCCGTGCGCCTCAATAAGATCACTCTCCAACGTCCCAGCTCCCGTTCCCGGTCCAGAGTACCCCACGAAATCTTGAATTGCGTCCGACGACCCCCGCTTCTTTCGAGTCCGCTTCCAATCACGCTGCTCATCCATCTCTTTCCACCCCGCTCGCTCGTGTGGGGCTTTCCGACGCTTACCGCCCATCTCACCTCGCATCTCGGAGTCGTCGGGTAGAAGATTGGCTTCGTTGACAGCGACAGGCGCGATAGGGGGGATATCGAGAGCTGGCGCAGTAGTGGCGAGCTCGGCGAGAGCGGGTGAGATAGCGATTCGCGGGTCTGGCGGAGATGGGGAGCGCCGAGGAGATGAGAAGGATAGGAGCTCCGTCACCGAGCCTTGGGCAATCAACATGGCTCAAAGTCAAGCTGTGGAAGGCTTACCTCCGGGATGGAGACTGGTACTGGCGGGACGCTGACGAAAGGTGGGGGCTTGCACGCCACCGGTATTACGGGTAGAGCCTTCGAGGCTCGACATGAGCGCGTGTCAGACGATCAAGGCAGCTAGGGAAGTGATGGACGGCAGACTAACGATGTTGCTGAGGTCCAGAGCGTCCATCGTCGTCATCCGTGTAATGATCCCTGAGATCTGATTGATTGATCATCAGTACCCGGGTAGGGATCCGCGAGACAATCCAGTCTATATTTCATGACTAGGCGGTGACTCACAGCTCAGCAATGCTTGACCCTCATCATCACCATGTCCCTCAGCACCGGGATGTCCCCTTGCTGCGGCGTGAGCTTGTGACGCGTCCGGGTAGGCGAGCAGCGAGGCTAAAGATGACGATAGCCCAGTCATGGTATTCACAGCGACGTAGCACCCCTACCAGCGTGGAGTGAGCAGCCGGAAATGGGGAATGGACGTAGCAAGTGGAGGGAGACAAGAGAGAGGATTACGTATGGAAGAGATGGTTACGTATTCGACGATCATGCGATCTACTGAAAAAAGGGAGGCTCACATAGTATTTGTTGCACTCTGTGTGGCAGTGTGGCAAATGAAAAGTAAGTCTCCTCTCGACACCGGCTGTCGCAACGAATCAGAGCACGCTCATGATAAACTTGCTTAGCCCGTGGTTCTTCCTGAAGGACAAGATAATGAAGCGCCAATGAGAAGAGGCATTGTCTCAGACCAAGGCTGAATCGCTAGCCTCCGCCGAGCTCGTTTCTGAGCCAAGGCAGCCTTCTCCGGAAAGCTACCTGTGATGTCTTACACAATGTAAGTGACCAGAGATGATCCCATGGTGGTTCCATGAATTGAGTGGGGACGGAAGCTATCGACCTCTCACGAAGAAAGGATAGATTTGGCTCCGCAAAGCGAGTTGTATTCCTCATCCCACGGCTCGCTCTCGTCAAGTTTTCGACTCAACAAGCATCGCACGTCCTCCAAACCTTTCAGATCATCTACTTCAGCTTAAGGACACTTTTCATCAAGAAGCGTCGTCTCATCCTCGCTCTCAACATCGCTCAGTCCAGACCAAGCTACACCATGCACTCTCCTCTCGCCTCCCCCCCGATCCGCGGCATGACCCATCAGCTCCATCCCCGTAATCCGGCATCCTACTTCCCTGAGGTTCCTTCATCGCCCATCTCTTCACCTCGTGCAGCATTCTACACAGCCATGCCTGCCGTATCGAGGCTGGCGAACACCTCGCCTCTCGTTGGGTGCCTCAAATATGAGCAGCCCCCAACGCAGTCAAGCTCAGTCCCGACGGTCAACCATGCGACCAAGCGCGATCCCCCTCTACCCGCAACCGATTGCACCAGCCAGAGCTATGGAAGGCACGACCGCGATCGATGCTCGACGTCGTCCATCCTTCAAGGTCGCCCTCCCACCCCGCTCACTCCCCACCGAGCTCCCCAACTCCATCCCGGCCTCCCGTGGCACACCTCACCCCACCACCGAACCCCGATACGATTCCTCCACACCCTGACCCAGCCACGACCATGGAGATGCACCGACATTCCGCAACCCCCTCGCGGAGACAGACCATATCATCCTCGTCCCCTCCACCACCACACCGCTTCCTTTGCGCCGCATGGGCAATGGTCGACCGATCGTTGGGCTCGGGTACAGTCTGAACAAGATGAGGGCGCCCACACCCTGGATCCGGAAGCCGGCTGAGGAGGGGGAGTGGTTGATTGCTGAGGATCTCGAGGATATGAGGGAGGTCGACGGGTTATTCGCTGGGCTTGGTATCGCTTGGAATTCAGCTGTATGAGGGAGGTAGATCATTGAGAGAAGCGATATTGTACTGCATGATCTGAATGTACATCGTATGAGTGTGTTGCGCAGGCTCATAAGCCCTTGAGGAAACCCCACTCGTCCCTACTCCCTTTCCTGATCCTGCTCTTCCTCACACCCGACCACGTCCTCCTCATCGGCGAATCGCACGCTCTTCTCGCAAAGCAGAGAGATACTCGCCCGACCCACTTTCTTCTTGGCCTTCTTAGCGATCGGTATCTCCACGCTCAGGATCCTTTGCCTTTTCAGCCGGATCGAAGGAGAGCTCGGGCTTGGCTCGGCTACTTCGTCCTTGATAAGCTCCGCCGAAATGCGAGCTCGCTTCGATCGGACCGAGGATGATCTGTTCAGGCTCGGTACAAGCAATTGCGAGACCAACAGCTCAGAAGCTTGTGATCGTCTTCGCAGGCCAGATCGTGAGGATCCCTTTGACGTCGGAATATCCTTGGTGTGAGATAATGATCCATTGACTCTCGGCGGTCTACCCCTCTTCTTCGGAGATGTTCTTTCCACATTGCTCGCGCTGGAGGTTGCTCCGGAGACTTTCGGCGGTCGTCCGCTTTTCGTCTCCGGCGAGGTGCTCTCCTCGCTTTCATCGCTTACCGGAGTCAATCGCTGTAGTTGGAAGTCCGGGTCCGCCACTTCTTTCTCGTTGAACGCGTCGCCGAGGACGAGGTCTGCTGAAGGGGATCGAGTGGCTGACGGGGACTCTGGTGGGATGACCGATGGGCCTGCCTCGGTGATGGGCCCAGTCGAAAGTTCGACATCGGCAATGTCAACATGAGACCGGTCGACTTCCATAAGAGCCTCGGTATATTGCACCGGTGCGCCTGTCGCAGCGTCATGACCGTCCTGCCGTGCCAGCTCGTCGAGCGCGTCGAGTATCATGGCTTCCGCCATCTCGGGATCTGCTTCCTCGGCTCCCAGGGCGATCTCAGGGATCTCGCCATTCCCGCTGATGGCTTCCATCAACGACTCGTAGTTCTCGAAAATCTGCCTCGCTTCCGTCGAAGCTTTCTTCTGAGGTCTCCATCGTTTCTGCGGGACTTTAGCAGGAGGGGGAGGGGGAGGAGGAGGGGTAGGTGACGGCTCTTTGTACCATATTGAGTCCGGAAACTCCATGTCTAACTTTTGCAGGCCGAGAACTTGTCGACGCCAAGTCTCGAGCGCGAAGAGAGCCGCCGCATCTAAGGTTCGCACGTCGAGGCGAAGTTCGCGGATGCGCCGTTTCTTGGGAAGAGGAGGGAGCGGATGAGTGGAAGATGGAGGGGCGGGGTCAAGGTCAGTCGTCGGAGGGACGAGGTGGAGTGGGGAAGCATCCTTTCGGGTATGAGTGATAGCTGATCCTTCACCGTTCTGGTCGGGCAGAGTGGAGGTCAGCGGTGTGCACGGTGCGACGTCGATGTGAGAATGATCGTCTGAAGCCGGGCCAGCTGCTCCTTCATCTCCATTTGTCAATGGTCCCTCCTCAACCTGACCATTCGACGACCTCTCCTTTGGTTGTCCAGCATTTCCGTCTCCTGCCTTCCTCGCACGATACTCCTCAATACCCACGCCTGGATCCAAAATCAGCGGCTCGCGCTTCTCCCTCTCCCTCTCCCTCTCCCTCTCCGCTGGACTATGCGGTGGCAGCTCCGAACTCTCGACCGCCCTCACATCGATTCGATGATAGCTCTTCGGTGTGCGGAATCGGTCGAGTATGTCGTTTAGCTTGATGAGATGCTCAGTAGCGGTGAGCGAAGCGAGGAAGGAAGCGAGAGGTGGAAGGCAGATTGCGTGGAGGGTCTCATCGTGAGCGAAGATGACTGGTGGAGGTAACTCGTATATTGGAAGCGTCATTTCGAGGAATGTCGAGTCACAAGCTGAGGTCCACCTGAGCGCTGATCTCGAGTCAGCATATTGTTGAGGCAAATGTTAAGAATGGTTTGACTCACTTCTTACTTGTTAGGTGTGCAGAGGTACGTTTGGAAGTGAAGGAATTTGACAGGGAGGAAGACAGGGAAACGACACGGTGTCAAAACAGGCGTGCCTGAGGATTTTGTCCCACTTCATTCCGCTGCGCCCTGTTGCATCACTTGACTTCCAACTGAGACTGTCGAAGCCCATGACCGGTCCGACAGCAATTGCGGGCCATGTCCTACCTCTTCCCGGCCAACGGGAGCCGCCTCCTTTATCCTCAATTTGAGACATACCGCCTGCGCTCGCTCGACCCAGAGGCTGACGTTGTCTCATATCCCCTCCCTGGAGCCGGGGCGACTCAAAGTCGAGTAGGATATAACCAGCATCATCTGTCATTCAAGGAAGTTCGAGCGAGGATCAGCTGGGATCATCTTGCGGTCGGGGAAGGTGGTCGAGGGGTTTACGTGGATACCGATTGGGGAGTAATTGGGTTTTCCCTCGATGTGGGTTGCTCCGTAGGAATCGTTAAGACGCGAGACACTGACGATACTATAGACCGATCTGCGGCCGACCTTCGTTCATCTCACTTTGCTACCCACGCCGGTATCTTCCTCGGCCCAGCCAGCAGAGTATCCCTCAGTGCGACCACTGAGCCCGGCACTTTGGGCAGTTTCCAGTGGCTCGGGATCCGTCTACATCCTCGAGACCACTCCTGCGACCGATCCTACCGTTTCTGGCGAGCTCATCGCTCGATATGACCTGCCATCAGAGTCGAAGTCCGAGCCATCCCCGTTCCTCCTACATGCAGCACATTCCGTTTCTCAGACAGATTGCCGCCTCCTCTTGACCCGGTCCATCATACCCTCGACCTCGGACACCGGTAAGTTGAGGACGCGAACGACCGCATTCGAGCTGCTCGAGGTCTCCATAGATCCGACAAAGTGCAATCCAGTCGATGATACCGAGTCCGAGCCGCTTCAGGTGCGGTGGTCCCTTCGCAGCGGGGACTTACCGTTTTGGTGCTCCTGGTCGAATGACGGATGGCTTGTATTGTCCGGCGAGGAGTACAGGATTCACGGTTTGGATGGCGCAGATGGCGTGGAAGACAGCGAAGAAGCAAGACTGAAAAAAGAGCAGGACGAGAGCGTCGGCAGATTTGGTGTATGGGCGAGTATACCAATCGGCAATGACGCTGGGACCGCACAAGTGGACAACGACGAGCCGCCCGAAGAAAAGCAATATCCTTACTCATGGACCCAGACGCCGGAATCGCTCTCGGTCTCCATCCCTTTCCCGGCCGGTACAAAGCGTTCTGATCTCGCGATCGGGATCATGACCGACTCTCTCTCCCTCTCAATCTCCCTTCCCAAGCCCGATTTCCCCCCAGCCCCACTGTCCGCGTTTCTGAAGAGCCGAACAAGACAGTTTTGGGCGACCATCGACCTCGCGTCGTCGACTATGACCTATGATGCCGCCAAATCCACTCTTGTGCTGGATTTGGTGAAAGTGGACGCAGACATCCGGTGGCCTGGTGTCTTCGCCGCATCCGACGATGATAACGATGAAGAGGACGATGTGCCCGAGACGATATCAGCTTCGACCTTTGCTGCTGTGAGGGAGACACTCAACAGTATTCGGACTCGCGAACCAGGGGAACCAGAAGGAAACCACCCTGCGATTCCCGCTTTATTGCGGGAAGAGATGGATTTCGGCCTGGAGGATGATGAAGATTTCGGTGAGGTCTCGGAAGGGGCCTTAGCGGATACAGGAGGAGGCGGAAAGGTCGGGCGGGAGGTCTTGGTGGGCTTCGTCAAGGATGGCATTGCGACCTGGTTCAAAGCCCCAACATCCATCCTGTCCACACCTCTCAGCGATTCGAGCGTGATCTTGAAGTCGGCCATCGACGGACTTGTCTTCACTCCGGCTGAATCAGGTGACCCGAGCAAAACTCCATGGACCCACATTTCGACAAGCCCGGCATTGGCATTCGTCCTGTCCAGCAAGCGAGATCTCCGGGTCGTACGTCACCTCACTTCGTCGATCGGGACGACGGTGCTGGCGTTTGACGCTGGGTCAAGCACGACGGCTGCCGGGAATGTTTACGTATACTATCCGCCTACCTCTGGGACTTCGGCGAAACAGGGCGTAGTGGGGATTAGCGGTGCGGAGCGGGGTGCGCTGCTAGGTGTGGGTCGTGTGGAAGTCCAAGGCAGACAGGTTGTAGTGGCTCTGTGTGAGAAGGAGCTAGTCATATTGAGAGGCGTAGTGTAGGTATCATCACCAGCATCATGGTAGGGTAGCCGATCACATCATTCATCTGCATGATATGTGGCATCTTCACATCGCCATCGATCCGATCATGGGAGCCGTGGGAGACCAGTCTTAGCCCCACGTTTCAGACACGTTTCAGATTTCCCCCATTCCTGACCGACCCCCAGTCTTCGGACGTCCGTCGGCGTTGGTGATATCAAGTCCAAATCTAGCTACTTACTCGACTATCAACCTGTTGCAAGTCCCGAGATACCGCCATAGGCTGTGTCAATCTAGGCTACGCTCAGCTTGTCTCGGCTCTGCACTCCGCCGGACTTCCATCGTCCGCCTGTACGCAATTCCAGCTATGGGTAAGGAGAAGGTCGCGGTCATCGGCTCTGGCAACTGGTGAGTTGCTACGACCCATGAAGGAAGAGACGAGTGACTGAACTGATGCTCTAGGGGGTCGGCAATTGCTCGTATTGCCGGACAGAACGTCACCATGCACTCGGACAGCTTCGACTCCCGAGTTCCTTGCTGGGTCTTTGAAGAAGATGTCAGTATTTCAGTGATAAGAGTATATGACTCGTATCTATCACTGACAAGCTACGCGTTCAGTATGACGGCCAGAAGCTCACTGACATCATCAATACCACCCACATCAACAAGAAATACCTTCCCAACGTTCAGCTTCCCGAGAATGTCGTGGCGATTCCGGATATTGCTGAGGCGGTGAAGGGGGCGACGGCGTTGGTCTTTGTCATGCCGCATCAATGCAAGTCCATCGTCATCTCGTCATTTGCAGTGAGAATGGCTGATCCCGATTGTGTGAGCAGTCTTAAGCAAGACGTTGGAGGGCTTGGAGGGGAATGTCGCAAAGGGAACCAAGGCGATCTCGCTCATCAAGGTGTGTCTCATCTGTCAATCATTCATTCTCGCCAACCAGACTGAGGGCGCTTGCAGGGCGTCGACGTCAAAGGCTCCGACATCCATATCTTCGCCGACGTCATCGAGGAACGGCTAGGGGTGTCATGCTCGGCGCTGAGTGGCGCCAACATAGCGGACGAGGTCGCGACGGACAGGTTCTCGGAAACAACTATCGGCTATCGGACGAAGGAGGAGGGATTGCTGTGGCAGAAGCTTTTCAGTGGGTCATATCGGTGCATGCCGAGCGAGCGAGGCTCATGATGCAGCAACACCGAACTTCCGGGTCAACATCGTCGAAGATGTTAGTTCTTATGGGTTGCTCGATTCAGAGCCCACGCTGATCTCGGCCAGGTTGCCGGAGTGAGTCTGTGCGGTGCTTTGAAGAACATCGTGGCGGTTGCAGCAGGATTCGTGGACGGACTGGACTATGGCAACAATTCGAAAGGTGAGTCAAGATAGGTTAGTGTCCTTGGGGCTCACGATGATTTTGTATCCAGCGGCAATCATGCGTATCGGTCTGATCGAGATGAAGAATTTCTGTCAGGAGTTCTTCAAGAATGTTAAAGACGAGACTTTTCTGGAGGAAAGCGCAGGGGTGGCGGACCTTATCACTTCATGTGGGTCCAAAAGAGCATTCAAAGCGCGCGAGAAACCTTGGGATACCCAAACAGATTCAAAATGTTGAATCTGACAGGCCTTGGGGGACGCAATCGAAAATGTGCCGAGGCGTTCGTCACTCAAAAGAAGGTGAGCTATAGTCTCGTAATGCCCAAAGCATACTAATACTGGTGCAGCCTTTCGAGCAGCTCGAGAAAGAGATGTTGAAAGGGCAGAGTTAGTTCAGGCCCTCTCCAGTCAAGCTGCCTGCTGACATGACGCAGAGCTTCAAGGCATCCACACGGTAAGCTTTGTCGATTGCGTGTCTCTCCCAGCCCTGATTGCCCAGGCCAAGGAGATTCACAATTTCCTTAAAGCACGCGACCGCACAGCTGGCTACCCTCTCTTCGACAAAATTTACGGTATCTGCTGGGAGGGCTTGCCCGCCGAGAAGCTCACCGAAGGACTATGATGAATGACGCGAAACGATTACGACATTCATACCTTTGCATAGAAATAGCATTTGATGATATCAGCTGGTCTGATACCGCTCTGTGAGCTGTCCTGATTCAGCTCGTCAGATGAAGACAAAACTCTTGCTCTGCTTCGACCGATTACGGTTACGCCGGGAGAGTCGTAGGCTGCTCTCAGGGTAGCAGCGCGGATGCTATCAGGTACCCGCGCGGGATGGAGCAGAGCGTTTTACAGAGTTGCATAAGACTGCGGCTAGAATAGTCGAGTGCATGCATCGCTTTTCCACCCACTTGTATCAATTACGCCCCTGATGTCATCGAGGAAATATGCGAACGGCGAACTCATTTCTTTGGGAGCGATCATTCATCGGCTTAAGGAGCATCGACGAACCCGCAACTCATATTCCAGACCTAGCATCGAAAACATGTACGAAGCCGACCCTAGGCACTCCGAGGAGTGCATCCGCGGTAACCCATTCATCATCCGGAAGGATCATCGCTAGGGTGAGCGGTCAGTCAAATGGAAGCTGTTTTTTCGGGTACGGAAAGCGTAGAAGCCTTACAAGCATGCCGCGGGATGTCGCTAGAGAAACGCAGCAAGGGATAACATCGCCGATCGAATGGACCTCGAACATGGCTCATCCCAGACTCACATTGCTCACATTGACTCCGAATTTCTGCTCATCGACATCCTTGCCGAACATCCGTTTGTCCATCGGAAGGTACTTAGAGCCTTGGGATGCTTGTCGAAGCCGAGTGTTCCCGATCGAATCTGAATAAGCCATGGTAACGTTACTGAATCCATCCCTTCTTCACATTTCCTTCCAGTAGACAGTATATAGCCTGTCATCCTGAAGGGCAATCATTCTCTTCCACTCATCAGTCACGAACTTTGCCTTCAATTCAATCGACAAGCGCCAGCGTATTTTCGCCGCGCGCCAGCCGGGCGTTGAACTCGGCCACAAACTCCTGGATAGGACCAGTCATCCGGAGCGAGCGAAGGCGATCGAACTCGTTGTCGAGTCCGCGAGCGGATAGATAGACTCGACGAAACTCGTCAAGAAAGGCAGACCAAGTCGTGAGCGGGTGGGTACGGGCGAGGTTGTCAAACCAGACGGCGGCGGCACCGCTCATGGCACCAATGCATTTCAATCGAGTCGCATCATGCCGTCAACCAAAGGATCAGAAGTCGGAGGATCAGGCGGTGAGTTGATGAGCTCCATCCTGCCTTTTCGGCACACACTATGATCCTTGCCCAAGCCCTGCTTATCAAATGTCGCAGCGAAGATCTCTCGAGACAAGAACAGTGAAGGCCGTGACAATTAGTCCCGAGATGAGCCAGGCAATGAGTGACATTGCCATACGAAGAACCCTTCTCCGAAGATGTCTTCGAACATGGCTTTTACAAAAGAAAAGGTCGGGAATCCAAAGATGAGGGGGCCGGGAGTGAACCTGAGGGACGTCCTGGTGAAAGCCGACATGTTTTTTCAACCAGCAAGGCTGGGAAGCTCGGGCGTTTGGCCAGGGAGTTGACTGGCTCGCAGGCGATCACCGGTGATCAGGGAGGGTCTCCGTAGGCAAGGTGACGCCCTTCGATATAGCTTGATCCAGCAGTATGATCTTCACTGGTACCGCATTATGATATCTGGATCCTATATCGCTTCGATCGCTCCAGTCGACTTTGCCACCTGGGTCCTTGTGTTCTCGATCGATCTCCCATATCTCCTTCATCCGAAAGCTCTTTGAGCCTTCTATTCTAGCGCCTTCTCTGATGTCAATCAAAACTAGACAAGCAGCAATGGCCATGACGACATCTATCACTTCTTGGTGCGTCCTTCCAACCGAGTCGCCTTTCACTATTCACGTAAAAAAGAGACCCTCCTGATGGAAATTCTCTGGGTCCCATACCACACGACTCTGACCTTTCGACATACACAATGCTTGATCATTTCAAACCCACATTTCCTAAACCATGTCCCCTGAAGACGACCAAGAAGTCAGAATCAAGCGGTGAGTAGATAGTCTCCCCCTATTGGTTCCGGTTATATTGCGCCAAGGTGGATGATGAGAAGTGCTTACGTATTCTGAGTAGGTGAGCATGCCCAAGACAGCACCCAGGTCAGCAGCTTTGGGTCACCAGGGCCCACAAACCGAGCAGCCCAGCATCGCGAGCCCTGACGCAGCACTACAGTGGGACAAGCCGCGGACACGAAGCGAGTCAGGCGTCCGACACGCCCAAGAGCGAAGGTTCTGGGGCGAGCAGAGGGGCTGGTTCCGGGAGCGACAGCAGGATTGTCACGATCGCATATCGATCAACGACGGCAAAACCACGTTTTCGCCAACTATCGCCGAGAGTCGCACATCCCAGGACGCCCAAAAACGGCAACGCGCGTTCTTTCGGCCTCCTTGCGTTCCGAACCCCAAGATTGCCGAGATTCAC